>Ga0302325_10026950_pt1 | contig 11925 bp, 9 predicted proteins | sample Palsa_T0_2_FD_201948 | JGI IMG/M metagenome (GOLD analysis project Ga0302325, IMG submission 201948) | Peat permafrost microbial communities from Stordalen Mire near Abisko, Sweden - Palsa_T0_2 | ecosystem: Environmental > Terrestrial > Soil > Palsa > Peat permafrost | place: Sweden: Abisko... | reverse complement strand
GCGGGGGCGGCCCCCGGCCCCCCCGAAACCGAAATCGCATCGCGCAGCAGTGCACTTGTGCCAGTGGCCCAGTGCTCTCCCAGGACCCAGACAGAACTTCCCATCTCCCTTCGTCCAAAAGGGGCGCGCTGCCAGGCTATCGCAGACATTACTGACTGTATTTGAATTTTTGAAGCCCCCAATTTTCGCGATAGGCAACCGGCAAGTGCAGCTAGTCTCCGCCCGTCTACCCCAAAAGGGTCGAGGGTCGAGGGTCGAGGGTCCCCAAGGGCCACCACGGCCATGGCCTTACCCACCGCCCACCGCCCACTGCCCACTGCCCACTGCCCAGAGGCTGCTCTGCTGCTCGCTGCTGGTCGCGCTGCTGGTCGCGCCGCCGCTGCTCGCATCTCTTCCACTCCCACGCTATCTTGCTCCCCTGGCACGCAACAGGGCCTGCGGGCCACTAGGACTAAGACCGCCAGCATACCCGCGCTCATGAACCTAGCACTTTTCGAAAGGCTTGACTCGGCATCCAGTCACTAAAGCCACAACTTCTCCGCACCGTAGTAGCTGCTCCCCTGCTACCTGCCTCCCCCAAGGACCAAGGTCTGCATGTCTAGTACAATATTACCTCTCTTTCTCTTTCGGCACTCAGTCCATGTGCATGTTTTACTTGCTTTTATGCTTTGCGCGTTTAAGCAACCCTTTCGCGCTCGACTCGACCTTCTCTCCACTTCCAACTTCGACGCCGCTGCAGCTCAGGAGACAGGGTTCACATATTGACGCCGCAGCCAGGAACCATTGCTTATCATGCATGCAGTCTGCCGTTCTTGAGGGACTGCCTTAGCCCAGGAACACCAACGTTGACCACGATACGTACAAACACTCAATCAACTTGCAATTGCTGTTGCATAGACATTAGAGCCGAGCATTCATCCAGAGGATGCACGATTCTATGATGGCGCAAATTGGCATGGACCATGAGCATCACAGCGGCCACGACAATGGGTTTGGGGGCAACGATGGCTGGGTCGATATCAACAATAATTACAATTCGTCTCAACATCAATCGCCAATATATGAGCATGGAGGGTTTGGATTTATGCAGCCGGTTCAGCACAATGGGTTGCCCTCGGAGCATTACACCCAGAGGATACCTCAACCTCCACCGCCGCATACAAACCACCAGCAGCTACTGCCTCTCATCATGCCAAGTCATCCAACATGGCCCAGCATGTTAACCAACCCAGCAAGCTATTCGGCACCACCGGTTGCAATTCCTCCGGCATCAGCTCCTCTGGTCAAAGGCAACGGGACCAAGTTACCCGCAATTCACGCTACTCCATCTCCACGGAAAACACTTACTGATAGCGATCGGAGACGAATGTGTCAATATCATGAGGAAAACCCTTCTGTAAAGCAGACGGAAATTGGAGGTGAGAAAACACTACCTGGTGTCCTATGGTCCTGTCATTAACTCGTATACAGCAATGTTTGGTGTTGAGCGAAGGTATTTGTTCAAGTATACTTGTGTTTTCCGATGTACTAAGATTATGTTTTCAGCACTGTTTCTAAGGTCCTCCGTCAGAGAGAAAAGTACCTCTTTCCAGAAGACCGTAGTCTGTCTCCAGTAAAGCGTGCCAAGGGGAAATTTCCAGATATCGAAAGAGCCCTTTCAAACTGGGTCAGGAACATGCAAAAACAGGGTCATCCTTTAACGGATGCTGCTATTAAGGAGAAGGCCAGATTCTTTGCGACCACTGTGGGCAACAACGAGAGTCATCTGAAAACGAACAGCACCAGTTGGCTCGAGAAATTCAAGCAGAAGAACGGCATCGGAGGTGCCAAGTTGACTCGAAGAGCTTCAGAAACCAACATCTCTGACAGCGGCTCGCTCAATCCCGACTCAGCGGGAGGGTCGGCGTCACAAACTCCCAATGGGATCTCTCCTACCTCACCAAGCGGCTTACCTTCTCCCTCACCGTTATCCGCAACCAAGAGCGACGAGGACCTCAAATCCGAGAGCCTGAATGGATATTTGGAGTTTGGCCAGGGTGGTGGATATAGACATTCGAACTCCCAGAGTACTACGTCTTTATCAAGTGCTTTCACTGACACCGCACCTTCCTCGTTTTCAGGTGGTCCAACAAGTCCTACCACTCCTTTCGCCTTCTCTCCAGACAACAATTCTGGTTCATGGTTGCCTTCACAACAAGCTCGATTGCCTCCACCAGGCAATAATTTCCAACGGCCAAGAAGTCAGACTTTTCCCATGCTTGGAATTGACCCATCTTTCATTCAGAGCAACGAGCCTCTCACTCCAAAATACAACCTTCCTGTAACAGCACCATCTTCAGCATTAGAGTCTCCAATTCACGAGATGCCTCCCCCCTTTGGAATGGACTCGGCCATCTCTTCACCTCCTCTGCATCACAGCAGCAGCAACGGCTCCATGGCACCACCCTCGTCTGGGACACCAATTACTGGTTTGCAATCACCGCCTGGATCTTCAGCGCCCAACTCACCCACGCAGGACGATGCTCGAAGAGCCCTCGACACTCTACTTAACTTCATCAGCCAAGCCCCAAATGGCCTTGTTGAGCATCACGAGTATGTGACCGTCCTAAAGTTAACAGAAAAACTGCGATTGCAGTCAAGCAATGGTCCCTTACCTGGAGGACTCCATCGGATTGCTGAGCAGGATTGTGAGATCCCCGCGCCGAAAATGGAGCAAGCTATGAGTGCAACCTGCTAGAAGCCACGAATCTCCTTTCACGACCTCCCCAAAAATTCCTGTACATCTCGGACGGCATTTTCCATTCAAACCTGTCCTTACGAGCATCCATTCAACTGCACATTTCCACGGCGTTCCTCTTCTTCTCGACACTGTACATCGGCGTCAACAGCGCCCTAACGAGCGTCTTTATTCTCTTCATCACCATGTTCTTATTTCAATTCGTACCATTATACTCTCTACACATCGCTCTTCTCGGTTGGGGTGCAGGCTGGCACATCCAGGGGACCCGGAAAACCATATACCCATGATACATCTCCCGCTCACGCGAACCTCGCTCTATCTGCTCTATATTTTTCAAGGATTCATTTCATAGCTAGCATCTCTTTTCTCTTTGATTCTTTAGGGAACATATAGCACACACAAAGCTTTCTGTCCCGTTTTTGTGGGAAGAGCATGACCCCGAGCCGAGCTCGGGGTTTGGCGCTCTAGGATTTAGGGTTGGAGGTTTCCAGGTGTTTTTATGGCCTGCGTTGAGGCTTCATCGTTATACTTTGGTCATTGGAAGGAGGACATTGGGATTGGAAGACGGGACGGGACTGGCCGGGATATACTTGCCTTCAGAAGGCAAGTGGCCAGTAGGTTTGGGTCATGATCATTTTGCAGTCAGGCAGTAGCAATCAACTATAGGCGGCCCCTACTGTTTTTGGGAGGCCCTTCTGAGATTTCTGTGTCCGTGGCTCTCGAATGTGTGGTGAAATGTGTTCATTTTCTCAACTCTTAGTCAAAGCTAACTGAGTCTCTCCTGCAGGAGTTCTTCGACCCCTTTCTCTGCCATTTCGGGTATCAAGCGTACGATTATCAACTCCACAACCCCGTATAGGAGGTGCTTATTGCAATAGCTATCGCAAAAGACGTCTAGCACCTCTTCCAGTTCCCTGACTCGGCGATCTATACCAGCTCCAAAATATATATCCTGGATCCTTGCCGGTATGAGTGTGAGTATGGCCTGGGCGCATCGCCGTCGAATAAGGAGTTGCTCAGAAGCGGTGGGGATAATCCGTGGGGGAGCAGGAGCATTGTTGGGAAACAAAGCAGCGCGTGCGGTACGTAGCAGTGTCGGCAGCAATGTTGGGTCCAACACGTGGGATTGAATCGCATGGGAGAGAATTCTGTGAGAACGCGAATCAGCTAACTACCCAACATGGAGAATTTTCCACGACTAGGATGCAATAGTCCTAAGGCGTCAAGCCATGCATGAGGAGTCAAAGGACAATAGATTGAGACGTTGGATTTGGACGCTGCAGTGTCACAGTAGTGGGGCCAAAACTCCCGAGGAGGTCGCTAAACCCCGCGCAGATAATAAGGATCCGCGATAGCCCAACTTGCTCGAGGCTTTGGTCATCGTGGAGCACGGTATGCAAAGATCGAGCCAGAACAAGGCGTCGTTGGAATGAGTGGCTGAGAAAACACGCTTTGTGCGGGAGGAAGGTGCGGTACGACGCGAGGGAACCGAAGATGCATCAATAACGCCGGGCGCGTAAAGAAAGCTATCGTAAGGCTTACTAGAGCTGTATTCCAACACCACTCGTAAAACCAGTGCAAGGGTGGCAATGAGAATTATGCGGACAAGGTACTCGAAACGTTGAACAATGCGAAATGACGACGTCGAAAGGTGATTGGAAATTGACTAGTTAGGAGGATTGGCTGATGTTGCATGATTCCAATTGAACGAAAGCGATGAATCCTGCTCTAGCGAGCATGGATTGGTGTTGCACAGCATCAATACTTGGCCGTGTGAGATTGAGCGAGCGATCAATGAACTTCGAGACTTCGAGTGCCTTCATCGCCATTCCCGCATCCGCAGATTGCAGGCATGTCATGCATAGCGATAACAAATTGTTCCTTGCGATGCCAAGCTGAAACATCTTAGAGTTCTGAAAGCTTACTGGGGCAGTGAAAGTCAAGTGACTGAAATCTCATGCGGTGTGACATAGGTATTCCGGCGCTTGGACGGGACGAGAGCAAATAGGTGAAGGGGCTTGAAGAAATCAACCACTCACTTGTCAATCATCCCATCTGTATTGCCTAATTTTCCGGGCCCTGTTAGAGCCACATGCTGAAGCATACAAAATGTGGCACTCAGCCACGGCATGCGGACATCGAGATCCAGTAGATTAGCGGCACAAGACCATATCTTCATCTTCATAATAGGCTGTTTAGTTTGGTCTGTTCGGCCAACCAATATATCGCCAGTATTGGCCAATTTTGGCCGTTCCATGTGATCTTTCGAGGAGGTCGAACCAGTAACTTCCATCGTAGATGGGATACGAGAAGGGGGCGAGAAGGATGTAGCGAAAGTGATGACGAAGAAACGGACCGCGCTGAACGCGACAAAACAATATTGGAGGACCAGCCAGAAGGGCTTTTGAAGTAATCGTTTAAACCGCCATCCCTTCGTATTTCGTCCAGTCAAATTTCTCGGGGTCGAGTTGAGGACATCTGAATTTGATCTCTCAACACGGACTTGTGCTTTCGACTTGGGAAGTTGAGCTTGCAGGACTTCCGAAATCTTTGTGATCCCCTCCCATATCATCCACGGCTCAGAGGCTTTCCCACCAATACCTCCTCCCAAGATCATCTCGGAGAATATTTGGCCAACAAGCGCAGTTAGGCAATCATTTTCCAAATCCTCGGTGGGTAAAAGGACCGCTAAAACCCCTTGGACTAGCAGTTGTCTGTACGCGGCTTCGTTCTCCATCTGCTGTTGGATGTTTGGTCCTCCATTTTCCGGCACGGGTGACAAAGCGGGAAGTGGCCAGAGGGTGTGATAGATTTGTCGAGGGTCCAATTCAAATTGGGGAGGTTGTAGAGGGTAGTGTGAAGTTCGGTACGCTGTTGATCTCTTAACACTTTGCACATGCTCTAGATAGGGCTACGTACCTTGGATGTGTACCTCCAACAACTCTGGGAGTTCATCGAAAAGCAAGCTCTCCAAATCTACCTTCCTCAACCTCTGCTCAAGAGCCCTCGTGCAATGTGCGATTATCTTCACCACCTCTTCCACGAAAACTTGGTCTGGTGTAATCTTCGCGTACCATGTTTGCACAAATTCTCTGATTATGATAGCAATGAACGCATATAACTGCAGATCCACTTCATTACTGCTCGTCAATGGCGGAAGTACCTCATCGATCGGAGTCGGCGTGCTACGACCTTTATCTCCAAGCTGAGAACATAACGTCCTCCGGATTAAAAACAGCGTTGTGCGGTCTGAGAGAGCGTCAGCGGATGACGCCCGAACATTTTTGCGGGAGGCAGGCGTCTCTGGCCGTGGAATGGAGTCTCTATTGGCTGTTGCGGATTGTGAGGATATATTCGAGGTTGCCAAGGCCTTCAGTCGCGGTTGAAGACGAGACATTGAAAGCTGCGGGAGTCGCCGGTGCCGTAAAGCACGTCAAGAGCTGGTGGCCGGGCGGTATTGCAAAGGGGCTCCCATTGTTGATTTCAGGTGTATGCGCGAGCTTGAATACTGAGCGATAACGTGGATTTGATGATGTTCGGGTCATCAGCCTTGACTTTGGCGCTAGCCGCTGCAACATCCATGCAAGCAAGTGTCGCTGGTCTTGCAGCCTTGCCGAAAGTGCGCAAATCAACGTATCCATGAGCGATTGAAATATTTCATTCTACAATATTCGGGCACAAAAATGTATACATAGTCCTGTGCGCAAATTCTAATCTCACACGCTATCTCTGTCCTTTATTCTGTGTCGCACCCTTCAAAAGCTTCTTATCAACAACATCCATCCAATGCTCCAAGGTGCAAGCTTCAAATTTAAACCTTCAGTTCTAATGGATCGAGACCTCCACAGGCTCTATAAAGAGATCCTCGGTCTTCCGTTGTTTATGTCCCTGCTCGCCAACCGCCTTTCGAAATAAAAAGGATATTAGTCCTCTGCGAATTCACTAAAAGTCCTACCATCTGCTGCTGATCTTTTGGTTGAATCAAGCTTGATGAAGATCAATTCACCCGCAAGTGTGTCCGAGCCTCTGTGTTGGTCATGAGAGACGAATATAATGATCCTTAGTTCAGGCGACAATGAGCAAATCTTGAAGAATTTAGGTGAGAACATTCGTCACACTTTCTTTCATACGTCAGGATCCGAGGTGCCAGCGGTATCATTGATTCATTTCCTTCCAGACCATCTGTCGCAGCTCTAGTGGCAGATCCAAGGATCTCCAAAAGGGTCCTGAGTTGTTGCTGTTTTATTGAGGTACGGTGATCTGGACACCATTTATCATACATAGTTAGTGAGATGAGGGATGCAAGCGAGTATTCGAACAGCTCCAGTTGCGGCTGCAACTGGTATTCCAATCTCTATAAGAAGAGCAATCGCACCCCTCTCCCAGCGATGACTATCTTCGTATCTAGACATGACTTTTCGACTACTCCTCTTTAATTTGCTGGGCCGAGGATGTTTATTTTCTCTGAGTCGTCCAAACTAGGTCTATGAGTCTAGTAATATGGCTTTCGAATTTGCCTTTAGATTGTGAGCAAAGTCGGCTTTAAAGAACGAGGGGAGATGTCTCGGCGTAGCTGGTGCAAAATTTAGGCGAACTTGACTACATGCGGAGAGAAGTTAGAGAAAATTTATGGCATCGCCTACAGTGCATATCATAATGCTCTAAGAAGTCTAAAACGAGCCTCTATCTAATGGCTCAATACTGCAATCTAGACCCAAACGTGGTCAGCTCTATGATCTCATGTCATCGGGTTTTTGTGTGACATTGGTGTTGTACTCCCTGTGGTGAACGCGACCACACAGAGAACTAGTATACACCCACTGCCGCTATAACTGCTGGTTGGTTACAGGCACCATATATCACAGATACTAAGTCATAAATCCACGCGATCAAGAATGCATAATCCATTTTAGCAGTATGGAATATTTAAGATGAAAGAGAAAAGCCCCAGAGAATGCGAGAGATTCAAAATTATAAAAATGCCAATGTCACGACTGACTACTGAGTACTTGGTACAGATCAAAAGCGGAGGCAAGGCCTTTTGAAAGTAGAGAATTTGCAGATGGTAGGCACTTAAGGTGCATATTGGATGACTATCCGCGTTATGAACCACGGTTCTGTGCCGACACCAAGAAGTAAGTTTACCAACCCTCGAATGGCAAGAAGCTGAGGTTGGCTATCCGCAGTAACTAGGAATGGAAAATTGAGCATTCTTTTTGTTAGGACTTAGAAAATATAACTGTGACTCTTTTTGCCTTTAGCGATCTGATGTAGAAAGAGTAGCGGAGGTATCATTCACACCAGGTGGCCAGCGACGAGATTCAGATGTGAATTGACTGATCCGGACACAAGATATCAAACACCCTACAGTTGATGCCTAAAATGTGAAAGGACATTATTGATGGCGCCTTCATGCTCAAGTCATTGTTGCCAGGAGCAATTAACCAACTTAACATTCACTCCACATCGCTAAAGCCTCTGGATAAAATTGCTCTTTCTATTGAACATCGTAGCCCCTTTATTAGCGAGAATAAGCGATTTCGGAATGCTCTCACATGAGTCTCCAAACAACTTCCCGATTTCAATCGGTCATCTCGTACGACCGCTTTAAATCTTATGGAAGCTATGATAGCCGGAGTAGATAGAGATAAGGGCTAGCCTGATAGTGAATTCGATGCTCGTCTTATCCCGATCCTCGATCTAAGAACCTCGAGTGGCATCATCCTCGATCTCAAAACAAACAATACTCCTTAGAGTAGACCGCACACAAATTCGCAAGCATGAAATTCCTGAGTGGAGGTAGTCACGGACCATTCTACATCAGTCAAACGCGGAATCCAACCTACCGTAGCCCATATGGCCCGAAGCCTCTCAAATTTGATGTGATCGACGGTCGGACTGTTCCTGTTTACTCGATCCCCGGCTACACTCCTCCAGGTCCAGCGTACTCTGTTCCTTGGATTCTTTCTCAGTCTAAAGGAGCATCGAAGCAAGAGCCTGCGCAAAAGCCAAGAAAGTCAGGACCAACGCAAAAGTTCACGAAGGTAAAAAGCCTACGTCCCTAGTCAACAAAGCCAGCTAACTTGCATAAGAAGCAGATTCAGTCCCACCGAACTCCGATACACAAGCCTCGAAAAGTGAATCACTCTCTCGTACAACCAAAGCCAGCACAACTGCCTCCAACCTTGGTATCCACCATCAACACCGCCCCCTTCTCTCTGAACAAAGACGCACTTGGACGACTAGTCCAAACCGACATTCAAACGGCCATCAACTTCACCATGCCAGCCATCAAAACTGTTACCTTTCGATCCCGCAAGCCAAACACTCCTCCCCCTTCCCTACCAACCATCCCTAAGGGCGAGACCATGGAACGTCTCATCGCCGAACAGCAGGATCTGCTTGCCCAGCTTACAGATTTCGAGGGACAAGGTTACACGGCTCATCTAGCAGAGAATAACACTCCTGCACAGAATCTCACTTTCTTCCATGGCGAGTCCGACGAGATAGAGGAGCTTCTAAACGGTATCATTGACGATAATTATGTCTTGCGCATTCGCTTGCAGGCAGTGAAGACCATGGAGAGGGATGGACGTCGCGCTGGTTTGCCTACTGGAGCCCCGGGCAAGTATCTTGTCTTCTTCTCCAACTACAAGGTAAGATTATCGGACCACACCTGCCTTCCCGTCTTGAAATGTCTTGCGAGCTGTGGTACATTCAGTGGCCTTCCTATTCAAATGTCTCTCGAGTTGTGATGGATTGAAATTTCTTGAACGAGTATATGCTGACTGCTGACATCTAGATGATTTGTACCTTCCCTGCGAAATGAACCTAATCTTGATGTCTGATCTAGAGGATGTTCGCACGCCGGGGGGCCATCATCTTAACTTAGATACATCTTGTTAGTTGCTTCGACCTTGAGGCAATACTTCTTTGGCTTCACAAATGACGGAAGGCGTCTCGGTGTTTCTGCTCCCTACACCTATACGGCGGACAACTCGTCTTGATATTGCATTCTCGTTTTCATTTCCTGTTGCTGTCTGAGAGGTTCTTCGAGGTGCAAGACTCTCAAACGGAGTCCCTGTATTTCCTGGCAGAGGTTTTTTCCTCTGGCATATTGAAGAATGGCGCTCTTTGTTTCATTTCCTTTTGCTGCATAAGAGGTTCTCCGGGATAGTACAATGCGGATAGCGCTCCTGTGTTCCTCGATAGAGGCTCTTTCATACTAGAGATCATAGAATGGCGTTCTTGTGCCCCCTTTCTGCTTAATATGTCAGAGCATTCCTGAGCATCAAGATATCAAGCAATGAAAGCGCGTCACTGTACTTCAGTAGCTTTCTCTGTGAACAATCTTCATTATAATCACGTAGCAGGTCAACAACATTTTCGAAAGGTTCAGATCGGTCAAGCTCAACCCACTAAAGCAAACCCCCATATTTGAAATTGTTATATATTCCAACTATGTTTCAACGTCATTCACTCATAGCACCATCTCCATCACCATGCCCTATAGAAATATCTTTAATCAAATGAATCTATCTAGCAATCCATGCCATGCTCCCATACCCGAACCCAAAATCAAAAGAAACCGAAACATCAATGCCAACCATCCTCCATCTTGCACTCCCGACTCCGAAAAAGAAAAGAAAAGGAATCGTATGTCAGCATCTCGACGTATCGCAAATCACATAATCTGACAACCATTGCTTCGAGCCCTCCTCCTACGTCCAATTCCGCCCATGCCAACACCACCTTCCTCCTCATCAGCATGCATCATCTGTGCCTCTCTCGCTCTTCTCCTCCGTCTCCTCAGTCCGGCACCACCAGCACCAGCTTCCTCATTCGCCATCATATATTCCGCCCACTTCCTCTCTAATCTCCCTGCGGCAGGCAGGTCACCGCGTAAAACCCGTTTCAAATGTTCATCATGGGTTCCTTGCCAGCCATAAAAGCATTTCAGTGCAATGATTTCTGTGGGGTAGGTGACCATAGCCTGAGCATTGGTTGGCTTTTTGACTTCAGAATTGCGGGATAGGACTTCGCGAATGCCGGTCCATGTCACATTTTGGCAATCAAAGACAACCATTCTGAGACCAATGCGAGGTCGAGATTGTGCGCAAGTTGTACGCGAAGAGCGGGCCCGGATCATGGATGCAGCTTCTACGAGGACAAGGTCGCTGACTTTTGTATTGTCCAAGTCGACGCTTTGCAGGCTGGTACAAGCGCGGATCACCGGGAGCATCCCTGTATCGCCGAGGTTCTCACAATAGCTGATAGAGAGGTGCTCAAGATTCGATGCGCAAGGAGCTTTGGCTAGATGCTCAGAAAGTAGGGCATTGGTGAGTTCCGCAAGCTCTTCTAGGTCGAGATGCGTAAGGCGAGGAGTGGTGGCTAGGACGTCGGAGAGAGCATTGTCAGTGAGTGCTGTGCAGCCACTAAGTTGTAGACCTTCAAGGTCGGGAACAAGATGGACGAGCGTCTTGACGCCAACACTGGTGAGGCGAACACAGCGACTGAGGTCAAGATGACGGAGTTTGCGAGTTGGTACTAGGGGAATTTCTGTAAGGATGTCGAGTTCGGGATCCTGACCAAGAAGCATAGTCTGAAGAGCTTGATCAGTAATATCAGCACAACCGCTGATGACTAGCCTTTCAAGGTTGTTAGTCGCAAAGATATCTTGAGCAAGTTCAAGATTACTGAAGCCCCTGATTTCGCCGGCTCGGAGATCTCTCAATTTGGGACAGCCAAGAATGACAGCTTTAATACCTCGCGCGTCCATGTGAGTACACCAAGAGACATTAAACATCTCCAATGAAGGACATGACGACGCAATGATTTTGCAGGTCCCATTAGTGACTGCTGTCAAACCAGTGAGATTCAGGTTGGCCAGTCTTTCGTTGCTTTTGAGCAGGTTGTGCAAGGTTGAACGCTGAAAATTCCGGCATCCCTCGAGGGTGGCATTGATCAAGTTCCGGCACGCTTTCACCACGACCTCTGCCCGCTTGTAATGCTCGACTTGGACACATCCTCGAAGATTGAGGTCTTTCACAAAAGGACCTGCTGCCACGATTATCTTTGCCAGGGATTCGGCCGGGATGTCCGTGTAGAACTCGGAGGCATCAAAGCACGTCCAAAGCTGTCCGTCAAAGCAAGTCTTGTAGAAATTCTTGCACACAAGAGAAGCA
>Ga0302325_10026948_pt1 | contig 11926 bp, 10 predicted proteins | sample Palsa_T0_2_FD_201948 | JGI IMG/M metagenome (GOLD analysis project Ga0302325, IMG submission 201948) | Peat permafrost microbial communities from Stordalen Mire near Abisko, Sweden - Palsa_T0_2 | ecosystem: Environmental > Terrestrial > Soil > Palsa > Peat permafrost | place: Sweden: Abisko... | reverse complement strand
TGCATATCATATAACTAGTATTAATAAGCAACTACTCAATTACTCAAGTAATACTCATACTCAATGAGTAGAGTATTGAGTAGAGTATGAGGAAGGGCCCTTACTCTACTCTACTCTACTCATTTGACACACTGCACCCAAAGAGGCAGAGTAGTTGTTGGTAAGATATTGGGTATCCGAGCTAGAAGATTTGTCTTGGCTTCAAGTGCTTATTTTTGAAGAGTGATTCATAATGTATATATTTTTATAACTTTGATAAGGAGGGGCTTGGGGGAGCTCAAGTTTATATATTATACTTGGAATAATACTCTTAACGAGTGGGTTCTAAACTTCCGCTAGCCAATTTCTAATCATGCTGCGATTAACCTAGCTTGTTCCGGACCCTTCACATCTCTCCCGCCTATGTGATCATGACGTTTTATATACGCTTAATCTTAGCGTGGTGAGATAAAATATAATACTAATATCTCCGCACCGTCGGAATGAAATTTAAACTTCCCTGCCCGCCCCTATCTTCCCTTGCTTAGATTGGAGAAGCCCTCGCCACCTCGCGATCTGCTAAACTTTGATAGCCCGGAACTAGGCAGTGCCTTGACCACAACGCGACCCAAAATTTGATTTTAAACTTAACTTTCAATAAAATCCAATCATGAAATATAATCAGGTGCAAAGCGCGCAGCGCGACGCCGGGCGCTCGTATTGTACGTTGTAAGCAGGTGTCCCAGTTCTACTATCACGTGTGGTTTCAGATATTGCTGCTACAGTACGTGCACCTTATTAAAAATATTTGAGCCTCTCTAATTTCGACCAAAATCATTGTTACCCATATAAAATGGATTTTATACTTAAGACTCTAAGACACCAGATACTTATAAGTAGTATGGCGTACCTTTTGCTTTAGCATAAGGTTAAACTTAGACTCTCCCCTAATTATCTACACTACTATAAGAGAACATTGACTAGGAAGACATAGCCGAGATCACTCGGAGCACGTTAGTAGAAGCTACACTGCACTGCTTTCCTTACCCTTCTAACGCTAGCGATTATAGATGGGCTGATTTGTTAAATGAATTAGACGAACTAAAGTTAGCTTTAAAAGAGCAAGGAAAGTCATTATCGGCTTGCGCGCCCACCTTAAGTCCTTCCTCAGTAAGGCATTATAAGACAGACCCGGAGTCGAGAATGCATCGAGATCACGGGTAGCAGACTAGCAAAGCTGCAAGATAATTCTTAATGTATTACCCTAGCTCTTGGCCTTAAATGGGAGTAGCAACAAATTGAAGAGGGAGGCGTAGTGATGCGGCTGTAGAAGGAGCATGTCAGTTGAATATCACGTGTATCATGCCATTTCTGTATGGGGATTAGCCTCTGATTTGGATGCATATAAAGACCCTTAACTTCCTCAACACTTAGAACTTCAGACAACTTCAATATCAATCTTTTACACCCTATCTACACTTCACCCGATGAATCAGGATTCAGGACCTCTGCCCAACCAACTGACAGAGCATGCAGCACAGAAGGACGAGCTCGAGCAGCCAGCTACGGGTGGTCAACAGGACCCGGTAAAGGTCATTGATATGGACAATATTAAGCCTAAAAGTAACTAGTTCCGTTATAAGTGCCCCCTTTTAGAATTTTAAAAGAACAAGTTACTAACGTATATATCTTAAATAGCACTTTCTCTTTATCCTTAAAGCGAAGCACAATCTAGGGTCTATCCTAGGCATTTAGCAACTCAAATTAATAGCTAGCACCGCAATGCGTTAAGCGCCTCTCGAGGCTCCTCTTACACTGTAGACCCGGCACTAGGGAGCGAGCTTATAGCACAAAACGAGGCTACTAAGATACGCATATAAAGATTAGTAGCAACACCGAAAATTGCCTAAACACTAACAACGATTATGGCACTTGCGATACTAGCGACGAGGACCCACGACCTGCCAAGCGACAAAAGCAATGCTTGGTGCTGCCGTAGCTCCTCCTCTTTACCCACAACGATCCTCCGCCTTAAAGTTATAGTCAACCGCCAAACCTAAGATTTATAATGCGTAGTTTTAAGATGATTACGGATATCTGTCGACCTTTCTCGATAATAGTTAGCACTATGCCTCTCAAACTTCTCGGAGTCCTTTTACGGCAACAAAGGCGATACCATTTGCTAAGTATTAAGGATAGCCCTTCTAAGGCTTATTTAAATGCACTAGGGTCGGGGGTGATGTGATGTATAACCTTGAATTTAACTTGCCATTAATCTTTAGACACCTTTGCCTCCCGATTTATCCGGAAGCACTAGGCATTAATTATGCTATATATTCCACGGTATATCAAGCACCAAAGAAGAGCAAGGCTATATGGACACTAGAAGAGGACGCAATGCTAATCCAGAGGAAAAATAATGGTTATTTGTAGGAAGAGATACGTGCTGCCCTCCTTGGCTAGAGCAAAGGGACCATCCAGGTGCGCTTTTCGACAAAGTTCAAAACGTAAGCGATGCTACGACATGTAGATGGGCTGGTCGTTCTCGAACCAAAGGAGGGGCCAATTGCTTCGTCGGCACTGTGGGGCTCTTGCAACGGCGCAGGTCGAGCCTCAAGCAGCGATGATAATGATGATGATGACGGTTCAAGTGATGGCGATCCGGACTTTGGCAGCGATAGTGGAGGCAGTAGCGACGAATAGGAGGGGGGTCTAGTCGGTATGGGGGCTGTGGAAATCAGACGAGAACGGGGCGGGAGAAGAAAGGGGAGGAGAGGGAGAGGAGGCGTTTTGCTTCTTAGTCTTTATTTTTTGTATTATGTATTTCCTTGAAAGATTATAGTTAATCGTCGTATCGCTAATGTATTTACCTGCGACTTCTTTCCCAAACAGCCGATTACCTTAAAAGCATTCCCATCTTCAAATAGCATCTTGATACTGGTGTAGTTCTACGGGCCGAGCCCTTTTCTTTGGCTTTTTAAATGCTTTCCCGTCAATCCTATAAGACAGGGAAGTATCAGGGGTAACGTCTCGCGAACCAACACGGCTTCTTTGACTGTTAGCTTCTTCTAGAGACGCGGTATCGTAGCTTGATTAGTTAGAAAGATAGTGGCTATCTAAACCCTGTGAAAGTCCAGATTCTCTTAATTCGGGTTCCTGTGAGACCTCAAAATCCAGATCAGGAGGTAACTTCTTTTCAAGCGAGTCGGCATCTATATATCGCAGACATTCTTGGTAAACTGTGTATGACGTCCACTTCTCTTTGCCATCCAGTGCTATGAAGTCGAACGTATAGATGGGATGGCGGTAGAAGGTAGTCTTTTTCCCGTCGATTCTAGGGTAATGACCATAAATTCTTACCGTCCGGTGATTGTGCGAGATTAAGAAGGCGAGGATCTCCCAGTGAAGCTCCTTTTCGCGTTTCACAAGTCTGAAGAGTTCAACTATACCTCTTACGGCAAGTCTCATGCTGAGAGCATTCTGTCGATCGGACACCACTTCGTTGCCTATGAAGTTCTTCTATTTACGTACTATAAACGTATTCTTTAACTCAACAGCCTAATTGATTTCAAAGCAAAGGAATATTCTAGTAGATCCCCTAAGGCATATATAAGGATGTCGGGTGATAAAGTGGTGGGTGGGAGGAGGTTAAGAGAATATCCTCCGATATCAACTATGAAGCGATAAAAGATTGTAGTAGCTTGACCACAGCCATGTGCCCCTTCCCGGTAGCCCGCGATAGTGGCGTCTGACCATACTTATCCTTCGAGTTGACGTCGACTTTGCCTGTCTCGAGCAGCAGCCTAACCACAGCCTCGTGCCCCTTCTCAGCAGCCCATGACAGTGGCGTCTGACCATACTTATCATCCTTTAAGTCGATGTCAACTTTGCCCGTCTCGAGCAGCAGCTTGACTATAGTCTCGTGCCCCTTCTCAGCAGCCCATGACAGCGGCGTCTGACCACCCCTACCGTCAACGTCGACCTTGCCTGTCTCGAGCAGTAGCTTAACCACGGCCTCGTGCCTATTCTCGACGGCCCAAAATAGCGGCGTCCAACCACGCTTATCCTTCGAGTCGACGTCGACCTTGCTTGTCTCGAGCAGCAGCTTGACTACAGCCTCGTGCCCACTCCCGGCAGCCCACGACAGCGCCGTCCGACCATACCTACTCTCCGAGTCGATATTAGCGCCTTTGTTGAGCAGCAACCGCACGACAGCCTTATCCCCATTATCTGCGGCCCACGACAGTGGCGTCTGACCATACTTATACTCCTTCGACTCGATATTGGCGCCCTTATCGAGAAGCAGCTGCAAAACAGCCTCGTGCCTATTATGGGTGGCCCACCACAGCGGTGTCTGACCATTTTCATCCTTTGACTCGATATTGGCGCCCTTATCGAGCAGCAGACGCACAACAGCCTCATGCCCATTTTCGGCGGCCCACGACAGTGGCGTCTGACCACACTTATACTCCTTCGACTCGATATCGGCGCCCTTATCGACAAGCAGCTGTACAACAGCCTCGTGCCCATTCTCGGCAGCCCACAACAGTGGCGTTCGACCATTCTCATCCTTTGACTCGACGTCGGCGCTCGCACTGAGCAGCATCTTGATAACGGCCTCGTGCCCTCCCTTGGCAGCATGCGATAATGGCGTTCGGCCAGAGAAATCTCTTATATCGGGTTTAATGTCACTTCGGGCTAGCAACAACCACACCACATCATTGTGCCCCCTCTTTGCTGCGTATGACAATGGCGTCCGTTCATCTTTGTCTTTTGAATCGGCCATAATGTGAGGTCGGGCTAGCAACAACCATACTACCTTCGCGTGTCCTCCCCCCGCTGCGTGCGACAATGGTGTCCGTTTATCTTTATCTTCCGAGTCAGTCCGGGTGTTCCTTTGGGCTAATAGTGACCGGACCTCTTCTACGCGTCCACCTCCTGCCGCATGGGAGAGCGGCGTCCGTCCATCTTCATCTGCCCAGTCTTCGACCCCTCCCTGTGGCGTGGGTAATAGTGCCGTCAGTTCCATGACATCCGCAAAATTCGTTAGCCTCCCATCAAATAATTCTCAATTCGAGTCTGGATGGGCCGCCTCGGGAGCATATCCATGTCATTTCGTCCTTACGGAATTGAGCCCGTGTTCCTTCTGGCCTTTCGGTGTTCTTGCAATTGCCAGAAGCCGTTGTCGGACACATATCTGTCTCGTAGGATATTGGGGCCGTTGAAAACGTCTCAAGCTAATCAATTCGAATTTTCCACAAAAAGCCCTTTCAAACCGCTCCATTGTGAGGGAGACGTCCCTTAGGAAAATCCCGAGCAACAAATCCTCTCTCGCAAGCTTCGTGCAAGGAAGGATAGCGAGCCCTAACCCTCGATGGCTAATCCTAATAAAAGATAGTTCTAAATGGATCCCTTTATTGGTCACAGTCCAAGGGCTGTTGGTAGTAATGGAAGGACTGTGTCTGAAGGTTATATCGGCGGATTCTTCGAATGCATCTGGAGAGGTTGCTAGAAGTCCGCCATGGTTCTGATCCTCAGACTTCCAAGCAAAAATGCTGTGGTCATCCGAGACCTTGATGATCTCCTCTTGGAGTCGGACAAAAGCCCTCTCCCCTTCGCCATAGAGTAGTGGCATGTTAATGCCAAATATGCCCATTAAGCAATAGGCCCGATCTTCAAGCCTCGATGTTTTTCTGTTTGCGGCCCATGACATTTTTGTGCGATGCCAGCTTTTTCAAGGTCGTCATCTCTTGAGAGGATAGTGATAGGTATACGGGTACAGTCGGATATACTTTGTCGAAGGTTTGTCTTCGTCCCCAGTACCTTCCATTCCTCGTCAAAAAATATCACCTGTGATGGAGCGATTAGCTCCTGAAGAGTCCATCCTCTGGTAAACCACCTGCTGTTCGAGAATTCGGATTTCGACGATACATCGGCAAGATACGCGTAGCATACTTTGGCTTCTTGGTACCAACGGTACATAGAGTTGATTGCTTCTGACAGCTCCACGCTGCTTGTCTTGTCAGTGCAGCACGTATCTATCCAAACATGTTTGAATCCGTTGGCCTTGGCTACGGAACAGCAGATTCTAATTTTCTCATATCCCTTCTTGTTTGCTGCGCGGGTTCCTTGCATATCCTGAAAAGTAACTTCCTCTTTATCCCACGTGTGTGACAGGATAGCGTATGGCGGGATATCGTCATCGCTGAAGTCTTGCATTTCAAAGTTGCCCGCGTCGGACTCTGTCGTACTAAGCAGACGCATGGTTTGGTTTAGTACAAGGTATCTCCCTTAACGCTTTGATTGCCAAACAAAGTAAGATCCAGCTAGTCAATAACAGTTACAGTAGTCGGTTCTATTCGATTGCAGGGGTGTCTTGGCGAGGTTTGATTGCCTCAACTTGCTCGAAATAAAATCAAGTGCTCCGCATATATCAAGGATCAGGAGGGTCGGATTCCACTTGAGGAACCTGGTTGAAATGCAGGAGCCCGTGAAAGAGGAGAATGGAGTAGGGTCGTGTCAGTTCAGGAAAGAGAGGATCGATTGAATAACAGAAGAGCTGAAATAGGGGGAAATGAGGATGCGCCAGCAGAGCCTGACATGTAAGGCATCTACGAACTGTTTCGAGACATTGAGTCTGGATTTAACTCCACGGTCTGAAATCGGGCGGGATGTTGGACCAAAATGCAGCACAGCCTCATCAGCCACAATTTCACGTCAATTTCCTTGCTAAGGGTACCAGAGGGAGGCATTCTGGTGATGTACCAAGTACGCAGATCGCGGCATAAAGTGATGGGATTACAGGGCCTAAGTTCCGCCTAACAGCTGAAAGTCCACTGAAGTATCAAATTCTAGGGATCCATGCTCGCTATGGCCCTGTAATTCTAGGCTATACGCCTTGTTACAGCCTGCGAGACATTTGCAAGGTCTTGGTAGATCTTCAGGGGTGTTAACGCTGTGGACGAGGAAACCACAGTGCTTTGACGTTCTCTGTATTTACTGGTATCCTTTTCGCAAGCGTCTCTACGGGACTCTCAAAACGGTCTCCGTCCTGATCTTGTATGGAAATGGACCCCGCTAAAAATGATTAACTAAAAAACTAGCGACACCCAATTCGTCACCTAGTACGCGCGCACAGATCTTTTCAAAATATTTCGTGTTTTATATGGTGAGAAATCAAAAACTCAACAAAGGAACTTGCTCTTAAGTCTCAAATATTATAACAATTACATGTTAGATATAAATTCTATTTAATACGTTTTAGTTGCAAGGCTATAATCTACAATCGCACAACTGGAAATTAGTTATTTAGAGTTGTGGTTAAGAAGTTGATAGTCGCAAAATCGGGCGAATTTTGTCATGTTTGGGGCGGATCGGCTGTAGGAAGGTGTTGGATCAAGCAGGGGTGTTTTTAGCAATGTTTTTATGCTATAGGGGTTTCGGCTACGAATATCAGTAGTGCCGGTATAGCTGAATGTTCAGCAATGCTGATACAGCTAAAGATCTTAGCTGTAAACCTAAATATAGCTTGTATTATAGCATGTGATGCTGAGATTTAGGAGCCTTAAGCTCTATAAGTACAGGCCACTTACCACTGCAAAACAGCAGGCAATTCAATAGGCAAATATCATCATTTTGATCCATTTTTGATCCAACAGAAGGTAATCTTACCTAGGTTAGGTACAGTATTCAGCCCCCTTGGAATCCTCGGGTCAGTTTCTTCCCTTCTTATGTCTTAAGGGCATAAGAGTAAGGCCTAGTGTTCTCGATAGTAAGGGCGACTTTGGATAATCCAGTCCATTTAACCCAAACCGGTAGTTATAGATCGTTGTTTTATTTAATTGGATAATTATCCCATAAATATGGATCGCAAGGCTCTTTAATTGGGTAAATCCATTAGATTGTAAGGGTCTTAATAAGTCGGGAGGTTAGCTTGCCGCAAATCCCTTTGCGCATTAGTAATGCCCACATTTTAATTCCATATCGTTTCTCCGATTGCTATGCTTCATTTAATTGCATTATTAACACCTTTTCAATGTCTAAATCATCTATTCCAAGCAAGGAGGCCTCCTAATCGCCAAGTCCAACCGAAACTACTATAGTCACTACGACTAATTTAGCAACTGCAACAGATCCTAGTAATTATAGCTCTATTTTTAAGGCTCTAAGGGCATTGCAATTAGCCAATCTTCTACCTAAGCGCACTACCCGTGTAAGTGCACCGAAGAGAACTCATACGCAAGCCAAACTGTCGCATAGTAGAGTATATTAATACTATACCCCTATTAATATATAAGTATATTTGCTAAAATAGTGAATATAGGGCTCGACGACACATGCCTCCTTACATTTTAAACGACCACCTCTTGCTCTAGAAACACTCCTTATAACTAGTCCTATTATTAATTTAAGTTCTAAAGTAAAAGATAATATTATAGTCACGTCTACTAACAATCCTAGTGCTATACCTAGCGATATTCGTGTAGCAAATACGACATTTAGTATATCCTCCCCGACTAGCCGCATATTCGGTACTAAAAGCACTTTAATTGCCAAAAAGGGTTTAGCTAAGAGAGTTAACTCTAAACGGAGCTAAATATAAGACTATAGTGTAAAAGTCTTAATTAGCGACGAAGAGAATTGGCAATATGCCTTATATTTGATTTTTTATTCATTTTTTACAAGCTTTACTAATTATATATAAGTGCGAATAGGGATAAACCTACAACTTATAAGACTAAGCATAAAGTTAGTACTACAAGTACACACCTTTGTACTAAGTATTAAAAGGTTCCACTTGAAGAGATAGTCTCCGAGGAAGAGTTTAGCGTTTATAATCGGCTCGTATCAAGTAATACTTGTTTTAATCCGTATACCTTCTAATTAAAGCTCTTAAGGGCTATCGCAGTTTTACACCTCCCATTTTCTATTATTAAGAATAATAAATTTAGGGATTTAATATTATACGCGTCTCCTAATTTGCGTAGAAACGACACTTTACTAAAGAGTAATAATACTATTAAAATCTTGCTTTTACAGATGTTTATTATATTTAGGGTAATTCTAGTCGCCTTACTTTTAAATTCGCATGCAAAAGTTCATATATCCTTCGACTTACAGTACCAGGCAACTGATATTAAAGCACCCCGCACCCCACCAAATCTCAACATTACCACCCACCACTTCTACACTTAATTACGCAATAATTACTAGTCTAATTCGCATGAAAATTGCGTCGTTTAATTCGCTATAGTCTATTCTTTCACGTGCTCTAATATTGCGCGGATATATCCGTTTAATTATCTTAATATTTTGTATGCCAGCCACTTGCCGCGATACAAGCCTTTATCCTCGCCGGCATACTAGCATATAAATTATCAAATAACCCCTTATCTAATGTGTCCCACGCCGCCTAAATACAAGACTCTAGCCTTTGCCTAGCATACTCTAACTTTAACTTGTCCGCAGCTACCTCCGGAAACATCTTATAAACCCTTACTTTCAAGTGCCACTAAACGTGCTCGATCGGGTTAAGATTAGGGGAGTAAGCGGGCCAATTTTCTATTTATGTAATCCCGTGGGCTGCAAACTAGGCTTTAACTGTATTTGCCCGGTAGATAGAAGTATTATCTTGCATAAACAAGTACCTATTGTCAAGCTCTTCAAAAATAGGAGCTACTTCTGCCTTACAAACCTCCAAATATGACTTGGCCGAATACCCATGCTTTGCCGACTTAAAATCACAGTCTATAATATAGCAATTAAACCTCTTAAGGTCCTAAAAGCATCCTTAGACTATAATCTTCATATTCTTGCCCGTGCCGTAAGTTTAAACCATCTCTTTATTCCACTTTTGAGCCGATGTACGAAAGCACTACTCCCCCCGCTTACCCCGCCCCCGCTCTACAAAACACTCGTCACTCCAGCACACTAATCCCTACTCCTCGGCCGTCTATCCTTCTTGCACAAGGCACTAAGCAAGCCGTGCAATCGCGTGAGCTTCTATAAGCTCCGGACGCTTCTTTGCTCTCTAATTGCATATGCTATGCCGCTTGAGGATCTTCTTTACCGTAGTAGGCTTACACGAGAGCCCACACGCCGCAATAACTTGGTTATACGTGTCTTTCGGGTTAAGACAGACGTGTCGAAGGAGAACTCGTTCGTCGGCATCGGTATATGATTTGCCCCTAGGCTTTTGTAGTAAGGAGTAGCTATCGTCGCGTAATTCGTCTTAGTAAAGTGTATATTGTATAGTATTATAATGTAAATTAAGGTCCTTTGCAATGCCCCGCGTACTATAACCTTTAAAGGATTTCCTAGCAACTTGGCCGCGCATATAAGGACTAATCTCTTGTCCCTTTTGTCGATTTCCAGAGATGGAGCTTAACGGAGTGCATTGAGGTGGCATTTTAGGATAATTGTAAAGGGAGGATGGAGGAGGAGACGCGTCGCGTCGCTTAAATACGCGTTTCGCTTAAATATCAGTTGCGGGTGACTGTATAGACTTCTCCGAACGGATACTCTATACTAAGCATTATCTATCACTTTATTAATTAAGCATTCAAAGCTTATACAATTTTGCTTAGTTTAAAAGCTTTGCATAGTCCACATAGCAGAGAAAATATAGCTACACTTCTAGTGCAAATTATCAAGGATTATAACTTGCAAACGCGGCTAAGTTTCTATATACTTAACAATGCAAGGGACAACGATACTTCATTATTAGCTATTTCTTAATATCTAGCTACTATAAGCGTCAACTAGTCGGGGCCTAATCACCGCTTACATTGCTTTGGCTATATCGTCAGTCTTGTAGCGACAGCATTCACCGCTAATAAGCCCCTCTATTTATTAAAAACTAGCAAAACAAGAAGACCAATTAGTGCTCTTAAGCCTCCTAAAGTCGCATACAAACGTCCAGTTAACGCTATTACCAAAATACATAAGATTATCGTGTACATTTTAGCAACTTCTTAGCGCAATAATGTGTTTATAGCTAATAATGCAAAAGTCGAGGGAAAGATGCTTTGTCTTATCCGCGAGAATGACACAAGATAATTCTTAACATACCTAATGCTTATTTGTGCTATTTTATTAAAAGATTCAATCGATCTTTATATATTATAGCATTAAACCTTTAAGGCTAATAAGAAAAATTTGTCGGGGTGCATTATAACTTTAAAGGACTAAGCTTATTGCAATAATATTATTGCATTTATAAAGCTTATGTTTCTTTTAGTGAAGGACCTCGAAGGGAAATTAGAGACGGGTTAGTTTTAGCTACTTTTATTAAACCGTTCTTTTATTATTTAATTCATATTATAAGCCTTTTATATGCTAGAGAAATATCGATTCACTCTTCGGGAGAATGTCGGCTAAGCCTTTTTAAGAACTTATAGCTATATCGGAGATGTTTTACTAGCATATACTCTATTATAAGAGCATCTTAAATCATAGCTACAAGCTCTTAGTTCTTATAAATTAGTAGGTATTTATAATAATGCGGAAGAGGTTATTGAAGAGCAAATAATGCTTAAAACAAACACCTTAAATGCATAAGCAAAGCTCTTAAAATATCGACTTCTACTTACTTTACCCGTATACTTCGCTACATTAGTTTTAGTTCCGTGGAACAAATAGCAATATATAGAGTCTAATTTAACACCGGCAAAGCTTGTTAAGGCTAGAAGCAAAGTTTAAATATTGTAAAATGACAAATATACTTAAAAGTCGGTAAATTAAGCTTACTTAGTCGTCTTAACCTTATCTCATTTACTAGTAAGTCTAATTATTTGTATAATACAAAACGGGCTAATATTCTTCTAGTTATTAGCACTAAAAGCTTCCCTCTTAAGGGACTATATAAGGGCAAGTTTACAAGCGCCGGCTTCCAATTTATAAGACGAATATACACGCTATTGTCAAGTAAGTGCTATAGAGGAGTAGT
>Ga0302325_10026947_pt1 | contig 11926 bp, 9 predicted proteins | sample Palsa_T0_2_FD_201948 | JGI IMG/M metagenome (GOLD analysis project Ga0302325, IMG submission 201948) | Peat permafrost microbial communities from Stordalen Mire near Abisko, Sweden - Palsa_T0_2 | ecosystem: Environmental > Terrestrial > Soil > Palsa > Peat permafrost | place: Sweden: Abisko... | reverse complement strand
CGGGCGGCAAACGCGAGGGGAGCCTTGAAGCCCCGAAGCGCCACCCGCTCAACTGGCGCGACCCGGCCTTCTACGATCACGCCGCGCTCGAGAAGGAGCTCGAGCGGGTATTCGACATATGTCACGGGTGCCGGCGCTGCTTCAGCCTGTGCAACGCCTTCCCGACGCTGTTCGAGGCGGTGGACGCGACCGCCGAGGGCGAAGTGGCCGCGGTGGCGAAGCCGGTGTTCTGGGAGGTCGTCGAGCACTGCTACCTGTGCGACATGTGCTTCATGACGAAGTGTCCGTACGTGCCGCCGCACCCCTGGAACGTCGACTTTCCGCACCTGATGCTGCGCGCCAAGGCGGTGCGCGCCAAGGACGGCGCGCTCAGCTTCTCCGAGCGCGTGCTCGCCGCGACCGACACCGTCGGGGCACTCGCCGGCATCCCCGTGGTGGCCGAGGCGGTCAATGCGCTGAACGGCTCGCGTGCGGGCAGGGCGCTGCTTGAGAAGACACTCGGCGTCGATCGCAGCGCCCCGCTCCCGAGCTTCCAGGCGCGCAGCGCCCGCCGCCGCCTGGCGCGCCTCGGCACCGTGGGCAGCGCGCAGGTTCAGGCCGATACCGAAGGCGCGCGTGCGGGCCCGGACACCACCGGCAAGGTGGCCGTGTTCACCACCTGCTACGGCAATCGCAACGAGCCTGCACTGGCGGAAGATCTGGTGGCGGTGTTCGAGCACAACGACATCGAGCTCACGCTGCTGGCCTCCGAGCGCTGCTGCGGCATGCCGCGGCTCGAGCTCGGGGAGCTCGATGCGGTCGCGAAGCTCAAAGAGCACAACATCCCTGAGTTCGCCCGCGCCATCGATGCGGGCTTTGACATCGTCGCTCCGATCCCTTCCTGCGTGCTCATGTTCAAGCAGGAGCTGCCCCTTATGTACCCCGAGGATGCGCAGGTGCAGCGCATCGCCAGGCGCGTGTTCGACCCGTTCGAGTACCTGATGCGCCGACACGCGGCGGGGCTCTTGCGCACGGACTTCAAGACCTCCCTCGGCAAGGTGAGCTACCACGTCCCCTGTCACCTGCGGGTGCAGAATCTCGGGCTCAAGACGCGCGACGTGCTCGCGCTCGTGCCAGGCACGACGCTGGAGGTCATCGAGCGCTGCTCCGGCCACAACGGCACCTATGGCGTGAAAAAGCGCTTTCGCGCCGCTTCCGTGCGCATCGCGCGCCCGGTTGCGCAGCGCGTCGCCGCAAGCGAGTGCGATCACTACGCGAGCGACTGCCCGATGGCCGGGCACCAGATCGAGAGCGTCCTGAGCGGGGAGGAGCACCGTGCCCCCGAGCATCCCATGCATCTGTTGCGCCTGGCGTACGACATCTAGGGAAACGGCTTTGCGATGAACAAGCTCACCCGCGCTGATCTCATGTCGCTCGAGGAGTACGCGCTCGCGCGGCCGCAGTTTCGCGAGCGGGCGTTGCGGCACAAGAGCGAGCGGCGGCTTGCGGTCGGTCCGAATGCCACCTGGTGCTTCGAGGACCGCATCACCGTGCAGTATCAGGTGCAGGAGATGCTGCGCGTGGAGCGCATCTTCGAGCACGAGGGGATCGCGGACGAGCTCGGTACCTACAACCCGCTGATCCCCGACGGCAGCAACTGGAAGGTGACGCTCTTGATCGAGTTCACCGATCCGGTGCAGCGCGCACGCGAGCTCGCGCTCCTCAAGGGGATCGACGATCGCTGCTGGGTGCAGGTCGAAGGCCACGAGCGCGTGTTCGCAATCGCGGATGAGGACCTGGAGCGCGAGAATGAGCACAAGACCTCCGCGGTTCACTTCCTGCGCTTTGAGCTCACGAAGCCGATGATCGCGAGCCTGCGTGCCGGCCGGTCCCTCACTGCCGGCATGGACCACCAGCACTACCGCCACCAAGTGCTGGTCTCGCAAGCCAGCCGTCAGGCGCTGAGTCAGGATTTTTCCTAGTCCACCGCTGGCCCACCGCGCGCACCCGCAGCTGCTAAACTCGGCGCCGCTGCGTCGGTGAGCTCGCAGCGCGAAGGCGCCCGCGCGATGCGCATGGAGTGCAAGCAACCGGATGAGTCAGTCCTATACCGCCTCCGACATCGAGGTCCTCACCGGACTTGAGCCCGTGCGGCGACGGCCGGGCATGTACACGCACACGCAGCGGCCCAATCACCTCGCGCACGAGGTGATCGACAACAGCGTCGATGAGGCGATCGCAGGGCACTGCAAGCAGATCGACGTGACGCTGCACAAGGACGGCTCGCTCGAGGTGGCCGACGACGGCCGCGGCATGCCGGTCGACATCCACCCGAAGGAGAAGGTGAGCGGCGCGGAGCTGATCCTCACGCGCCTGCACGCCGGCGGCAAGTTCTCCGACAAGACCTACAAGTTCGCAGGCGGTCTGCACGGGGTCGGTGTGTCGGTGGTGAACGCGCTGTGCAAGCACCTCGAGTGCTGGATCAAGCGCGGCGGCAAGGAATACAACATCAGCTTCAAGGACGGCAAGATCTCGTCCAAGCTCGAGGAGATCGGCAGCGTCGGCCAGCGCAACACCGGCACCACCATCCAGTTCTGGCCGGATCCGAAGTTCTTCGACTCGGACAAATTCTCCGTCCCGCAGCTCAAGCACACCCTCAAAGCCAAGGCGGTGCTGTGCCCGGGGCTCAGGATCAGCTTCACCAATGCCGCCAACGGCGAGCGCGAGGAGTGGTTCTACACCGGCGATCTTGGCGCCTACCTCCTCGAGGAGCTCGGCGAGCAGCCGCACATCCCTACCGAGCCGATCACCGGCACGCGCGCAGGCGATGACGATGCGGTCGACTACGCACTGTGCTGGGCGCCCGATGCGCCAAGTGCCATCGGGGAGAGCTACGTCAATCTGATCCCGACCCCTGAGGGCGGCACGCACGTCAACGGCCTGCGCGCCGGGGTGGCGCAGGCGGTGCGCGAGTTCTGCGAGTTCAGAAATCTTGTGCCGCGCGGCATCAAGCTCAGCCCCGAAGATGTCTGGGACCAGGCGAACTACGTGCTGTCGGTGAAGATCCTCGAGCCCCAGTTCGCCGGCCAGATGAAGGAGCGCTTAGGTTCGCGCGATGCGGCAGCGCTCGTTGAAGGCTTCGTGCGCGACTCCATGGCGCTGTGGCTAAATCAGCACCCCGATGCCGGCGAGCGCATCGCGCAGTTCGCGATCGCCAACGCCCAGGAGCGCGCCAAGGCCGCGCAGCGCGTGGTGCGCAAGCGCCTGACCGGAGGTCCGGCGCTGCCCGGCAAGCTCGCCGACTGCACCAGCCAGGAGCCGCGCCGCTCGGAGCTCTTCCTGGTGGAGGGCGACTCCGCCGGCGGCTCGGCCAAGCAGGCGCGCGACAAGGAGTTCCAGGCCATCATGCCGTTGCGCGGCAAGATCCTGAATACCTGGGAGCTCGATGCCGGCGAGATCGCCGGCAGCCAGGAAGTGCACGACATCAGCGTGGCGCTCGGGATCGAACCGGGCTCGCCGGATTTGAGCCAGCTGCGCTACCACAAGGTGTGCATCCTTGCGGACGCCGACTCCGACGGGCAGCACATCGCGACCCTCCTGTGCGCCTTGTTCCTGCGACACTTCCGGCCGCTGGTGGCCCACGGTCACGTGCACGTCGCCATGCCGCCCTTGTATCGCATCGATGCGGGCAAGCAGGTGCACTACGCACTCGATGAAGCCGAGCGCGATCAGCTCTTGAAGAAGATAGAGAAGGAGAACGCGCGCACCAAGACGACGGTGACGCGCTTCAAGGGCCTGGGCGAGATGAATCCCACGCAGCTGCGCGAGACCACCATCGATCCGCGCACGCGCCGTCTGGTGCAGCTCACCATCGAGGGCAAGGACAACACCGATCAGCTGATGGACATGCTGCTCGCCAAGAAGCGCGCCGCCGACCGGCGTGACTGGCTCGAGGAGAAGGGCAACCTCGCGGAAGTGCAGGTCTAAGGGATGGCCGGCGAGAACCAGGAGCTGAACTTCGAGGGCGTCGAGCGCCAGCCGCTGCGCACCTTCACCGAGAAGGCCTACCTCGACTACTCGATGTACGTGATTCTCGATCGGGCGCTGCCCGCGCTCGGGGACGGTCTGAAGCCGGTGCAGCGGCGCATCGTCTACGCCATGAGCGAGCTTGGGCTCTCGGCGATCTCCAAGCACAAGAAATCCGCCCGCACGGTCGGGGATGTGATCGGCAAGTTCCACCCGCACGGGGACAGCGCCTGCTATGAGGCGATGGTGCTCATGGCGCAGCCCTTCGCGTACCGCTATCCGCTCATCGACGGGCAGGGCAACTTCGGCTCGCAGGACGACCCGAAGTCCTTCGCCGCCATGCGCTACACCGAGGCGAAGCTCACGCGCTACGCGGACGTACTCCTCGGGGAGCTCTCCGAGGGCACGGTCGATTGGAGCGCGAACTTCGACGGAACGCTGGAGGAGCCGGTGATCCTGCCGGCGCGGCTGCCGAACCTCTTGTTGAACGGCACCACCGGGATCGCGGTCGGCATGGCGACCGATATCCCGCCGCATAACCTGCGCGAGGTGGCCGCCGCCTGCATTCACCTGCTGGAGGAGCCCGAGGCCACCACCGCCGCGCTCATGAAGCACGTGAAGGGCCCGGATCTGCCCACGGGAGCGGAGATCATCTCCCCGCGCGCGGATCTGAAGGAGTTCTACGACAAGGGCGTCGGCACGTTCAAGGCGCGTGCCACCTGGGAGATCGAGGAGGGCAACGTCGTCATCACCGCCTTCCCCTACCAGGTCTCACCCACGCGCGTGCAGGAGCAGATCGCCGAGCAGATGCGCGCGAAGAAGCTGCCGATGGTCGATGACCTGCGCGATGAGTCCGATCACGAGAACCCGACGCGCCTGGTGATCGTGCCGCGCTCCAACCGCGTCGACCTGACCGAGCTCATGAATCACCTGTTTGCGACCACCGACCTCGAGCGCAACTACCGCGTCAACCTGAACATCATCGGACTCGACGGCCGCCCGCACGTGATGCCGCTCAGACAGATCCTGGGCGAGTGGGTGGAGTTTCGTACCCGCACCGTGACGCGCCGGCTCACGCACCGTCTGCAGAAGGTGACGAGGCGGCTGCACATCCTCGACGGACTTCTGATCGCCTTCCTCAATCTCGATGAGGTGATCCGCATCATCCGCCGCGAGGAGGAGCCGAAGCCGGTGCTGATGAAGCGCTTCAAGCTCACCGACGAGCAGACCGAGGAGATCCTCAACACGCGCCTGCGCCACCTGGCGAAGCTCGAGGAGATGAAGATCCGCGAGGAGCAGAAGGCACTCGCCATTGAGCGCGAGGAGCTCGAGGCCTTGCTCAAGAGCAAGGCGAAGCTAAAGAAGCTGATCGCCGCCGAGATCCGTGCGGATGCCGAGAAGTACGGCGACGAGCGGCGCACCAAGATCATCGAGCGCGAGGCCGCGCAGGCGATCGATGAGAGCACGCTGATTCCCAATGAGCCGGTGACCGTGATGCTCTCGACCGGCGGCTTCGTGCGCTCGGCCAAGGGCCACGAGATCGACCCGCGCACGCTTTCCTACAAGAGCGGGGATGCCTTCCAGGCCGCCGCCCGCGGCCGCACGCTCCAGACCGCGGTGTTCATCGACAGCACCGGCCGCACTTACGCGCTGCCCGCGCACTCACTGCCTTCGGCGCGCGGGCAGGGCGAGCCGCTCTCCGGGCGCCTGGATCCCCCGGACGGGGCGAAGTTCGCCGGCGTCATGATCGGGGAGCCGGAGGATCTGTGGCTGCTCGCAAGCGATGCCGGCTACGGTTTCACGGCGCGCCTGAAGGATCTCGTGACCGATCGGCGCGCGGGCAAGACGGTGCTCAACGTGCCCGAGAACGCTCTGGTGCTCGCGCCCGCACCGGTGCTCTCGGCGGACTCACTCGTGGCCGTCGTCTCGAGCGAAGGCAAGCTCCTTGCCTTCCCGGTGAGCGAGGTCCCCGAGATGCCGCGCGGCAAGGGTAATAAGCTCTATGACATTCCCGGCAAGAAGGCCGCCGCGCGCACTGAGCTCATGAGCGCAGTGGCGGTCGTGCCGCCCAAGGCGAGCCTGGTGCTGTGGTCCGCCGATCAGCACAAGACCCTCGATTGGAAGGAGCTGCAGGAGTATGTCGGTGAGCGCGCGCAGCGCGGTGCGGTGCTCAGGCGCGGCTGGCCGCGCAAGATCGAGCGCATGGAGGCGCTGCTGCCGGTGGCGGCGTAGCGCGGCGGGAGCGGCTGCGCCCTTAAGCGCGCTCTTCAGCGCTCGGCGCGCAGCACCACTTCCTCGGGCGCGTGCACGAAGTAGCCCTGGATGTACTGCACGCTCAGCTGCCAGAGCACCGCCATGGTGTTGGCGTCCTCGACGCGCTCGCCGATGGTCTGGATACCGTGTTTGCGCGCAGCCTCCACCAGCACGCGCACGCGCAGCTGCACCTGCGGGTCGGCGGCGAGATCCTGGATGAGGGTGCCGTCGATCTTGATGAAGTCGAGCGGGATTGATTCGAGCAGTCCCATGCTGTCGCGCCCGGAGCCGAAGCCCTCGAGCGCGAAGCGGAAATGCCGCTCGCGCAAGGCCACGGCGAGCTCTGCGACGTGTGGCTGCGTGTTCGCGGCGGCCTCCTCGGTGATCTGAAAGCACAGCCGCTTGGGCTCGGCGCGGCTCGAGCGCAGATGGTTGTCGAGCCACTCGATGAAGGTGCCATCGCGCGCGGTCTCGCGCGAGAGGCGCACGAACAGGCACTGGGGCTTCTTTTGCGCGGCGAAGGAGAGCGCCGCCCCGATCACCCAGCGGTCGATGTTCCTCATGAGGTCGTTGCGAGCGGCGGCGGCCATGAACTCCGAGGGCAGCACTTCCTTACCCTGGCCGTCGATCATGCGCACCAGCACGTCGAACATGCCCGGATCATCGCCCTGAAGACTTGCGATCGGCTGCTGCACCAGGCGGAAGCGGTTCTCCATGAGCGCCGCTTTGATGTGCTTCACCCATACCTTGTCGTAGGACATCACGCGGCTGTCGGCATCCGCGCGATCGGAGTTCATGCTCTGGTTGCCGCCGCGGGCGACACCCTTGCGTACGCAATCGAGCGCATCGGCGATCACCGCATCGACATCCACGCTGCCGCGCGAGACTACCGACAGGCCAATGGTGCCGGTGATCGACACGGCTTTGTCCCCGATGCGTATGACGTGCTTCTGCACGCGCGCGAGCAGCCGCTCGCTCCAGGCGTTGATGTCGTGCTCATTGCCGCGCTCGAGGAGCGCGAGGAAGCGTACGCCCCCGAAGCGTCCCACCAGCTCCTTCGGATGCAGGCTCTCCTTGAGGAGCCTGCCCGCCTCGATGAGGATCTGCTCGCTCGCAGTGGCCCCGACCACGCGCTCGAGAGAGGCGAACTTGTCGAGCTTCAGGAGCGCCACGCAGCGCATGCCGCCGGGGGCTGGGGTGTTCAGGCGCTCGGTGAGGGCGACCAGAAGCTCCGTACGGCGCAGCAGTCCCCCGCTCGCGTCCGGGCGCGGCGCCTGCACCTTCTCGATGAGGGGGGTCTCTTCGCGCGAGCGCGAGGGCACCACCAGGCGCACACACGGCTCGTCCTCGTGCTCCCCGAGGGCGAGGGTGATCTCGATCGGCAGCACGCTGCCATCGGCGATCAAGGCGTTCGCACGCAGCGGGTACTCATCGTTCCAGCGTCCCTGCAGGCATGCCGCGAGCGCTGCGCGCAGCGCCGCATGCGTGGATTCCTCGAACAGGTCCATGACCGGCTGTCCGGCCAGGTCTTCGGCCACCCCGAAGAGCTCCAGCCACGCGGGGTTGGCCTCGGTGACGATGCCTTCCTGCACCTGGATGATGGCGTCGTTGGAGCGCTGCAGCACCACGTCCAGCTGACTGCGCGCGTCCTGTGCGGATTTGAGGGTGGCATCGAGCGCGCGCGCGGTGCGAAACACGTGCAGCTCGCGCAGCACCACCGCCGTAAGGCGTTGCTCATTGGCCAGTGTCACCACATCGCGCGCACCGGCGCTCACGGCCGCGGCGATGTGGGACTCGTCCACCGACATGGCCAGCACCAGCAGTGGCACCGTGGGGGCCAGCTGATCGCGCACACGGATCGCCGACTCGAGCTCCCCGGGGTTCTCGGGGGCATAGATCACCAGTTCGGGGTTCAGCTGCGTGAGGGCATCTCCCAGGTCACGCAGGGCGGGGATCCAGGTGCAGTACACCGGCTCCCCGGCCCGCCGCAGCATGCCGTTGATGGCGTCAGCCGGGTCGCGCGCGGAACTGACCACGATCAGCGGTACGGCGCTGGGCTCGCTCAGAACGGTCTGCAGTGCGGCTCCCACGCTCAGGATTCTAGCACCGCGAGTCAAGCGCCCCGCGTGAGCGGCCTCGCGGAAAGCGCGGCCGAATGGCGCTCCGGTGGCAGGGGTAGGGTGATGTGGCTATCATACGCGGCCCTTTTTCCCGGGTTGCCCCTCCTGCAGCCCCAACCGCGAGTCCAGAGCAAATGGCCAGCTACACCACCAGCGAGATCCGTGGAGGCCTCAAAGTCCTGCTCGACGGCGACCCGTACGCCGTGATTGAGAACGAGTTCGTGAAGCCGGGCAAGGGCCAGGCCTTCAACCGCATCAAGGTCCGTAATCTCAAGACGGGACGGACCATCGAGCGCACCTTCAAGTCCGGGGAGTCCCTCGAGGCCGCCGACGTCGTGGACACCGACATGCAGTACCTCTACCAGGACGGGGACTTCTGGCATTTCATGGTGCCGGAGAGCTTCGAGCAGTACACCGCCGACAAGTCGGCGGTGGGCGAGAACGCGCGGTGGCTCAAGGACGGCGTCGTGTGCATCGTCACGCTGTGGAACAACGAGCCGCTGCTCGTCACGCCCCCGCCGCACATCGAGCTCAAGATCGTGGAGACCGACCCGGGGCTGCGCGGGGATACCGCCACCGGCGGTCAGAAACCGGCCAAGCTCGAGACGGGCGCCGTGGTGCGGGTGCCGCTGTTCATCAACGAGGGCGAAATGATCCGCATCGACACGCGCACCGGCGAGTACATCTCGCGCGCCAGGCAGTAGGGGCCCCTTCAGGCGGGTGCCGCCGCGCGCACCGCCGAGGCGCGTGCGCGCCGTACGCCATCGACGGCGTAGATCAGCAGCGCCAGCCAGATCAGCGCGAACCCGAGCGCCAGTTTCGGGGGGAAGCTCTCATTTAAGAAGAGCACCCCGCACAAGAGCTGCAGGCTGGGACCGATGTACTGCAGCACCCCCACGGTCGAGTAGGGCAGCAGCCGTGCGCTGTAGGCGAAGAGGAACAAGGGCACCGCCGTCACCAGCCCGCAGCCGACTAGGAGCGCTGCAACCTCCGGCCCCGAGCGCGTCAGCGCCCCGCTGCCGTGCGCCTCACACCAGATGAGATACGCCACCGCCAGGGGCACGAGCAGCAGCGTCTCGGTCGCAAGTCCGGGGAGGGCGTCCACGCTGATGACCTTGCGTACCAGGCCATAGGACGAAAAGCTCACGGCTAGCGTGAGCGCGATCCACGGCGGACGGCCGGCGAGCACGCCCAGGTACAAGACCGCGAGCCCCGCCAGCCCCACAGCGATCCACTGTACCGGTGTCAGCCGCTCGCGCAGCACGAGTATCCCGAGCAGGACGTTCACGAGCGGATTGATGTAGTAGCCGAGGCTGGTGTCGATGACGTGCCCGTTCGCCACGCCCCACACGTACACCAGCCAGTTGCAGCTGATCAAAAGCGCGGACAGTACCAGTCCCGACAGGAGCTTAGGCTTTGCCAGCACGGCGGTGAGCCGGCCCAGCTCGCCCCGCAACGCCATCAGGGTAAGCAGGAACAGGCACGACCAGCTGATGCGATGCGCGATCACCTGCAGAGCGGGCACCGTGCGCAGGGGGTGCAGGTAGAGCGGGAACAGCCCCCAGATGCTGAAAGCGGCGATGCCGGCCGCGAGACCGCGCGGCGAGAGCCGCGCGCTGCTCATCCCGGGTGCATGGACGCGTGCGTCTCCCGGCTGCCGGCGACGAACAGCCCCGCCAGCGCCTCAAGTCCGCGGGCATCGCCGGCGTCAAAGCGCGCCAGGCGCGGGCTGTCGACGTCGAGCACGCCGAGGAGCGTGCCACCAGCCAGGAGCGGCACCACGATCTCCGAGCGCGAAATCGGATCGCAGGCGATGTGCCCCGGGAAGGCGTGAACGTCAGGCACGAGGAGCGTGCGCCGCTCGGCGGCCGCGGTCCCACATACCCCGCGCCCCATGGCAATGCGCACACACGCCGGACGGCCTTGGAACGGGCCGACCACGAGTTCGCCAGCCTTAAGAAAGTAGAAACCCGCCCAGTTGACCTGGGGCAACGCGCCGAAGATCACCGCCGCGGTGTTGGCGGCGTTGGCAATGAAATCGTGCTCGCCGGCGAGAAGCTTGCGCAGCTCCTGCGTGAGCTGTGTGTAGTCGGTGGGCTGGTCGATCAAGGGCTGCTCCGCGACGGCTCGTTGATGGGCATATTCTGCCCTATACCGCTGATGCGTGATGCAATAGCATCAGATGCATGCGCACGACGCTGGACATCGCCGAGGACGTGCTGCAGGCGGCGAAGGAGCGCGCACGGCGCGAGAACAAGACGGCCGGCGAGGTGATCTCGGAACTCGCGCGGCGCGCACTGAACGCACCGCTTGGCGCCGCCCCCGATGCCGCAGGCGTACGCGAGCCGCGGGCGGTGTACGGACTGAAGCCGTTCGCACGGCGCGGCGGCACCGTGACCCACGAGCTCATCGACAACCTGCGCGACGAAGACGGCCTGTGATGCGCTCGCACCTCGACGTCCGCGCGTTTCGCGCAGGCGGGTAGCGCACCAGCGGCCACTCGCGCCGAGCGCGGCCGGAAGCATGAAGTGCACCGCGCACTACGCGCGCGCGGTCGGAAAGGCGAGAACCTCCTCGATGTGCCTGGCACCGGTTGCGAGCATCAGCACGCGCTCGAACCCGAGTGCCACGCCGGCGCACTCGGGCAGTCCTGCCTGCAGCGCCGCCAGCAGCCGCTCATCGGGTGCGGCAACCGGCAGCCCGCGCTGCCCGCGCGCGAGGTTCTCGCGCATGAAGCGCGCGCGCTGCTCGTTCGCATCGCTCAGCTCGCTAAAACCGTTGGCGAGCTCGATGCCGTCGCAATACAGCTCGAAGCGCTGCGCCGTGCGCGCATCGTCCGGGTCGAGCCGCGCGAGCGCGGCCTGACTTGCCGGATAGCCGTGCACGAACGTGAGGGCCTGGTGCCCGAGGCGCGGGCCGACGAGTGCGCCCATGAGCAGCTCGAGCACGGCGTCGCGATCTGCGCCGGCGGCCGCAGCGGAGGGGCCGAGCGGCTGCGCCGCCGCCGCGAGCGCCGCATCGCTCGCGCTGAAGGGATCGAGCTTGAGTTCCCGGCGGAACGCATCGCGGTAGCTCAGCTTCTGACTCGTGCGCCCCGCGCACGCCTCGCCCATGAGCTCGCGCACCAGCTCTTCCACCTCCTGAATGAGGGATTCGAGCGAGAAGCCCAGGCGATACCACTCCATGAGCACGAACTCGGGGTTGTGCAGCCGACCGCACTCAAGCCCGCGCACGACGTGGCAGATCTGGTAGATGTCACCGCTCCCTGAGGCGAGCAGGCGCTTCATGGCGTACTCGGGGGAGGTGTGCAGGAACAGCCCCCCGGGGGCGTCCTCGAGCGCCCCGGCCAGCTGCACGCGAGCTGAGTGGATGTGCAGATCGCTCACCGGGGCATTCACCACGAGCGGGGTGTCCACCTCGAGCACGCCGCGGGCGGCAAAGAAGGCGCGCGCGCGCGCCAGGAGGGCAGCTCGCGCGCGTAGCCGCTCGCGCGTGGCACTCGGGCGCCAGTCGGCCGCCGGCGTGCTCACTTAAGCTCACCGAGCTTG
>Ga0302325_10026945_pt1 | contig 11927 bp, 11 predicted proteins | sample Palsa_T0_2_FD_201948 | JGI IMG/M metagenome (GOLD analysis project Ga0302325, IMG submission 201948) | Peat permafrost microbial communities from Stordalen Mire near Abisko, Sweden - Palsa_T0_2 | ecosystem: Environmental > Terrestrial > Soil > Palsa > Peat permafrost | place: Sweden: Abisko... | reverse complement strand
CATGAGAGAACGACGGTCCTCGTCGCTGAACCCGGTTCCCACCTTCCCCACGAACCGCAGCCCGTCCGGCGAGGGTATTCCCAGCAGGAGCGCACCGATACTCCCACCTCGTCTCCCCGCGCCCTCCGTCCAGCCACCGATGACGACCTCCTGGGTCCGTACGTTCTTTACCTTGATCCACGAATCACTCCGCTTGCCCTGCACATAGGGCGACTTCCGCTGTTTTGCGATGACCCCTTCCAGGCCCGCCTCTTTGGTGGCCCGAAGGATGTCGGCTCCCTTGGCGTCGCGAAAGGAATCAGCCGTCGTGAATGAAGGCCCCGAGAGACCGAGCGCCTCGAGCTGCTCTCGCCGTGCATCGTAAGGAAGTGAGAACAACGGCCGCCCGTCCAGATGAAGAAGATCGAAGACCACGTAGCTCGCCGGCGAGGCTGCGCTCTGCTTGGCGATGGCGCTGGCGCTGGCCAGATGAAGGCGCTGTTGCAAGAGGCCGAAATCCGGGGTCCCTCCCTCCCCGATCACCACGATCTCGCCGTCCAGCACGCACGGGCGCGCACCCATGGCCAGGCCTATTTCGCGGAACTCGGGAAACGAGGGCGCCAGCTCCTTGTCGTTGCGGCTCTGCATCCGGATCCTTCCACCGTCGACGAACGTGATGGCCCGGACGCCGTCCCATTTGATCTCATAGGCCCATCCGTCATCGGACGTAGGGAGCGGCCCGGGGGTCGCCAGCATGGGACGCACCTTCTCGGGCAGAGTCTGAAAGTCCTTCGGGGCCGGGTCCATGCGGTGGATCATCCAGTTCTTGCCTTTGGTGGGAAAGAGGACGTAGCGACCGCTGACCCTCGACCCATGAAGGACGACCATCACTTCGGTGTCAGTCCACTTCTCGAGATCGAAATGGCCGCGGTCCCAGATCGTCACCGTTCCCCCGCCATACTCTCCCGCCGGGATCTCCCCCTCGAAGGAGCCGTAGTCCCTGGGGTGGTCCTCGGTGTGCACGGCCAGGTGGTTCGTCTTCGGATCTTCCGGTATGCCCTTGGGGAGGGCCCAGGAAACGAGAACGCCCTCGTGCTCGAGGCGGAAATCCCAGTGCAGCGCCCGGGCGTGGTGTTCTTGGATCACGAATTCCGGGCGCGTGCTGCGGCGACCACCCCGGGTGCGGACTCCCATCGGCTCCGGGGTCCTCCCGGCGTCGCGTTTCGAGCGGTACTCCGCCAACGGGGGATCGCTCTTCTTTTTGGGACCGGCGGAGCGGTTCGTGGACATGGCGCGATCTGCCTCCAACGGTGTGAGATCGTACCGCGTGGAGGCGGGAGGCAATCTCCCCGACGCGCCCGGACTAGAACGCGAAGAGGTCACCCTGCTTCTCGACGCGGGCCAGGACAAGGGAAGTGGTGAATTCCAATGTCGAAGGCTGCCCGGACGTCAGGCAGTTCCGAACCTCCTTCCACGTCACCGGGGTCGACACCGTGGGGCGAGCCCTGGCTCGCACGGAGTAGACCCCGACCGTCGTCTTGGCGGGATGGTTCTGGGACCAATCGATGAGCACCTTCCCGTGGCGCAGGGTCTTTCTCATGTTCGAGGTGACCAGTCCGGGGTGCTCGTTCTCCAAGGTCGTCGCCACCTCGTACGCATCGGACCGCGACCTATCCCACGACGGCCTGCCACCGAGCGCGGCATAGACCTGGAGACCCTTGGACCCACTGGTTTTCACCTTGGGATCCAGGCCTCTCTTCGAGAGCACCTCCTCAATGTGGAGGGCCACCTCGGAGCACTGGACCAGCGTGGACCCCTCCCCTGGGTCAAGATCGAAGACGATGAAGTCGGGGGGGGCGGGAAGTTTGCGTCTCCTGCCCACTCGCCAGAGCGGCACATGGAATTCGATCGTACCCAAATTGGCTGCCCACACGAGGGTCGGGAGATCGCACACCAGCGCGTACTCCACTTCCTCGCCTTTGTCGCCGGTGGGTACCCCCACGGTGCGGACCCAGTCGGGCGCGTGCTTGGGGACGTGCTTCTCATAGAAGAAATTCCCGTCGACGCCGTCGGGATAGCGCTTCATGGTCAAAGGACGATCCTGAATGTGCGGCAACATCACCGGCGCCACCTTGACGTAGTAGTCGATCAATTGGCCCTTGGTGAAGCCAGACTCCGGGAAGAGAACCTTGTCGAGGTTGGAGAGGGTGAGCTCGCGGTCCTCCACCGTCACCCGGGTCTCCGTGCGGGCCACTAGCCGGTCCATCCCGAGTCGGTCACGCCGGCCTCGAGAGAGGAGATGATCGCCTTCATTCGGTTCTCTGGATCCGGCCCGCAATCCAGGGTGCAGCGTCCATCTCCGCCCAGACCGTCTTGCCGTTGGCTGTCACGTCGACGCCCCAGGCACGCGAGAAGCTGGAGACGAGCCCGAGCCCCCGTCGCGGACGCACGACAAGGAGCGGGGGGTCGATCGGCATGGTGTCGTGCACGGCAATGCGCAGGACCTCACTTCCATTGTGGAGCAAGACCGAAAATGCCGAATCCGCGTGTACCACAGCATTTGCGGCCAATTCCGTGGTCACCAGCTCGGCCTCGTCACGCGCTTCTCGGCTGAATCCCCAGGCCCGCATCGCATCACTCACGAAGCGGCGTGCCGCCCGAGGTGACTCGACGTCGGCCGGAAACCCAGCGGAGACGGAGGTATTGCCACTGAGATGGGACTCAGTATGGTTGCTGCGCACCTCCGAATTGGTAGGCGCCCTGCTGGTAGTCATCCGACTCCAGGCTATTCCCCTCCCCACGCACCATTCAACTACCATGTCCGCGCGTTTCCGATCGACTCCGAAAGCCGGGAGAGCGAACCATGACAGACGAACCGATCGATCCGACCGTGCCCCCGAGTGGAACCGGCTGCGTCGAGTGCCTGGAGAGCGGCGGCTGGTGGTTGCACCTGCGGCGCTGCGCGGGGTGCGGTCACATCGGGTGCTGCGACACCTCGCCCAGTCAGCACGCCACTGCTCATGCGAAGCGCACGAACCACAGCGTCATCCGCAGCTTCGAACCGGGAGAGAATTGGTTCTGGGACTACACCACCGAGGAGTTCGCCGAAGGGCCGGCGCTCACTCCGCCCGAGCATCACCCAGTGAGCCAGCCTGTTCCCGGTCCCCAGGGACGCGTGCCATCAGATTGGCAGAGCCACCTCCACTGACGGGCCGGCTCGGGCACGCTACCGATCGCGCAGGGCGGTCACCAGGGCTTCGGGCAGCGTCGCGTCGGCAAAACGAAAACCAGCGGCAAGGAGGCGGTTCGGCACCGCCCGCTGTGAAGCCAGCAGGAACTCGGCCGTCATTTCGTCGCCCACCACAATCCTCAGTGCCGTCTCCGGCACGAAGAGCTTGGCCGGTCGCCTCAGCACCCTCGCCAGTTCATGTGTGAACTCGGTGTTGGACACCGGTTCGGGGGCCGTGAGATTGAATGCCCCGGACAGCGCTTCGCCCCGGGCCAGAAAGGAGATTGCCCCCACCACGTCGCGCCGGGTGATCCAGCTGAAGTACTGATTTCCTCGCCCCAGTCGCGCCCCCAGCCCCAGACGGAACGGCGGAAGCTGCTTTTTTAGGGCTCCCCCTGCCGCGCTCAGCACCACGCCCGTGCGCAGGGTGACCACCCGGATGCCGGCCGACGCCGCCGGCGTGGTCGCCGACTCCCATTGCCTGCAGACGTCGGCGAGGAATCCGGCCCCCGGCCCCGAGTCCTCGGTGAGGATCTCATCTCCCCGAGAGCCGTAATACCCCACAGCCGATGCACTCACCATCACCGCCGGTGGCTGCGGTAACCGAGAGAGAGCCTCGGAAAGAGTCGTCGTCCCGCTGACGCGGCTCGAGAGGACCGTCCTCTTGTAAGAAGCGGACCAGCGATGGTCGCCGACGCCAGCTCCGGCCAGATGCACCACACCGTCCACGCCGCGCAACCGGTCCGTGTCGATGGTCCCCTCTTCGGGATTCCACGCGATCTCATCGGAGTCAGCACTGCCACGAACGATCCGGACCACGTCGTGTCCTTCGGAGCGAAGATGCGGCACCAACGATGTGCCGATGAGCCCGCGTGAACCAGAAACTGCGATCCTCACGCTGACACCTAACTTTCTCCACTCTCCGCCGGCTCTCCCACGCGATCGCGTAAGCGGCGGAGGTTCCCCTTCCATATGGCGATGAAGAGGGGCTTTGCGAGCTGCGCACCCAAGCCTGCCCCGAGCCACCAGGGAAACACAAGCTGTTCCTCCCACTCGACCCAGGTTGCCGGACCCGGAGCATCCCGCAGCGTGAAGCAGCCGGACCCGCTGACGGCACCGCGGTGCTCGACTCCAATCCGCTTGCCGTGCTCCCACTCCGTCACCTGCATCACGTCGGTGAGCCGCAACGGACCGAACCTCGTGTCGCACTCGAACCGGGTGCCGACCCCTCGACGTCGGTCGCCCTCGAAGCGGATGGCGGTGGCGTCCAACATCCAACTGGCGTGATCCTCGAGCCGCTCCAGCTCGTTCCAGACGCGTGCGCGCTGGAACGGCACTTCCGCCGAGATGCGCACTCTCACCACGGAGATCCCCATCCGGCCGCGGGGATCACGCAGACCCTTCCTTTTCCAGCACGAACTGGGCCACGTCGATGTATCCGCTGCGGAACCCGGCCTCGCTGTACGCCAGGTAGAAGTCCCACATCCTCCGAAAAGTCCGATCAAAGCCGAGCTGGACCACTGCGTCGGTATGGGCGTCGAACTGATTGCGCCATCGACGCAATGTCGTGGCGTAGCTGTCACCGAACCGCAGCTGATCGACCACATGCAGACCGGTGTGCGCAGAGAGCGTCTGGCGGATCGCCTCCTCCGAAGGGATGAGGCCTCCGGGAAAGATGTACTTGTGGATCCACGTCCATGACGACTTGGTCGCCACCAGCCGGTCGTGCCCGATGAGAATCGACTGCAGTCCGATGCGGCCGGACGGGGCGAGCCTCTCGTCGAGGGTCCGGAAATACTCGGGCCACCATCGCTCGCCGACCGCTTCGATCATCTCCACACTGATGATGGCGTCGAACTGGCCGGTCACGTCGCGATAGTCCTCGACCCGGATATCGATCCAGGGAGTCATACCTGCGGACTCGACCTTGCGACGAGCCAGGGCGGCCTGTTCCTCGGACAACGTCACGGTCGTCACCCGGGCCCCACGTCGTGCCGCCTGCAGCGCCAGTTCACCCCAACCCGTGCCTATTTCGAGAACGCGCGAGCCGCGGCCGACGCGAGTGGCGTCGAGCAGTCGACCGATCTTGCGCTCCTGGGCGCGCGCCAACGTCTCACACCCTGATTCGAACAGCGCCGCAGAATAGGTCATGGACTCGTCCAAAAAGGCGGCGAACAGTTCGTTTGAAAGATCGTAGTGGCGCGCCACATTGCGGCGAGATCCGTCTCGGTCATTTTCCTCTTCCCCGGGATGCCGGCGCTCGTAGAGCCGGCGCACCCATTGGATCCTCGGCGGAATCAGGCTGTCGATCTGCCGGGCCATGGCCTCGAGTACATCGCCGAGGCAGGGGGCATCCCAGTCACCCGCCATGTAGGACTCCCCAAAGCCGATCTTGCCGTCCCGGCCCAGGCGAGTGAAGAACGAATCGGGGTTTGTGATCTCGAGGACCGGTCCCGAGCGTGACCCGAAGGAACGGCCATCGGCCAGACTGACGCATACGCCGGAGCGCCGGGCCGCCCGACGAAACGCCAACCTCGCCAGGGCGGCCCGCAACGGTGCAGGGGAAGGGACGGCCATGGCCGGCCACCGCGCCAGGTCCACCCGGTCTGCTACTTGTTCCGGCCGTGCGTCGAGAGCGGAGCTCACCTTGGCTGCACCACGAGACCCCGCCGCCACAGTCGGAGGGCCTCCCACTGGATGAGGATGCGGGTACGGACACTCGAATGTCGCACCATCGAAGCAAGCGCAGAGGTCCTAGTGAGCGGTCGCCGCGTCCCGCGGAGGCTGGCCACGAACGGCTCTTGCCCCGCGCGTTCCAACGATACCTGCACCGAAACGGTTGATGTCGGCGGGCTGGCTCGGATGCGATACGTCCCGCCCATCTCGTTGAACGGCGAGACGTACATCACTTTTTCGATCTCGGCCTCGCCGTCGGTGTCGAATTCGAGGAAGTAGGCGTGACGGTCGCCATAGGTGTTGTGCACTTCGGCGACCACGGCACACTGCGCGTCCGTGTCGTCGTAACACCAGAACACACTGATCGGGTCAAAGGTGTAGCCGAGACTTCTCGCCCCGCTGAGCATCACCACGCGCGCCGCCGCAACTCCGTGATCTTCGAGAAGTCCTCGTATGTCGACATGGTCTTGCTTGCGAACCCCGGTGCACCACCGGGCGATTCCTCGGGGCTGAGGGAGCGCATCGAAGTCGACGAGCCAATAGGTCGCCCGGTATCTGAAACGGTGCACGAGGGGCGAGCGCCGGGAATGAGCTACCTCGGTCTCGTACAGCACCGGAACGACGACGTCGGTAGTTACCATGTCACGCCCAGGGACTCTGCCGCCGCGACGCCCGAACGGCAGCCGTCCTCGTGGAAACCCCACCCGTGATAGGCGCCGGCGAATGCGATGGTGCCGTCATTAAGCCCGGGCAGCTTCTCTTGCGCCTCGACCGACTCCAGCGAATAAATGGGATGCTCATACGTCATGCGGTCGAGCACCAGGGCCGGATCGATCCGGTCAGTCGCGTTGAGGGTGACCAGGTGCCGAGTGCGGGAGGGCAGAGCTTGCAACCGGTTCATGTCGTAGGAGACGAGGACGGCGTCCGTGTCCACGTCGCAGCCCGGAAGAAGGTAGTTCCATGAGCTGCGGGCCCGCGGCGCTCGGGGAAGCACGGATTCGTCGGTGTGCAACCACGTCTCATTGCGGGAATAGGAGAAGGCCCCCAACGCGAGGCGCTCTCCATCTGTGCAGGGATTCAAAAGGCGTAGTGCCTCGTCGGCGTGCGTCGCCATCACCACGCGATCGAACGAGGTCACCTGGTCACAGTCGTCGCGCACCTCGACGAGGCCCGCGGATCGCGTAACGGAACGCACGGGCGTCCCACTGTGCACCGCATGCAACGCCTTGGCGATCTGCTCGACATACGTGCGAGAGCCGCCGCTGATGGTCCGCCATGTCGGAGAGCCGGTGATCGACAGCATGCCGTGGTTGTCGAGGAACACAAAGAGATATCGGGCGGGGTACTCCAACGCGACGCCTGTCGCGGAAGACCACACGGAGGACACCACCGGAACCACGAAATGCCGGACGAAGTAGGGCGAGTAACCGCCGGCCTCCAAGAAGCCCCGCAGGGTGAGCTGGTTGTCCTGAGCGGCAACCATCGCCTTCGCCTGCCGATGGAACCTCTTCACCTGCGTCAGCATTCTTACGAAAGCCGGCGTGACCGCTGACCGTGGCTGTGCCAATACTCCCCCGACGCCGCGACCGCCGGCGTATTCGAGGCCGCATCCCTCGCAATGGATCGACATGCTCATGGTCGTCGGCTGTGTGTGCACACTGAGTTCCGCGAGAAGCCTCCGTAGATTCGGGTAGGTGGCGTCGTTATAGACGATAAACCCCGTGTCCACCGGCACGGTTCCGGCGTCGGGCGTGACCACGTCATGCGTGTCGGCATGGCCCCCGAGCCGCGCTGCCGCCTCGAAGAGCGTCACGTCGAAACGGCGTTGGAGCAGGTAGGCCGCAGTGAGTCCGGAGATCCCTGACCCGATAACGGCTACTCGCGGCCGCCCGGGGCGTATTCCTGGATCCGGTGCCGTAGTGACCACGGACGATAGTTTAGTGCTAAAATCACGGGAACATGGACGCACGGCCGATGATGACGATCCAAGAGGTTGCGGACGCACTCGGCGTGCACTACATGACGGCGTATCGCTATGTGCGCCAGGGGCGGTTGCCAGCGACCCGTCGAGGCGCGGAGTGGCGGGTCCACCCGTCCGATGTCGCCGCGCTGACAACGACTGGCCGACGGGGAACTGCCAGGGCCGACGCGGACAGTGAGGCCCTGGAACGCCGAATGGTGGCCGGTGACGGGCAGGGCGCGTGGTGGCTGCTGCAGAGCCATCTGGGCGGCGGTCTCGATCCCTCGGGCGTGCTGACGGAGATGGTCGTCCCGGCCCTGCGTTCCATCGGCGATCGTTGGACAAGCGGCGAGATCTCCATCGCCGAAGAGCACAGGGCAACAGCGGTGGCGCAACGTGTGATCGGGCATCTTGGAATGCAGTTCGGCCGCCGTGGCAAGGACCGCGGCACGGTCGCCCTCGCCGCACCATCGGGCGACCTGCACGTACTTCCCGTGGCGATAGTCGCCGATCTTCTGCGCTGGCGGGGGTTCGACGTGCTTGAGCTCGGAGGGAACGCCCCGGCGGCCGCCCTGGGCGAAGCCGTGGCGGCCGAACGCCGATTGCTGGCTGTCGGCATTGTCTCGACGGTCAGCGGTTGCGACAGCGAAGTAGCCCTTTCGGCGAGCTCGGTACGTGCCGCGGTGCCGGGGATTCCGGTCTTCATCGGCGGGGGTGCAGTCTCTTCCGAGTCCCACGCACATGGCATGGGCGCCGATGTGTGGACCGGCCCCGGAGCGGACGCAGCAGTGGAAACTGTGGAGCGCATTGCCGGGTCGACCGAAGTGCGGGCGCACCGCCGTGTCTCGTAGCGCTGAGCGCACCGATGCGCTGAAGCACCCCTTCGCCGACCTGGTGGACGGCCTCCTGGAGGCCAGCGTGATCGGGAGCTTCACCAGGGTCGGGATCGTGACACGTCGCCGGGTGGCGCACTGGCCTGCCACTCCCCGACTCGACGGGAAGGTGATCGTCGTCACCGGAGCATCCTCGGGAATCGGTCGGGCGGCGGCCGTCAGCCTGGCCCGACTCGGCGCCGATCTCCTGCTGGTCGGCCGCGACGAAACGCGGTTGGCCGCCACACACCGGTCCGCCGCGTCCACCCGCGGAGGTGGTCGGATCATGCCCGCACGCCTCGACCTCGTCGACCCCGGCGCAGTCTCCTCGTTTGCCGAGGGTGTCTTGGCATCGGAGTCTCGTCTCGACGGCATCGTCCATTGCGCCGGAGCGCTCTACACCGACTACCGCACTGCGGCCGATGGTACAGAGCTGACCTTGTCCACTCACGTGGTGGCGCCATTTCGACTGAGCCTGCTGCTCTCACCGCTCCTCTTCGCAACGCCCGTGTCGGAGATCGTCACCGTGTCGTCGGGAGGGATGTACACACAGCGTTTCGACCTCGACGACCTCGAACTCACCCCAGCCGCCTACCGGGGAACCACGGCGTACGCCCGGGCCAAGCGGGCCCAGGTCGTGCTGGCGCACGAATGGGCTCGCCGATGGCGGCACGAGGGTGTGGCCAGCTACGCCATGCACCCGGGCTGGGTGAAAACCCCGGGGCTCAACGCAAGCCTGCCGACCATGGCCCGGCTCGGGCCACTGCTCCGGACGCCCACCGAGGGCGCCGACACCGCGGTGTGGCTGGTGGCGGGTGGGCAGAGGAGTCCTGGGCACTCTGAGCGTGACCAATTCCCAACGACCGACCAAACCGGCGGCATCTGGCTCGATCGGCGGCAACGGCACGAGTACTACCTTCCCACCACGTATCGCCGGCCAGCCGGCCGCCGGCGCGATGGAGAGGCCCTGTGGGAATGGTGCGCGGAACGAACGAAGCCGGGTAGATGACAACCCGAGCCGTCGTCTGGTTCAGGCGCGACCTCCGGCTCAATGACAATCCGGCATGGGCCTCCGCCAGCCAGACGGCCGACCGCGTCACGGCCCTCTACGTCCTTGACCCCACACTGCTCCGCGGTGCCGGGGCATTCCGGCGCACGCAACTGTTCGCGCACCTCCATGGGCTCGACGACAGTCTCCGGGCATGCGGCGGGCGACTCATGGTGCGCCATGGCAAGGCCGAAGGAATCGTTCCGGAGGTTGCCGCGGCGTGCGGCGCCACCGTGGTCTGTGCCAACGCCGATGTGACTCCCTACGCCCGACACCGGGACAACGCGATCAAGGATCTTCTGGGGCCCGGATTTCAACGGTGGTGGGGCAACCTGGTCCAACCCCCCGGCGCCGTCCTCACCGCGCAGGGGCGGACCTCCCGGGTCTTCACCCCGTTTGCCGCCAAATGGAACCGCCTTCCCCTACCGACCTGGCCCGAGATGGCGCCAGTGGCCATCGACGATGACACAGGTGAAGGGCTCCCGGCCCTCGAGTCAGAACCTTTCCAGCCGGGTGGTGAAGAAGCTGCCACGGACCGACTGCTCGAATTCTCGCGACGGGCCGACCAGTACGACGAGACCAGGGATCTTCCTGCACTCGACGGCACGTCGGTCCTCTCAGCCGATCTGCGCTTCGGCACACTCGCCCCGCGTAGGGTGGTCACCACCATCGGCACATCGACCTGGGGACGCGCCGCGTTCGTGCGTCAGCTGGCCTGGCGAGACTGGTACGCCCACCTCTTATGGGAACTTCCCTCAATGGTCGACAGTTCCCTACGAACGGAACTTGGCCGCATCCGGTGGCAGAACGACCTAGCCGACATCGCGGCGTGGAAGGAAGGCCGTACCGGCTATCCCTTCATTGATGCCGGCATGCGCCAGTTGGCCGGCACGGGGTGGATGCACAACCGGGTACGCATGGCGGTGGCCTCCTTCCTCGTAAAGGACCTGCTCGTGGACTGGCGGGTCGGCGAGAGATGGTTCCGCCGTCTCCTCGTCGATGCGGACATCGCGCAGAACGCGGGCAACTGGCAATGGGTGGCCGGGACCGGGCCTGACGCGGCCCCGTACTTCCGGGTCTTCAATCCGGTGCTCCAGTCCGAGAAGTTCGATCCCGACGGGGGCTACATCAGGGCGTTCGTGCCTGAACTGGCCGGCATCATGGCCCCTTGGATCCACAGGCCCTGGACGGCTCCCGTCGGGGAATTGGCGGCGGGTGGCGTCACGCTCGGCACGACCTACCCGCATCCGATCGTCGATCACCGCTTCGCCCGCGGCCGGGCCATCACTGCCTATGCCGAGGCCACGAGGGCGACGAGCGACTGACTCCGGCGCACGACCGACGGGTCACCGTCGATCGATCCCCTTGGTACGTTGGTGGACTCGCAAGCCGATTGGAAGCGCGGTCCGTATGGCGATGACGTACCACGACAGTGAACGCTGACGAGGAGGCCGGGAAGGCACGCGCCCAAGGAAGCGGGGCCGACGCGCCGACAAGCGCCCTGTCGGGGCTGATCGTCGCCGACTTCAGCCGCGTGCTGGCCGGGCCGCTGGCCACCATGATGCTCGGCGACCTCGGTGCGACTGTCATCAAGGTCGAAGAACCCGAGCGCGGTGACGATTCGCGCGCCTGGGGTCCTCCGTACGTCGACGGCGAGAGCACCTATTACCTCAGCACCAACCGCAACAAACGAAGCGTCGCCCTCGATCTCCGAACACCACAAGGTGAGGCGGCCGGACGCGAATTGGCGGCACGCGCCGACGTCGTCGTCGAGAACTTCCGGGCTGGTCGTCTCGCCAAATACTCGCTGGACTACGACAGCGTGCGGCGGACCAACCCCGACGTCATCTACTGCTCCGTTTCGGGGTTCGGTCCAGGACCCGGCGCGTCATTGGCCGGGTACGACTTCATCGCCCAGGCCGTCGGCGGGCTCATGTCGATAACCGGGCAGGAGGGCGGCCCGGCGACCAAGGTGGGGGTGGCGCTCGTCGACGTCCTGACGGGGCTGCACGCCTGCATCGGAATTCTGGCCGCCCTCGAGGCCCGGCGATCCACGGGGCGCGGACAGAGGGTGGAGGTGAATCTCCTTTCGAGCCTGATCTCGTCGTTGATCAACCAGGGCTCCGCATTCGCCAACACAGGAGTCGTGCCGCGGGCGATGGG
>Ga0302325_10026944_pt1 | contig 11928 bp, 9 predicted proteins | sample Palsa_T0_2_FD_201948 | JGI IMG/M metagenome (GOLD analysis project Ga0302325, IMG submission 201948) | Peat permafrost microbial communities from Stordalen Mire near Abisko, Sweden - Palsa_T0_2 | ecosystem: Environmental > Terrestrial > Soil > Palsa > Peat permafrost | place: Sweden: Abisko... | reverse complement strand
GTTCATGCTTGGGGACGCAGCCTTCCATCGCGTTTTGGTCGAGGCGACGGCGAACCCGGTCTTGAGGCGGATGCTGGAACCGATCCAGGAGTTAATTCAATTCAGCATGCAGATGACCGACTCGCTGCAAGAACTGCTGGAGCGGGCTTTGGCGGAACATAAATCGATCTATCGCGCGGTGCGGCGGGGCGACGCGGAGGGCGCGCGGCGCGCGATGCGCCGGCATCTCGCCCATACCGAACGGGACATCCGCAATTTGCGGAAAGGCTGAACGCGAATGCGAGTTCTGATTACGGGCGGCCTCGGGTTCATCGGATCGTGGACGGCGCGCACGCTCCTCGAGGCCGGGCACGCCGTGCGGATCTTCGACTTTCATTCGGATCGTGCGCTCTTCGACGAGATCGTCAGCCGCGAGCACGCGCCGAACGTCGAGCAGCTGGCGGGCGACATCACCGAACCCGCGGACGTCGACGTGGCCGTGTCCGGATGCGACGCGATCGTGCACCTGGCCGGCATCCTTGTACCGGGCTGCCGGGCGGATCCGATCGCGGGAATGCGCGTCAACGTGCTCGGAACGTTGCACGCCTTTGCGGCCGCAATGACGCACCGCCTGCGAGGCTTTGCCTACGCCTCAAGCGCCGCCGTGTTTGGGCCGGACGACGGTTCGACACCGCACCCGATCACGCACTACGGCGCGTACAAACTCTGTAACGAAGGCAATGCGCGAGCGTTTTGGGAGGACGAGCACTTCTCAAGCGTCGGGTTGCGGCCGTGGACAGTGTACGGACCCGGCCGCGAGATCGGTATAACGGCCGGCCCGACCCTCGCAATGCGCGCGGCGGCCGAAGGGCGCGCATATACGATCCCGTTTACGGGAAGCACCGGAATGGATTTTGTCGGCGACACCGCGGCGGCTTTCGCTCGCGCCGCGACCGAAACGCCCGAAGGGGCGCGAGCGTTCAGCCTGCAAGGCACTCTCGCCTCAACCGACGACATCTTGGCAGCAATCCGGGCGGAGGTGCCTCATGCGGAAATTGACGCCCAAGGACCGCATTTACCGATCGCCGCGCGCCTTGACGAAGGCGAGCTGCGCTCGGTCTTCCCGCACTTACCGCGCACCTCGCTCGAAGACGGAACACGTTTAACGATCGAGCACTACCGGAAAAGCGAGCGTTGACGCCGGCCGAGACGAAACCGGCACAGGCTGCCGGGGATTCGGCTCGTCAGGACGTTACCGAGCACGGACTGCGCCGCGTACTGATCGTGACCGGCGTGATGGCCGCGTCGTTGATGCAGACGCTCGACTCGACGATTACCAACGTCGCGCTTCCGACGATCCAGGGCAACCTCGGCGCCAGCATCGACGAAGGCACGTGGGTCGTGACCGCCTACACGATCGCGGCCATCATCGTCATCCCCCTGACGCCGTGGCTGCAAAACCGGTTCGGTCGCAAGAATTATTTCGTGACGTCGATCGTGGGCTTTACGCTGGCCTCGGTCGCTTGCGGCGCTGCCGACAATCTGACGTTCCTGATCGGTTCGCGCGTCGTCCAGGGCGCGTTCGGCGGGGGCTTGTTGGCGACCGCGCAAGCCATCCTCCGCGACACGTTCCCGCCCAAACAGCTCGGGATCAGCCAAGCCATCTTTGCGCTTGGCGCGATCATGGGTCCAACCCTGGGACCGCCGCTCGGTGGGATTATCGTCGACAACGCGTCGTGGAACTGGTGCTTCGACATCAACATCGCGCCTGGTATCCTCTCGACTGTCATCCTTTATATGCTGTTGCGCGATCCATCGAAACCACGCTCGGGTCCGATCGATTTTGTGGGCCTGGCGCTGTTGGCGTGTACGCTCGGAACGCTGCAATACGTGCTGACCGAGGGCGAGCGCCACAGCTGGCTCTCCGACGATACGATCGCCACGATGACGGGAATCTGTGTCGTCTCGAGTATCTCGTTCGTGCTGTACGAATTGTTCGGAACGCGCGTTCCGATCGTCGACTTGCGTATTTTCCGCAACCGTAGCGTCGCCGCCGGATCGCTCTTGGCACTCGCGCTCGGCATTGCGCTTTTCGGGTCGACCTACACGCTCCCGCAGTTGACGCAAGGGCCGCTCGGCTTCACGCCAACGCTGAGCGGTAACCTCTTCATCTTGCGGGCAGTGCCGATCGCCGTCTTTACATTGTTCATCGCGCGCTTGACCGGCATCATCGATCCGCGTTGGTTTCTCGGCTTGGGATTCATCTTGATCGCGGCCGGAAGCGCGATGCAGGCCCTCGTGACGACGTATGTCTCGACCTTTTGGACGTTTGCGGCCTCGCTCATCGTCGTCGGAATCGGGACGTCCCTGCTGTTCGTGCCGATCTCGGTCGCCGTCTTGGGGGCCACGACACCGGCCGAGGGCCCGAAAGCGGGTGCGATGGTGAACCTCGCGACGCAACTGGGCGGCTCCATCTCGGTCGCTCTGCTCGACGTCGTCATCGACCAACGGCAGACGTTCCACTCGGAAGTGCTTGGGGCCAACGCCACAGCCGCCAGCATTCCCGTACAGCAGTTCTTTGCGCACGGCGGGTCGGCGAGCCAGCTCTCCGCGATCGTGAACGGACAGGCCGCGATCCTTGCCTTCGCGGACGCGACCTTCGTGATCGCGCTCGTCGCGTTGCTCTTCACGCCGCTGGTCTTTTTGATGCGCAAGCCGGCGAAGGCGGGCGGGCCCGTCGAGGTCGGCGGCTAGGCTTCGCGGAAAAGAAAGCGGCGTGATGCTGGCTCCCGGGCCGCTCGCGGAGCTGCAAGCGATCGCCGGCCGCGAGAACGTCCTTCTCTCCGACGAAGATCTTATCGCGTACGGGTTCGATGGGACGTGGTACGCAAGTCGTCCGTTGGCGGTCGTCCTTCCCGCTAACGCGGACGAAGTTTCGGCAATCCACCGGCTGGCGACGCGCGAACGTCTGGCGCTGACGCCGCGTGCCATGGGGAGCGGACTCTCCGGCGGTTCCGTCCCGCTGGCGGGCAGCCTCGTGCTCGGCATCGCGCGCATGAACCATATCCTCGAGATCGACGAAATCAACCAAGTGGCGATCGTCGAGCCGGGCGTCATCACCGCGGATCTCCAGCGAGAGGTCGAGGCGCGCGGGCTCTTCTATCCACCCGATCCGTCCAGCCTCAAGCAGTCGGCGATCGGCGGCAACGTCGCCGAGAATGCGGGTGGTGCGCGTTGTCTGAAATACGGCGTCACCGGCGACTACGTCATGGCGCTGCAAGTCGTGCTACCGGGTGGCGAGATCATTCGCACCGGGGGTAAGATGGTCAAGAACGTGACCGGCTACAACCTGCGCGCGCTCTTCACGGGTGCCGAGGGAACGCTGGGCACTATCACCGAGGTCACGCTCCGTCTCCTGCGCAAGCCCGCGATCAGCCGCACCGCGACGGCGACTTTCGGCGCTTTGGAAGACGCCGCTCGAACGATCAACGCGATTGCTGCGAGCGGTCTGACCCCCGCATCGATCGAGCTCATGGACCAGCTCACGATGCGTTGCGTCGAAGCCGCAACCGGCGCCGGACTTCCCGTCGACAGCGACGCCATGTTGCTCTTTGCGGTTGACGGGAACCACGAGTCGATCGTCGCCGCGGAGCTTGCCACCATCGCCGAGCTTGCGCGCGCGAACGGAGCGACCGACGTGCGCATCGCAAGCAACGACGAGGAGAGCGAACGTCTCTGGAACGCGCGTCGGGCCATCTCGCCGGCGCTGGCGCGCCTTCGTCCCCATAAGCTCGGGGAAGACATCTCGATTCCGCGCTCGGAGCTCGTACCGGTCTTACGGCGCTTGCGCGAAATCGGCGAACGTCACGATCTTCTTCTGCCCATCTTCGGACATGCCGGCGATGGGAACCTACATCCCAACCTGCTGTGCGATCGCAACGATCCCGAAGAGATGGCGCGCGTGCGGATCGCCGCGCGCGAGATCTTCGAAACCGCAGTCGCCGCGGGCGGGACGCTCTCGGGCGAGCACGGCATCGGCGTGCTCAAGAAGCAGTTCATGGAACTCGATCTCGGAAGCGACGCGCTCGCGCTCATGCGCCGAATCAAAGATGCCGTCGATCCGCTGGGCATCATGAACCCCGGCAAGATCTTTCCCGATCCCGGCGGACCGGACGCGTTCAAACTGTAGATCGGCAGGCGTCAAGCCTCAGTGCGTCGGCATGGCGAACGCGTTGCTCGCGAGCGACTCGCCGGCGGGCCAGCGTGAGGTCACGGTCTTCAGTCGCGTGTAGAACTGCACGCCTTCGGTTCCATAAACTGCCCGGTCCCCGAACATCGATTCTTTCCACCCGCCGAAGCTATGGAACGCCATGGGCACGGGAATCGGAACGTTAACCCCAACCATTCCGATGTTTACGCGGGCCACGAACTCGCGTGCAGCGCCGCCCGAGCGCGTGAAGACCGCAACGCCGTTTCCGTAGCGATTCGCGTTCACGAAAGCGATCGCCGCATCGAGGTCCGGCGCGCGCACGATCGAGAGAACGGGTCCGAAAATCTCGTCGCGGTAGATCGTCATTTTCGGCGTGACGCGATCGAAGATCGTCGCGCCCATGAAGAAGCCGGCGCCGTCGGGAACGTGCTCGCGGCCGTCGACGACGAGCTCTGCTCCTTCGGCCACGCCGCGTTCGACGTAGTCGCGAACGCGTTTGAGGTGCTCCGCCGTCACGAGCGGACCCATTTCGGCATCCGGATCCGAGCCGGCGCTCACCTTGAGCGTTCGCGCCCGCTTGGCGAGACGTTCGACAAGCGCGTCGCCGATCGCGCCGACCGCGACGACGACGGAGATAGCCATGCAACGCTCGCCCGCTGAACCGTAGGCCGCCCCGGTCAGCGCTTCGATCGTTTCGTCAAGGTCGGCGTCCGGCAGAACGACTGCGTGATTTTTTGCGCCGCCCAAAGCCTGCACGCGCTTACCCTGCTGCGCGCCGCTCGCGTAGATGGAGCGCGCGATTGGGGTCGAGCCGACGAAGCTGATCGCGGCGACGTCCGGATGGGCGATCAACATCTCGACCGCGAGCTTATCACCCTGTACGACGTTGAGGACCCCGGCGGGAGCGCCGGCTTCGATCAAGAGTTCAGCCATGCGCAGGCTCGGCGAAGGATCGCGTTCGGAGGGTTTGAGCACGAACGTGTTCCCGCACGCGATGGCGAGCGGGAACATCCACATCGGCACCATCACCGGAAAATTAAAGGGCGTCACTCCCGCGCAGACGCCAAGTGGCTGACGGAGCGAATAGCTGTCGATGTTAGGACCGACGTTCTCGGAGAACTCGCCTTTGAGCAAGTGCGGAATGCCGCAGGCGAATTCGACGACCTCGAGGCCGCGCGTTACCTCACCACGGGCGTCGGAGAGAACCTTTCCATGCTCGCGCATGATGAGCTCGGCAAGTTCGCCGGCGTGCGTTTCGAGCAACGCCTTGTACGCGAACAGCACGCGGGCGCGGCGTAGCGGCGTCGTCGCGGCCCAGCCGGGCAGAGCGGCTACCGCGGAAGCGACTGCCGCATCTACATCGGAGCGCTCCGCAAAGCGCACGCGTCCGGCTTCTTGACCACTCGCCGGGTCGTAGATCGGGCCCGAACGAGTCCCGTTTCCGCTCGTCCGGCGGCCCGCGATGAAGTGCTCGGCTGTCTTGGTCGTGGACGGCGTCGACGCGACTGCGCTCATCTACCTTCTCCTTGGATGCGACTCAGTTCGCGGAGCGATCGAACTCAGCCCTCGTCGGACGGGTGCGGGACTCGGCGTAAGCATACCTAAAAGGAAGGCTGTGCTCGAAGTGAAGCGTGGGTTCAGCGGCGACGACATTCCGCCGGCATCCGTGTACGACCAATGCGTGCGTTGTGGGCTCTGCCTGCCGACCTGTCCCACGTACGTCGAAACGCTAGTCGAAACGTCCGGTCCGCGCGGGCGAATTTCGCTCATCAAAGCCGTCGACGAGGAAAAACTCGATCTCACGAGTCCGGGGTTTATGCACCAGATGTCGGAGTGTCTGGATTGCCGCGCGTGCGAGGCCGTCTGCCCATCCGGCGTTGCATACGGACGGCTGTTGGAACCCGCGCGCACGCAGATCGAACGGGTCATCGGACCACGACGCAGCATCCTCGACAGCCTCTCGCGGAATTTCGTCTTGAACACGATGTTCTCGAACCTTGCCTGGATGCGCGCGATGGCGGGACTCCTGCGGTTCTACCAGCGCAGCGGCCTGCAACGCTTCGCGCGCGGCAGCGGTCTGCTTCGCGCGCTTGGGCTCGAGGAGGTCGAAGCGCTCGCGCCGCAGGTTTCCGAACGCTTCTTCGTGCCGCGCGGTCAGCGCGCACGAGCCCGCGGCGAGAAAAAGGCCACTGCCTTCATGCATGCGGGCTGCGTCATGCAGGTCGCGTTCGCCAACGTCGATGAAGCGACCGTCCGCGTCTTGCAGCGCAGCGGCTGCGAGGTCGTCGTGCCTGCCGCACAAGGCTGTTGCGGAGCGATTGCGGTGCACGCCGGTGAAATGGATTTCGGACGCGAACTCGCCAAGCGCAACATCCTGGCTTTCGAGCGCTCCGGGGCCGACGTTTACGTCGTCAACGCGGCCGGTTGCGGCTCGGCCCTCAAGGAGTACGGTCACCTGTTTGCCGAGGATCCCGAGTGGGCCGAGCGCGCAACGCGTTTCTCGGAGAAGGTCCGCGACGTGACGGAATTACTCGACAGGTTGGGTCTGGCGCCCGAGCTTGGGGTGATCGACCGGACGGTCAGTTATCAAGATGCTTGTCACCTTGCACACGCGCAGCGGATTACCGCGGCGCCGCGCCGTCTGCTCGCTGCCATCCCGGGAGTCGTCTTGCGCGAAATGAACGAGAGCTCGCTCTGCTGCGGGAGCGCCGGAATCTATAACGTCACGCAGCCCGAGATGGCCGGACGGCTGGGCGCGCGCAAGGTTGAAAACGCCTTAGCGACGGGCGCTGAAATCATCGCGACCGCGAATCCAGGCTGCGCGCTCCAAATGGCAGCCGGCATACGCAAAGCCGGAAGCACGGTCCGGGTCGCGCATGTCGTCGAGCTGCTCGACGAGTCGTATGCCGCCTACAATCCGACGAGTCGCGTTTCCCCGGCGAGAGCCGCTTCGATGCTTGGATAAACCGCGAACACCTCGAGCAATCCTGTGATCCGAAGCAGGCGCAAGATCTGACCTTCGTGCGCGACGAGCCGCAGCGAGCCGCCATGTTCCGCTGCGCGCTTGCGAGCTCCAATCAATGCGCCGAGACCGGTCGAGTCGAGGAACTCGAGGCGCGAGAGGTCGACGATGATCTCGTGGCGATCGTGTTCGGCGCGCTCGAGCAGCGCCGCGCGAAGGCTGGGTGAGGTAGCAACGTCGAGGTTGCCGTCCAGCACAAAGAGGACGGCCTGGCCGTCGTCAGTCGCGGTCACCTGAATACCGAGCGTATCGCCTGTCATATCAGCCCTCGTATTCGCGCCACTCGGTCAGCGTCCCGTCATGCAGGGTGGCAAAGGCGCAGCCGGCCCTCGTTCGCCAGCCTCCGTCCGCCTCGGCGATTTCGAACCGGTAGCGGACGGCTGCCCGGTCGGCGCCCGTCAGGACATCGTCTACGTGAAACCGCCAGGCTGGGCCGTCGCGAAAGAACGCGGTGAAGTGCGCAACGATCGCCTCGCGCCCGACGATGGGTTCATGGCGCGCCTCCTGGTAGCGCGCGTCGAGCGCAAAATGCGCGCCGGCCCGCAGAGCGTCCCCGTTTTTCCACGCCAAGAAAAGACTCTCGAGGACTTCGGAAACCGTCACGCCGCAGCCGTTCCCCTTCGAATCGAATGTCCCGCCTGTCTGTAGGCAGAACCCTCTCCAATTGATCGCTTTGACCGCTGGCAAACCGCTTGCAACCAATAACGGGAGACTCCATGGCTTCGAACTCGTCTCGCGCAACATTTCTGACATCGTCTTCGGCAGCGTTCGCTTCGATCGGCTTCATCAGCGCCCCGGCAAAGGCGGCCGATTTTACCGGAAAAGCCGGGACGAATCAAGCCGTCGATCATCCACTGAGCGTGGCGATGAAAGAGATGTGGGATGCCATCCGCACGGAGAGCGGCGGCCGCGTCGACGTGAGCGTCTTCCCGAACAACCAACTTGGCGGCGACACCGCGATGCTGACACAGCTTCGCTCCGGCGCATTGCAATGCATGACGCTCGATGGAGCGATCATGCAGTCCGTGGTCGACGTCGCCGGGATTGCCGGCACCGGCTTCGCATTTAAGGACTCGGCCAACGCTCTCGAAGCATTCGATGGAAAGCTTGGAGCATACGTTCGCGGCGAAATTCTCAAAGCGAGCATTTATGCCTTCGAGATCATCTGGGAAAACGGGATGCGCAACGTCACCTCCAGCACGCACCCGATTCGCAATGCCGACGATTTCGCGGCCTTTCGGATCCGGACTCCCCCCGGGAAGTTGTACATCGACTTATTTAAGGCGCTCGGCGCGTCGCCGACTCCGATCAACTTCAGCGAAGTCTACTCGGCTTTGCAAACGAGGATCGTCGACGGCCAAGAGAACCCGCTCGTCAACATTGAGTTCGCACGGATGTTCGAGGTTCAGAAGTACCTTAGCTTAACGGCGCACATGTGGAGCGCATATTGGCTCATCGCGAATATCGATTTCTGGACGGCTTTGCCGCCCGACCTCAAGACGATCGTCAGCCGGAATGCCCGGACCTACGGTCTAAAGATGCGCAAAGAGGTGATGGCGGGGAACGACGGCCTCGTCGGAAAGCTGCGCTCGCAAGGCATGGAAGTCAACGTCCCCGACCGGCTCTCTATGCGCGCTAAGCTCGGCGATTTCTACAAGAATTGCAAGGCAGAATTCGGAACCACGGCCTGGGCTCTTTTGGAATCGTACTGCGGCAAGCTGGGTTAGCGTTACGTTCGCAATCAGTCCCCAAGTGCGAGTGCGATTGCTGCTTCGGGACTAAGGGCAGCACCTTCGGCGGTCAACCGCGCGAACTCGTCAGACGGTAGTCCCGCCTTCAGCGCGGCCTGAAGTTTGTTATACGTTGCGCGTTCGGTCGCTTCGCGTTTACTGCCTAGCCGCCGAAAGGTAGCGTCAGCATATCCTTCGAGCGTCGCGGCGCTTGCCAGGTTGCCTTTCAAGGCATTCACGAGGCCTAGGTGTTCGATCGATATCGTAACGACCGAGTCCGCGGGCCCCTGACTTGCAGAGAGGTCGATTGCCCGGCGCGCCTCCTCGGCTGCTCCGTCGGCATCGCCGCTTTGAATCAAATAGCCCGCCAAGTTAGCCAGCATGTTCGCAACGAGTGCCTTGTCGGAGAGGGTCTCAAGTCTCGGCATGACTTGGCGTACGAGCGCGATCGCTTCTCGTGTATGCCCAGCGTGATGCGTGCCTTCGGCATTGTTGAGGACTGACTGAACTTCCTCGCGCGAATTTCCGAGTGCCCGGTGTTCCGAACGCAGTTGCTCCCAGATGCGTCGAGCCGATTCGAAGTCGCCCTTCTCGCTACTTAAGAATGCGCGCGTCTTAAGTAACATCAGGCGCCGCGACGTCGATGCGCCGGGAATCGCTTCCGCCTCGATCAGCGCCTTTTCCGCCAAGTCGGCGTTGCCGATTCCGAGATGTAACCACGCGTAGGTGTTCAGGGCGTCGGCAAGGACCGTGCCGTTGCCACTCGCCTGCGCGTGTGAAATGGCCTCCAGTGATACCGCGCGCGCGTCGTCTTTGCGACCCGTACGTCTCAGAAAATCCGTTAGGGTGCACGACATCATCGCGAGAGGGACCGACTCGTTGGGGGGAAGTGCCGCTATAAACGCTTCGTTTCGCGCTATGCCGTCACGCATGAGCCCAATGGTTTCCCACGACCGTCCGATTGCCGCGACAAGCTCGCTGCCCACGACCACGTCGCCTGCCGCAAGCGCCGCGTCGAGCGCCGCGCGTACGTCGTCCACCTCGGAGGCTAATGTGTTGTACAGCTCGGTTTGTCGCGCCGTTTGCCCCTCGCGTGTTCGAATGTCTCTAAAGCGATCCCGCAAGTACCGCAAATGGCGCCCGGCGATCATGTCGCGTTCGCTCGACGACGACAGCTTCTCGAGTGCATACATTCGCGTCGATTCGAGCAAGCGGTATCGTAGCGAATCCTCGTCCGGCTCGGCGAGAACGAGCGACTTGTCGACCAACGACGCGAGCATATCGAAAACATCCGGCTCGTTGAGCTCTACATCGCTGGCGATCGCTACGGCGCCCTCGAGCGTAAATCCGTTGCGAAAGATTCCGAGCCTGCGAAAAAGCGCTCGCTCGCGCTTCTCCAGCAATTCGTGGCTCCAGTCAATGAGTGCCCGCAGCGTTTGCTGCCGGGGGAGTACATCTCGGCCGCCGCCGGTGAGGACGTGAAAACGCTCGTCGAGACGCTCGCGAAGCTGGCGCGGACTGAGGATCTTCACCCGCGATGCTGCGAGCTCGATCGCAAGGGGTATCCCGTCGAGCCTGCGGCAAATGTCGGCAACGGCCGGCACGTTTTCGTCCGTTAACGCGAAGCGTCTATCAACCGCTAACGCGCGATCGACGAAGAGAGCAATCGATTCGGAGCGCATAGCCGCTGTCGCGGACCAGAGTTGGGATTCGTCTTCCTGCGGGATGTCGAGAGAAGGCATCCGGTACGTCTGCTCGCCGTCGATCGCAAGGCCTTGACGGCTCGACGCCAGCACTCTTACCTTGGGGCACTCGCGTAAGATCGTCGAGACGACATGCGCGGCGGGCTCGACCAAATGCTCGCAATTGTCGAGAACGAGGATGAGTTGCTTCGACTTCAACGCTCGAGCGAGACACGCCACCGGGTCGCCATCGGCCGGCAGTCGAATGCCCAGAACCTGCGCGATCGTCGAAGCGATAAACTCGCCATGGCCGAGCGGTGCGAGCTCGATAAACCACACGCCATCCCGCGCGGTGTCTAGTAGATTGGCAGCAACCTGCAACGACGTGCGCGTCTTGCCGACGCCGCCGGAGCCGACCAGCGTGACGAGCCGATGTTCGGTGATAAGCGACGTGAGTTCCGCTATCTCCGTTTCGCGCCCAACAAACGACTTCAATTGCTGCGGTAAGTTATTAGGAAGTTCGTTCAGGGAGCGAAGGGGAGGGAAATCATCGCCGATGCCCGGGGCCAAGAGCTGATAGACTTGCTCGGGCCGTGCTAAATCGCGCAGTTGATGCTCGCCCAGGCTGCGAAGCGTCGCCTGGGGCGGAAGCGAGCCTTGCACGATGTCCGTCGTGACACCCGAAACGAGGACCTGGCCACCATGGCCGATGGCGAGAAGCCGCGCGACGCGATTCACGGCGGGTCCGAAATAATCGCCGTCGCGTTCGTCGGCTGTGCCGGTGTGAATTGCGACCCGTACGGGGAGGCCGCCGAGCGCTGAAAGGTCTTCAGCGGCGAGAGCCCGCTGAACGTCGAGCATTGCTGCTACGGCATCTTCCGGACGCTCGAACGCTGCGCAAAAAGCATCGCCGATCGTCTTAAAGACGTAGCCCGAATAGCTGGCGATAGCTGCACGCATCAGCTGATCGTGCCGGCGTACGGCATCCTGCATCGCCGCTCTGTCGCGATCCCAGCGCTGCGTGCTTCCTTCGATGTCCGTAAAGGCGAAGGTCACCGTCCCGCTCGGCAGCGGGGTAGCTGCCGGCACGGGACGCGGGTCGGCGGCGCTCACGGTATCAGCCTTCGCATGCCGAGTACGAATTGTCCTACGTTCGAGCAAACTCCGCGCACTGGGGTCGCCGCCGGGAAGCGCGAGGAATCCGAGCGTGATACAATCCGCTGCAAGTACGATGGCAAACGTCTTCGATTATTTGACGGTGCTGATTTCCATTGTCTTGGGGTTGGGCATTGCCCACCTCCTCGG
>Ga0302325_10026943_pt1 | contig 11928 bp, 5 predicted proteins | sample Palsa_T0_2_FD_201948 | JGI IMG/M metagenome (GOLD analysis project Ga0302325, IMG submission 201948) | Peat permafrost microbial communities from Stordalen Mire near Abisko, Sweden - Palsa_T0_2 | ecosystem: Environmental > Terrestrial > Soil > Palsa > Peat permafrost | place: Sweden: Abisko... | reverse complement strand
CTATAGGAGTGCAGTCGCGGCACGCTGAGAGCGCAATGCCACATACTTTCTGCCAGAGACTGTCGTAGCAAAATGAAAATGTCCTATTCTGCAAAGTAGAAATGTCCTATCCGCTTATCGCAGCCGACCTGCCATTCCCCTCTCGCTGCATTGTGTTGCATCGCGTCCAGCCGTCAAGGCTGCCCTCTGGCGCCGTGAACGGCGGCCTTGACGGCGCCAGGCCGCGATGCTGGGGAATCCCTGTGATGAGGGGAATGGCAGGACTGTTCTGTGCGGTTTCTGATGCTTGATACGACAGAGTACTTGGCGCCAAAGCGGACATTTCTACTTTGCTCCGACAACTTTCTGCCAGAGACGCGATTCCGAGTTCACCGTGGGGCGGCCAATCATGGCCGCAGCCGCCCTTTCAGGCGGCTAAAGCCGGCTAAAAGCCGGCCGCGGGCAGAATTGCCCGCCCCACGGTGCAAAAGTATGTGGCATTGCGCTGAGAGCGTGCGCCACCTCGGCCGAAAGGGCCAAAATCTAGGCCTGCGCCACGTCATGCGTTATAGTCTTCTCAATGAAGACACTGCTCCTGGTTCCCCTTCTCCTTGCCGTGCCCCTGTGCGCGCAGCCCCAGCCGGGCCGCGGCGCCACCCAACCCATCGACGAGGAATACACCAAGAAAATCCGCGAGTACACCACCGAGCCGTTCTTCAATTCGCCGCTCACCGATTATCTGCCTGCGTCCAAAACCGTGCCGACCCCCAAAGCGGTGCTGGGCGACGTAGCCGGCGCGCCCGGCATCCTGCCCTATTCCGCCGATGTCTATCGCTACATGCGTATGCTGGAGGCGGCCAGCCCGCGCGTGAAGGTGTTCAGCATCGGCAAGACCGAAGAGGGCCGTGAGATGATCGCGGTGGCGGTGGCCGACGCCGCGCTGCTCGCCCACCTCGACGAGAACCGCGCGCGCCTCGCCAAGCTCGCCGATCCGCGCACCCTGCACCTCGATGACGCCGAGGCCGAAAAGCTGGTGGCCGCCTCCACTCCGGTCTACTACATCACCGGAACCATCCACTCGCCCGAGACCGGCGCGCCCACCGCGCTCATGGAACTCGCCTACCGGCTGGCGGTCGACGACAGCCCGTACATCAAGTTCATCCGCGAAAACACCATTACCCTGATCACCCCCATCGTGGAGGTGGACGGCCGCGACCGCATGGTGGACATCTACCGCTGGCACCTGGCGAACCCCGGCAAAGAATGGCCGCCGCTGATTTACTGGGGCCACTACGTGGGTCACGACAACAACCGCGATGCAATGGGACTCACCCTGGCGCTCACCCGCAACGTGCTGCACACCTTCGTCGGATGGAAGGCGCAGGTGCTGCACGATCTGCACGAATCGGTGCCGTATCTGTACGACAATACCGTGGGGGATGGCCCCTACAACGCCTGGATCGATCCGCTGCTGGCCGACGAATGGGCCATGATGGGCTACAACAACGTTGCGGAGATGACCAAGTTCGGCATGCCGGGCGTCTTCACGCACGGCACCTTCGACACCTGGTCGCCGAGCTACCTCATGTTCATCGCCGCCATGCACAACGGCATCAGCCGTCTCTACGAAACCTTCGGCAACGGCGGCGCGGACACCGTGGAGCGCACCCTGCGCCCCGAGGAGTACGCGCGCACCTGGTACAAACAGAATCCGCCGCTGCCCAAAGCCAAATGGTCGCAGCGCAACAACAACAACTACGAAGAGACTGGCGTGCTGACGGCGCTAGCCTACTTCAGCGCCAACAACAAACTGTTCCTGCGCAATTTCTACTTGAAGGCCAAGCGCTCCATCGAGAAAGCGCGCCATGAGGGGCCGGCGGCCTACGTTCTTCCGGCGGACGATGCGCGTCCCGGCGCGCAGGCGGACCTGTTGCGCATGCTGCAGGAGCAAGGCTGCGAGGTCTCCCGCGCTACCGCGCCGTTCACCGTAACGATGCCGGCCAAAAAGGCGCGGCCCAAGCGCGACGACCGGGCCGCTGCGGAAGACACCGATCACAAGCCCAAAGAGAAACCCAAGCCCGAGCCGCGCACCTTCCCCACGGGCAGCTACGTGTTGCGCATGGATCAACCCTACAGCCGTATCGCCGATGCGCTGCTCGATTACCAATATTGGTCGCCCAACGATCCGCAGAAAGATATCTACGACGATACCGCCTGGACCTTCGGCGAACTGGGCAACGTGCAGGTGGCGCGCGTGACCGACGTGAAGGTGCTGGACGCAGCCATGCGCGCCGTCGAAGGCCCCGTGCAGGCCCCCGGCGGCGTGGAAGGCACCGGCGAAATTTTCCTGATCGATCACAATGCCGACAACGCTCTGATCACGCTCCGATACCGCTTTCCGGACGCATCGTTTGAATCCGCCGAGGAGCCCTTCGAAGCCGCCGGACACAAGTTCAATCGCGGTTCGTTCATCGTGCGCCAGGTGCCGGCCGCGGAATTGGCAAAAGCCGGCGCAGAGCTTGGCGTGCAGGCGTACGCGGTGTCCGACGCGCCCACGGTGAAAACGCATCCGGCGCGCGCGGCGCGCATCGCGGTGATGCATACATGGCTCAGCACCCAGAGCGATGGTTGGTGGCGCCTGGAATTCGATCGCCTGAAAATCCCGTTCGATTACATCGGCACGCAGGCTATTGCCGCGGCCGCGCCCGGCGCTCTGCGCACGAAGTACGACGTCATCGTGTTTCCGCCGGGCATTCGCAATGCCCTGGCCGTCGTAAGCGGCATGCCCATGTACGGCAATCCGCTGCCGTGGAAAGTGACGCCCTTGACGCCGAACCTGGGCAAGATCGATGAAACCGACGACATGCGTCCGGGGCTTGGCTGGACGGGTCTCGATCGCTTGCAGGAGTTCGTCCGCACCGGTGGGCTGATGATTACCGCCAGCGACACGCCCAACTTCGCCGTGGCGTTCGGGTTCACACCGGGCGTCGGCATCGCGCCCGCGGCCCGGCTCAAAGTGACCGGCTCCGCGCTGCGCTCCAAGACCGTGGACGCGGCCAGCCCCATCGTTTACGGCTATACCGACAATCTGGCCATCTTCGCGTCCAATCCACCCGTGTTCACGCTGTCGAACATGGCGGGCGGCGGCGGTGGCGGGCGGCGCAACCCTACGGAAGAACATCAGCGCGCCACCGGCCGCGGTACGCCCGACGATCCGGATGTGCCGCAGGGGCGCCCCTTGTTCGAAATCCCCGAGGAACCGCACGCCGAAGCATGGGAGGCGCTCCCGTTGACCGACGAGCAGCTTCGCAACCCCGTCTATGTGATTCCGCCCGCCGCGCGCCCGCGCGTGGTGCTGCGTTACGCTAATGCCAGTGAGTTGCTGGTTTCGGGGCTGCTCGATAACGGCGGTGAGTTGGCGCAGCACGCCGCGGTGATCGACTCGCCGTATGGCGCAGGCCACGTGGTGCTGTTCTCGAACAATCCGTTCTGGCGCGCGGAGACCAAGGGCAGCTACTTCCTGGTCTTCAACGCCATATTGAACTTCGACCATCTGGACGCCGGCCGCAAACTCGCCCCCCGCTGACGTGGGGCAGGCCCTCGGCCTGCGGCGGCCTCCCAGGCCGCCGTTCGCCGGGCGCAGCCAGGCGAAACGTGGACTATGCCCACGGCGACCGCAAGAGTGCGGTCGCGGCACGCTGAGAGCGTGCGCCACGTCAGAGTCGCAGAGTAGGCGGCGGCCTCCCAGGCCGCCATCCGAGCAACAGCGGAATTAGCCCCCAGCCTCCAGCAAAGCCTGGATCGAAAGCGCCGGCGCCGGTCCCCCCAGCATGAAACTCTGTGCCCGGTCGCATCCCATGGCTCGTAGCTGTGCAAGCTGCTCGCCGGTCTCCACGCCCTCGGCCACCGCCCGCATCCCCATGCTGTGTGCCAGGCCCACAATGGATTCCACCAGCCTGCTGCTGTTGTCGGACCCGTGCATGCGCTGCACGAACTTCCGGTCGATCTTCAAATTATCGATCGGCAGCGCCTCCAGGTAGCTCAGCGAGGAATAGCCCGTGCCAAAATCGTCCAACGAGACGCTGACTCCCAGTTCCTTCAGTTGCTTGAGTTGGCGGGCGCTCTCCTGGATATCCTGCATGATCACGCTTTCGGTCACTTCCACGTCCAGGCCCTGCGGTTCCAGGCCAGTCTCCGCCAGCGTGTCCGACACCGTCTGCGCCCAGCCGCCCCGCGCAAATTGCACCGCCGAAGTGTTCACCGCCACGTGCATCGGACCGTACCCGGCGTCGCGCCACGATCGGCCCTGGCGGCAGGCTTCCCGCAGCACGTACGCCCCGATCGGCACAATCAGCCCGCTCTCTTCCGCGATGGGAATCAGAACGGATGCCGGCACTTGTCCGAACTTCGGATTATGCCACCGCACCAGCGCCTCCAAGCCCGCGACGCGGTTGCTCGCCAGGTCGAATTGCGGCTGGTAATGCAAAGACAATTCGCCGCGTTCCAGCGCGTAATGCAGCTCGGTTTCGACGGCCAAGCGGCGGCTGGCCGCCCGGCTGAGTTCCGGCGTAGACATCTGCACGCGGCGCTTGCCCTGCCGTTTCGCCGCATACAGAGCGCCGTCCGCCGCCCGCTGCAAGCCCGCCAGATCCTCGCCATCTCGCGGATAAACTGCGATACCGATGCTGGCGCTGAGAAATACCTCGTTGCCCTTTACGACGAACGGCGCGGAGAGGGTTTCCAGTACACGATCCGCCACCTGCGCGGCGTCCCGCGGTTCGCCGATCTCCAGGATCAGCATGAACCGGTCGCCGCCGCTGCGCGATAGCGTTTCGGATTCGCGCAGGCACCCCGCCAAGCGCCCGGCCGCGAACTGGATCAGGCTATCCCCGGCCAGATGCCCCAGGGTTTCGTTGATGCGTTGAAACCGGTCCAGGTCCACATACAGAAGCGCCGCCATGCCGCCCTTCCGCCGCGCGCGCGCCAGCGTCTGCCCCAACCGGTCCTCGAACACGGCGCGATTGGCAAGGCCCGTCAACAGATCGTGAGTAGCCTGGTACGCCAGCTTCTGCTCCATCCGTTTGCGAGCGGTGATGTCGGAAAGCAGCCCATTCCGGTAGCGCTTGCCGTCCCGTTCATAGGTGTTCACGGCCCGGCTGTGAAGCCAGATCCATTGTCCGTCTCGCCGCAGAAACCGGTATTCGGCGTCGATGGCCCGGCCTTCTTCGAAAAGTGCCCGGTAGGCGGCCTCCACGCGCGGCAGATCGTCCGGGTGAACACGATTTGTCCAGAATCCCTGCCGGCAGATCTCCTCCGGCGTGAACCCCGTAATTTCCCGGCAGTTGGGGCTGACGAAGACTCCCTGGCCGGCTTCGTCGGTCACCCAGACTACATCCGGAAGACTGGCAACCAAAGAACGGTAGTTCTCCTCGCTTTGCTGCAAGGCCTCCCGGTCCCTGAGCCGCCGGCTGATGTCGCGCGCGATAATGGACGCGCCCACCACCCTGCCCGCGCCATTGCGAACCGGAGAGATAGTGAGAGAAACATCCACCGGCCCGCCCTTCCGCTTTACCGTCACCGTCTCCCACTGCGAGATGGTTTCCCCGCGGCCGACTTTGTCCAGAGCCACGGTGGTTTCGTTGATGCGCTCGCTGGCAAACAGAATGGAAACCGGCGTCCCCAGGATCTCATCGGTGCGGTATCCATATATGGCTTCCGCGCCCTGGTTCCAACTGAGGATCGCGCCGTCGGCAGCCACGCCGAAGATGGCGTCTTCCGCGGAATCCACAATGGACGCCAGCAAGGCCTTGGCCTCTTGTGCCTGCACGCGCGCGGTAATATCGCGCATGATGGCCGCGCGCGCCGCAATCCGTCCGCTGGCGTCCAAAATGGGCCAAGCCGAAATCGAGATATGGACGCGCGTGCCGTCTTTAGTCAACCCGACCGCCTCGAACTGGCCCACGCTCTCGCCCCGTTGCAGCCGCTCCGAAATCCACTTCAGGCTGGCCCGCTGGTCCTCCGGAGCCACCAACGAAACCGGTTTGCCCACGGCTTCTTCCGCGCGATACCCGTAGAGCCGCTCCGCGCCCCGGTTCCAGCTCACGATCATGCCTTCCGGAGTGCTGCTCAGGATGGCGTCTTCGGAGGACTCCACGATAGACGCAAAGAACTCTTTGGATTCCTCGGCCGACTTGCGGGCCGTGACGTCGCGCCGGATGGCGATGCATCTCTTGATGGTCCCGTTGGCATCCCGTACAGGCGCCACGGAGATCTCTTCCACGTAGGGAGTGCCATCCTTGCGCAGGTTGGCGACCTCGCCCCGCCAGACCTTGCCAGCCAGCAGGGAATCCCGAACCTGGTTATGGAAGGCCGGTCCCAGCCCCGACTTCTCTTGACGCGGATTGCGGCCGATGACCTCCTCGGCACTATAGCCGGTCATCCTGGTGTAAGCCGGATTGACATATTGAACGGTCCCATTGGCATCCGTGATGACGATGGCATCGGAGGCCTCCTCGACGGCTTTTTCCATCTCCGCGCCCCACCGGGGCAGGCAGTGCGCCCGGGTTTGCTCCGCAAGTTGCGCCTGTTGGCGCATGGCGACGTAAGCGGCTAAGGCCAGGGACAGCGCGAGGAACGCGATGGTGGTTGCCGGAGAATTCTGGAACGTATTTCGCGATGCGATCTGGTTGGCAAGTTGGTAGGCAAACCAAATCGCGCCGCCCCAAAGGGCTGCTTTAATCAGCCTTCCGGTCGTGCGCCTGCCAGCCAGACCGAGGGCTGCTCCCGCGTCTTCTAATCCGACCGGCGGCGAGATGTTCGAATTCGGCGACATGGCAGCCAAGGCTTTTCCCGCCTATTGTTCGATTCTAGAAGTACCAGACGATATGTTACATCTTATCCTTAGATATTTAGTACCGGAAATCCGGGCAAAAGCTAACCGTATATCCAACGAAAACAGGGGAAATATTGAGAAGATTTCTAACTCAACGCGCGCTGCTAACTAAGGTTAGCGGATGCGTGTTAACTCTTGCGCCTATAGACCGTACCACTATGGATGTATGAAATTAAAAGAGTCCATCCCAACCAACAGATCGGACTGCTTTGTGCCGATTGAGAGTTAAGGTATCCGCCTTGCTGCGAACATCTGTCGGCGGAAGTGCCTGCGGCGCCGTCCCGGGCAGGCGAGCTGGTAGAGCTTGCCCCGCAATGCGTTGTCAGTCCGTGCTGCTGGCGATAACTGCGCTTGCAGGGTGTGGCCGTGCGCCAGACCTGTCTAAGACCGTCCCGACCAGCGCCGCTCAAGTGCGGCAACTCTCCGCCAGACAGATCGGATCGGGCATGCAGGTTCGCATCCGGGGAACTCTCACGTATGCCGATCGCCTTACGCGCGACTGTTTCGTCCAGGATCCGAGCGGCGGCATCCGGGTAACGCTTGCGTACGGACAGAGCCCGCCGACCGCGGGCTGGAAGGTGGAAGTCTCGGGAATGGCGGCCGCCGGAGGCCCGGCACCCGCGATTGTGGAGGCGCGTATCGCGGTGCTGGGGACCGAGCGGTTGCCGCCGTCGGTGTCCCTCTCCGCGGGGCAGTTGCAGGATCCCGCGTATCAGTACGAACGCATAGCCGTCACCGGAGTACTGCGGTCGGTCAGTTCGGAACGCACCGGCTTGGTAGCGCTGGAAATCGGCGCCCAAGGGACCACGGTTTGGGCGAAGGTTCCTGCATCGGAAGCCGTCTTCGACGATGGGTGGGTGGACGCGGAAGTGCGCGCCAGCGGTGTACTGGCCGCATCTATAAACGGCAGCCGCGGTTCGGCGGAGCCCACGTTATGGGTACACGCACCGGAGGCGATTCGGATCCAGCATCCCGCGACGTCGCCGGGCGCATTGCCCATCAGCAGGATCGGCGATCTGTTGGCTCTCGGTCCTGGCCGGCTGCCCGCCCACCGCGTGCGAGTCCGGGGGGTGCGCTACGTGCCTATCCAGGGCGGAGAGGCGCTCATGGACGAGTCGGGGCAGATCCTCGTCGGGGCTGCGCCGAGTGCCGGCGATGCGAAGGTCTCGGTGCTCGACGTTGCAGGTTTTCTGGCGTGGGAACATGGCCGTCCCGTGTTGGACCGCCTGTCGCCAATTAGCGCCGTGGAAAACGGCGAACTGGCCCACGCACCCGCCTTAGGATCCACATTAACCACTGCCGCTCAGGTGCGTGATTTGCCGCCGGGCGCCGCCACACTTGCCTATCCCGTTCACCTGCGCGCCGTGGTGACGTACTTCGATGCCCAAAACCATCTCCTTTTCGTGCAGGATCGAACCGACGGCATTTTTGTCGAATTAAGCGATAAAGAGCGCGCTTCCGTGCGCGCCGGCGACGATGTGGAAGTGACCGGTGTCAGCACGGCCGATTTTGCTCCGAATGTGGAAAAGGCACGCCTCGCAATTCGGGGCCACCCCGGCTTACCTGAGCCTGTATCCGAAGGACTCGAGAGCGCTATTCGAGGCCGCGAGGACTGCCATTGGATCGAATTATGTGGAATAGTGCAGCGCGTCACTGCGGGAAACAGCGACGTTCTGCTGACGCTGGCGTGCGGCCGCGATAGGTTCAAAGCCCACGTCCTCGCCCCTCTCGATTCCCTGGCCTCATTGGTGGACGCGGAAGTGAGGTTGCGCGGAGTCTGCGGCGCGCTGTTCAACCCGAAGCACCAGATGCTCGGCATACAGTTGTTTGTGCCGGGCCAGGAATGCATTCGCGTACTGCGGCAGCCGCCTGCGGATCCCTTTTCGATAGCCCCGACTCCCGTCAGGGATCTGATGCAGTTTTCGCGTACAACCGACTTCGGGCATCGCGTACGGCTGCGCGCGACGGTGACGTACGCGAACCGGTCCGGGTCCACCTGGGTGCGCGATTCGACCGGCGGCGTCATGCTCCAGGACCATAAAACGGACGGATTAGCGGCGGGCGACCTGGTGGATGTGGCGGGTTTTCCAACAATTGCCGGATACAGCCCAGCATTGCGCGGAGCGCAGGTGAAACGATTGCAATCCGGGGCGCCGCCGGCGGCCGTGCCGATCACCTCGCAGGACGCCATGAAAGGCGGCTTCGACGGTCAATTAGTGCAGATCGAGGGTAAGCTCGTGGATCGGCTGCAACAGCCTGCCGAGCAGGTTCTAACCGTCGCGTCGGGCGGCACGATTTTCAACGCCAGTCTCCCTTACGGCGGAGCGCTACAGCCGTTGGAACCCGGTTCGCACCTCCGCTTGACCGGGATCTGCGCCGTGGAAGTGGAACAAATCCACGATATCATTCTGCCGCGCGCGTTCCGGCTGCTGCTCCGGTCTCCGGCGGACGTGGCCATTCTGAGGCGTCCACCCTGGTTGACCGCCGATCGGGTGGTTCCCATCCTGGCGGCGGCCGTACTTCTCGTACTCGCCGCGTTGGTCTGGGCGGCCCTGCTCCGCAGACGCGTCCGGACGCAGACGCGCGCCCTGCGCGCGCAGACCCTCCAGTTGCGGGCCGCTCACGAAACAACCCGCGAAGCCCTGCAGAAAGCCCGCGAGGCGGAGTCCCTGGACGTGGACAGCAAACGCATTGTGGAGCTTATCGCCAGGGACGAGCCGGTAGATCTGATTGTCGACCACATCGCCGAGGCCGTGTCGCTGCATTCCGACGCGGCGGTTTGTCTGGTGCTGATTGGTTCCGCGCAAGGTCTGAGCGTCTGCGCCGTGCCTGCCTTGCCGGCGGGCTGGCAGGAGATCCTCGGCCGCCTCGAGATGCGCTCGATCTCTTTCAGCGCCGAATTCCGTGAACCGAAGCTGTTTTCGGACGATCCCGCCTGGCGGCGCTTCATCGATGCGCAGCCGCTGGCGCGATTCAAGACGTTTTGCGCGGCGCCCATCGTTTTGGGATCCTCCGTGGTTGGCGCGATCGCCGCTTTTTTTCGCAGCCAGAATTCCGCTGCGGATGCGCAACTCGGCTTGTGGTGCAACATCGCCGCCCTGGCTCTGGAACGGCGGCGCCTCTATGACCAGTTGTCTTACCGCGCGCAGCACGATACCCTCACCGGCCTGCCAAACCGCGCGCTGCTTTACGAGCGGTTGGAAGTCGAAATTGCGGACGCGTCCAGGAGTGGCGGGTTGCTGGGCCTGCTTTATATCGATCTGGATGGCTTTAAAACCATCAACGACACCTACGGTCACGACGCTGGGGATGTGGTGCTGCGGGAGGCTGCCCGCCGCATGACCCACGGCGTACGCCGCGGCGATACGGTGGCGCGCATCGGAGGGGATGAGTTCGTGATCCTGTTGCCGCGGCTGACGCGGCGGGAGGATGCCGAACAAGTCGCCGCCAAGGTCGCTACGGCGTTGCGCGAGCCGGTTTACGACGAGAACCGCCAGCGGCTGTCGGTAACCGCGAGCGTGGGGATTGGCATTTGGCCCGGCGATGGCGACCAAGCCGACCCGTTGCTCAGGTTTGCCGACGCCCAAATGTACGGCGCAAAGAAACGTCGCTGGTATGAGACGGGCGGAGATTCCGCGCCCGGACGTCCGGGTCGAGCTTTCGCGGATACCGCCAATTCCCATTAAAATCAACGCCATTTCAGGCAAAATTTCTACAGGGACCAGACTCCGCCCTTCAGCGCAGGAGAGCTTAGTAATAAAGTCCTATTTTTTTCTGGCTTTTACTTAAGAGTACTGGTAGTATCATAGCTACTGAATATTTGACATACAGCGTGCTCCCACTGGCTAAAGTGCAAAACACACTTCCAGGGCACGCTTCGGGGTGGTCCCCGGCTGCACGAGACTTAGAAGAAGGACGACAAGAAAAATGGTGCATGTTGTTATTTATTCGGATCAGCCGATCCTGGCCGCGGGGCTGGAAAGTTTGATCGCCGACGATCCGGTACTCAAATTAAACGCCTGTTGCTCGAATATATCCATGCTGAAGGAGCACCTGGCAAACCGAAACGCCGATCTGGCCGTGGTGGACTTGACGCCGCAGATCACGTCCACAACGCTGAAGCAGATACAGAGCCTGGCCCCGCATTGCAAAATAATCCTGTGGACCAGTTCGCTGGCGCCCGACTTCGCGCTGCAAGCGCTGACCATTGGGGTCCGCGGCGTCCTGCGCAAGACACTGCCTTTGGAAGCCCACCGGCAATGTCTGCACAGGGTGCATGCGGGGGGGCTTTGGTTCGAAAAGAGCCTTACCGACAGCTTTCGCTTCACTAAGCGCGTGGCTCTGAGCCCCCGCGAGAGCCAGTTGGTCACGCTGCTCTCGCGCGGGCTAAAGAACAAGGAAATCTCGGCCGAATTGGGAATTTCCGAAGGAACCGTCAAGGTCTATTTATCGCATCTTTTCCAAAAATCCGGCGCCAGGGACCGCTTCGATCTGGCGCTGCAGGGATTGAAGAATTTCAGCTTGGCCGGCATGTCAACTGAGGGCCGAAGCTCATTGCGTTCCATGCTAATGGACGAAACGATATGCAGAAGATAGAATCCGAACTGCCGTTGCTGGAATCGCCCGCCGCCTTGGCGCGGCTTCTCATGACGTGGCGCGGAACGGTGCGTCCCAAGGTGGCGCCGCGGTCCACGCGGCCTATCCGTACTCAGCGGGTATGTTCTTGTGGAGCGTGTGCCCGTTGCCGGGACAACGCCAGGTGGGAAAGGATCTTCAACGAGAAGTTCGCGGATCCGTCCTACTACGGCGGCATCGCGGTGCGGCATAACTCATCCCTCGCACGTTGAAACCGGCGGACCTTTCGCGCCGGCTCTGCTAGTCTTCCGCGCCGCTTTCGGCGACCGTCGCCACGGTCGCGGCCTTTTCCTTAACCTCCGGCGCCACCGGTCTGCGCACATCGTAAAACTGCACGCGGCAGTACCGGCAATGGTATAGGTCGGCGCGGGCGATCTTTTGCAGCAAGTTGAGCAAGCCGTTATGCATCCGATCGATCTTGT
>Ga0302325_10026941_pt1 | contig 11929 bp, 10 predicted proteins | sample Palsa_T0_2_FD_201948 | JGI IMG/M metagenome (GOLD analysis project Ga0302325, IMG submission 201948) | Peat permafrost microbial communities from Stordalen Mire near Abisko, Sweden - Palsa_T0_2 | ecosystem: Environmental > Terrestrial > Soil > Palsa > Peat permafrost | place: Sweden: Abisko... | reverse complement strand
CGAACTACCCAAGAACGTACCATTAAAAGTTACCTATACGGAGAACGCCGTCAAAGGCGACACCAGCTCGTCAATTACCAAAGATGCGACGCTCGAGACCGGCATCACCATCAAGGTGCCGGCCTTCATCAAGCAAGGCGACACCATATCCGTCGATACTACGACCGGCGCCTACCGCGAACGCGTCAAGGATTGAGGGATGTCCAAAGCACGCCTAGACCAGGCAGTAGTAGCACGAGGATTAACCCGTTCGCGCAGCCAGGCCGAGAGTTATATTAAGCTCGGCCGGGTGAAAGTCGACGGACGGACGGTCAACAAACCGGGTTTTTTAGTCAGCGAAGCTGCCGATATTGAGCTGGCTGAAGGGGAGCAATATGTCAGCCGGGCGGCACTTAAACTGGCCTCTGTGGCTCAGGCCTTACAGCTGGATTTCCGGGATCGGACGGTGCTTGATGTCGGTAGCAGCACCGGCGGCTTTACGGACTATGCCCTAAGGCACGGCGCCAAAAAAGTCATCGCTGTGGAGGTTGGCAAAGACCAGTTGCACCCTAGCTTGCGGGGCGATTCACGGATTGAGCTCCATGAGCAAACCGACATCCGTGACGTCAATCAACTGAGCAGCCCGGCGCAGCTGGTCATGGCAGATGTGTCATTTATTAGCTTGCGCGAAATTTTGCCGCACGTCGCCCGGCTTATCGGCCCGCAAACCCAGATCGTGGCCATGGTCAAGCCGCAGTTTGAGGCGGCTGCCAGCAGGCAGAAACATAAAGGTGTAATTAAGAATGACCAGCTGCGTCGCGGCATCCTGAAGGATTTTGAAAGCTGGGTTCAGGGCTATTTCATAATTCTCGGTAAGGCTGACTCCTCGGTCGCGGGCGCCAAGGGCAACCGGGAACGCTTCTACCTCTTACGCAAAGCTTAAGCAGAGTGGTACACTTACCCATATGTACTTCGCTTCGCGCGTGCAGGCTGGGCGTACATTGGGCGCCCAGATAGCCGAAAAATACCGCTACGAAAACTGCGCCGTCCTAGCGCTCAGCGATGGCGGTGCCATGGTCGGGGCACAGATAGCCGCCCGGCTCCACTGCGTGTTGACCCTACTGGAGAGTGCAGAAATCTTCCTGCCCCGCGAACCGCAAGCCGTAGCTGGTATCACTAGCGGCGGCAGCCTCGCCTACAACCACAGCTACTCGGATGGCGAAATTGACGAGCTGGTCGGCGAAAATTATAACTTCATCGAGCAGGAAAAGTTGCTCAAAATGCATGATTTGAACCGGCTGGTCGGCACCAGCGGTACTATAAACCGTGAGCTACTCGCCGGCCATAATATTATTGTCGTATCGGACGGTCTGAAAACCGGCTTTCTGGTTGACCTGGCAGTTGAGTTCTTGAAACCGATCGCTATAGAGAAATTGATCATGGCCGTGCCGTTTGCCAGTGTCCAGGCGGTTGACCGGATGCACGTTTTAGCCGACGAGTTATACTGCCTGAGCGTCATCGACGACTACATCAGTACCGACCATTATTACGACAAACATGACGTGCCCGACCACGCCATGGTGCTCAAGACCATTGAGCGCATCGTGCTCCAATGGAAATAATTAAGTAAGGTGCTTGCGTAAGGCTTCGACGTCTTTGAGCAGGGTGAACGACTGCTTGTTTTGTAGCAGCCCTTTGCGCTCCAGGGCCGATAGTTCGCGGCTGGTCGTCTCGCGAGTGGCGTTGACCGAACTGGCGATGTCTTGGTGGCGCAGCGGCACTTCTATGAGCAGGCCGCCGTTGGTTTGCTTGCCGAAACGCTGGCTCATCGTTAGCAAAAAGGAAATGATCCGTTCCCGGACGGTACGGTACTCCAGGGTCATAATGCGTTCGCCGTGCAGGCGGTACATCTCCATCGTCAGGTCGAGCAGGGGCGCCAGGCTGTCGGGATGGTTTTTGATGAGGTTTAGGAAAGCTTTGCGCTCGACTTTCCAGGTCACTGTCGGCGCCAGCGCCTGGTAGATAATCTTGCGCTCACGGCCGTTCAAGGCCCAGATAAGTGGAAAGACCTCGTCCTGTTTGCGGATAATTAATAAGTTCTCTTCGTTATACTTGGTGATATCGTAAGCCTTGACGAGCCCCTGATAAATATAGAAAACACCGTCCGGCGCGGTGCCGGGCCGGATCACGAAGTCACCTTTGCGAAAGCTCTGCTTGACGCCGTTCTGCCTGAAAAACTCCACAAACTCCGCCGTTTGTTTGAACGTGGCCAACATAGCGCCTATTATGATAGAGTCGGCGTAAAACGTCAATTTTACCTCTATTAATGTGACCGAAATCGCACACCGATGGTAAAAATTTTTACTACACCGCTCGCCAGCCGGTACTATTATGGGAATCAGTGACATGACCATTCAAAAAGGAGGGGTCGCCATGGTCAGCGCAGCAATCATAGAAGAACAATTGAAAAAAACAGGGTTTAAGTATCGCGGCTGGGGCAGGACAGAGGTCCAAGAGCTCCAGAATATCATTTTGCCTGACGAGGAGATCTACGAAGTCGTGAACGGCATTTACGAGGGCGGTTTCGCACTGCTATTGGCTACCGACGTCCGCGTACTGTTAGTTGATAAAAAGCCGCTTAATTACCTGACAGTCGAAGACCTGCGCTTTGATATGATTAACGAGATCGACTACAGCCATCGGTTGTTCGGGGCACACATCAGAATCTCGGCCGGCGAGACCCACCTGAAGTTTACCAGCATCAACCAGGAGCGTTTACGCAAGCTAATCGGCCACGTCCAACGCAGCATGGCCGAAGCCAAAAAGAAACAAGCCACCCATCCGCACCTTGAGCAAATCAACCAGCAGTTACAGTCCTATCTGGTGGCGCAATACCAGCAGCAACAGAAACTGCAAGAACAGCTGCAAAAAGTCCAACGCAACCAAGAGACGGTTGCCTCGCTGCGACCGCCCGAGCCAATCAGGCCCAGCCCTGAACTATCGGATTACCTCTATGCCCAGCGTTTGCTGGCCGAACACCGGGTGAGTACGGGTGAGACATCGATGGCGGACCAAATAGCAGAACTGTACGCCGAGGGCCAACAGGAAGTCTTCGGTAAGCACAAGCAACAGCTGGCGCACACCTTGCACAGCCTGGAGGTTAACCCATTGCGCGTCGCCTATTCCAAGTTGCCGCAAGTTTTGCGCAGCCGCAAATTCGGTCGTCCGGTGATACCTACCACCCACGCTCAGGAGGCAGTTTCTCTACCCGCCGAAGCCTAGACCGGCTGCTGAAGTTGAAGCGCTACCGCTAGAGAGCCTCATTTGGAAACGTTAAACTTAAATTCCACGACATCGTCAGGCTGCATTAGGTAGGTTTTGCCTTCGGTGCGGACTTGGCCAGCGGCTCTGGCCGCCGCCAAGGAACCGGCTGCCACCAAGTCTTGGTAACTGACGACGTCGGCGGCAATAAAACCGCGCTCGAAGTCGCCATGTATAACGCCGGCAGCTTCCGGCGCCGAAGCGCCGCTACGGATGGTCCAAGCCCGGACTTCTGGCTCACCGGCGGTCAGAAAGCTCTGCAGACCGAGCACGCCGTAAGCGGCATGGATCAGCTGCAGCAGACCCGATTCCGGCTGGCCATAGCTGGCGAGCAGCTCGGCCGCGTCGTCGGCATCCAGGTCTTTCAGCTCGCTTTCCAGCTTGGCGCAGATGAATAAGGCCTGTGCCGGTGCTGCCAAGGCGCGTAACTCTGCCCGGCGCGTCTCGTCGCCTAACCCGGCCTCGTCGAGATTGAATACATAGATGACGGGCTTCATGGTCAGCAGTTGTAAATCGGCTGCCGCTGCCCGGTCGATCTCCGGATGGTTCCAGAGCGGCTCACCATTGTCCAAAATTTTGTTCACCTGCTGGTAGGTTTCGAGCAGCGGCTTTAGCTTTGGGTCGGCCCGGGCTTCTTTTTCGAACTTGGGCAGCCGCTTGGACACGGTTTGCAAGTCGGCCAGCACCAGCTCTGTGTTGATGACGTCAATGTCTTTTTTAGGGTCGTGCTGCTCGTCAACAGCGCCAGCGTGCGTGACATTCGGATCGCTGAACGCCCGCACGACCTGCACGACCGCACTAGTGCTGCGGATATGGCTCAGGAACTGGTTGCCCAGGCCTTCACCCTCGCTGGCGCCGGCCACCAGTCCGGCAATATCCACGAACGTCACCGTTGCCGGTATGATCTTGTCGGTGTGATATAGCTCCGCCAGCTTTGCCAGGCGCTCATCCGGCACCGGCACGATGCCGGCGTTCGGCTCAATCGTGGCAAACGGATAGTTGGCCGCCAGAATGTTACTGCCGGTCAGGGCATTAAACAGCGTCGACTTGCCGACATTCGGCAGTCCGACAATACCGATAGATACACTCATTCCATCTATTCTAACAGAGGTGATACAATAGTGCCATGACGAAGTATGCGGTCTTCCTGCGGGGCATTAATGTCGGCGGCCGGGTTATCAAGATGGCTGAACTCCAGGCTTGCTTTGAGGCGGCAGGCTTGCAGAACGTGTCGACGCTGCTGCAATCCGGCAATGTGGTTTTTGAGACCGGAACCGGCGCCGCCGAGCTCAAGCCGTTGATCGAGTCGAAGCTGACAGCGGCCTTCCATTATCCCGCGAAAGCCCAGATCTATACGATTGACGAACTGCGCGGCATTGTTGCGACTTATCCCTTCGGCACGGCTAGCGACGCCCAGCACGACTACGTGATTTTTATTGAAAACGGCCTGGAAAAAGACCTGGTGAACGAAACATACAGCTTGGCTGCGGGCGAGCAGGTCAAGGTCGGCACCGGTGTGGTCTATTGGCGCGTCGACAGGGGATCAACGCTCAAGAGCTCGTTCGCCAAACTGCTAACCAAGGCTAAATACCGTGACTTTAACACCAACCGCAACATCAAAACGCTCCGCAAGGTCCTGGCTATTTAGAGTCGCGGTAGAGCTTGGACGGCCACCAGTTCCAGCGGCCAAGCAAGGCGACGATGCTGGGCACCAGTAGGGTGCGGACGAAAAACGTGTCTAATAGGATACCGAACGCGATGCCGAAACCAATTTGCTGGACTTGCTGGTTGCCACCGACCAGGCCCAGTACGGTGAAGGTACCGGCCAAGATCAGCCCGGCCGAAGTGACTGTCGTGCCGGTGATGCCGACGGCTTTGGCCACGGCATCGGACATCGACGCGTGGTTGTGGGCCTCCTCGCGGATGCGGCTCATGACCAGGATATTGTAGTCTTCGCCCAGTGCCATGCAGAAAATGAACATCAGGAAGGGCAGGATAAAGTTCAGACCGCTGTCGCCGCCGATATGGACGAAAACGGTCATGGCAAACCCGAGGGCGGCAAAATACGACAGGCCAACGGTCAGGATCAGGTACCATGGCGCGACTGCGCTGCGTAAAAGTAGCCCGAGCAGCAGGGCAATAATTAGCAGCACGACGGGAATGATTTTTTCCAGGTCCCCGGTTGCTATGTGGTTAATGTCATAGGCCGCGGCATCGCTGCTGTAGATTGAATTCTGCCGGGCGCCGACAGCGCTAGCGGCCTTTTGCAGGGAGGCCCGGGCAGCTGGCACAACAGCGCTGGCGGCGGTGCTGCCGCTGGGACCGGCTTTCAACAAGGCATAGAATTGGACAGTCGTGCCATCCGGGCTGATGAACTGCGACTCAGCCTTCAAGGCCGGACTGGCCGAGTTGCTGTCGTGTAAAGCTTGCAGGGCCTGCAGTGTCAGTTTGAAGCCGTTGGCGTTGAACGGCCCGCTGATGTCTTTGAAGACGCCGCCGCTAGCCAGTTCGTTTTGGGCTGTCGTGATAACCGACAGGTTGTTCCAGACCGGTTTATTGAACTGGAATATTAATACTTGCGGGTTATTATTGGCGGCCGGGAAGTGGGCGGCAATGACTTGCTGGCCGATCGCCGAATCGCTTTTGGCTGGGGCGCTGGTGTTATTAAAACCAGCTGTCCGGTAGCCGATAATACCGAGCGACAACCCGCCAAAGACTAATACGCCAAGCGCCAGCATGGCCACCGGCCGCTGGATGACTTTGTCGGCCAGCTTGCCCCACAGGCCGATTTTCAGCGCCTGCTTGTGGGTCTTGGACGGCCAAAAAACTGCCCGGCCAAGTATGGCCAGCAGCGCCGGCAAAAAGGTCAGGGCTATCAGCAACATGATGCCAAGTCCGATGGCCAAGGCCGGGCCGAGTCCTTTGTACAGGCCGAACGAGGCCAACACCAGGCTCAGCAGGGCCGACGCGACTGTTGCCGCCGAGAAGGTGATTGATTGGCCGACTTTGGACAAAGCTTTTACAACCGCCTCTTTGGGTTCCAGGCCATTGCGTAATTCTTCGCGCACCCGGAAGACCAAGAACAACCCGTAATCGGTGCCGGCGCCAAGCAGTAAGACGATCAGCAGGATCTGGGTGATGAACGAGACCTGGACGCCAATCTTCGTCGATTCGGCAATGACCGGCTGGGCCACCGCCAGCGCCAGGCCGGCCGGAATCAGGGTAACGATCGGCGCTAACAATGAACGGAAGACAACTAATAATAAGACGAGTATCAAAATGACGGTATAACCTTCGGTATTGTCCCGGCCTTTGTTATTGGCCTTGCTGGAATCAATGCTTTCCGCGAACTGGCCGGTCAGGTGCAGCTGCAAACCGGCCGGCACGCCGCGGTTAAACTGGTCGCGGATGTCCTGGGCAATGGTGTTAGCCTGGTTGCCAAACCCGGCGCCGCTGATACCGACTAAGATTTGGCGGGCCTGGCCGTCGGCCGACGCGCCCTGGTCTTGCACCAGGCTGACGTCCGGCACGTGCTTGACTGCAGCCTCAATGCGGTTGATGGCGGCGTTGTCGGCCGCGGTCAACGGACCGGAATTCCTGACAGCCACGATGATTGAGCTGTCAATCAGGGTTTTTTTGCCCTGGAAACTGCTCTCCAGGTTAGTGGCTACCGTTGTCGGGCTGTTTTTGGGCAGGAACGAAGAATTATCATTACTTGATACATTATTTATATTTAACAAACTATGCGTCAGCACCGGCACAGCCGCTATCCAAAAAACAATGATAAGCCACCGGAACCGGACCGAAAACCGCGCAATTTTCTCAAACATTGTACTTATCTTACCTTACTCGGCTCTTTTCAGTGAATGTTTTTGCAACCTGCTGCAGAGTGTGCACACACTCAACGCACACTGCGTGGGCGCTAGTCGTGCGCTACGTGTGCATACCCAGCAAAGAGCATGGTGAAAACCGCCGATTTTTTGATTAATTTGCCAAACAAGCCGTGTAGTATACAATGTATAGCATTGAAAAGGAGATTGGATGGCTGAGCTACAAACCGCTGAGGCAGCAGGCAAGAAACAAACTAGTCACTGGCTAGTACTAATCCTGTTGGCACTGGCGCAATTCATGGTGGTGTTGGACATCTCAATCGTCAACGTGGCGTTACCGTCTATGCAGGCGGCTTTTCATATGACTCAGACTACGCTGCAATGGATTGTTACCGCCTATACCTTGACGTTTGGCGGCTTCTTGCTGTTGGGCGGACGGACCGCCGACCTGTTCGGGCGCCGGCGCACCTTCCTGACGGGCATAACGGTATTCACCTTGGCTTCGATGGGTACGGGCTTGTCGCATTCCAGCGCTATGTTAATAATTTTTCGGGGCTTGCAGGGTCTGTCCGCCGCCTTTATGTCACCGGCGGCACTGTCGATTATTCTCGTGACATACCGGGAAGGGCACGAACGCAACGTGGCACTATCGGTCTGGGGCGCGGTGGCCTCCGGCGGCGCGGCCGTGGGCGTGCTGCTGGGCGGCATCATTACGCAATACCTGAGTTGGCGCTGGAATTTCTTTATTAATGTACCGGTAGGGATTGGTGTCGTTTTCACGGCCATGCGCATTCTGGGCAAGCACGAATCGGAAGCCGAACATAACAGCTTGGACCTGCCCGGCGCCGTTTCGGTTACCGCCGGCCTGATGATGCTGGTTTACGCCCTCGTCAAGGCGCCGGTCTACGGCTGGACGGAGCACCGCACCTTGACCTACTTTGCGATCAGCCTGGTGCTGCTTGTATTCTTTATAATCAACGAAAGCCGGGCCAAACACCCGTTGATGCCGCTGCGGATTTTCCGCATCCGCAACCTGTGGGCCGCCGACTTGCTGATGCTGCTGGTCGCCGCCGGCCTGTTCTCGATCTTTTTCTTCACCACCTTGTACATGCAGGAAATCCTGCACTACACGCCGGTCAAGACCGGTGTGAGCTTTCTGGTAGTACCGGTGGCGATTGCCATTACGGCCACTAATGTGCCGCGCCTTATCAAACGGGTCGGTTACCGGCCTATCTTGATGGTCGCGCCGCTGGTGGTCAGCGCCGGTTTGTTTTGGGTGTCGCACCTGCCGGTGGACGGTACCTATTGGGGCAACATCGCGCCCGGTATGATCTTACTCGGCCTGGGCATGGGCGCCACTTTTGTGAGTGTGACCATCGCGGCCACTTCCGGCGTGCCGAAGCATGAGGCCGGCCTGGCTTCCGGTCTCCTGAACACCTCGCAACAAGTCGGCGGCTCGCTGGGCCTGGCAGTGCTAACCGGCGTGGCCACCTCGGCCAGTACCCGCTATATCCAGAACATGAACCTCCGCACCGCGCCCACTCACCATATTATTAGCGCCGCCACCGTCCACGGCTTCCATGACGGTTACCTCATAGCCTCCACTTTCGGCATTGGCGCCGCGCTGCTGGCAACCTTCGTCATCCGTGCCCAAAAAGCCCAATCCGACCCCAGCCATGGGGAAGCGGCGATCAGCGTCTAATCTCTGATCCCAAGTAGCCCCTAAGCGTAAGTTCCTTAATAAAATAGACAAATCTGACATAAAGGTGTATGATAAGACAGATTAATAACTGCAGGGAGTGAAGTTATGGCTATGATGGAGATTGGCGGCGCAAACCCGGGACTTGGTGTTCCAGCACAGCAAGAAGAAGCACGTAATTTATTTGAAGATCCAACCGAAATGCCGACTGTTCTTGACCGTCTGCACAATGTCTTCGACACTATGGTCGATCGTCTCAGTGACATTGGCGATAGAATCCCAACACTTCCGCCGACGATGGACACACGACGTTTAACAGTGTTAGCGCTTATAGGTGTGGGTGGTGGTGTAGGAACATTGGCGTCAGCCGTCGCCGAAGCAAAGCCTGGGGCAAAATCCAACAACACGATCGTAGTCGGCCAGGGCATGGCCGGAGTTAGAGTCGGAGAAAGCGAAGCCCAAGCTACTAGAACACTTGGTAAGCCCATACGCGCAAATGTCCCAAACCCGGATCTCGGAGGGGGTTCAGTTTCGCAGGAATACCCTACGGTGTACGTCACGTATAACCAAGAAGGCGACGTGTCAGTATTAGATGCGCGTTCACCGAAACTAAAGACGGATGAGGGTATAAGTCTTGGCTCGTCACGCGCGGATGTACACAAGAAATACCCCGGCGTCATGTGTATACCCGCCAAGCCGCATTTTTCCCTTAAGTGCTTCATGGTAGAAAGTCGTGATGGTCAACCCGTTCAAACGTCTTTTTATTTTGACAGTTCAAATACAGTGCGGGATATCGAAGTATTCGGGTCATAATATATACCAAATCAACCCAGCAGTTCTCTAAGTAGCATCCTTACATTAACTAAGCTAAATTAAACAGTTAAAAAGTCTACAGAAAATCTCAAAGCACTTTGAGAATGTTTTTATGGTTGTTTGGAACTTGCAGCAAGATGCTTATGGTCTGTTATACTACTAACTGAGATGAGCCAAGAAGCTGCTCCAAAAGATCCAAAAATCATAGTAAGTGATAGTGACTATAGCCGTCCTGTCTTGCTAAGGCTGCAACGTTTCAGGGGTAAGTGGGCTAAAAGCTTGGGCAAACAGAGCAAGTTCACTGCGTTGTTGGTGGGCGTAGTGATCCTGATAGTCATAAGCTTGATAATTTATAAGAGGGCTACCAACCACAACATCACTATAGGCAAGACCGTCATTACCTCCCAAGCTCGCAAAGAACTCAGCGATGAAATTGCTGTCTACAGCAAACTCACTCATGTCAACTTTGGCGGTTCACCGCAGCACGTGGCGGATGATGACTTGATTTTGAACGCTGCCCTCAAAGACCAGGCTGATAAACACGATATAAGTATCACCCAGGCTGATATAGATGTTGCCAATGCTCAGCAATACCGGACTTATGGATCCAAGGCAATGTTTGAACGTCATGTCCAAGCCGTCGGTATTAGTAATCTGACGAACATTCTGGGGGAGAATAATGCCTACGAAGCAAAACTTAATAATGTGATAATCGCTAAGAAAAATTTATTCATCGTAGCTATCGAGTATAACTCGCCTTACTTTGGTAGCTCCAGTAACCCCGCCGTTTTGAGGCAACAGGCAACGAGTATCATGCAAAATAAGTTTTTGCCGTTATTTAAACAACATAAAACCGAGACTCAGATCGCTGCTCAGACCACCTTAAACTACACTCTAAATAGCCCGAGCGTTAATGAGTCCGCCACCAACCTCTTCTTTACGGGTATGCCTAGTATAGCCTTCAATGTCCTTAACTGTAGTACCGCTAAGCCGTGTTTCAATGACGCCCCAACCAGTCAGTTGACCAGCATGCCCGGTACTATGCCAAGTAGCGCTGTAGTTGCCGGGCTTACACGGGTTGGGCAGTACACCAATGTCTTTACTTCCAGAGCTGGGTTTATAGGCATCATCCAGCTTAGTAGTCAAACGCCAGGTGCTTACAACTCCTGGGATCAACTGTTACAAGATTACAGAAAGCAATATGCCCCCAAGCTGGCGTTCATAAATACGTCAAACAACTGGTCTGATGTAACAAGAGGCACAGCATGAAGCCAAGCTTGTTCAGATACCGGTTGCTATGCTGGCCTTTTGCGGTCTTTGTACTAATTATTGGCATACTGGCTCTGCATCCGGGCCAGGCTGCTGCCGCGGGCAGTTGTCCTTCAGGATTTACCTCGGACTTCGCTTCGATAATAGTAGCCTCTATTGACAATAGTACTGGCGCCAGTATTAACGGCGCAAAGGTTACAGAGAGCCGCAGCCTAGCAGGTTGTCCTAATTATTATGGCTCATACGTTGATGATAGCGGCCAACCCGGCCATTCGCCTCAAACAGGAACTACCGGCGGCACTAACGACATAACGACTCTTTATGATAACTGCTATAACCCGATACCGTACATGACACAGACACCCCCACCTGGCGATACCTTTAACCACGCAACCCTTACCGATACTGCCGGCACTATAACAATTAATTCTGGCACACAAGCCGCTTTCCAAACTGCCTTGAACCAGCTGTGGCAAGGCGGTGCTGTAAACTCTGCTTCAGGAGTGCTTATCGGGCTATACTACAACGTTCCCGTTCCCACTACATGGTCACTTGGCGGCGGTTCCAGTGTTTCACCAACTACCGTTGGACCAGGGCAAACCGCAACATTCACCCATTTTGTTGTGAACACTCCCGGATCAGCTCCTGCCACCTACACCTGGCAGGTCGAGGGGATTTACCACGCGAGCGGCGGCAGTGGCGGCTCATGGTCGGGTAGTGGCTTGCCATCCGGTTCGGCTAATTCCATACCCGCGAACGGAAGAGATCCGAACCCCGTTAATACTAGCTATAAGTTTCCACCAGGGGCGGCAAATGGCGCCAAGTATTGTCAGCGTATTGACTATACCAATGCTAACGGTCCGGGTACCGGGTCTAATAACAGTGGCAGCAACATTTGTGTGACGCTCAATACGGCGGGTTGTGGAGGCGGTGGTTGCGCTGGTGGCCCGCCAAGCGTTACCGGCACATGCAGCGAAACTGATGCCAGCGATTCAGGTACCGGTAACTACCAAACTCC
>Ga0302325_10026940_pt1 | contig 11929 bp, 8 predicted proteins | sample Palsa_T0_2_FD_201948 | JGI IMG/M metagenome (GOLD analysis project Ga0302325, IMG submission 201948) | Peat permafrost microbial communities from Stordalen Mire near Abisko, Sweden - Palsa_T0_2 | ecosystem: Environmental > Terrestrial > Soil > Palsa > Peat permafrost | place: Sweden: Abisko... | reverse complement strand
GTCTTTGACGATCACGGAGAGAGGAAGGGCGAAGGCTGAGCCGTAGACTGCGGTTTGGGCTGATCCCGCTGAGACGGCGATGGACGCGGCTGCGCCGTAGACGGTTTGTGAGAGCACGGCGCTGGCGCTGGCGGCGTAGTTGACGTCTCCGGAGTAGGCGGCCGTTATCTTGTGAACGCCGGGGGTCAGAGCCGTTGTCGAAAGCGCGGCGTGGCCGGTGTCGTCCAGGGTGACTTTGGTTGCCGCCCCGCCATCGACGCTGAAGCTTACCGTGCCGGTGGGAAGGATTTCGCTTGCGGTATGCGATGTGACGTCGGCCGTAAATGTGACGCTCACACCCTGTTTCTGCGGGTTGGCATCGGAGGACAGTGTCGTGGTGGTTGCGGTTGCAAAGGCTAACCGGGCGACGAATGCGTTACTGTTGCCTGCGGTTGCTTTGGTGGTCGGCTGGAAGGATGTCGTGAGAGTGGGGAAGTTGTTGGAGTAGCTGTAGCCCGCGAAATAGGGATTGCCCAGAGTATCGAGAGCAATCCCATTTCCGGAGTCGCCTTTGCCGCTGGAGTTGCCGCTGCCTCCGAGGTACGTCGAGTAGACAAGTGCGCTGCCGGTAGCGTTTAACTCGGTCAGGAAGGCATTGGACGCTTTATTTCTCGTCGCGCGATTCGTGGTCTGAAATGCGCCGCTGGTGGTGGGGAAATTCGAGGAATATGTGTCGCCGGTGAGAAAGACTTCGTCTTCGGGGGAGAGCGCAAGAGCGTTAATTGAATCTCCGTTGGTCCCGCCCAGGTAGGTCGAGTACATGAGCGCAGAGCCGGTGGGATTGAACTTGGTTACGAAACCAGTTGGCTGGTTCACGTTGGCGTGCGTCTTCTGAAAGGCTCCGGAGGTGGTTGGGAAGTTCTGGGAGCAGGTTTCTCCGGCGACATAGGCATCGTCGGCGCTATCGATGGCAATGCCATAGGCTCCATCGCCGCAGCCGAAAGAGACACCGTTCCCTGCTCCGCCCAGAAAGGTGGAATAGACGAGGGCCGCGCCAGAGGGATTCAGCTTGATGACGAACGCGTTGCCGGAGTTTCCTGTCATCGGCGCGATGGTCTGAAACGCTCCGGGAGTGATGGGAAAGGAAGTGGAAAATGTGGTTCCAGCGACGTAGGCGTTCCCCTGCGTGTCGATTGTGATGGTGCCGGCCTCGCTGCCGTTCCCAGAGGTTCCTCCCAGATATGTTGCATATAATCGCGCCGAGGCGGTGGCATTCAGCTTGGCGACAAATGCAGCCTGATAGGTATAGTTGGTTTGTTGAAAGGCTCCTGCGGTGACCGGAAAATCGTGAGAATACGTCTGCCCTGCGATGTAAGCGTTGCCGGAGGCATCCACAGTAATTCCGCCGGCAAAATCGCCGGACAGCGACGATCCGGTTCCCCCGAAATAGGTCGAGTAAACCAAGCCTGTTCCGGCAGCATTCAGCTTGGTGACGAAGACATTCGGCACCTGGTTCTGCGCGCCATTGTTTATCTTCTGGAACGCCCCGGAAGTAGTCGGAAAATTCGTCGAGCAGGCCTGACCGAAAACATAGGCTTCGCCGGATTCATCGACAAAGATCGCCTGGCCTCTGTCACCTATGTAATACAAATTGGGGTCGACGCTGCGGCATGTGCCTTGGTTTCCACCAAGGTAAGTTGAGTAGACGATGCCTGAGCCGCTGGCGCTCAATTTAGTTACGAAGGCTACGCCGTCTGTGGTGTCGCCGTTGGTTGTTTGATAGCTGGTTGCGCTTGTTGGGAACTTTGCCGATAGGGTATAGCCGGTGACATAGGCGCTACCCGTCTTATCCACGGCGATGGCGAGTGCTGCGTCTGGACCCGATCCGCCGAGGTATGTGCTGTAGGCGAGTGTAGGGTCGATGACCAAGGCGCGGGATTGGTCATATTTTCCGATGGCGAAGGTGATTTTGTTGTCGGCGAGGAGGGTGAAGCGGCCTTCGATGGGTTGGCGTTGGCCGTTTTTTTCCTGATATAGGACGGGTTTGTGGAAGGCGATTTGGCCGTTTTTGGCGATGACTTCGAGGTCGCCGTTTGGGCCTAGTTTGAGTTTCTGTGCGCCGGCGAAGTGGAGTTGAATTTGGTTGGGGTTGTGGCCGGGGGCGACGATGAAATCGTATTCGAGTTGGCGCTGGTTGCCGTAGTAGACGAGGTCGATTCCGTCGTAGACGTTGGTGTATTTCACTTTGGAGTAGGTGGGGACGTTGGTGTGCCATTTTGCCGGGTCGTTGCCGAGGAAGTAGTTGGCGTGGCCGGGGAGTTGGTCGGCTCCGGAGACTTGCGCGGCCGGGTTGGCGTTGGCGAGTTGCATTTCGATGGTGTCGGATTGGGTAGGGCAGGAAGAGGTTTGACGCGCGGGGGTCGCTCGAGAAGCGGATCCTTCGCTTTGCTCAGAATGACAGATTTGTTTGATTTAGGGGTTATGGGGTGGCGCAGGTGTAGTTTGCGGCGAGGTTTTGGCTGCCTGTGCCGGAGTATGTTGCGATGAGGGGGTAGGCGCAGAGAGGGCGGCTGATGTCGAGGGTCTGGCCGTTGTATTCGGTGGTTCCGCCGGTTTGGATTTGCTGGGGGGTTACGCCGTCTTCTACCCAGGCTTCCAGAGCTTTGTAAATGCTGTGGTGTTCGTCGTAAGCCGGGGTGTCGGGACCTGGACCGCCGTTGCCGAAGCCGGTGGGTCCGGGGCCTCCCTCACAGTGATCCATACCGGGGACCATGAAGAGTTGGAGGGTCTGGTTGGCGACGCCATGTCCAAGGGCTGTGACGACGCTGTTGTAGTAGCCGATGGTGCTCAAGGGGGAGATGGCGGCGTCATTCCAGCCGTGATAGAGGATGAGCTTGCCGTTGGCGGCGTGGAAGGCGGTCAAGTTGGCATTGACGGCGTTCACAGCATTGCCGGTGGTCGAGAGCGATTCGGCGAGACCTTCGGTCAGGTTGAAATCCTTATAAGCCCAATCGGCATCCGAATAGACCATGTCGGCGTAGTAGCTTTCGACATATTCGGCCATGCCGCTGATGGCGGGGGCGGAGCCGGTGATCCAGCCGGCCCAGCCGCTGGATCCGCCCGCGGCTTCGCTGCCGGGGGTGAGGCCGGGGAAGACCAATGTGCCGCTCGATGTTTTGGTTCCGGAGTAGATCTGCTGGAGCGTGGCGATTTCGGGTTGGGTGAGGCAGGATTCGGTTTCCGCGCCTTTGCAGAGCATGGTCTGGGGATTGAATTTGCAGTCCGGGGGATTGTTGAGATAGCCGGTTTCTACGCCTTGGTTGCATTGGGCGAGAACGGCGGCGGTGATGGCTGGGAGCTTGGCGGCGGAGACGTAGGTGGTGGGTTTGGAGGTGAGCGCGAGCAGGTCGACGGCGCCGTTGGCGAGCAGGCCGGTCCAGTTGTTGGCGGGGTCGCCGGCGAGGATGCCGTTGTAATCGAGGGGGTAGCGCTGGGCTTCCATGAGGGCTTCGCGGCCACCGTCGGAGCAACTGGCGAAGTATTTGTGAGCCGGTGCTTTGTTGTAGAAGTCCTGAATGAGGGCGACGGCGGTTGCGGTCATTTCGTGGACGGCGCGATAGCCGAAGTCGATGATTTTTTCCGGGTGCCCGAGCGCCCAGGCGGCGTTGGTTTCGGCGCCGGAGGAGTGTCCGGCGTCGGTGCCGGCGGTAGCGTATCCGTAGAGGAGCGCGTTGGCCATGTCGCCGTAAGCGAGCGCACCGCCGAAGCCGCCGTTTCCGGTCCCGAGGAAGCGGCCGTTCCAGCCGTTGAGGGGCATCCAGACTTCGATGGCGATGTCGGAATCGGAGGATGGAGTGGCTTCGACGACGACGCGGCAGAACTCCGGCAGGGAGGCGAAGGTCGCGTCGGTGACGCCACTGATGGAAAGCTGGCCGGGGGGAACCAGTTGAGCGGAGAGTATCTGAGTTTGAGGCAGGGCTTTGGCGGCGAGGCCGGCGCAGGCGGGAAAGATGCGCTTGATGGGCAGTGCCTGAGCGACGTGGATTGTGGCTGCAAAGGGCAGGATCGGACACACGACTAGAAACAACTTATGCACAAACCTACGCATCGCTCCCGCTTTCCTGGATGATTTGGGTGCTGCACTGTCCCCGAGGACACACCTGCCGGCGCGCTTGTGGGGAGACGGCCTCGTGGAGAAGATTACTTGAGGTTAGTCGCGGGCGGGCGGAATTTGATTACAAACAGGCGAAATCTTTTGCAGGGATAGAGCCCGATGGGCAGCGGGATCGCTGTAGTCTTGAGGGGTGTTGGAGGCGGACGGAATGCGTAACGAGCAAGTGCGGCAAGAGGCGGGGCGGGACGGCAAACCGAGCGGGAATCCGACTGCGGAGACGGAGACGAAGATGGCTCCGACGCTACTGAACCGGCTGGCGCTATGGATTACGACGCGGGTGGGTTCGATGGGGTTCTTTCTGACGGTATTTGGATGGACGGTCGTTTGGCTGCTGTGGAATATGCTGGCGCCGAAGGGGCTGCGCTTCGATCCGTATCCAGGATTCGTGCTTTGGCTGTTTATCTCGAACATGATTCAGTTGTTTCTGATGCCGCTGGTCATGGTTGGGCAGAACCTGCAGGGGCGCGGCGCGGATGAGCGGGCGAAGAACGATTACAAGGTGAATTTGAAAGCGGAGAAGGAGATTACGGAGATGAAAGGACAGCTTGCGGAGATTTTGGCGCGGTTGGAGAAGATGAAGGCGAGGGAATAGGGATTAGACGATTCAGGCGGTTTTTTGGAACTTCATGGCGGCGGAGTTCATGCAGTAGCGGAGGCCGGTGGGTTGAGGACCGTCGTCGAAGACGTGGCCGAGGTGGGCGTCGCAGAGTGGGCAGGAGACAGCGGTGCGGACCATGCCGATGCTATCGTCGGTGGAGTCGTGGACGTTTTCGCGGGCGATGGGCTGCCAGAAGCTGGGCCAGCCGGTGTGGGACTCGAATTTGGTTTCCGAGCTGAAGAGGGCGATGTCGCAGCAGATGCAGCGGAAGATGCCTTTGTCGTGGAGATCCCAGGTAGCGCCGCTGTAGGGGCGCTCGGTGCCGGCGCGGCGGGTGACTTCGTAGGAGATGGGCGTGAGCTGGGCTTGCCATTCGGCGTCGGTCTTAACGACTTTAGGGCGGGTGACTTTGCCGAGCTTTTTGCCTTCGGGGGAGTAGTCGATGAAGGGGACCATGCCTTTGTTGTCGGCGTGGGCGGGGCGCAGGAAGATTGAGGCGCTGGCGATTGCGGCGGTCTTGAGGAAGTTGCGGCGGTTGTGGTTCATGGGTGCTCCGTTTGGTGCCTGCCGATAAGACGGTTGGCGGCGCATTTGGGTTACGGGGAGGATGGCGGCTTGGATTGTGGACTTTCGCTATAAGAACAAGCAACGGCAAAAGCAACCGCGGGTCCTTCGGCTGTGCTCAGGATGACAGATTATTTGTAATTTGAAAGAAAAGACGGAGGTAAATGCGGATGTTAGAGGACGGCGCGTTCTTTGATGCTTAGGTAGTGGTTGAGAACTCTGGCGGTCATTTGGTTGGGGAGGGTGTCCATGGTGATGGCGCCCTGGTCGCGGAGGCGGGCTAGCAGGAGTTCGCGGCGGCTGGCCATTTCCTGAGCGGCGGCGCTGCGGAACATCTGCTCGACGTTCCTGGGAATGGCGCGGGCGATGGCGGCTACTTCGGGTTGGGCCATGGCTACGAATAGGACTACGTGGCGATGGAGGAGTTGGGCTGCGCCGTCGATGACTTCGGGGCGCATGGCGGATTCTGCGAGGTCGGTGATCCAGAGGATCAGGCCGCGGCGGGGTTGGAGGCGACCGAGGATGGCTGTGGCACGGAGATGGTCGGATTCGGAGGGTTCGGCTTCGAGTTGCGCGAGGGATTCCAGGAACTGGCGCATGTGACCTGCGCCGCGGTTGGGGAGAAGCTGCTGCTGGATGCTGCGGCCGTAGCCGAGGAGGCCTACGCGGTCGCCGGAGAAGAGGGCCAGTTGCGCGAGGGCTACGGCGGTCGAGCAAGCGTAGTCGAGTTTGGTGTAGGACGAGTGTGAGTGTGAAGTATGATCGGGTTTCTGATCTTTGACGCGGGCGCGCATGAGACGGCCCGTGTCCAGGACGATCCAGACGGATTGGCTGCGCTCGGCCTGGAATTGGCGGGTGACGAGGTCGCCGCGGCGGGCGGAGGCGGTCCAGCAGACGTCGCGGAGGTCGTCGCCGGGGCGATATTCGCGGAGGGACTCGAATTCGCGGCCGAGGCCGCGGTAGCGCATCTGGCGGAGCTGGAGGTCGATTTTGCGGCTCTTGGCGAGGAAGAGAGATTGCTCTTCGGCGGAGCGGAGTTCGGGGTAGATCCGGACGGGCTGGGCGAGCGGGGCGACGGCCCAGCGGGAGATGAGTCCTAGCGCGCTTTTATAGCGGATATAGAGGTCGCCGGTGTGGATGTCGCCGCGTTCGCGGGGGTTGACGGTGTAGCGGAGGGTTGCGGGCTGGCGCGGGTAGGCGCGGAGTTTCCGGGCGGTAGGGGTTTCGACAAGTTGTGGGGGCAGGTCGTCGGTCAGGGCGCATTCGAGGAGAACTGGGCTGGTTTGAGTGACGCTTAGCTCGATTTCGACTGTGTTTCCCAGAGATGGCGTGGAGAGCCAGTTTCGGCTGGCGGTGAGGGTTGCCGGAGCGGGGAGACGCAGGCCGTCGAGGAGGGCGGCGAGGAGGATCAGGGCGTCCCAGAGGAGCATGGCGTAGGCGATTTGGGGATGGCGGTAGCCGGGGATGAGCCAGAGGAAGCCGGCGGCGAGGAGCCATAGAGCGCGTGGGGTTAGGCCGAAGGCGAAGCGGCTGCGCGGCTGGCAGGGGGCGGTTGCGGGGGCGGGATGGAGGGTGGGTTGGAGCATGATTGCGGGATCGCATCCCTCGGGGGCTAAAGCCCCAATCCATTTATTTGGTTTTTGTGGCGTGGCTGAAGCCACGCCCTTTCAAAGCTTGAGAAGATTCGGTGGTCAGGCGCGGGGGACTGGGGCTGCGGCGAGGATGTCGGCGAGGATACGGTCGGGGTCGAAGCCTTCTAGTTCGGCCTCCGGTTTCAGGCGGATGCGATGGCGGAGGACGGGCGGAAGGGCGCGTTTTACGTCGTCGGGGACGATGTAGCTGCGGTCTTCGAGGGCGGCTACGGCCTGGGCGACGCGCATGAGGCTGAGCGCGGCGCGTGGGCTGGCGCCGAGGGTGAGCGTGGGCCACTCGCGGGTGCGACGAACGAGGGCGAGGATGTAGGTGAGTAACTCCGGCTCGATGCGAATGGATTGGACTTCGTTGCGGGCAGCCTGGAGCAAGCCGGCGGGGATGGGTTCGATATTCGCCGCGTCGAGCAGGAGTGCGCCGGAAGAGGCGAGGTGCAGTTCGAGAATGTGGCGTTCTTCGGATTCTGAGGGGTAGCTGACGACGGATTTCAGCAGGAAGCGATCGAGCTGTGCCTCGGGGAGTGGGTAAGTGCCTTCGAAATCGACTGGATTTTGAGTGGCGAAGACGGTGAAGTCGTTGGGGAGCGGGCGGCGTACGCCGTCTGTGGTGACCTGGCGCTCTTCCATGCATTCGAGCAGGGCGGCCTGGGTGCGCGGGGGCATGCGGTTGATTTCGTCGACCAGAAGGAGGTCGGTGAAGACGGGGCCGGCGTGGAAGGTGAAGTTGCTGCTGCCCTGAACGAGGATGGTGGTGCCGAGGATGTCGGCGGGCATGAGATCCGGCGTGGCCTGGACGCGATGGAAGCTGAGGCCGAGCAGGCGGCCGAGGGCTTTGACGATGAGGGTCTTGGCGATGCCGGGGACGCCTTCGAGCAGGACGTGGCCCTGGCAGAGCAGCGCGATGAGGGCTTCGTCGATGACGTGGGTTTGGCCGGCGATGACGCGGCTGAGCTGGGCGCGGGCGTGAGCAAGTAGCTGGCGCGTGGCGTGGAGCTGGGTTTCGGGTTCCGGAGTTATGGCCGGGGTGAGTTGGGTTGGGTCTTCGGTCATTTTGGTGCGGTCTCCGGTTTGGCGGGTTCGATGGACGAGTTATGGGGCGAGTTATGAAAAGCATATCGCAGCGAGCGATAAGTCGGGCTTTCAGCCCTCTGCCTTCTTGCTTGCTACGGCGACCCAGGGCGTTGCCCTGGGCTGGGATAACGTCGCGCCTTCGGCGCTGTTCTGGGCGCGGTGGGAGCTGGCGGCGCGGAGGGTTTCTTCGTGGCGGCGCAGGGATTGGACGATTGAGAGGGCGGTGCGGGGTTTGAGGGAATCGTCGGAGCAGGCTTCTTCGGCGGCGAGAAGGTCTTTCTCCATGGATTTGGCGATGGAGCCGAAGCGACGTTCGATGGCTTCTGTTAGCTGGGCTGCGGAGAGATTTTGGTTGCGTTGGCCGGTGACGAGGGCGGCCTGGCTGCGGAAGCGCTCCCAGGCGATTTGGAGGGCGGTCGAGTTGGCTCCGGTGGAGCGGTAGAGCGCGCCCAGGGCTTCGAGGAATTCGATGGGCGTGGTGCGGGGTGTTTGCGGTAGTGGGCGGATGGGGCCGCTGCGGCGGCTGAAGCTGAAGATGACCAGGAGGGCGAATCCGAGCGAACCGAAGAGGAGCAGCGGCCAAACGGGGCCGCGAACGTAGTCCCACTGGGTATGGACGGGGTTGTGGAGGGACTCATCCCAGAAGATGCGCTGGTTGGGGGTGGGCGGGCCGATGGAGTTGAGCAGGAGTTCAAGGTTGCGGCCGCGGGTGATGGAGCCGTTTTCGAGCGGAGTGGAGCTGGCCCACCAAATGGCGGTTCCCCGCCCTACCGGGTATCGGACGACTACGGGCTGACCGGCGCAGGCGTAAGCGCTGCGCATTTCGGGACGAGTCTCTTTCCAGCTTGAGTTGGGGATGATCCAGATGGGGCCGGAGTTGGGGCCGGCGAGCGGGGAGAGTCCGTCGGGTTGGGCTTCGCAGGCGGCGAAGGAGATGTCGTGGGAGAAGGTGACTTCGTTGCCGGGGAGAATCATGCCGCCGCGCAGGCCGGTGGCCAGGACGCGGCCGCCTTTTTGGAGGATTTGAGCGATGGCGGCGCGGTCGGCTTCTTCGTTGGAGTAGGGCTCGGCGAGGATGAGGACGGTGGATGGGCCGGCCTGCTGGGCCAGGGTCTGTTTGGCTAGATCTGGGAGGGGCTGGTCCCAGCGCTGGACGCGATAGCCGGACTGCTCCAGGAGCGTGAATGCGGCTTTGGCTCCGTGCTGGCCGGCGAGGTTGCTGTCGGGGAGTGGGTTCTGATTGGGATCTTCGCGGGGCGTAAAAACGGCGAGCAGGACGAGCACGACCGCGACGAGGCTGAGGATGATCCAGAGCATGCGGCGGTCTTGGGGGTCGAGGGAGCCGAAGAGTTTCATCTTCCCCCCGGAGGAATGCCGAGTTTGGCGGCGACTTCGGCGGCATGGCGAAAATCGGCTTCGGCGGCGGGGCGGCCGGCATACCAGGTGCGTTCAAAGCTGCGGGTGAGGGCTTTCAGGTCGGCGTGATGCGCGTTTTCCTGGGTGAGCAGGGCGAGGTATTCGCGGGGAGTGCGTGCGCGGTCGGCGGGCCAGGGGCCGAGCGACTCCAGGCGCGAGATGCTGGCCCAGTAGAGGAGATGGATGGCGTCGCGCCAGGCGGATTGAGCGGCGGCGCGGCGGGCGTCTTCAAGCCAGAGCTGCCAGTCGCGAGCGGAGGCTGCCGCGCCGCCGGTTCCGGGGAGGAAATTGGCCGCGCTCATGCGGCCCTGGCGTTCGAGGCGGATGAGAAACCAGACGAGGGCGATGGTGAGGGCGAGAACGAAGAGGATTTCGGCGGTTCTACCGACCCATTTGGACTTGAAGCCGGCCTGCTCGAGTTTGCCGATGATGTTGTCGATCCAGTTGCCGACTTTTTCGAGGACGCGGTCGAGGAGCGAGGGTCCGGCGACGGCGGGGTGGTACTCGCTTGCGGCGAGAATGCGGTCGAGGGTCTGGCGCTGCTGGGTTGGGGCGGATTTGGCGGGCGCGGTTTGCGTCCAGGATGCGGCTGTTTGGGCGTCGGCGGCGAGGCGCTGGCGGGCATCGGTTAACTGCTGGGGGATTGAGGGCGGTTGGAATTCAGGGGTTGACGCGGAATCCGATTCGGAATCGTCGGAATCTTCGGGTTTTGAAGGCCGGGATTTGGCCTTTGCGGCGGTTTTTTTCTGGGAATCGGCGGCTGCGTCGAGGAGGGTACGGAGCCAGGCGAAGCGGATTTGGCGTGAGCCGGAGGGCAGGGCGATCTGGATGTCTGGGCCGACCTGGCTGGACGGGCAGTTGGCGGGCGTGACGGCTGACTGGCACTGGGCGACGAGCTGGTCGAGGGTGCGGAGGCGAGCCTGGAAGTCGGCGATGGAGACGGTGTCTGGCGCGGGGGTGACGACGACCTGCGCGGAGTGTGCGTCCGGGCTGGGATTCTCAAATGCAAAAAGACGAGGCTGGATGGCTGCGGCGAGCGCGAGCAGAGCCAGCAGGCCGGGGATTGCGGCGATTTTCCGCGCGGACGGCGCATACGGATGCGATGGCGAGGGACTCACGCGCCGGAACCCTCCGATGCGGGGGTGGGAGGATCTACGACCGGGGAGCTGAAGGACTCACCGGGCGCGGCGGATGGTTCGGAGATGGCAAAGCTGGGCGGAGCGGTTTCGGGCGTGGTAGGCGCGGGTGCAAAGATCAGCGGTGCGGGCGGCAGAGCGGACCAGCCGGCGTGGTCCATGAGCTGCTCGATGTCGTAGCCCTCCATGCGGGTGCGCTGATCGTTGTAGAAGAGCATGAGCGCTGTGCTGTAGATGGGCATGACGAACATGCGCACCAGGAATCCGGAGGCGAGGTTGGCGATCTGGATCAGCATGAAGAACATCGTCGGGAGCCCATGCGAGGTGATGGACTTGCGCATGAAGAGGCCAATGACAATGTCGATGGGCATGGAGAGCATGAGGGTCACGACAATGGTGAGGACGCCGACCAGCAGGAACATGACAAAGATGCGTCCGCGGGTGCCGCTACTGAGAAGGTTGCTTCGCTTGAGCGATGACCATGCATTGATGTCTTCGACGACGCAGACCGGATAGGCCAGCGAGAGCCGGAGCCAGATGAGGACACAAACGACAAAGAGTGCGATGACCAGCAGGATAAGTGCGATGGCGAGCAAGGGTGAGACGACCGCGCCGGTGCCCGATTTGGCGGCCAGCGCGCCCAGGATGGCGCCGACGAGGAAGACGGCGACGAAGACAAAGTAGGGAATGATGCCTGCAAATAGCGACTGCTGGAAGAGAATGCCGACATGACGCCAGAAATGGCGGAAGGCGTAGCCGTAGGATGCGCGGATGGTGATTGCGCGGCCCTCAAGGACTTCCGCGGCGGCGCGATTGAGTGCTGCCAGCGCCATGGCAAAGACGCCCAGTAATAGAGGAAAGCCGATGAGCAGGAAGAGCATGATTATCAATCCCATGAGGAGGGATTGCTGGGAGATGTCTGGCGTGGCGGCTGGTTTGCCGGTTTGTTGGGCATTGGCGATCGAAAGGAACTGGGACGAGAAGAACAGAACAACCGCGCCGGAGATAAGCACGACCAGCCCGGCGGCCGGGGCGGCAATGCCGACCATCAATAGAAAGTTGCGGCGATAGACCTGAACGGTTCGGTCCAGGATTTCGCCCAGGGTGAGGGGTCGCGTGCTGGCGGCCATGTTGGCTACTCCTGGTACCCGGTTCTCCGGGGTTGCGGAAATGATCTTGCCGAGATCCCGTCCCCGATTTGCCGCAGGCGACTGATATTTTGACGCCTGCGGTCGAAAGCTGGATAGGCCGGATGTTAGCACAGAGCGTCAGGAATAAGGGAATCGTCAGGGAATCGGGACGGGTGGCCTGGGGATGGGCAATCGGGAGCAAGAATAGATTA
>Ga0302325_10026939_pt1 | contig 11929 bp, 7 predicted proteins | sample Palsa_T0_2_FD_201948 | JGI IMG/M metagenome (GOLD analysis project Ga0302325, IMG submission 201948) | Peat permafrost microbial communities from Stordalen Mire near Abisko, Sweden - Palsa_T0_2 | ecosystem: Environmental > Terrestrial > Soil > Palsa > Peat permafrost | place: Sweden: Abisko... | reverse complement strand
CCCGACGGCGAAACCGCACGCTCCTGACCGTAAAAAAACCTGACCGTTCAGCCACGCCCAGCTCTCAGCTGATTACAATGGGTGCCTATGTCGACCGACTCGGCCCTGCGCTACGGCACCCTGGGCACCCAGGCCAGCACCGCCGGGATCGAGAGCCAGGCCGGGGTCACCATGGCCATGCTGGAGCTGAACTGGGCCAGCTTCGAACCCCGGCCCGGCGAGGTGTCCGCCCGCTACCTGGCCACCATGAGGTCCTGGCTGCGGGCGTACCAGGCCGCCGGGCAGGACGTCACCCTGGGCCTGGGCCTGCATTACCCGCCACCGTGGGTGTTCTCGCTCCCCGGCAGCAGCTACGTGGACCAGAACGGCGACGTCGCCGCCGAGCCCGACTTCGTCTTCAGCCGGGCCGTCCGGTCCGCCGCGGCACGGTATCTGGCCCTGGTCGCCGCCGCTCTCCCGCTGTCGGACTTCTGGGCCATCAGGCTCACCTCGGGCGGCGACGGCGAGATGCTCTACCCGCCCGGCGGCACCTACTGGGCCTTCGGTCCGGCCGCCCTGACCGGCACCGGACTGGCCGCGGGCATGACCCCCAATCCCCACCCGAGCTGGCGGCCCGGCCGGCCCGGCCTGTCCCCGGCCCAGATCGACCGGTGGGTCAGCTGGTACGTCGGCGGTCTGGCCAACGTCACCGGCTGGCAGATGCAGACCCTGTCCCGCCTCGGCTTCACCGGTTACTACCAGACGGTCACGCCCGGGTCCGGCACCCGGCCCGGTGACCTGGCCGAGGACGAGCAGCAGAACCTCATCGACCACGAGACCACGGCCGTCGGCGCCGTGTGGGACCGCTATTACGGCATGCTCGCCGGCCACCGCCACGTGATGGCCTACATCTCCTCGGTGGCCGACCGTTCCGGCGACGACGACGGCGGCCAGGACACCGACACCTTAATGCCGCTGACCTGCGCCGAGATGGGTTCCTGGTCCGCCACCCGGTGGATCACCCGGGTGGCCCGCGAGCACGGGCTGGCCGTCGGCGGGGAGAACCCCGGCTACGGCCTGCCGGACAGCCTGAACGTCCACTACACCAACCCATCCGCTGCGGGAATGATGGCCAGCGCGCTGCGCCAGGCCCGTTCCTGCGGGTTCACCGTCTTCTACTGGGCCCACGACTGCCATCTCTGGGACGGAACGATCCCGTTCTCGCGGTACGCCGACATGATCGCCCAGGAGCAGACCGAATGGGATAGCGAGCGCACGCACCACCGCCCGTTCAGAAAAAAAGCTCTTTAATGCCGAACGGGGCCTGGTACCACCGGCCGGTCATGGCCAGCTAACAATGGGGGAAGACCAATTGACGACTGACCAGCTGACCCGGCTGCTCTACGACATGGACGACGCCAGCGCGGCCGCGCTGGTGATCTCCCCGCATCTCGATGACGCCGTGCTGTCCTGCGGTGCCCTGCTCGCCTACCTCGCGACCCGGCACCCGGTCACGGTGGCGACGGTGTTCACGGCGGCCGCGCCGCCGCCGTGGTCCCTGCCTGCCCGCCGGACCCTGCGCGCGCTCGGCCGGGTCGACGCCGAGGATCTCTTCGCGCAGCGCCGGGCGGAGGACCGGGACGTGCTGGCCGGAATCGGCGCCGAGGCGGTCAACCTGGGGTTCCGGGACGCCTTGTTCCGCCGGGGCCGCCGGGGGCCGGCCTACCCGACCTACCGCCTGGACGCCGCCCGCGGCCGGGTCGCGTCCTGCGACACCGGGCTGGCCGCCGAGGTGAGCGCCCGGGTGGACGAGATCCTCCGGGCCCGCGAGGCCGCGGTGGTCTTCGCTCCCCTCGGCGTCGGCCGCCACGTCGACCACCTGATTGCCCGCCAGGCCGCCCACGAGCTGAACCGGCCGAGGCGGGTCGTGTACTACAGCGACTTCCCCTATTCGCTCAAGGCCGAGCCCGACGAGGGCTTCGTCCAGCGCGCGGGCCTGGTCCCGTATCCGTGGCACGTCGGGCGGGCCGAGAACGCGAACCGGATCGCGGGATACCGGACCCAGTTCGCGGGATTGTTCCGGGACGGGACGGTGCCGACCCGGCCGGAGATCTACTGGCTCCCGGCGAACGACTCCACCACCGAGGTGTAGCCGGACACGGTCGAATCGACGGTGAAGCGCCGGACGTCTTCGGTGTTGGCTTCGGCGATCACGGCCCTGGTCGCGGGCGGGGCCAGGTGCCGCAGCGCCTCGGCGTAGTGCGATGGGTCGTAACCGGCGATCACCACGCCGTTGCGGCCGTGGGTCACGATGCCCGCCCCGATGTTGTCGGAGACGATGACCGGCAGCCCGGCGGCCATCGCCTCGATGACGACAAGCCCGAAGCTCTCGTACCGGGTCGGGAAGATAAACAGGTCGGCGTTGCGGTAGACCTCGGCCATCCGGTTCGGGGGAATGATCCCGAGCCAGTCCACCCCCTCGGTCGGCTTCCCCGCCGGGACCCCGACGACCCGCAGCCGCAACCCGGGCAGGTCCGCACGGGCCTGCGCCACGGCGGCCGTGGCCACGTCGAGGCCCTTCCGGTAGCCCATCTGGCCCACCCAGAGCGCGGTCAGCCCGGTCTGGCCGGTCCGCACCCGGCCGGGGGCGGGCCGGGCCAGATGGTCTTTGATCGTGACGTCCAGCGAGTTGTCGATGATGGTGACGGGGGCCGTGAGGCCGTACCGGGAACGGACGATCTGCTCCACCTGCTCGTGCACGGCAACATGAGCATCGGCGACCAGGGCGCGGCGTTCCCCGGTCGTCCTGAGCCAAGCCAGCGCCCGCGCGAGCGGGTGACCGGGACGGCGCAGCCGCAGGTGCGGCAGCGGGCCGGCCACGTGCCACACGGCGATGAGCGGCGGGGCACTGCGCCGCTTGCGCAGCCAGTAGATCCCCCACAGGCACTCAGGACAGTGCACGAAGATCATGTCCGCGGTGCTCCCGCGCAGCTTCCAGCCGAGCCGCAAGGCGGCCAGGATGTCGGAGAACCCGTCCATCCCCTCGATCCGGCTGCCGGCCTTGAACGCCGAGATGATGTCCACCCGCCAGGCGGGACGAACCCGCGCCAGTTCCCGCACCACGCCCACGATGACCCGCTCCACCCCGCCGATCTCGGTGTGAGCGCGCCGGGTCGCCATGGCTATGGTGAGCGGGCGGCCCGCCCGAGCCTGATCCGCGACCTTAGCCGCGTCTAGGCTGGCCGTAGTGGCCCCAGCCGGAAATGTCATTGTGCCCCCTTGTTAGTGCTTGCCCGCGTGGCTGCCTACCCCCGTAGGCCTGCCTTCGTGTCTGTCTTCGTGTGTGTCTTGGTGTGCCCTTGTGTGCTTGCCTGGTGTGCTTACCTGGTGTGCTTGCCTTGTGGTCAGGTTCGTTGGTGCTGGGTCACCACGGCTCGAGCCGGGCCGCGGCGTAGGGATTGCCCGCTGGCTGGCGGCTTTCGGGTCCGGCCGGGTGAAGGGCCGAGTTCAGTTCCGCCAGGGCCAGTCGCTGCCGCTCGTCCAGCAAACCGAGCCCGGCCGGCGTCAGCTGCGCGGACATCGCGGCCCAGGTCTGGCCGTCCAGCAGGAGCAGCATGGCCGCGGCGGTCACGGCCCGGGTCCCGGCCGTCTGGTCGTGCATGTACACCCAGTCACCCCGCTCGCGGTAACGGCGCACGAAGCCGGCCAGGTCACGCAGCTGGGCCCAGGTCGGGGCCGTGCCCGCGGTCAGCGGCACGTACAGGTACGCCTGGTGCAGGCTCGCCACCGTCGCCGACTCGGCGACGCTGGGCCCGGCTAGGTTGATCACGCCGTCGACCCGGAGGCCGAGCTGGAGTTGCCGCAGGTCGGTGTCGGTCGGAACGGGCCCGATCACCAGGCCCGACGCCACGACATGATCGAACGCGGCGACCTCGTTGACGCTGATCTCCTTCTGCTGGATCACGATTTTCCCCAGGCCGAGCAGGAGGAGCACGGTCAGCGCGACCGCGTACCTGCGGACCAGGGTCCGGCGGGTGAGGCGGCCACCCGGGCCGATGGCCAGGTTCACCGGGGGCCTCCCGGTGGCTGCCAGCCGCCGGGTGGCTGCCAGCTTCCCGGTGGCGGCCAGCCTTCCGGTGGCTGCCAGCCGCCGGGTGGGCGCCAGCCTCCGTCGCCCGGCGGGGGCCAGCCGTCGCGCGGGGGCCAGTCACCGTCACGCGGGGGCCAGTCACCGCTGCGCGGCCGGTCGCCGCCGTCTCGTGACCGGCGCCAGGCCAGCACGATGAAGATGCTCGCGTAAAGGAGCAGGGCCCCGCCTAGATCGAGCAGGAACGGTTCCGCCGTAGTGGGCTGAGGCGGCCCAAGCGGGAACGCGTTAGGCAGCGCCGGCGGCGACTGCGGGACACGGGCCCGGGCGGGTACCTTCAGGACCTTCGCCGCCAGAGCGGTGCGGGTGACCGATTCCGCGTGGACGCTCGCGCCCTTGCTGGGCACGTCGAGGACGATGTCGGCGAACGCCTGGGCGACGCCGCCTCCCCGCTGCGCGACCGCCGGCCCGAGCGGTTTACCGAAACGGCTGACGGCGGCCGCGTAGTTGGCGGGGGTATCCCGTTCGCCGTCCAGGTAGACGCGTCGTATCGACGGGTTCGTCAGCCAGCCGCGTCGCTGTGCCGACGTGGCGTGCGCGACGACCCGGGGCAGGCCGGCCCGGCGGTAGGCGGCGGGCGCGCGCTTCGCCAGCGTGGCCACGATGGGCAGGGGCCGGATGGCCGGCTGGGCGGCCGATGAGGCGGCCAGCACCATGCCGTCGAAGAGTTGCTCGTAGCGACCCGAGCCCGCGGCCGTGACCTGGCTCAGCGGATCGCCGAGCACGCCCTTACCGCCGAGCCCCAGATAGGCGTAGAAAAACGAACCATGCGGCCCGTTGGTCACCGTGTACCCGCCGCAGTCAGAACCGACCGCGCTGACGTACTGCCCGCCGGAGATGTCGACCACATCCGCGACCGGGTCATACGGGCTGGCCGGCACGTACCAGAGCTGTACCGACTGGTAGATCGCGCTCGGGAAGTCGGCCAGCCGGGTGCCGTGGCTCGTGATCCAGTCCGCCAGCGCCGGGCTCATGTTGCCCGTCTGCTCGGCGGCGTCGGTGGGCGAGAGGAGGAAATAGTGCACGCCGTCGGCGAGCGCGGCGGGCCCGACCGAGAAGAACGCGAAGCTGCGGCCGCCGAGCAGGTACGAGTACTTCTGCGGGTCGCCGCTGGCATTGATCGCGGCGCAGGCGGGAAGGTTGGTCGCGATGAACTTGTCCATCAGCATCACGCCGTCGCTGGCGCTGCCGTAGTTGGTGAACCAGCTGACGGCGGACAAGGCCACCAGGCCCGCCAAGCCGGCCGCGGCGACCGCGCGCGGCCGCCAGGAGACCCGGGCCGGGTGTCCGGCGAGGGCGGCGGCGCGGCGTCCGGTTCGGCGTCTGGCGCGACGCAGCCAGCCGGCCAGCACGGCGTCCGCGAGCAGCACCGTGCCGACGATGCAGGCCGGGAGCAGGTACACGAAGAACTGCTCGTTCAGGGTCCCGATGGCGACGATGTAGGCGCCGAAGGCGTAACTGGCCGTGAGCCAGGCCGTCAGGAAGTTCCCGGCCGCGGTGTTCTTCCTGCTCCAGCACCAGATGAGCGCGACGAAGCCGAGCGCGAGCACGATATAGCTGCTCGAGTACGTTTCGAACGAGCGCTCCAGGGCGCCGACGAGAGATACCCCGGGGACGTTGAGACCGGTGGTCTGCAGCAGGCCGACGAGCCGCTGCAGCGTGTAGGTCTGAATCGTCACGAAGGAGCCGGCCAGGCCGAGATCGGCCGCCCACAGCAGGAACAGCCCGAGAAAGGCCACGGCGATCGCCAGCGTGGCCGCCGAGCGGCGCAGCAGCGGCCAGTTCCGCTCGAGCAACGCGAACAGCGGCGGCACCGCGACCAGGCAGATCGTTATCTCGTTCGTCAGCAGGGCGAGCCCGCCGAGCACGCCCGTGACGGACACGTAAGCCAGCGCCCCGCGGTTACGCAGCGCCCAGGCCGCGTGCAGGGTCAGCAGGCTGACGCACAGCGCGAACGGCTCGATCACATCCTGGCGGTCATACCGGGTGAGGACGGGGTCAAGAGCGGCGACCACAGCGACCGCGCCGGCCAGCACCCGCGCGGCCTGGATGGCCGTCGGGAGCGCGCTCGAGGCGTGCCCGGTCACGCTCAGCCAGGCGGCCTGCAGCAAGAACATCAGCGGCGGATGAACGAACAGTGGCTGGTTGTCCAGCGTCAGGTGCCAGCCCAGGGCGACCTGCTGGGCCGCGTAGGTGTAGGCGGCCTCGTCGTAGAGCACGTCCGGGCTGGTGAAGATGTTGTACAGCAGGGCGACCCCGGCGACACAGCAGCAGAACACGGCCAGGCCCAGGTCGGCGCGATGCACCGCCAACCGGGTCAGCAACCGGGTCCGGCTCGCGGGCCGTGGGGGGACCGCGGGGTACGCGCGGTCCTGGGGGTGCGTGCGGTCTGTCGGGTGCGTGGGAACCTCGGGGTGTGTGCGGTCCGTCGGGCGCATGCGGTCCGTAGGATGTGTGCGGTCTGTAGGGGGTGTGCGGTCCGTGGGGGGCGTCCGGTCCGTGGGGGGCGTGCGGTCCGCGGGGTGCGGCTGGGCCCGCAGCCGGGCCCGCAGGCCCGTCAGGAAGCTGATGTCCGCGTCCGTGATCAGCCGCATCCGGCGGGCGGGAATGATGAAGAGGAACGTGCCCGCCGCGATCAGCACCCAGGCGAGCGGGGTCGGAGCCTGTCCGGCCACGGCGAACACGGCCGCGGTGGGGGCGAACCCGATGATGTAGGCGGCAACCTGCCGAAGGGACGGAAGGCGGACCTGAAGGGCCTTCCGGTAGAGCGGTGCCAGGAGAATGACGCCCGCCAGGCTCGCGAGCAGGTAGGAGTAGGCCGCTCCCAGGGCGCCGTAGCGGGGCACGAGGACAACCAGGCCCACCACTTCCGTCACGACGGTGATCGGCATGCGCCGCCCGACCTGACGGCCGTAGCCGGTGGCGAACAGGCTCTTCGTGAGCATGTCGGTCATGAGCGCTCCGAGCGTTCCCGCGGCCAGCACCTGGAGCAGGACCTGAGCGGCGGGAGTGGAATAGTGGTGCGGCAGGAACGACCGCAGCACCGGTCCGGGGGCGGCGAACAGCGCGGCCTGAACCGGGATGATCAGCAGCGGCACCCACCGGGCGGCCGTCATGAACCAGCGGTGCTTGTCCCGCAGGGACTCGCTGTGGGCGATGAAGGGGAAAACCGCGTCGGCGAGCGCGTCACTGACATAAAAGCTCGCTCTGGCCAGCAGGCTGCAGGCCTGGTAGCCCGCGAGCACCGCGGCCGTCACCCCCGCGGCGGCCCCCGCGACCGAAAGGCCCAGCAGGTCGGCGGTGATGAGGAAGGTCATCGAGGCGGACGCGAACCAGATCGAGCCCGAGTCGGTCAGGAAACTGAAGCTCGCCAGCGGGCCCCGGCCGGGCAGCAGCCCCCGGCATGTCCGCAGCCCGATGAGCACCGACCCCGCGGTGCCGAGGAAGAAGCTGAGCGCGACGCCGTCCGGACCGGTATGCAGACCGGCCACCAGGACCGCGGCGGCCACGCACTTCAGCAGGATCTCTCCGCCCTGCATCGTGCCAAGCCCGGCGAACCTCCGGCTGCCCTGGGCGGCGCCGGCCAGGGCACTGTTCACGGCCAGCATGGGCATCTCCGCGGCCACCAGCAGGTCCAGGACGTCCGAGCTGGTGGGAACCAGCCGCTGGCCGACCACCTGCGTAGCCATGAAGGCCGTGCCGAGCAGAATCCCGAGGGCGAGGTTGGCGATCAGCGCCGTCCGGAACTCCGGCTTCGCCGCCTCGTTGTCCCCGTGGGTCTGCGCGACGCGGATGGCGAGCGCCCACGGCAGGCCCGCGGTGAGCAGCCCCGCGGCGAGCAGCAGCACGTTCTGAACCGCGCTGACGACGCCGAACCGCGCGGGCACCAGGAGCCAGGCGAGCCCGACGCCGAAGGCATAGTTGAGCACAGCGCCGATGGCGAAGCGCGTGACCAGGATCACGCCGCCCGCCGCGGCCGAGGTTTCCACGCCGACCCGGCTCTGCCATGGGCGGCGCGTGGCTAGGGTCCTCAACGGCCAAACTCAGCGTTGCTTGCCGACACCTCCGGCATGGGTACCGGATGAGGACCCAGCCGCGAGCCGTTCCACAGGCTGGCATCCGGCACCGAGTTCGCCCGCCACAGCCCCGAATCCTCAAGCTCTGGCAGGATCGTGAGCCCGTGCAGCCGGGCGTAGCGGCTGCGGGCGGCCTCCAGCAGAATCCCCTCATAGGAAGCCACGCAGCGGTCCCAGGTCAGAGACTCAGCGGCGAGTCTGGAGGCGGCCTGAAGGCGTTCCAGCTGGTCGGTGTCCCGGGCTAGCCCCCACAGGCCCGCCTGCGGCGCGTCCGGGTTTCCGGTCGGCACGACCAGGCCGGTCGGGCCGGCTATGTCCCGGACACCAGGCAGGTCGGTCGCCACCGGGACGCATCCGGCCGCCATGCCCTCCGTCAGCGTCAGCCCGGAGGCCTCCGCCCGGGTGGCCGAGGGCAGCACCACCACGTCGGCGATCCCGTACTGATGCTGTAGCTCCGCGCCGGACAGCGGTCCGGTGAACCGGGCGCCGGCCACGGACAGCCGTTCCGCGAGACGCCGGTAGCGGGCGAGTTCTGGCCCGGTTCCCGCCAGGGTGAGCTTCAGCCACGACTGACCCGCCGCGGCGGTCAGCAGCGTCTCCACCCCGTTGTCCGGTCCCATCGGCCCGGCAAACAACACGTTCAGCTCGCCCTCGGATGGCCGTACCCGGGCAGGCAGTGACACCTGCGGGTCCGCCCCCCACGGAATGGCCCAGACCATCGGACCGTACCGGCTCCGATGCTGGCGCGCGTAGTGCGGACTGCTGGCCACGATCCGGTCAGCCCGCAGGGCCAGCGCTAGGTGGAGCTTGTTGTAGAAGCTCGAGATCCGGGTGGCACCCAGGATCTCGATCGGGGAGTGATGGGTGTAAACAATGGCGGGCCGGACGTGCGGCGGCAGCCGACTGGACAGCCAGAGGAAGACGTCGCTCATGGTAGGTACCGGCCCGTGCACGTTCACCACGTCGAAATGCCGCAGCTCGCGAACGATCCGCGGCCAGTGGGCGACGAATGAGGACAGCCGCCACTCGCCGAATGCGACCCGGCGGATCTGGGGAGAGGAATGCACGGTGACGCGATGCTGGCGGGCGCTAAGCCCGGTCGCCAGCCTATCGATGCTGGTGGAGATCCCGGAAACAATGGGCGGGACGTCGGAGGTCATGATCAGGATGTCGAGCGGGCGCCGAAAGGGCACGGCGCCTTCGATGGCGGGTTCGGCCCGCAGGTAGCCGGTCATTTAATATCACGCAAGCCGACTCGGCACGGACCCCAGGCGTTCGCGTCAGCACCGCTTCGGTGCGTGCCGCGTGGTTGCCTTAGCGGCCCAGGATGGGCTGGGTCCTGCGCTCGGTGATCGGCCACGGGAAGTTCGGTCCCGTTGTGCTCGCGAACCCCGGAAACTCTCCTGTCGGAGATCTCCCTTACGTGCCGAGCGTGACGATGCCATGCGAATTGTCCCATTTATCGGGGCCCCTTTCGGGGTAATTGTCCGCCAATTCTGGACAGCGTGATTCTCGCCGAGGAAGCTAACTGGAGCTTTTACCCAGCCAAGGCCGTCGTTCCGTGTTGCGATGCTGGCTGCTTCAAAGCAGCTTAGTACCCCGATTGCTTAGTGGCGTGACACTTACTAAATATGGGCGTGCGGATTGGGATATGGGCGTCCGGATTTGGGCGCCTTAACGTCGAAATTGTGAAATGCGTGCGCTGGGGTGAGATACCAGAAATAGGCGGCGCAGGGGCGAGATATCGCAGACCGTGAGCGTGTGCCGCATCACATTCGCGGGATGCCCGCGCGGTCCGAGACGGTGCGGTCCGAGGCGGGGCGGTCCGAGACAGTGGAGTTCAAACCCGCGCGGTCCGTTCCGTCGGCGGCGGGCTGGAGTCGGGCGCCCCATTTTTCCTCGATGTGGCCGAAGCGCCAGATGAGCAGGGCGCCGAGCCAGGTGAGGACGAACATGGCAACGATCACGAAACCGGCCGTGTTGAGGTTGAAGTCGGACACAAAGCCCCAGAAGCCGTGGTGCAGGCCCTTGATCTCCTGCGGCAGCAGGCTGAGGGTCTCGATCGCGCCGATGAAGAAGCAGATGATCACCGAGAGCCCGGTGATGGCGAGGTTGTAGTACACCTTGCGGACCGGATTGAAGAAGGCCCAGCCGTAGGCCAGGTTCATGAACAGCCCGTCGGTGGTGTCCATCAGCGTCATTCCGGCGGTGAACAAGACGGGCAGGCAGCCGATCGCGTACCAGGGGATGTGCTGGGAGGCCAGCAGCGCGGTGGTGGCCAGCAGGGCCACCTCGGTCGCGGTATCGAAACCCAGCCCGAACAACACCCCGACCGGGTATAGCTGCCACTCCCTGTTGATCGCCTTCATCCAGCGGCCGAAGAACCGGTAGAAGAAGCCGCGGGCTTCCAGTTGGCGCTCCAGTTCGGCCTCGTCGTACTCCCCGCGCCGCATCGAGGCGAAGATCCGCACGATCCCGGCCAGGATGACCAGGTTCAGTAGCCCGATCAAGAACAGGAACGACGCCGACACCAGCGTGCCGAAGAACCCCCCGAACCGCTCCAGGCCCGAGCTGCTGTCCGACACCGCGGAAAACACCGTCTTCTCCGCCACCACGATCCCGGCCCCGATCGCGACCACCACGGTGGAGTGGCCCAGGGAGAAGAAGAAACCGAACCCGAACGGCCGCGGCTGCCCGGTCCCCTGCCGCTCGCCCAGCACCTTGCGGGTGGTGTTGTCGATCGCGGAGATATGGTCCGCGTCGAACGCGTGCCGCAGCCCCAGCGTGTACGCCAGCACGGCCACCCCGAGCCCCAGCCCCCGGTAATGCGACGGCAGCACGAAGACGAACAACACCAGCAACCCGGTCACGTGCAATCCGGCGATCACGCCGTACATCGCGAACACCCGGGTGCGCTCTTGGGGCGTCATCGCGGCGAACGACTGCCGGACGAGCCGGCCCATCCGCGGCGAACGTGACTTGGTCAGAACGGCCACGCCCCTCCCACGATCAGTGAAAACACCCGGCGACACTTGAGTCACACGATAATTTAATTGCGAATTACTTGCAAGTACTTGGGGGACGCAGCTGAGGGCTGTCAGCTGGTGACGTCGGCTGAGGTGAAGCGAGCCCAGGCGAAGGAGCCGAAGAGCAGCGCGTACACCGCGAAGGACAATAGACCGCGGAGCAAGGTGGAGGTATCGACGGGGACCCGGAGCAGGGAGTCGAACGACAGCCACCAGTGGGTCGGCAGGTACGGGCCGGCCGCTGCGAGCTGCGGCACGTTGTCGACCACCTCGCTGGCCACCACGAGGATCATGACGGTCGCGATGGCCCCGATGCCGTGTTCGGTCATGGTGGAGACGGCCAGCCCGATCGCGCCGAGCGCGGCCATCGCCGCCGCCACGTACAAGGTGACGAACAGCAGCCGGAGCAGGCCGTCGGAGAGCGAGACCGTGGTCCCCGACAGCAGCGTCACCGGCCCGACGGGGAACAGCGCGGCTCCGGTGACCAGGGCTACCGCCGACACGATGAACGTCGCGCACAGCCCGAACGTCACGATCGCGCCGAGCTTGACCGCCAGCAGCCTGGTCCGCCCGGCCGGCACCGCGAGCAGGTAGCGCAGCGTGCCGTAGCCGGCCTCGCCGGCCACCGAGTCGCCCGCCACCACCGCGACCACGACCGGCAGCACCAAGATAAGCAGGCTGCTCAGCGCGATGAAGGTGAG
>Ga0302325_10026938_pt1 | contig 11929 bp, 11 predicted proteins | sample Palsa_T0_2_FD_201948 | JGI IMG/M metagenome (GOLD analysis project Ga0302325, IMG submission 201948) | Peat permafrost microbial communities from Stordalen Mire near Abisko, Sweden - Palsa_T0_2 | ecosystem: Environmental > Terrestrial > Soil > Palsa > Peat permafrost | place: Sweden: Abisko... | reverse complement strand
CGCGATTTACATGCCGCTGGTGCCGGAGGCGGCGATCGCGATGCTGGCGTGCGCGCGAATCGGCGCGATTCATTCGGTGGTCTTCGGTGGCTTCTCGTCGGAGGCGCTGGCCGATCGGATCAACGACGCCGAGGCGAAAGTCTGTATTACCGCGGACGGCGGATGGCGCCGCGGGCAGGTAGTCGAGCTCAAGCGCAATGTCGATGAAGCGCTGAAGAAGTGCCAGACGATCGAGAAAGTGCTGGTGCTCAAGCGCGTGGGCAACAAGATCGAAATGCGTCACGGCCGCGACCTCTGGTGGGACGAGCTGGTTCCTGCGCAGAGCTCGAAATGCGAGGCTGCGCAGCTCGACAGCGAGCATCCTCTCTTCACTCTCTACACCAGCGGCACGACCGGCAAGCCCAAGGGCGTCGTTCATACGATCGGCGGCTACCTGACGCATGTGCTGATGACGATGCGCTGGGTGTTCGACATGAAGGACGACGATATCTACTGGTGCACCGCGGATATCGGATGGATCACGGGCCACAGTTACAGCGTGTACGGACCGCTGGCGGCGGGCGCGACGGTCGTGATGTACGAAGGTGCGCCGAACTTCCCTGAGAACGATCGCTTCTGGGATGTGATCGAGAAGTACAAGGTCAGCATCTTTTACACCGCGCCCACTGCGATTCGCACGTTTATCAAGTGGGGCGACGAATGGGTCACGAAGCATGACCTGTCGAGCCTTAGACTGCTGGGCTCGGTCGGCGAGCCGATCAATCCCGAGGCCTGGATGTGGTATCGCAAGGTTATCGGCGGCGAGCGATGTCCGATCGTCGACACGTGGTGGCAGACCGAGACCGGCGGAATCATGATCAGTCCCGTGCCCGGCGCGATCGCGTCCAAGCCCGGCTCGGCGACGCTTCCGCTGCCGGGAATCATAGCCGACGTTGTCACGCCCGACGGCACGAGCGTGGGCGCCAATCAGGGCGGGCTGCTGATCGTGCGGAGGCCGTGGCCCGGGATGCTGCGAACGATTTTCCGCGACCCGGAGCGCTACCGGAGCAGTTACTTTGCACAGATCGACGGTGTGTACTTCACCGGCGACGGCGCGCGTCGCGACCAGGACGGCTACCTCTGGATCATGGGACGTGTCGACGACGTGATTAACGTGTCGGGGCATCGCCTGGGCACGATGGAAATCGAGAGCGCACTGGTTTCGCATGCCACCGTCGCGGAGGCGGCATGCGTTGGGCGTCCCGACGATATGAAAGGGCAGGCCGTGGTCGCTTTCGTGACGCTCGAGGCCGGGCGCAAGGGCGACGACAAGCTGCGCAACGAATTGCGGGCGCATGTCGTGAAGGAAATTGGCGCGCTGGCGCGTCCCGACGACATCAGATTCACCGACGCCCTGCCGAAAACCCGCAGCGGCAAAATAATGCGCCGGCTGCTGCGGCAGATAGCGGCAGGCGACGAGACGCTCGGCGACACCACGACGCTCGAGGATTTGTCGGTGCTGTCGAAGCTGCGCGACGACGACGATTGAGCGTCAATTCTCGATGCGCGGCGTTATTTCGAATGCGATGCCGCCGATGCGCTCGGATACCATGTTGTAGATCCAGCATGCGAAAGCGGTCGCGAGAAACCCCAGCGCGCCTGCGAGGATCGGCAGGATGACGATACAGAATATCGCCCGCAGTGGATGGCCGTGCCTCAGTGCCCCGAGTGCGAGCAATAGCCCTTCGATCCACGCGAAGACCGCCTGCAGGACCGCCAGTACTTTCGACGTCTGCCATACGTTGAAGGATTTTATTTCATGCATCCGGCATTTCTCCCAGTGATATATCAGTAGTCAGTTCATCTGCAGATGACTAGCCAGTTCGGTAACGCGCGCGGGATCGATAGTGACTATTGCAACCGCGCCAGCCGCGAACATGATTACGAAGCCCGCCATCAGGCGCATATAGAACGCCGGCTGCCGGCTGCTCCGCGCGACCGCGGACTTGAAGACGGCGTTTACCGCATGCGCCAGCATCAGCCCGATCACGGCGTCGCGCGCGGCGCTGGTGCCGGACTGCACGAACGACGCGAGGGTCACCGAGATCGCGGTGACGTCCACCAGTCCGCTGATTGCCGACACCACCATCTGGCCGCCATAACCTGCGTAATGCTGGGCGACGCGAGTGAGCAACAGCACCGCGGTGAAGACCACGCCGAACTCGAGCGCGGGGCGAATGGAAAAAGGGTTGCGGAAGGTGGAAGCCGCGACCGCGGATTTCTTCCGGGTCGCGGGCGCCAGGATGAGCGCTGCTGCCATTCCGGCTATCGTCATCACGGCGAAAGCCGGCAATGCCGCCAGCGCTAGTATCGGACTGACTATAGCTACTATCAACAGCGTCCGTGGGAACAGTATCGAATTGGCTATTATCGAATAGCGTGCCGCCGATATCGCTGAGGCTGGAGCCTCCCTGACCGCATTCGAGATCGCGGTCGTGTAAGCAGTCGTCGATGCTACGGCACCGAGTATCGCAGTGAGTAATGCGCCGCGCTCGTCGCCGGCAAACTTGGTCAGGAAGTAGCCTACATACGAAACTCCTGAGACGAGGATTACGAATAGCCAGATCTCTCGCGGCTTGAAAAATCCGAATGGCCCGTAGCTGCCGGACGGCAGCAGCGGGTAGATGATGAAGATCAGGCCGAGGAAGCTCAGCGTGTCGACGTATTCGCGATCGGAGATCGCGTCGCGCACAAAATGGCGCAGCTCGTCGCGCTCGGCCAGGATAGCGGCCAGCACAATTCCGAGCCCGGCGCCGAACTGACGGTCGGACGTAAGGCACAGCCCCGCCAGGGCGAAGGTTGCCACTGCGGCGAGTTCCGTCGTGATGCCGTTGCGTTTGGGATGATGCGCGCGCATCACGAGGACCGCACCGATGGTTCCCACGAACAACGCGATCGCAATCGCCGCGTTGCCGGAGTGGCCCGCGACCGCGCCGAGCAGCGCAATTATCAGGAAATCGCGCAACCCGGGGCGTGGTGGAGCATCGGGTTGGGGCTCGCGCGTACGGCCGACCAGAAATCCGATCGCCAGCGCAAGCAGGAATCCGATAACAGGCGAGTTGGGGCCGGAGACGTCAGGCATCGAGGAAGAAATGCTAGCGGAACGTGGCAAAAAATGCTTGCGGCGACCGAAAGAGTCCTCTCAACGTTGCCGGTCTAAAGCGGGATCGCCTTCACCCCATGACATGCGTACCGCAATCGATAAAAGTAACATTGCCGGTGATGTGGCGTGCGCCGTCGCTTACCAGAAAGGCCGCCATCGCGCCGACATCATCGGCGATGAGCGGCGTATCGTAGAGCGGTGACTTGTGCTGCGCTTTGCGCAACAACTCGTCGAAGTCAGCCAGTCCACCCGCTGCCCGCGTCAAGATCGGCCCCGGCGACAGGGCGTTGACGCGGATGTGGCTCTTGCCCATTTCCGCCGCGAGATACTTGACCGCACCTTCCAGCGCCGATTTCACCGGCCCCATGATGTTGTAATGCTCGACGACTTGTTCGCCGCCGTAGTTGCTCGTGGTGAGCAGGCAACCGCCTGCCGTCATCAGCGGCTCGGCGAAGTGCGCCATGCGGATGAAGGAATAGCAGGAAATATCCATCGCGGTCAGAAACCCCTGCCGTGAACAGTCTGCCACGCGGCCTTGCAAATCCTCTTTCGGCGCGAAGGCTATGGCATGTAGCAGAAAATCGAGCTTCCCCCACCTGGCTTTGACGGCATCAAATACGGCTTCCATCTGCGCGTCGTCGCGCACGTCGAGCGGGAGAATGACCGATGCTCCAAGCTGCTGCGCCAGCGGGCGCACAAAGGGTTCCGCCTTCGCATTCAGATAAGTGACGGCCAGTTCCGCGCCTTCGGCCTGAAACGCTTTCGCGCAGCCCCACGCAATCGAATGCTCATTGGCGATGCCGACGACCAGCCCTTTTTTGGACGCGAGCGTTTGGGTCATGCCGCTTTTCTTAGCTCCTGTTCCGCAACGCACGCGCTGACCTTGGACATGGCGAACCCCCTCGTCCCTCGACTCTGACAGCCGGTGGCCATTGATTGAGACCTCGACGTACTCAACTGAAGTGCTGCCACATCACAGGTCTGTTGCTCGGAGCAACCTATAAGTCGCCGTCCTCCGAGCCGTCATCCCCCAAATCGCCGCCGCTCTCGATCTCTTCCACTGCCTGATCGAACTCCGGCCCGCTGAACTCGTCGCCCATTTCCTTGCCCATGCGCTTCATCATGCGAGCGACGCTTTTTGGATCATTCTCGTCGATAGCGCTCATCCTCGACGGGTCTGCCAGCGATTCCATCCGCGATTCTTCGCTGCGCGGCATCGCGAAGCGCGACATCAGGCGGCTCATCTTCTTGCCGCCGCAATGCGCGCAGACTGCGTCGACCTTTTCGCTGACGCGCGTCGTCAGTACGCTGGTTGTGCGCCGGCACTTCTCGCATCGATATTCGTAGATCGGCATCGCGACTGTATTCTAGCGTCTATCCCGCGATACGGAAGAGTGCGCGCGCGTTGGCTGTCGTCGCCGTGGCGACTTCCTCGAAGGTGGTGCATCGCATATGCGCGATCGCCGCGACCACTTCCTTGACCATCGCCGGTTCCGTCAGCCGTCCCGCAAATTGCCCGCCGTACTGCCACGGCCCGTCGCTCTCGACCAGTATCCGGTTCGCCGGAAGCATCTGCGCGAGATCCTGGTCGCGCTGCCGGTACGCGACCTCGGGCGACAGCGAAACAAAATATCCCGCGTCGAGGATCGCTCGGGTCGTCAGTTCGTCCGACTTATGCCAGTGAAAAACCGCGCGCGTCACTCCGGCCTCGCGGATAATCGCGAGCGCCTCGCCGGCGCGTTCATGTGGCGCATGTACTATCAGCGGCAGGTCAGCCTCGACCGCTGCGCGCGCGAATCGTGCGAGCATCAGCTTCGCCGCGTCGAGCACCGCGGCGTCCCGTGCCCGATCGCCGTACCATGGCAGGCCGACTTCGCCAACCGCACAAATCGAGGCGCGTTCGCGGGCGATCAGTTCGAGCGCCTCGCGCGCGTGATCTTCGCTATGTTCAAATCGTTCGGGATGAAATCCTGATGCGGCGAATATGACGCCCGGGTTGAGGCGTGCCAACTCGATCGCTTTGCGATTCGAAGCGGGTCCGACTCCCGGCACCACCATCGCCGACACACCCGCGTCAAGCGCCCGCTTGATCGCGCCGGAGGGGTCGGGATACTGGTCAGCGTCGAGATGAACGTGGCTGTCGATCACTTCTTTCGTATAGCAGGCATGCGCCGCGCGCGCATCGTTGCGTCTGAGCCGCGATGAGCGACCTCCGCCTGATGTGGCGCAACACCCGGATGGTCGTGCTATGCGCGATCTCCGCCGCGCTGTACGCCGCCGTGCTGGTGCCGTTCAAGGTAGTCCCGCTGATTCCGGGTGTCACCGAACTCCGCCCCGCCAACGCGATTCCAATCGTGTGCTCGTTCCTGTTCGGCCCCGCAGCCGCATGGGGTTCCGCGATCGGAAACATGATCGGCGATTTCTTCGGCGGGGTCTCGCCGGGCGACATCTTCGGATTTTTCGCCAACCTGGCCTATGGCTGGATTCCGTACAAAGTCTGGGAACTGATCGCTCGCGGCGAGAGCCCGGTTCCCCGCACGCCGGTCGTAATTATCAAGTACGTCATCGCATGCCTGGCCGCGAGCGTGCTATGCGCCGATCTGGTCGGATGGGCCGACAACGTGCTCGTCATCCGGCCATTCGCGATGCTCGGTAACGTGATCATCTTCAACAACATGGTCTCCGCGCTGGCGCTCTCGCCGTTCATCCTCGCCGCCGTGTATCCGCGCGTGAAAAAGGGCCGGATGCTGTACACGGATGTGATGCCCGAAGTGAAACTGAAGCCAGTGCCGATCCGGGCAGCCGGATTCGCGCTGCTGATAACAGGCGAGACGGGCGCCTGGGTTTTTGGGAATCTGCTCTCGACTGGATACTGGGCGCCAAAATTTCTGCCCGCATCGATGTTCGTCGCGCCGTACGATAAACCGGTCGCAATAATCGTTGGCCCTTTTCTGCTGCTGGCGTTCGCGGGCTTGTTCATGATGTGAAAACCGACGCGCCAATATCTTCAGTAACTCCCGGCCTGCATGCAGTTTGGGTCGACGGAGTCACCTTCACCTACCACGGCGCAGACCGCCCGGCGCTGCGAGCGGTGAGCCTCGTGCAGAACGCCGGCGAGATGATCGGCGTGATGGGTGCGTCGGGCGCGGGAAAATCCACGCTCGCGAAATGCCTCAATCGCATCGTCCCCGAATTCGAGGACGGCGAGTTCAGCGGCACGATAACCATCGCGGGCGAGCCGCTCAATCATCTTCGCGTCTGCGACCTCGCGCCCAAGGTCGGCATGGTCTTTCAGGATTTCGAGTCGCAATTGTTTTCGACCAACGTGGCGCATGAAGTCGCATTTGCGATGGAACAGGTCGGCATGGATCGCGCCGAGATGGATCGCCGAATCATGCCGGCACTCGAGGCCGTCGGCCTGCGCGGCTTCGAGCATCGCGATCCAATGTCGCTGTCGGGCGGCGAGAAGCAGCGCCTCGCGATCGCCTCGGTGCTCGCGTTGCGGCCGTCGCTGATCGTGCTCGACGAACCGACCACCGATCTCGATCCCGAGGGCAGGGCGGAAGTATTTGCGTTGATCGCCAGGCTGCGCGCGCAGGGCTTGAGCCTGATCGTAATCGAGCATGAGTCTGAGGAGCTGCGGGCCGCCGATCGGATAATCGTTCTGCGCGAGGGAGAAATCGCTGCGAACGGTCCGCCGTTTCAAGTGTTCGCGCGCACCGAGCTGCTGACAGCATGCGGTGTGCGGCCGCCGGGCCTGGGCCACGCGCTCGAACTGCTCGGCATCGACGCACAACCGAAAAGCGTCGAGCAGGCCTACGATGCGATCGTGCGAGCCTATCCGCGTGTCGTTGGAACCGTTTACGAGAACATCGCGAAGTCTCGCGTGCACGAAGAGCCGGCGCCGACTGCGACGCCGGATGCAATCGCCAGTCATGCATTCATCGGAATCGAGAACGTCAGTTTCAGCTACGTGGGTGGGCCGCGCGTGCTCGATTCGATCGATCTTAAAGTAGAGCCCGGCGAGTTCGTCGCGATAGTCGGGCAAAACGGTTCCGGCAAAACCACACTGGCCAAGCAGATCGTCGGACTGCTCCAACCGGCTGCGGGCCGTGTGACGATCGACGGCAAGGACCGTGCGCAGATGCGGCCGGCTGAGACTGCGCGCGAGGTCGCCTACGTTTTCCAGAATCCGGATCATCAGATTTTCGCCGCGACGGTCGAAGAGGAAGTCGCATTCGGCCCGCGTAATTTCGGGCTGCCGGATGACGAGATTCGCCGGCGATGCGACGAAGCGCTCGAGGCTGTCGGCCTGCAGAACGAGCGTCAGAGCGACCCGTTCCTGCTCAGCAAGGGCGAGCGCCAGCGCCTCGCGGTCGCCAGCGTGCTGGTGCTGCGCCCGCGGATGCTGATCCTGGACGAGCCGACCACCGGCCTCGACCATCGCGAGCAACTTCGGATGATGGCGCTGGTGCGCGACCTCAACCGCGCGGGCATCGCGATCGTCATCATCACGCATACGCCATGGCTGGTCGCCGAGTATGCGCGCCGGGTCGTGCTGCTGCGCAAGGGCGCCAGGATTTTCGACGGCGGCGTGCGCGAGTTCTTCATGCAGGACGAGCTGCTGCGGTCGTCATCGTTCCGCGCGCCGGAAATCACCGAGCTCAGCCGCCGCTTCGGCACGCTCGCGCTCACGACCGACGAATTCGTCGCGTGGGTGAAGGGGCGCGCCTGATGCCGATTTATCTTTACATCGATCGCGGCACCTTCGTTCATCGCCTGCATCCCACCGTCAAAGTCTTCGCGCTGTTCGTCATGTTCTGGTCGGTGTACTGGGTCGACAATCCCATCGCGCTGCTGCCGGTCGGTCTGGTCATGCTCTGGATCGCGCAACTCACCGATTCGTGGCCGAACTTCTACCGCCTGCGATGGCTGTTCGTGATCCTGGTCTTCACCACGACGCTCGCGTGGATGGTTTTTTACCGGCGCGGCGCAGTGCTGGTGAACGTGCCGGTCTTTCACATCAGCCGGCTGTCATTGGTGTTCGGCCTGGGCCGCGGAATCAAACTCGCCGAGCTGCTGGCGGCATCGGTGCTCTTCCTCTCGACCACCAAAATCGAGGAGTTCACTTACGGGCTGCAGCGGATGCGCGTGCCGTATCGCGTCAGCTTCGCGATCTCGCTGTCATTTCGATTGGTGCCGCTGTTCATCGACTCTGCCGTCACGATCGTCGATGCGCAGCGCCTGCGCGGTTACGACTTCAACCAGGGTGGCCCGCTCGAGCGCGTCCGACGCTACGTGCCCGTCGTGATTCCCGTTTTCATGGGAGCGCTGCGCAAGGCGAACAACATGGCGATGGCTCTGGAAGCCCGCGGCTTCGGTTTCAGCCACGAGCCAACGACATTTGTCGAGTACCCGGTCACGGTCACCGACATTATCGCATTCGCGTTCCTGATCGGACTCGGCACGATGAATTTCATGCTCTACTGGACGGGGCTGGGCGGTATCGGTCCGTTGAAGTAGCGTACAATCCGGACCTTGCGTACTATTCGGGGCGTACTGTTCGGCCAACAATCTCGGACATCACGGGGCCTACATATGTATACGAAGTCGGAACTCCTCAAGGAGCCAATTCATCACGTCGATATCACCCGCGACAGCGTGGTGCCGCTCGTCGAAGCGATGGGCCAGATGGCGTACAGCGCGCGCGACCTGCATCGGGCGGCGACGATCTACGATCGGATGCTGCGCGATCGCGACTGCGGCGTGATCCTGTGCCTGGCCGGATCGCTCATCAGCGCGGGGCTGAAGCGCGTCTTCGCCGACATGATTCGCAATCACATGGTCGACGCGATCGTCAGCACCGGCGCCAACATCGTCGATCAGGATTTCTTCGAAGCGCTCGGTTTCAAGCATTGGATCGCGCAGGAGCGCTTCAAGTACGGGCTCGACGACGACAAGCTGCGCGAAATGCATATCGATCGCATCTACGACACGCTTATCGACGAAGACGAGCTGCGCGTCTGCGATGAGACGATCCAGAAGATCACCGACAGCCTCGATCCGCGGCCGTATTCGTCGCGCGAGTTCGTCGGCGAGATGGGCAAGTATCTTTCCGAGACCGGCGCCAAGACCGACGTCAGCATCGTGCTCGAGGCGTTTCGGGAGGAGGTGCCGATTTTCTGTCCCGCCTTCAGCGACTGCTCCGCGGGATTCGGACTCGTGGCGCATCAGGCCGCGCGGCACGGCAAGCCCAAAGTCACGCTCGATAGCGCCAAGGATTTTTACGAACTGACACGGCTCAAGGTAAAGAATCAGAGCACCGGGGTGTTCATGATTGGCGGCGGCGTGCCAAAGAACTTCGCACAGGACATCGTAGTCTCGGCGGAAATCCTCGGCCACGACGTGCCGATGCACAAGTACGCGATTCAGATAACGGTCGCCGATGTGCGCGACGGCGCGCTCTCGGGCAGCACACTTAAGGAAGCGAGCAGCTGGGGCAAGGTCGATACCACCTACGAGCAGATGGTGTTTTGCGAGGCTACGATCGCGGTGCCGCTGATCGTCGGCTACGCGTACCACAAGCGCGGCTGGGAAGGCCGCACCTCCCGCAAGTGGACCTCATCGCTCGACCAGGACGAGGTTTAGGGGAACTGAACCTTATCGCAGTGACGCCTGCGTGGGTTTCACTCTTTCCTGCTAAGGGGCAAGCCCTGCATCGTGGTATCCGGACAATTTTGCGGGACGCGCCTTGCCGTGCTAATTAACACGGGCTTAACCCGGCGTATTTCCTCGGAAGGACGATGCGATGTTGTTCGTGATTATCGGCCATGACGGACCCGACGGCGCTGCTTTGCGGCCCAAGGTCAGAGAGGCTCATCTCGCGAATCTGCGGCCACTCGATCGCGCCGGCAAAGTGAAGCTTGCGGGTCCATTCACCGACGGCACTGGCAGTCTTATCGTTATTGATATGGACAGCGAGGCGGAAGCGATCGCGTTCGCGAATAGCGATCCCTACGTGACGAGTGGCGTGTTCGCGCGGGTCGAGGTGAAGCCGTTCCGGCAGGTCTTCCCCGAATAGAATTCGGCAATCTCACTTGATGGAGTATCGATGGCGGGAGCTTTATCCAGTTTAAAGATCGTTGAAGTGGGCGAGCTGGTCTCGGCGCCGTATTGCAGCAAGCTGCTCGCGGACATGGGCGCCGACGTCATCAAGATCGAACGCCCGGGCGTCGGAGATCGATCGCGCACGCGCGGCCCGTTTCCCGGCGACCAGCCGAATCCCGAGACCAGCGGACTCTTTCTATATCTCAACACCAACAAGCGCGGCGTTACGCTCGACCTCGCGCAGCCCGAGGGCATGGAGATTCTCGATCAGCTGGTCGCGCACGCGGACATCCTGATTCACAACGTCGCGCCGCCCGAGATGGATCGCGTCGGGCTCACCTACGAGCGGATGTCTCGCACCAATCCGAAACTGATCATGACGTCAATACTGCCGTTCGGTTTGACCGGTCCCTATCGCGATTACCGCGCCGAAGACCTCACGATCTGGTGTGCGGGCGGTTTGTGCGTGCTCAACGGCGGCGGACCCGAGCATCCCGAGTTGCCGCCGCTCAAGACCGCCGGGCATCAGGCGGGATACCAGGGCGGCGTGCACGGCGCGACCGCGACTATCGCTGCGGCGTTCGCGCAACTGCGCGACGGCGCGGGACAGCACATCGAAGTGTCGGTGCAGGAGTCGGTCGCGGGCATCCCCGAAATGACCTTCGAGTATTGGCCGTACATGAAGATGATCGCCACCCGCCTCGGGCAGAAGCCGTTGCAGCCGGTCGAGACGATGCAGTGCAAGGACGGCTACATCTATCTCTGCTGCATCGAGGAGCATCAGTGGCGCAACTTCGTCGAGATCATGGGCAATCCCGAATGGGCGGAGATGGAGATTTTCAAGGACCGGCTGGCGCGCGGGCTGAACTGGGATGCTCTTAAAGTATTACTTGAAGAATGGGTCGGCCAGCAGACCGTGCTCGATCTTTATCAAAAGGCGCAAGCGAAGCGCGTGCCCTTCGCGCCGGTCTCGTCGATGGGCGACCTGCTCAACTCGGATCATCTGAAGGCGCGCGGATTCTTTGTCGAGATCGCGCAGCCGGTCGCCGGCACCCATAAATATCCGGGCGCGCCGCTGAAGTACGGGCGCACGCCGTGGGAGATTCGCCGTCCCGCGCCGACGCTCGGACAGCACAACGGCGAAGTCTTCGGCGAACAGCTCAAACTTTCTCCGGCGCGGCTCGACCAACTCAAATCCAAAGGTGTCATTTAGCGATGGCCAAGCCTCCTCTGTCAGGAATTCGGGTCTGCGATTTCACCTGGGTGTGGGCCGGACCTTACTGCACACTGCAGCTGGCTCATCTTGGCGCCGAAGTCATCAGGATCGAAACCAAAACTCGGCCGTGCGTTACCCGGATGCTGCCGCCATGGCCCGATGGCGTGTTCAACAGTCTGAACAAGTCCGGCTACTTCAACCAGTACAACCAGGGCAAGAAATCGCTGTCCTTGAATTTCAAACATCCCGAGGCGAAGGAAGCCGCATGGCGCCTGATCAAGCAGAGCGACATTGTGATTAACAACTTTGCTGCGGGCGTGCTCGAGAAGATGGGATTCGGCTACGAGGAAGTGAAGAAGGTAAATCCCAATGTAGTAATGATTACTCTGTCGGGTTACGGCGATACCGGGCCGTATAGTCAGTACGTTGCATACGGGCCCGCGCAGGTTCCCCTGTCTGGCTTG
>Ga0302325_10026937_pt1 | contig 11930 bp, 12 predicted proteins | sample Palsa_T0_2_FD_201948 | JGI IMG/M metagenome (GOLD analysis project Ga0302325, IMG submission 201948) | Peat permafrost microbial communities from Stordalen Mire near Abisko, Sweden - Palsa_T0_2 | ecosystem: Environmental > Terrestrial > Soil > Palsa > Peat permafrost | place: Sweden: Abisko... | reverse complement strand
TCCGTGTAGGTTACGCCAGTTACGCTGCCGGAGTCGCCAGAGATGGTCTTGATGCGGATGCCGTTTTGGGAAGCCTTAACTACCGAGTTGGAAAAGGTGACCGCGGCAACAGTGTTGTCGCTGCGTCCTCCGACGGAACCTGGGTTTCTGTCAGTTTGGGATATTCGGCTCTTGGCTTCTGGGGCTCACCGATAGAAAGTCCGTGGCCACCTGAGCACACACCGCCCGTGAATGTGATGTCCTATCAAGGTCAATTATGAGGAGCGGAAGATGGTGGGTATGCTCACTGTTCCGCTATTAACAGCAACGCAATCATCCTGGTTAGCAACATTTGCACCCGTGATTGTCACACCTGTACTAGAACCGATATCAAATCCATCCGTGTTAGCACCAAGGGAATTTCCAGCAGTTCCATCAATAGTGACTCCAGAAACCGTAAGGTCAGTACAGCTGTCAATACTGAAGACCTGCACAGGTGGATTGAGGATATAGATATTTGAGATGGTGGACGAGATCAAGTCGTGTGCTTGGAAGAACTTGGGCTTGATCTTGCCACCAGTGCTGGAACCCTTACCATCCCACCAGAGTGCGCCATTGCCGTTGAGGATGGCTCCGCTAGATTGGGTGACAGTGATATCGGTCCCGGAGACAGCAACGAGAGGTCCTGACCTGGTAGAAAATCAGTCTTTGAGTTAAAAGAATGATGGCTTAGAAGCTTGGAAAATACATCCAAGCTAATTCGGGGACGGGCTGCTCACCATAGCTCATAACCAAAGGTAGTTTCGCCCTCGAAGATAACCTGAGCGCATTAGCTATTGTCTGGTTGAAGAGGGAAGTACTCACAGTGGTTCCTTTGTTCAGGCCCGTGAGATCAAGAGTCACGCCGGATGGAACTGCAAGTGCAGACAGAACGATAGTGGAGCATGATGTCTTCGACTTGCTGGCAGATAAATATCCACCAGATCCCGAGAAGGTGCAAGTCGTGGCTCTCTTATCGAGATCCGGAGCTGCAGTCGGTGCTGGTGCTGGAACAGCGAGCACCTGAGAGATTGCAACAAGACCAAGAACAAGAGAAAGCTGAACCATTCTAAAGTAGTTGAAGAGTTTGTTGACTAATTCTTGTCTGCTGCTGAAAATGCAGATCAGAAACGATTATCAGACCGCCAAGCCCTCTTCATAACTATAGTACAAGACTATTGCAATGTCAATGATGCTCTTCAGACTTACTCTCTGTACTTCTGCTCCAAGATGTTTCTTCCGTTGTGGAAAATTAAACAGTACCTGCCTCGTTTCAGATAGGTACAATCTCCGACGCCTCAGACTCCTCTCTTCCCTGAATGGTGGCAAATTATTTTCCACCTTCTGGACCGGCGCCCCTTCCCCGAGCACCTAGTTATGATGTTTCGTGCAAAAGTTGTGGGCCGCATAATTCGGAATAAGCTTATTCCTTTTTCATCCCGATGTCGAAGCTGGGGGAGTGGGGTAGACCCCTGTCTGAGCCAGAATGCCAGGCACTAGCGGGGTCCCTTTTTCAATTCCGCCAAGCAATGACGAGATTTTCGCCATGGGTGAAACGTCCTTGCAACTCGAACGTCACCTGAACATTTATAGCCCTTGCTCTATGACTCCGAAGAGTTGTTCCGTTTCCCTGTCAGTTCTGACTTGAAAAGATGCATGGGAGCGTGGTCGCAGAGCACAATTTGTGGGCTCAATTGCAGGATTGAAAGCCAATTAAAAGGTGAACAACGATGCAGCACTCAAAGGTGTGATGACAGTGGCACAACCATATTAAGAGTAACCGCGAAGAACGTCATGCCCCACTTTCCAGTTGTCCTGTGAAAGAGGTCCATGTGAAACATTCAAAAAATCAAGTCTAAGTGCCGCTCAACAAATTCAAAATCCCGCCGCCATGCAGACTCAAAACGGGACCAACTTACATGCTCATTGGTGGACTCTACTTAGAGGTGATCCTAACGAGTCAACACTCGATCTCATTGATGGGATGGAATTCCGAACGTGTGGAGTAGTATGTATTGCTTTCGACCATTCCAGTCTCGCTCTCATTCTCCTGGAAGAAGGTGCATCAAGCACCGATTTATTGTTGTGGACGATGGTTTATTGTTGTGCACGGTGGAGATGGTCTCGTCAGAAGCTATAACATATTTGGTCAGAAAAAGGTGTTAGCTCCAGTAATTACCTGATGTGACGCTGCAAAGCACGTGAGCTGGGTTATCTGGGGAGAATAGTTCAGCTTCCGAACTCAACCCGCGGTCCAGAAATCAGAAACTTGAAGTCTGACAGCGGAGAAATGAAGCACTCGTATCATAAGCATATTTCACTACAAGTTTTCCGGAGCCACAAAGATTCAAGGTGTCCGAATTACACGGAACTGCCCGAAACCGCCATACACATCTTGGGCTGAAGAGAGACGTCAAAAACTAATCCTTGGTGAGCCTTCTTCAGTTTTGGTGGGTGCTGAACCAGGGACTTTCTGGATGAGAATCGCTTAACAGGGGGAGAGGAAAGGCTGCATCGGTACCACATGTTGGCGGTGCGTTAAGGCCTCCGCGTGGAGGGAAGCGGATTAAGGACGGAAGGCATTGTATGTGGAGAAGTAGAAAGGTAAGGACATGAAGAGAGGTAGGGAGGCCTGCGCCAAAGCGCCAAGCAAGCAAAAGAAACATCAAAATAACCTTAGCCTTAACCTTAGCTTCAGCTTCTCAACCTCAATCATGGACATCTCGGCAACGCTCATCTCCTCTTCTCGCAACTCTCGCATGGTGAATGCTGCGTTGCCCCTCAAATTTCACTCTAGCTAGCAATGCGCAGCCAGTTTCTGAGTAAATGCCCAGAGAGCCCACGCGATCCTCCAGAGGACCTCTCTTAATGATCCACGATGAAAACTGGGGATTGAACGCAAAACGCAGCCCTCAAGATATATCAATTCTTAGCATTCTACTAACGCACCAGGCATTACTCGGTCTCCACGGCCTCGGCCACGAGTAGAAGTCACAGCGTCTCGAGTTGCAATATGCCTAGAGATTCTGCTCACTGGAGCTGAACGTAGAGAATTGGATTTACGTATATCGGATTCCGTCGAGCGCACTTTTCGCAGCGAGATTCAAACTTCAAGTGAAGATGCCCAGCAATGCAAGCCTGGGCCACTTAGCAGTGAGTCAAGGTTCGCGGATGGGTTGCGAGTAGCTCTAAGCAACTTTGACGAAAGAAAGATGACTTTGTGCTCGCTTCTTCAGGGGGCTATAACTTTTAGGAAAGATCATACGCAATACTTCAATACTTCAACATTGCAGTTCTCTCTGCGAAGTATTTCCCAATCCTTGATGGTGCTCAAGGGGCCATTGCAGACCAAGGAGCATTTGGCTGTATCTGTACCCAATCCAGTTTTCGGCCATACTCGACTACATGCTTGGGCAGTAAAAATGCTGCGCCAGATTGACCGAACAAGCCTTGCTCGACGATATATAGCATAAGCTACCGCCAATAAGAGGAATATGAAGTTGTTGTGTTACGAAAGTTTTAGCCATAGGTGCTCTGTGCTGGTCGTGAGTCTCAAGCATGGCTCTGTGTGAAGTTTGCCGGCACCTGATTTCAATTGGAGTATCGGGCGAGATACCGGACGAGATTCCGGAAGCACGTTTCACGACAGTCCTGCATGCTGTGGTGATCCAAAGGACTGCATTCTGCTAGGCATGTCGAGAATTTGCGTTGTTTCCCCGGAAAGCGGTTTAAGCTTAAGCCCACTCACGTAATCCCTGGAGAAATCATAGTCAGCTTCTGATTCAGACTCGCTGGAGAACTCGACATGATCGTCGGACGGTTATCACGTGATATACCCCTCCTTCCAAATCGGCAGCGCTTACAAACTCGGGTTTGATGGCCGGGTACAGCGCTTGGCATCCGCAACCTCCAATCACGGTCGATATCACACTGCATTTGCGGCTGACAGGGGTGCTACCCCACGTACAAAGCCCTTCACTCGCTGGCGGCAAGCAAGCCAAAATCTATGAATAGCTGTTTGAGCGCTATCGCAACAAGTAGGACAGGGACGATCGGTTATGTAGGCGCTTGCTATTATGAGACGGGAATAATGTCCGAACAGCTGGAAATGTATAACTGGGTTACTGTCCTGGAGGACTCCAAAAACATGGCCCGGACCTTGTAAGTTGTACTTTGTGATCGATCCTCGAGGCAGTATCTGGATTACCTTGCCATTCTTCACGATGTCTGACAAGATAGTGCCCGAGAAGCCGAAGAATATGGGGTTGCAATTATTTCCTCCCCAGCCAAAAAAGACGATGAACCAAAATCCATCGAGGAAAACGAGTACTCGACGACATGCTGTCACTTCTCAATCACAACCTGAATCTGCAGTTGAGAGATCCGTGACGCCTGTATGGCCCGTGGACGGCCGCCAATCTGCTCTGGATGGACGACAATCAGCGTTAGGAGGTCGTCAGAGCCCGCAACCTCGAGGCGTGTCTCCTGCTCCGAAAGATACACAGCCACAATCTACCTCAGGACGTCAGACTCCCCAGAGCAGTCAACAAACTACCCTGAATGATAGACAGACCCCCTCGCAAGCCAATGCGAGCTCAGGACGCCAAAATCCACAATCCTCACCTCCTAAGGGCAGACAAACTCCTCAAACTGGCAGGGAGACCCCTCAACAAGGAAGCAGAACTCACCAAGCCGGTCGAGTCTCTCCCATCAACGTATCTTCACAAATCAACAATGGCTTATCGATACCACGCTCCCAGACTTCTTTCTCCGAAGCCCCGACACTTGTACGAAGGGACAGCAATGCATCAAATACTTCAGCCACAAATATTGCCACCAATACCACCTCTCCGCGAGAAGAGCCTATGATCCGATCAATATTCCCAACATACCACCCAGAGATTCCACTTGAGCATCAACCATACTTCCCAACCCAGACAAGTCCAGCGCACATCCCCAGGACAATCATCAACAGACAACCATACTCGCCGAGCATCGCCAGCGGCAGGAGTGCTGCGGGTCTCCAGAGCCCGCTTCCTCTAGGAGCTGCTGCAGGCCGTTTTCCCCAGGGAGTTCAAGATGAGGCAGTCCTCGAGCCATCTAGCACAGAAGAACTGAAAGAATTATGGAAAGTTACCAACGGCTGGAGAGTCTCCGCTTCAGAAGGACGTTCATTCTGCCTCCGAATGACCAGTGCTCTCGAAGAGCCAGTTCACACTCTTTCATCATCCTCTCAACCATTCTACACACTCCGCCTCGACCCGACGTCCACATCAGCACAAATGACAATGACACGTCAAGATCCCAACAAACCTGCCAAAGGGGATGGGTCTCCCAAACTCTTAACATCGTCGAAACCAAATACTGGAATAGAAGTAATGACCACTACTCTCGAAGAGCACGCTCGGCGCTTGCCTCCAAATGATGGACTAGTAGCTCTTCTCTACCCTCGTGCAGCATCAAATATGGCCATCGACCTCATCAATAAAGCCAACCGCACAGATTCCGAGCAAGTCCTCGCAGCAGCAGAACGAGAATGCGGACGATTAGTATGGGACGAAGATAGCAAGAGGTACTACCTCGTGCATCCTGCTCTCAGTACCCCCTTCGTCGTCGCCATCACCACAACACCAGCTTGGTCACGAGCCGAATACGTGCTCGAGCACTCTCAGCTGCCCCGGAATCTCGTACGCTTGGTACGAGATGGATCTGGATCCGGATATCTAGAGGTCGATACAGCGGTGGCTAGTAAGATTGACTGCTTCTACGTCGTCGATGTCGCAATTTGTGCTATCATGCTCGTAGCCATCGCGGAAGAGAAGAAGACAAACGTCGAGAGATTCGATGCACCCCCTTCACTCGGCCCAGGGTCTCCTCTGTCACCGAAGATGCCCAAGAAGGCAAAGAAGGCTGACAGGAAATCTGTCACAATGGAGGAATTCGAACTCGACTTGGAGAGCCAGAGTAGCTTAAAACTGAAGAAGGAAAAACATAAACAAAAAGATGGGGATGAGAAAGTTCCAGGATTCTTTGGTCTGTGCTGGATGCTGGTCAAATGCTTCTTCTGGGCGATTGGGATGTTTTTCAAGGCGCTTTGGAAGTGCATGGTCCTGATGGGCAAAGGCTTGACATATTGCTGTAGAAGCCATAAGTCGTGATGGATTCTGGATTGGCGCTTGGAGCTGGGACTGCTGGCTGGTAGGCTTTCTCCTTATACATAATTTCGCTGTCGGTCGAATAAAGATCCCGCGCTGGAACGGTCATATACAACTCGGCATGCAATATTCGACATGTTCTGAGGACCAATTAATAACATTTATCTCTTGCGTTCTCGTACCTTGAACTTGACCCCTTGTGTTGTGACTCCTCCAACCGTAGGTGACTTCGCCATCTTTGCTCTCTGTAACTCCAAGGCTTCTTCTGCCTCTGTCAAGGCTTTTAATCTCTCCCTCGCAACCGTGAGTCTGGTCTCTAACTTATCTGCTTCCTTCTGCTGCAACTTTCTCAGCCTCCGAGCCTCTTTGTCGTCTTCGTCTTCGTCTTGGTCCTCGTCCTCGTCTCCCTCCATGTCGGCATTATCCAGCTTTTGCCTCTGTTCTTCCTCATCACCGACGAAAATAACCTTCTTCCCTTCTCCCTTAATTCCCTTGCTCCTCTTCTCTAGCTCATCAACCTCCTTTAGAGCCTTATTCCTCATCGTTCTGACATATCCCAAATCTTGCGTCTTGAATAACCTTGCAGCAGTTTGGCTTAGGACCTCATTTCCTCTATCTCCATTCACCGTTCCGGTTCTATTCTTCCCCATTGTGGCAGGGCCTTTCCTCGACATCATTCCGAAGTAGAATTCATCTGGATTTTTGTCAAGCACCTTCTGCCGGAGGGCTTTGAGCTTTTGCTTCTTCGCATTGAAATCTCGTGCTCGAGCGGAATAGTCCTAGGGGGTTTGTTAGAAGCAAAATAGATATACAAAGGAGGGACTTGCCTTGTGCTTCTCAAGTAACCCCCATTTCGCTCGCTCTTCGGGCTGCCCCCGCTCCCTATGATTCCGCCGCTGGACGGCATTTCGCATGGAAGACATCTTTTCTTGCTCTCAGATGATTGTGGGTAGTTTGATGGTGTTTGAGAAAGTTTGTCCCAGCCAGGGACTTTCTCAGCCTCGATTTTAATTCTGGTTGCAGAACGCGGCCGCTAGCGTGTTATTTGGCTTCAAAGCTTCATCTCGACCTCACATCCATCTGATCTTCCAGGTATCAACGACGACTGTCCATATTTACTCCTTCTTATGACTATTTGATGGCAGCTATGGCACCAGCAGCAGAGGTGGAAGATGTCCCACGTTTGCCTATGCCGTCGCGGAATCCCCTTCCACTTTCCGCTGCACAAGAAGCTCAAGTTCGAGAGCTTTATCATTCACGAGTGAGGAATTACTGTGCTGCTGAAATCAAACGTCTGTATCCTCCGTGTGGCTTCTAGATTCTTGCTGAAGCTCTACATGTAGAATTCGCAGACTGCGCCCTTGGACGAACCTTCACTGCACCCTTCAAGTGCCGGCAACAAAACCGCGCCATGAACAACTGTATGATCACCCATGCGACACAAGCTGAGCAAGACGCTGCAAGAGAAGAGTGGTTCGCGACAAGGTTAAAGAGGCAGAGGGAGCGGGAAGCAAAAGAGGCGAGGAGGATAGAGCAGGAGAGGTTCCATAAAGAGTGGTGGGGCTTGCCAATTGAGGATCGAGAAGGTGATAAGGGTAGAGATATTATGAAGAAAGCCGAGAGAGTTGGCGGTTTTCCAAAAAGAGATGAGGGCCAGCCAAGTAAGGATCGACATAGATGACATTCGGGAACATTGGGAAAGGCATCGTCAGGAGTTTGTGGCATTTGTATGGTGTTCCGGCGGCATAATGCACATTTGGAGAGTGTATTTGTAAGTTAAGGTTGTATGAGGCTTATCGAATCGCCCTTTCTGGTCAATGCTAAGGTGTTTTCCGTCCTCGGTACTTACAGGAGAGATCAGTCCCGAATACTTGATATCGACGGATGCTAAAAAATGTACCAGGCATAATCGGCACCCCATGGTAGATATAGGAACGAGACGTCAACGAAATTGAGAAACCTGTTTGCTAGCACTTCAATCAAGCTATGGAAGAATTCGTCAACTGTGATGAAGAGTTTCAATCCATGACTTGGCCGTCCCTCAAGATCCAAACCCAATTATTTTGCTTCATGCCCTATGTGTTTGTATTTTGGCTGTGCACATCCTTCCATGTTGCAACAACCTGCTTTAAATTGCGTGCGATTGATTGTGCTGCGCATCTCTAATCGGACGGGGCTTCTTTCAAATACTATCTCTGCCCAAATTGAACCTCTTCGGATTTGAGGCTAGAGACACGAACAACGGGGACGTACCTAGTGCAATGGTAGAAGGTACACTTAGGATGTGCGGGACTGGCGAAACAGATTCTTGCGACAAAGTGCGAGATGCCTGTTCGAGTTCGGCCGCCTAGAAATCCCTTTTTTTTTGGTCTTGGGCATGCTACGGGCAATCCAAATCCGTGCTCTTTTTTGGCATATTTGGGGCATTGAAGCCTTAGCGTCCGTGGAGTTTCAACATTCTCTTTTTATAGGCTCAGCGAGGTCAGTTGGCCAGGCCATATAATTGAGAATAAACCTTGTTTTGCTTACACTGAAAGGTGTACTCTAATGGTTTAACCTACCCTTTGCAAATTGTGCAACTGCAATCTGCTCAACCCACGCCTTTGAAAGCGGACATAAGCAAGGTTAGAGAGATGCTCACTCTTTTCGTGCCATTCGGGGTTTTTCCGTCTCCAAACAGGAAAGATACCCTTTCTATCGGATATCTTTATCGTTTCATTTGTTGTCTCTTCCTATTGAGTTGCGTTTTGTCAGAATCTCGCTGTCTTCAAACTATTCGGGAACTCAATCCCATCGCTACGCTTGAATTCCATGCCTAAGAAAACTGCGAAAGACTACGATACAAATTGGATAAGTCAAACATTCAGATTGACAAAGGATCCAATTGGATCAGAAACTTAGCTTGGAGTTGGTTCACCGTGGCAAAACACATCCCTTGATAGCCCCGAACCCAATGTTCACTTGGAGATGACGAGGATTCAACTTTCCGTTAGCATAGCATAGCTTACTTTACGGATTTTTATATGCAGATTTATTTCCACGACCTGGCGATCTATTTTAGATATATGAACAGCACACCATATTTTCGCTTGACGGAACTGCAACGTTGTGGCTTTACGAACCAAGCGTTCAGTCTCCCTTCCACCAGTTTCTCGCATTGGCTCCCTTCAGCTTTTCTCTTGGTCTTGATTACATTTTCTAGAAAACCCCTACTTGGTTAATATTGATCTTACTAGGTCGGTAAGCAAGCAAGGGTCACGAATATTGCTACTTGCTGTTGCCTAGCCGCTACAAATTCAATCCTCTACTTCATCTCCTCGCAGTTGAGGGACACATGCTAACATATTCCTCGTACAGTTCGATGATTCCAGACTCATCTAAATCTGCCTCGATGGCTTCGACCGAAACGCCAACCACCCCCACCTTTCGACCCTCTGAAAATCTTGATATCACGATCTCGATGTCGCCGCCAATAAGACATGACCTCACACCTCCAGCGACGCCGGAGACACATCCACAATCTCTCTCCCCCATACCCTTACGCTACCCCGACACGCTGGGCACCCTCATTGAGATTCGGGACACTGAAGCAAAAGGACTCGGGGTCTTTGCCCTTCATGACATTGAACCTGGCACCATCCTTTTGAGCGAAGCTCCCCTTGTCACTCTCATCGACACTGGTTCACGGGTTGATCCGCTAGATATTGCGGTCAACTTACTTTCGCCCTCGAAGAAAGCTTCGTTCCTCTCGCTCCACCACTTCTCTCGTAACAAGAACGAGTCAGTGAGCCGCAGTATCGTCTACAGTAACGGTTATTCCATCAAAGATGATCTCGCAACTGGCGTCTTCGAAACTGCATCACGCATCAATCACTCGTGTGTCCCGAACTCGCATTACGTTTGGAAAAATAGCATTGGCAGGATGGTATTCTGGAATCGATTTAAGCTTTTAGATGGGGAAGAGGTGACGGTCGATTACGGGCACAAGAAGAAATATCTGGAGAAGATTTATGGCTTTGAGTGTCAATGTGGAGGATGCACTGATTCTGGCTCCGATGCAAGAAGCAGTAGTGGGAGTGAAAGTGGCGGCGTTGAGGTTATGAGGAGCTTAGATGCCGTTGTTCACGAGAGTTTGGAGGAGACGGATTGAATCGAAACTGATCATGCTTGCACTTCCAAATCGGCCAGGCGTAGCAAAGCATGTCTCCTCCCTCGTTCCGTCACCAGAGATGCCTGAACATGTTTACAGCAGAGCATGAAGACCGAATCTTGAGCTCCTCCCCCAGGCTGGATTTTTTTATTATACTTGAGAGTTTCCGTCCAATCGAAGTCTGCCTCAGTGACGGTACCCCCAGTCTCATAAGGGACGATTCAAATTTGCTTTGTAAGCGCCCTTCATATTCACTGGATTGTACATCCGTATGGTTACTTATTGTCCGCTATTGTCAATTCAAGGGAGGACAACACTAGCTACTCGAATTTCTGTTGTTGAAACTGACAAGTGAATATAATTCTAACAGAGGATTTGTTCCACCTCCAGTTTTGGCCGATGTGCACTCTTGATTCAAAAATTGCAAAATTCTCATTGTAATGCAACACAGAATAGGAATTGGGGCCGCTTCCTATACTCTGTCAAATGCCAATTTGCTCCCAGGAACGGAGGAATACTCAGTTCAATTATTTGCTATTTTCCAACTTACAATTCATGATACAGTTATCTGGTCCGCCCCTTTCTCTAAGGTCCAAAACCACAATGGAGCTTCAAGAACTATTGTCCCATCCAGTCCTGAGAAGGATTTCTCCTTCGTCCTCTTCCCTCCCTTTCTTTGGTATCATCCGAATCTTCAAACAGAGTGTAACTTTCCTCACGCTACCTCCTTCAATTCGTTCCATCATCCAGTCAAAATGAACACCACGGAAGACACCAGCTCCGGTGCCACGCCAGCACCCAAGGCCCGCTATGCTTTCCTCAATAAGATCTGGGAGAAGAAAAGAAAAGAAGATGCAGCAATAAAAGTCGGACAAAGCTCCGCAAGCCCCTCCTCCTTCTACCCCTCGTCATCCTCACTCTCTTCCTCCTCTTCCTCCTCCTCAGCTCCTCCTCCACCAACCACTCAACCCACCTCCACCGCCACCCCTGCCATCTCTGGTGCGAAATCCAGGTGGGCAGACCAGCGAGCAGCTGGAAAGCAACCTTTCTCGGATCCGACCCCCTCAACTCCTCCAACCACAACACGTGCGATCTCAACTCCAACCTCGAGATGGACTCCCGACAATTTCCCTCATCGAGTCTCATACTGGCTCAGCAACGTTGTGGTTCCGAACGAAAACGATTCGATGGATGTGGACTACGAGGAAATGGACTGTTTGCACGATTACCCTGGGTATGGGATCGTCGGATCGTGTCAAGCAGCATGGTAAATTCTTCCATCCAAGCCTCAAAAAATAACAACTAACGAAACATAGGGTGTACGAGATGATAATTCTTCCGAGGATGATCGCAACGGGCATGCGTCTCCTCCCATCTCCTCCTTTTGCCCATCCCTTTGTTGACTCTCAAGGTCAACCAACTTCCGCGGCGATGAGGTTTTTTGTTTGAATTTTTACCATGTTGTATATGTTCTTCGGACCTGCTTTCACTTCGTTCTGTAAATAGATAACCAACGTATCTTCGCCTGCGGCTGCGGCACTTCTTCTCACTACAGACCAAACCCACTCCTGCTTCAGTAAGTGAGATGTGATAACAATCCAGGTCAT
>Ga0302325_10026936_pt1 | contig 11930 bp, 21 predicted proteins | sample Palsa_T0_2_FD_201948 | JGI IMG/M metagenome (GOLD analysis project Ga0302325, IMG submission 201948) | Peat permafrost microbial communities from Stordalen Mire near Abisko, Sweden - Palsa_T0_2 | ecosystem: Environmental > Terrestrial > Soil > Palsa > Peat permafrost | place: Sweden: Abisko... | reverse complement strand
TGGTTGATGAAAAGCAGAGTGAGATTTGGGGAAGCCCTTGACAGTCTCGAACATGATTCGAAGCACCTGTCGAAGAACGCCCCCTACTGCAAGAATACAATTGGAACGGGCACAAGTTCTCGATATTGAGATTGACATCCCAATGGATGACAAAATAAAGTTGTAAATCTGTCCTGCGTGTGTTTTGGGCATCCACAAATGCCTGCGTTCTCCTAGGACCCTGGCACGCTGTAGAGAAGTATCCCATTCCTTTTCCGCTCAAAACCACTATCGATTGGTACAAGGTGGCATTTTTCCAGTGCGAATGTTGTTCTAGCAACCCTTTATCTGCGTCTTACTCCTTTCAAGTCAACTTGAGGCAGGCTCCGACCGGGACTGCTGCGGAAGCGTCCTTCAACAGCTTGCGTAATGTTATTAAACCCTGTCCTGATCCACTGAGGATCCGTAAGACTTCCCTTGCCGTCACAATGCTCTAGGGCCTTCCGAGTGAACAGATGTTCATCACGGCTGTGGACCGTACTTGGCCATTCGGCGATGGGAACTTTGAAAAACTCAAACAAGACAACATAACCACCCTCACTCTCTGGCTCAGTAGGAGGCAAGGTGATCGTGAGTTTCTCGAGGCAGCTCAATCTAAGTAGACAAGGAAAGAATCTGCCAACGATGTTTGAAAAGACAAACATCATCATCGACTCCAAAGCGATGTGACGCAGAGAGCGAAGGACCTCCATGTCCAATGAAGTTAAGACTTCATCCAATCGTTGAATGTGTTCATTTATGAATAGAATGTCCACATTTGGGTCAATATAGATCAGCGGTAAAGGCGATGACAGACGATACAATGGTCTGTATTTTTTGAGGGCTACCTCCCGCGCGTCTTGAGATACGTGCAGTAAAGGTGTTGGAAGCCTCGGAGACGGAAAATGACATGGCAGGTTGAGGAAGCGAATTTCAACAAGTCGAATACCTGGGAGTGCACTCTCCCAGATTTTGGTTTGAAGTTCCAGTGGCAAGCTTGGAAAGAGCGTAAATGTGGCCAATACATCTGGGCCAACTTGAAGAAGTGAAAAACTATCCTCCAGAGTAGAATTCAGAGCAGATGATGCCATAGTATCTGGGTTCTGATAACGTCAGTTTTCCTTGAACAGAATACCGTGATCTACTTCACCTACCAAACGGTCGCAGGCATTGTCATCGCCTGGGCTTGATTCATGTGACGACTGATTGTTCATTTAGCACAATTTATAAATAAGGATAAATATTTCTAGTATACATTAGATGATGTTTCGCTGGAGTCTGACTCCTCGAAGCTCTCCTCGGATGCCGAGATTCTGGAGGTGGACGTTGCCATGTTGAAGATGAAATTTTATGACAGAGGTTAACGAATCGAGGAGAGACTTCTAGTATTATCAAGCTTTATCAGGAGCAATCTTTCTCGGGTGCTCTGTTGTTATTGAGCTGAAATTCGATGTGGGAAGGTCGTTGCTGCCCGCAGAAGCCGGTGGTGGTATTCACTGAAATAAGCGAGGCTTCCCCTAAACATAAGAGTACATGTAACTTAATGAATGACACTCACTTTGCCAGCGTTGCACATTGAAAATCAGTCACACCCCAGACCCATTATGATTTAGAATAGAGGGTCCATTGACTACGTTCACGTTGCTTTACCAACGTCTTACAACACTTAATGTAATAGTTGATGATAAGGAGGCTAAGCCTCAGGCTCCTTTGGCCTGTAGCCTTGCTCTTCTGCGCTCGATGGAAACTTTTTCTCTTCCCCAAAGGAAAGAAATTTCCAGATGGCTAATGCCCCACATATTTCCGAACATTTCCCTCAATATCTTCTCTCACATCAGATATTATGACATTCGCTCAGTTGAGTACCTGTCCAGCCTCGTGCTAGGCTCAAGCCTCGGGAAATCACTGCCGGGACCAAACCAAGCCCGACTGTGGCTTGGGCCCAGTCGGATCAACGACATCAAGCTTGCAGCCTTTCAGAACCCGTTTCTCACGGACATGCGAGCCCAGCGTATGACATTATGGCCGCCGTCCGACGAGGCCAAGGGCCGTTGAATCTCAAGTTGCCCAATGGTTCTGCGAATGATCTCCCTCCCATATCGGCGCTCTTCCAGATATATTTCGACATCAAAGCCGGTTACACAATTGGATGGAAACGTTCGTTGCCTGGAATTGAGCTCGAAGGAGTTGTGGAGTACAAAAGCTTGCCATCAGGACTACATACGGTGAAAGAGGATTTGATATACTTTGTCCACGATAATCATGCTGGGCTTAGCGCATTTATCAATGCGCCGGCAGCGGAGGAGTCAAGAAATGCTCGCATGATCGCGGTGGGGGTTATGGTTCCCCTGAGTTATGGCAGACTAGGGAGAAGTTGGAAACATGCTGAAAACTTGAAAGAAATGGCGAGGTATGCCGTGGTAATTTCCATAGTGCGCCTTTACTGACTTGAAAGCAGTGAGCTCATTGTCGACGCTGCCAAGACGAAAGTGCTGGAGGAATATTGGGAAGAATATAAAGCTCAAGGTCCATCTCTTCTCACAGAAGACGATTCTCTACTGGACTCGCCGTCCAGCACAAAATTCCAAGCTATAAGGGCAACGCCTGGCAAACCAAAAGGCCACGGGAGAAATCGCTCAGCTTCAGACGGTACCGCGTTGCTTCCTCCGGAACACAACCTTTCTCCCCATCATCCAGCATGGAGTCTGCCACATTTACTCGAGGCTTTTGGGCCATTAATATTCCCCATACACCGTGCTGCACTGTTGCGCAAAAGGATTCTAATCACAGCCCATGCTCCAGTTGAGGAGACTTGTAATTTTGGTTTGTCGCATCACATCTATCTCTGAGACATCACTGACCACTTCCACAGTATATGACCTTTCTGTTCTTTCCAACATACCCCTCGCCGTCAGCGACCTTCTAGCACCCACCGCTCCTCCTCAAAGGCTCCGTCCCCTCTTCTCCATTGGGGTCCATGACATCCCACTCCTCGAAGAAGACCTTCGTGCATCGAGAGAAGCCGCTGCAACACCTGGCTCTGAACATTTAGAATTAAGAGATGAGCCAGGAAACGGATGGATAGCCTGTACAACAGACAGTATCCTCGCCATGAAGAGCGCTCTCTACGATGTTCTCATAACCATGCCACCCACTTACGCGGAGGACGCCGTTGAAAAGGTCTGGCCGAAAGTCGAATCGCCTCAAGGCATCGAAATGAAAGCCACCCAACGCGACCTCCGCCGTTATAAAGCCCTCCGTTGGGGACTCTCCCGTCACGTCTCACCACCCCCTAGCCCCAGCGCCCACCGTCGAAACTCATCCACATCCATGTCCGAATCCGAGACACTGCGAGCATCTTCCTCAAGCCTTTCCCTCCCTCGAGATGACCCCATGCTCGACCTCCCTGACACAGATAACATAATCGAGCCCCTATCCTGGGCAGCGCTTGCCTACTCAGGCTTCATGTGGTGGGCCTCAGCCGGCGAACAACGCCTGCATTCAGAAGAAGAAAACGAAGCCGATTCCACTCTCCTTTCAGGCCTTGCACTCTCACCGTCCACACCCATTACTCCTCGTCCTCGCTCCCAGTCCTCGGCTTCCCTTGGAAAAGCGGGAGTAGGAGAGGATATGAGCGCTAGGCAGGAAATGGCGATTATCGCATATTTCCACCGCTTGACTACCCAGGTACTCTCGACGTTAAGTGATATAGTCGATGCTACGGATTCAGATGATGAGCGAGAAGACGAGCATGAAGCACTGCATCCAGGACAGGATGATGGCGCGGCTGATGAGACGGGACCAGCGGTGTATGTTAGTAGCTCGGACGTGGCGAGGATGGGGCTTGATCAGTGGTCCTCAACAGACCATGCATTTATCGAGGATGTGGCGAAAGAGTATTTTGGACGACGAGCCCATGTTGAGGGGCGGAATGTAGACGTGTGCGGGATTCGGATTTGCTAATCAGTCCTTGCTTCGGCTTCGGTAGGAACTGTATTGTATATTTAGGAGTAGGGCGTTCATTAGTCTTTTCTTTTCAAAAAGCCCGGAGAAAGGTTCATACACTGTGTAATTTCAGAGGCGCGTGGGTCATTCTAGTTCAATGTCCTTAATAACGTGGTATTTTAGACTTGAATATTTTCCGTTCTCAATCTACGCCACCTAAACCCACAGGTCGGCTTTTTCCAAAACAAAACTAAAACTGTCATATCTGCAGCAAAGATATCTATGAACGCCATCCCCAATGCTACTCTGGTATTTTTACAAGCCCCCATTTGAAAATGCAACCGCCAGAAAAAGCTTAATGCATAAAATTAAACCAAGTGGTCGTGACGTGAGGCGAGGCAATTATTCCTCATCAGTGTCCGTGTCCGTCTCACTGGTATCCTCGGCTCCTTCACCATCAGTATCGCTCTCCTCATCACTTGACTCTGCTGCCACTGGCTTCTTTTTCTTTGGAGGTGCGCCTGAGAGCCCACCGGTTTTGAGAGCGTTCATTTGACCTGCTAAGGAATCTATCGCACTGTCAGTATTTAAAAGTATCTGACCTGTGATAAAAGAAGCTTACCCTCATCTGGCTCACTGATATCATCCTCCGCCTCGATTTCCGTGGCCCTGGTTGCTTCGTCCACAACAAGCGTAACCTCCATCTTTGTATCGAATCCAAGGTACGAATCACAGATCAAGTGCATTACGAAAGTGTAATGACCAGCTTGTGGTGGTGTTTGGAACTGTGCCTTCAGTGTTTGCATGTTGAACGTGGGCTTGCCACTCTCGTCGAAGATCGGTTTGTCGAATGTAACGAATGTGAAAGGTGGGACAGCCATTTTGCCTTGCTTGCTGTCTGTGAGAAAGACGTTCCATCGGGGTGAGTAATCGCGAGCGAAGAAGGGAGCAAATGCGAGAGGTGGTTGGATAGGCTTGTCATCTGTAGGTGTCTTCTCGCCTTTGCCAGCTTTCTTTCGGCCAAGGATGGCGTCGAGATCGTCTTCATCTGGATCCACATCCTCCAGGTCGATTTCATTAACCTCTGGAACGCTCTCGCTTCCGGGGGGGACGAATCGGCCTTTAACAACTAACGAAACCAGTGAACCAGGAGTGATATATTTCTCGCCTGTAACTTTGAAGAAAGCTTTCTCAACTTGGAGGCGTGGTAGTTGCTTGACCACATTCATGGCAGCTTGGTATTGCGATTCTGTTAACAGACTCTTGCCAATGGATAGCTTTCGTCGGTAGGCTTCTGGAAGGTTCATGTATTGTTGCAAAGTCAGGTGAGTCTTGGCATCACCTTCGATGGCTTGGGCAATGGCGGGTGTCACATAGGGTAGTTGAAGAAGTGGGGACGCTCCTGGAGGAATCGCTTGGATCAAGTTTTGAGCTATGTGGAAAGATGCGAGAATAGGACCAGTCGAGCCGAATGCAAGAGAAATGGCATTGAAGGAGGAATTGAGGGCGTGAGCAATCGGGGCTACCTCAATCTTCGCTTGGTTAAGCGCAGTGTCGTCAAGTTCCACACGGCCAAGGTACGCCCAGAGAAGACCAAGGGCCTTTCTTCTAACGCCGCCATCTAGATCCTCCAGCTTTGTTCGGTCCTTCGAAGTCAATCCTCCAGCAAGAGGAGTAGCTTCGCCACCTGCAAGAACTCGCGACTCTAGCCTCTCAAGACCTGACTCTGCCTTATCCCCCTTCAGTGTCTGTTGAAATTCCACGCCTGTGCTCAAAGCTCCAATAATCCCTCCTTCGGTGATATCCTCACTGTATTCGCGGAAGAGATTGTTGGCGCTCTCGATCAGGACCTTTTCTTTTGACATTTTTTGCGTGCCGTACCACCAAGATCCAACTAGGTAGGGCAAGAGCACGCCCAATAGAGCGGCATAGACCAGAATAACGTATTTGCCATTCCCATCTGTGATGATAAACTTCGGAAGAGCAATCCCAATGCTGAAACTCTGCTTGCCATCTGGATGTCCATATTGTTGATAGTTATTCCGAATCTCCTCGTCTGTGAGCGCCTTGTACGCCTTTGTGAGTTCGACGAAATAATTGTTGAGGGATTCGAGGGTTTGGTTCTTTGCTGGGTCTGGTTTGATCTTATCTGGATGGTATTTAAGGGACATGCGCTTATAGTGTGATTTGATCTCTTTCTCTGTGGCAGACTATATTTAAAGTCAGCTTAATTTCCATACCCAGAGAACTGGAACTCTTACATTCGATATCCCCAGAATATCGTATGGGTTCCATATCTTCGGTATTGTTCGCGCTGTGACCACAATCAAATAGGCCATCAAAGCCATAGTTGCCCACCCCGCCACCACTGCAATTCCGCGCTTCAGCTTGCGCTCTCGCCGCTTCTGGGCCTTTCGTTGCCCATCGATCAGATCTGCATGTTTTGGTCGGAAATTTGTCTTTATTCGGGGGGCGGTAGCACCAGGGTCTGAGCTGGGCTTCAGGACATAGTAGGTCAACGGGATTGTAATTATTCCCACAACAGTAAGAACAAAGAAAGGGAAGAATTGTCCCTGCCGAATGTCAGCATATCACCGTTTCTGCCATAGGAAAAAATCTGACCTGCTCATCATATGAGTAGTCTGTTCCACTCATCTTGAAGGTCTATTTGGTCTTGAAGACCAGGCCTGCAGGTGTCTTGCGCCCAAGTTTTGATAACGGCCCGCAAATCCTGGCGATTTCGAGAAGGGGATCTTTGATCGCAAGGACAGAAAAATGAATTGCTGTCAAATCCTAGCGCAGGGGAGGATGTTAAATAAAGAATGAGTGGAAGTGTGCGATGCCACTGTGGCTCTCGTGAGTTCGGAATGGAAATCTGGCTCTCCGAACTTTAGAGCAGGGGTAAAGCCAAACTAGACTATTTTAAGCATACAAAGTAAGCCACAGCTGGCTGCCGCACAGCCTCCTCAACAGCCAATCACAGTCCGTACTCGCATCTATTTCACGGTACTGCATAGAATGGACTGAGAAGCTCATGTAAGTCAACCTTTCTCGATGTAAATAATTTAGCTGGCCGAAGCAAATGTTCATGGCTTTGACCCAGCCGTATTAAATGCTAGATCCTGTTGTAGCCAGTTCCATATGCAAAAATTAAGACCTTTGCAGAATGATACACACCTGACTCCTGGATTAAGAAGAAACATTAATTTTATTCTCATGCAATCTGTATGTCTAGCTATATAAGTCTATGCTCCTCTTCTATCAAATAGCAACGATATGCCCGGTATTTAGCACCATTGCTATGCAACACCGATGCCATAACCTAAGTTCTATCTCTCTTAGCAAACACAAAGCTAACCTTGCAATTCGGATCTTGTAATATATCTACCAGCACATCATCATCCAGTGCTTTCTTCACTTCCCCAACTTCGTCATGTTCGTAACCGAACACGTCCTCCATCTCTCCCTTAAAGATAGTAGTATCAATGTGCCTGTACAGCATCAGAGCCTGCATCTTGCTCTTTGACTTCTTTTGCCGTTTTTGCTTTTCCTCATCAACTAGCTTCTGCTTAAGAGCTTCCACGTTGGCCTTCGTCGCGGCCACCATTTCGTTGATAGGAGGAAACAATTTCTCATCGCCGCTGTCATCTGAATCATCGCCACTATCCTCGATCTCAACAGGGTTCGGCATGCTGGAAGGGGGAAGCGGATCAGCACCTAGGCCCTTGCAATCGCAACCAAGGAGTTCGTGGGTTTGGCATGCAGAATCCAGTTTGAGCCTGAACAGGTCTCGTAATTCTTGGGCTGTGAAACTTGCTTCGTTCTTTTTGCCGTCAACAACACTATCGGCCAGCCCCATCTTGGTCACCTGTCGTTGATAGATTTTCTCGTCCATACCTCCGGCCATCAAGAACCTATAGATCTTCACAGGCTTCTTCTGGCCATCACGATGAATACGTGCCATTGCCTGCAAATCCGTAGCCGGATTCCAATCCACGTCAAAGAGAATCAGTCGTGAAGCACCGATGAGATTGATGCCAGCGCCACCTGATTTTGCTGAGAGCAGGAAAGCAAAGTTTTTAGATGCCGGCGTTCGATTAAAAGCATCGACAAGATCTTGACGTTTAGCGGCAGGAGTGCCGCCGTCAAGGCGAAGGAATGGAAGTGATAGAGATGCCAAGTGCTGACCTAGAAGATCTAGAGTTGAAGTGTAATTCGAAACAAGAACTATTTTCTCATTTGTGGTCGCAGAAAGACGTCTCAACATTTGATCAAGGACTTGGAATTTAGCGCTAGACTTTACCGGTGCCTGGTGAAGAATGTCTGACGGGATAACTTCTAGCAGCTCCGCGACGTTAGAGTTGCTTGGTGCATTCTCATTCTTTATCAGCAACCTAGGAGCGTTACAAACTTTCTTGAGCAAGGTGATAAGCTGGAGGGACACTTCCGGACTGCCCAGAACTTTGCCGAAAAAGGGCGATGCAAGAACGTGCTGATAAACTTCTACCTGCGCTTGTGTTGGTTTGCAGAATAGCACGTATTCCGTCTTTGGTGGTAGGTATTTCGATAAAATCTCGGCCGTACGTCGCAAGATAAACATTTTTGTTAACAATGAAAGTTCTTCTCCTCTGGCAGTGCCTTTCTCAATGTCCTTCTTCGAAGCCTCGGGTTGCCGACTCTTCAATATCGGAGCCTCAAACTCCTTCTTGAATGTGTTGGCGGTTCCCAGGAGTCCAGGATTGACAAAGTCCACCATCACAAAGAATTCTGAAAGGTCATTCTGGATCGGTGTTCCGGATAAGATGACTCGCATAGGGGTGTTGAGTGATCGAATAGCCTGGGCTGACTTGTTTTGTGCCGTCTTGAGTCGATGTCCCTCATCCGCCACAACGATATCTATCCCACCTCCTTTCTTTAGTTCGTCTTGCACTGATCTGAGTTTCTCATACCCAATAATCATAACACTGTAACTTTTTCCATGCGTAAAATCCGTGAGTTTGATCTTCTGGCCGTCCGCGACAAAAACACCAAGCCTCTCATTGCCAAGCCACTTCCGGAATTCCTTCTTCCAGTTGACGATTAAGGTGACAGGACAGACGATCAACGCCTTTTTGATGACTCCTTCAGATCCATGGATTGGATTCTGCTTCAGAAGCGTCCACAATAAGGCGATTGTCTGTAACGTCTTGCCTAGACCCATCTCATCTGCTAGAATAGCACCTTGACCATTGAAATCTCGCATTCCCATTACACATTCGTACATGAACTTGACTCCTTCGCGCTGATGTTCTCGAAGGTGTTGACCCAGGAACGGATCTAGAACGACATCCACGATTTCCTTGCCTCTGGGACAGTCCTTGGGTCTCGTCATTACCAAAGCTCCTGGTGCATTTGGGTCGTGCCGTGGCGTAGGACCACCGTCTTTCTTCTGTGGCATTATGGTGGTCGATAAAAGTGGATTCTTGAAATGTGCCTTCATGGCAGCACTTTTGTGTGTATTGGCGTAGAAACTCTTCGCAGGAATTTCCAATCCAGACCCCTCTTCTTTGTTCAATCCAGGAAGTGGTATTTTGCCTTTAGGAAGACTGATTGGTGCTTTTGGCGGCTTCGTAGCTGGGCTGCTATTGCTCCCATTACTTGATGTGCGTTTTGCTGATGTCTTAAGGAATGGTCGTCCAGCCAGAAAGTCCTCCTTGCTGATGATGGAATCGACCTCGACATCTTTGCCTCCAATGCTCAAAGTACTGCCTGGAAGCAGAGGATCCTTATAAATACACCTTCCCATTTCTCGACCCGAAATATCCTGTAGGCGAGCATAGCCACCATACACCGAGAGCACTCCATCCCCATCCCATGTCTTATGCTTCTTCGCTGTAAACTTGCGCCTATTCAACACAATTAGATTGCTTGTAGATTGCCAGGACGTTATCTTCATACCATAAAACAATATAATAACCTTCAGGACCATCCACAGATGCGTCTTGGGTAGATTTCAACTCGGTGGGATTTTTGACAACAAGCAATGGCTTTCGTGGAGCAAGAACAGCTGAAGATGCCTGGGTTGTTGCTGGTGGGGGGCTGTCCTCGACAACGTGTATCAACAATTTTCGTTTCTTGAACGGACGAGGTTGAGGTTCGTCATCCGACTCCGTGAGATCAATTGAGACTGGTTCTACAACACTCTTGAGGAGTGGGGGCTTGAACGGTTTGAACATCCTGCCCTTTAGGCTTGTTGATGGTAGAATGACTGATGTTTCTATTTAGGTGCTTCACGCGCAGATGAGAGACGCGACTTGGCTACTGTGCAGTAGCGCGTTTGGATCACCAAAATGCGTGACTGGCCTCAAAAACATGTTTAACCTTAGTGGCTTCTACGCGAACCAGACTCACAACGATCAAAGGCATCAAGTTTGCTACTATCAGGGTAAGTTCATCCCATTACTAAGAAAGAGTTCCCAGTCTCATCCTCTGCGAGAATCTGAATCATTAGAATCACCAGAATGACCAACAGATGCCTCCGAAGATGGTTTAGCGCCACACTCCGGCGGTTTTGCCGGGAAAATTCCCCCGGGGCCCGGACAAATCTGCAGAGACATCCGACATCCCACCTTCAGCCCCACCATCGTCATAGTGAAGAATTCAGATTCGCTGATCAGGTAAGTATTATTCACACTCGCACCTAACAGAACATGGTATAAGTAAATCTCTTCCCTCGCACCTTTGTCTTCTTTCCAAATCCTTTCATAGCCCGTAGCCCGTAGCCCATAACCTTTAACCCATCTCGAGCTTGTCCTCGAACCTCAACAAGACCACATCTCAACAATGGCAACCAAAACATACAATGTCGGAGTGATTGGATATGGGTACTTCTCAACTCCTCCGTATCGACTTCAACCACGCTGACAACCTCTCAGGATGTCTGCAAAGGTTTTCCATATCCCTCTCATCCAAGTAACACCAGCCTTCAAACTCCACTCCATCGTTCAACGGACCCCAAAACCTAATGACGATGCTGCCAAAGACCACCCCTCCTCCAAGATCTACCACTCCGCAACCGAGATGTTCGCAGACCCCTTAATCGACATCGTAGTCATCACAACCACACCCGACACCCATTTCTCCTTCGCCAAGTCCGCTCTGGAATTCGGGAAGCACGTTCTTGTCGAAAAGCCATTCGTGCCCACCTCTTCCGAAGCCCAACAACTCATCGACATCTCCCAGAAAACAGGAAAGTTGATCTGCGTATACCAGAACCGAAGATGGGATACCGACTTCCTGACTGTGCAGAAATTGATCGGGGACGATAAGCTTGGCAGAGTGGTGGAATTCGAGACACATTTCGATAGATATAAGCCAGTGAGGCCAGAGAGCTGGAAAGGAACTTTGGGAATGGACCATGCAGGAGGTGTGGTCTATGATCTGGGGACTCATTTGCTTGATCAGGCTTATGTTTTGTTCGGGATGCCGAAGAGTGTTACGGCGATATTTTCGAACCAGAGGAATGATGGAGAGGCCGAGCCGGATAGTATTACCGTGATGCTTGGGTACGGAGCCGGTGGGGCTTTGGTCACGGCCAAGGCTGGTGTAATTTGTGTTGAGACTGAGCAGTTGCGATACTGGGTTCGTGGCACGAAGGGAAGCTTCAAGAAGTTTCACCTGGATATTCAGGAGGACCAGTTGAAAGCGGGACTGAAGCCCGGTGATAAGGGCTTTGGAATTGAGAATGATGATAGCTCCGGAAAGTTGGTGGTTTTGGAAGGTGACAAGCCGAAGTCAAGTATCTTCAAGAATGTGGAGCCCAAGACATACGCGGCGCTATATGATGGTTTTGCAAAGGCGATTGAGGGCGGTGGAGACAGTGCTGTACCTGTGAAGGCAAGCGAGGCTCGGGATGTTCTGAAGATTATTGAGGCAGCAAGAGAGTCCGCGAAGACTGGAAAAACGGTAACATTTTAGTTTAGATTCTG
>Ga0302325_10026934_pt1 | contig 11931 bp, 11 predicted proteins | sample Palsa_T0_2_FD_201948 | JGI IMG/M metagenome (GOLD analysis project Ga0302325, IMG submission 201948) | Peat permafrost microbial communities from Stordalen Mire near Abisko, Sweden - Palsa_T0_2 | ecosystem: Environmental > Terrestrial > Soil > Palsa > Peat permafrost | place: Sweden: Abisko... | reverse complement strand
CGGAGTGCCCTCGGGCACCGCGGTGACCAATCGGACCATCGGCTTCGGCGCCCAAATCTACTTCCCCTCGGGCATCTTGAAGACCCAATCCGGACCGTTCTACGCGATGTATCTCAACGATCTCGCGAACCCCTGCACGCAGGGAAATCAACCCCCGAACCCGAACCAATCCGGCATCGTGTTCTTTCCCGGATCGGCGCCGCTCTATCGCAGCGGCACGATGGTCGGCGGTCTTGGAGTCTCCGGCGACGGCGTGGACCAGGACGATTTCGTGACATCCGCAGGCGCCGCCGGCTTCGATGCGCCGCTCGCCATCCAGGCATCCCAGATCGTCATCCGCAGCGTGCGGCTGCCCTATTGGAGTTTCCCCCGCAATCCGCTGATCCAATAACGACGCGGTCATGGCGCGAAAGCGGTTCGTGGGTAGGGCGGGACGCCCCCGTCCGCGGCGGACCCCAAGGTCCGGCAAGTTTCGAGCCAGGGAGCTCGGGAGCGGGTCAGGGTGCCGCCTCGGCCAGGTTGTCGGCCGGAACCACGATGTTCACCGTCAGTCTGCCGGATGTTAGGGCCACGAAGTCAGCTCTTTCAGGCCTGTGCTTGCCCGCCGGCGATTCGGCAGTGGGCGTTGCGCGGCGCACGGCGCCCGTCTAGCATTAATGTTGATGACGATGCCGCAGACGATCGGGCACTACCGGATTGTGTGCAGAATCGGCGAAGGCGGCATGGGGGTAGTCTACCAGGCGTGCCGTTGCGATCAAGACCATTCGGGGGGGCGAAACGGCGGAAGTCCGCGAGCGGCTCTGGCGCGAGGCCCGCTCGCTCGCCCGAGTCAACCACCCGAACGTGTGCCAGTTGTTCGATGTCGGCGAAGACGGCGACACGCTGTTCCTTGTGCTGGAGTTGCTGGCTAGTATAATCCCCTCATGCGCCCTTCGCTGCTTTTCCTTATAGCTGGTCTGCTCGCCTCCGCTCCTCGTGTCCAGGTGAAACTGGCTCCCGAAACAGGATCCACCGCCCGAGACGGACGGCTCATCGTTGTGGTGTCGAAGCAAATGCAAGGCGAGCCCCGGTTTCAGGTGACGTGGGGATTGGCGACTCAGCAGATCTTCGGCAAGGACGTCGATGGCTGGAAGCCCGGTGATACGGTCGAGATGGGCGCGGACACGCTTTTCTGCCCGGCGGCGTACGCGTCCAGGATTCCATGCTGAAGGCGTTACGACGGCGCTGGCGGTTGAGGCCAGTAGGAAGCAGATGGCGAAGCAGGTGCGAACCGTCGTCGCCAGAATGCCGCGGGATTTTCGGTTCGACTTTTTCAGAACCGGGAGCCAGAACTCCCTTGCCTGGGCAGCCATGTGATACGTCTATTTTACCGGGTGGGCTTCAGATAGCCCGCAACAGCATAGATACGAAATACTTGAGGCGAAATCGATTTTTGAGAAAAGCACACACCTGGGCGAGCGATGATTGGAATAGATGGAGGCCGTTCTGCTGCCCGGCAAGCATGTGCTCGCCAGCGATAAGCTTCGGGGGACCAGATATAAGTGTGGAAATCTCAGCCTCGTCTACGATCCTCGGCGACAGCGCTTGATGCAAGGATAAGGAAATGACCAAATTAACGCGGACTCACAGCCCATTGTATAAACCGAATCGAAGATTCCTGCTTATGGCGCTACCCTTGCGTGCGGACGTAAACTCCGTAGCTACCGGGGCAGGGATAGCCACGAGGATCTTTGTGCGGGTTGAGCGATCCGTCCATCGTTTTGCGATTGAACGTCTTTCGGCAAACGGTGCAACGATAGACATACGTCGGCCCTAGCCCGCGGGATGCTGATGAGCGGCGCGTGCTGGTATAGATCTGCGGCAAGGCGCTAGAAGTTGGGATAGTGAGCGGGCCCGTCGGTGTGAGTTCGACGGCGTAGCGTGGCGAGAAGACTTGTGAGGTGACCGCCGCACCCCGCATGCGGTCAACGCGATAAGAGCGATGCTCTGCTGAATCGCTCCTGATCGCGTGCAGCACAAAGTTCCCTTCGAGCGTTTGCCGGAGCGAATAGGGCTCGATGCGGCGTACGCTACCGTCGTAGGTGAGATCGACGCACAAGTGGTTCGCCGCGGCGAAGCGAATGATCTCGAGCATTGAACGCGCGCGGATGGGAACGCCCATGGGTAGGACGCGCTCGCGGACGGCGATTTCGCCGGCGCCGTGGTGGATAAAGGCGCGCTGAGGTACTTCAGCGCCCCTGAGAATCCATGCGAAGATCTCCGGCAGCGCGTCCCAAAAATCGTTGAGGGGCGGCAACACGGGGAGCTGGTGGCCGAGCATGTCGCCCACATCACCTCACGGTCAGCTCGGTGACTCACCAGGGCCTCGAAGGTCGGCACAGGGATGGCCTTGTAGGCGCACTTTTGCTGAAGCACGCCGCGGAGCACGGCAGCTGTCGGACGGCCGTCAGTATGGCGATAGAGGTTTACGGCATCGTACAGGTCGCGGGGACGCGTGCGCTCGCCCAGGGCGCGGAGCTTTTCGCCGAAGGCCTCTTCGTAGGCGTAGCAATTGGCCCAGAGTCCGTCTTCAGGACGGTCTGTGTAGGGGTGGAACACTTCGCGGCGGACCGCGGGCAGCACCAGTCTTTCGTCGGCCGTGAGGTCGAGCTTAACCTTCGGCCAGCCTCCGGAGGTTGGCGAAACCGGCCCGCGATAAGCGATCTTCGCCTGACAACTGAGGCGACCGCGCGGATTCTCGTAAATATCGAAACTAAGCTGGTCGGCCGGAATATTCAATCCGGATTGTTCGGAAACCCAGGCGCCGACGTCCTCGAGCGTCTCACGAAGAAATTCCTGGTCGATGTGGCTTTCGTCGCGCAAGGTGAAGTCGAGATCCTCAGAAAATCGGTAGGTCTCGAAATAGCACTTCTTGAGGCACGTACCGCCCTTGAAAACCCAACTCTCCGAAATGTCTTCGTGCGTGTTGATACCGGCGAGTATCCAGCCGAGCACGTAGTCCTTTTCGACCACGCTGGGCAACAAGGAAAACGATGACGCGGCTTCGAGGATCTCGCGACGATCAATCACGCGGCATCGCCTTTCCAGCGGGCAGGAACCCACAAGCGCCAGGCCGTGATGAGGTTTGACGACGATGATGCAGGATCGAGACGGGTATAGCCCTTTGTAAGGCGGCCGCGGCAAGCATCCGCGAGGCCCTTATCGTTGAGTTGTGTGTCTGCGAGAAAGCCGAGGCGCTTGAAGACCGCACCGTTGCCGAGCCGTTCCGCGTAGCGCACGAGGAGGTCGCGATCCCCAGTTTTGTCTCTGAGGTACGTGCGGAGGCATTCGGCGACATGGTCTATCCCACCGCCCGTTTCAGGCGCGGAGATCATGTCGATCAGCGTTCGGGCGGGGTCGGAGATCGCGACTTTCGCCGAGCCCCGCCAGAGGATCTTGAGCCCGAAGAGGCGCTTGGCCGGGATGCCGTGCAACACGAATACCGCACCCTGCGCGATCACGCGCCGGTCAACAACCCGGCGCGTTGTGAAGACGACGGTTTCGTTGAAGAGCTGTTCGGTAAGCTCCCAGTGATGGGCGGCTGTCCAGCCGCCGATATAGCATTGCCCGAAGAGTGTGGGTACTAACACCCAGGGATCGGCGATCACCTGTTCGCTGCCGGCGAGGTCGAGGGGCACTGGAACATAGAAGCCCGGTCCCACACGCCGAAGCCAGCCTTGCGCGCGCCAGCGCGACAAGAGCTTTGCGGCCGGGCCGCGTTCGAAGCCCAGAGTCTTGGCCACAAGATCCACGGAAACGACGTCCTTGGCGGCTCGGAGGACGCCCGCGAGTCGCGCACGGGACGCGGGCAACGGATCTAGCTCACGGCGCATGACTACATCGTACAGCATCAAATTCCCGGTTTTGGGGAAGAAATCGACTATTTTTATAGCTACAGGGCTTGGTGTGCGCCCGCTTCTCGCTCGCAACATCGGGCCATTCGACGCAGACAACGGGGGCCACTCCGTCATTGTTCTCAACTACCGCTTCTGGCAGCGTCACTTCGGCGGCGATCCTCACATCATCGGGCAACACTCGAAATCGATCACGCTCCCTACACCGTCATCGGGATCATGCCGCACAGCTTCGCATTCAATAACACCGCCGGCGCCGGCGATGTCTACCTGCCGGCCGCCAACGCTGCGCTCGAGCCCATCGTGCGCGCCAGTCTGCGAAAGAGCATCCCGAGCCCTATCGCTGGCATCTCGCGCTCGGGCCCATCATCGTGCCTTACCAGCACGAAACCGGCCGCACCCTGACGCTTCTTCTAGCAGGCGTTGTGCTCTTGCTAATCATCGGCTGCGCCAACTGCTCAATCCTTCTGCTGGCCTGTGGCAGCACCCGCCAGCATGAGCGCGCCATCCGCACTGCGGTCGGCGCCAGTCGCTGGCGCATCGTCCGCCAGTTGGGTCGTCGAAGCCATCATCATCTCCTCGACTGGCGCCGTCCTTGGCATTGCTGGTTCGTAGTGGCTTGCAATGCTTCCCTTGTTGCTTTCTCCGGATTCCTTTCCCGCCGAATCCGTCATTCGCATCAACGCTCCCATCCTCGCATTCTCTGTCGCGCTCGCGCCGCGATGAATTCGTGGCCCAGGCGCCGAACGTGCGCTTCATTTAGTCACCATGATCAAACCCGCCCGGGCGTGCGCTATCTGCCGAAGGGGAGCGACCGCTCAAAGCGCACGTATAAAGTGCTATTGATCCCCCGAGCGGTGTTAGAGCAAGCCTACATCGAAATGTTTAAGCCGTGAGGATTGCCCAACTGACTAAGCCTGCTTGCGCGTTTTCGGCATCACTACGACGTTCTGTGGTGCTTCAATGGTCCGCAGGAATGAAGCGCGGGAGACATCCTGCCTCGACTTGACCCAAGGTGCATAGTATTTTTCTGTGGTCCGCGTGTTGGTGTGCCCGAGCCACCGAGAGACGTCTTCCATGCGAGCGCCCGCGTTCAATTTGTTGACCGCAAACGAATCACGAAAACGGTGGGGATGGCAATCGGTTACAAAGGCCTGCTCACCAGCTTCATGGACCAATTGATATGCCCGCGTTTCAAGACCTGGAATCGAGCTCTCGAGACCATCCCAAAAGGGGTGACCAGGAGATAAGGGCGTCAGAGCGCAGAGTTCCTTCCAGAGTCCTAGCGAGAGAAAAGTAGTGCAAACCACGCCATACTTCCGCGTCTTGAACGGGACAAACTCATACATCGCGCATTCATCATCTACGACGGCTTTGCGCGTATCGAAGCGCAAACCATCTTGGCTACGCATGCCGGTTTCGTACCAGAGCTTCGCCAGGGCGACTATCCTGGCCGGTTCGCGGCGGAATGCACCGGCCCGTGGATCTTTGCTCGCCATCCTGCCGAGCGCTGCCAGAACGCGAAGATAGTTGGCTTCGCCGCCCTCAGGATCGAGCGGTATCGTCGTTTCTTTTGACGCCGGATTTTGGCGCGGCTTTTCGATCCCATGCATGGGACTTTCAGCGAGCCATTTGCGCTTGACCGCAAAATTGAAAAACGAAGCGAGGGTGATGAAGCGGGTATGATGGGTGGTCGCTCTTATTTCTTCAACCGCGACCCATTCGGTGCGCCACAATTCGATGAAGTCGGCATCAATTTCGGACAGCTGTGTGATCCCGTATTTCCCGCAGAACGCGCGCAGCCTTTGCGCCATAAGTTTATGGTTGGCCATTGTGCTTTCGCCGAGCTTGAGCGTAGAGGCCGTGTCCCATTTCGCCAGCGCGTCTTCCAATGAAACGGTCTCCGGTGCTGTCGGTGCTGCCGCTGCTACTGTTGCCGCCGCTGCCTGCTCGCTCTTGCCTGCCATCAGATTCTGGCAGAACCCTTCAGCCTTGGCCCACGACTTAAAGCCGGTCGATTTGCGCGGGTGGCGTTTTCCGTTCCAAGTGCCGCTGTACCACACCGGGCAGGTGCAGGCAGTGTACGTACGCAGGGTCTGGCCTTTCGGCATTTTCCGGCGGAGCAGCCCCAACTCGGGATGGCCTTCCGGCCCGTTCAAGCATTCGCCGGTATGGCGTCGGAAAGGAGTGAGCATGAGGTTAGTATACAATGTCGTGGTACACCATGGTACACGGAATGGCACTTTCCTAAATTTCCACTACAAATACAGGAGTTACACGAATATTTGAACTACTTAAACTACTTCACTGAAACCGAAGAGCATTTCCAGCGCGCCCGCGGCACCAGTCTGTTCCTGCTTTCGCCGCTCGATTGGGCCCTGCTCGAAAGCTGGAAAAACTCCGGCGTCCCTCTGGAAGCGGTGCTCCGCGGTATCGACGAGGCCTTCGAGAAATGGCGCGCCCGCAAAGTGAAAACCCAGATGGTGAACTCCCTGGCCTTCTGCGCCCAAGCTGTTCTCACCGAAGCGAGAATTATGGCGGAAGGCGCGCCCGAGCGTCCGCGAAAGGAAACCGCGCCGCCCTTCACCGTCCAGGAACTCCGCGCCTATCTCGAAAACAACGCCGCCGCGCTTCCCGTTGCCTATGAGGCAATTGCCGCCTCGCTGCGCAAACTGGCCGCCGGCGCCGAGCAACACTATACCGATCTCGAAGGCCTGGAGCAGCACCTGACGGTGCTCGAAGAGAAGATGATCGCAGCGGCCAGAGGCCAGCAAACCGAAGAGCAAGCTCTCGAATCCCGGCGCGAACTGGATCGCCAACTCCGCCCCTATCGCGGCAAGATGACTGCTGACCAGCTTTCCATGCTCGAAAAACAGTACCTGGAGCGCCACCTGCTGGAGCAATCCACGCTCCCTCGCCTCAGCCTCTTTTACATGCGGTAAGAGCGCTTCACGGGAGCCAGCTCCTAATATGCGATCCATGCCGAACTTGATGTGAAGTTCCTCCGCCGCAGCTCTTCTGACTGGATACACTCTTCGGAGCAGCAGCAGGGATGCATCCCCAAATCGTGCCCACGGATCTTTCTGCCCGTGTTTGCTGCCCGGTATCCTCGTGATAAGAATCGGCAGCTAATTTCGCTAGAATTGGTAACACCGCCCGACCGTTCAGCCACCCAGCGAGACGCGCGGAGGCGATTCGTTTCGAAGGAATCGGGGAGTCTGACATCATCTGGGCGGTCTTCAGCACGATTGGCCGGCCTCGACCTAAGTCCAACCGGAGCGAAGCGGCATCGATCGCACTTCCCGTACTCGCTTCGAACATCATGACGCGCCCGGAGGGTAGCCAGACCCAAAAATAACCACCATCTGCGGTGAAGTCGGCGTGCGCGCCCTGGCTCCAGTTGAACGAGCTGACCGACCGCATAATCTTCGACGATTCGACTGCGGTAACCAACTCTCGTTCCGCATTCTCGTAACGCTTCAAAACGGCTCCGTGACTGCCATAGAACACGAGTGCGTCCGATCCGACGTTACGCCACAGATCCATCGTGACCACGCTATTGCCGCCTGGAGCGACAAATATCGCGACCGGGCAGTTGACGAGATCGGCCGCCAGTACAACGCTTCCGAACTCGTGCCGGATTGTTTGTAAACCTTCACGGACCGGCGATTCTGACCGGCCGAGGACTCCACCGCCTTTGCCATCAATGGCTACGGCGGTTCGAGATGCTGGAGGCGGGGGCCCCTGGAGTATCCTCGCTAATGTAGTGGCCCCGGGGCAGTAAAATAGCACTGCTGTCGCTTTTCGGTCCGCTATTATTGGCCGGCCACCCTAATCCTGGCCGCTGTGGTGCAGGCCTGGACCACCGTGAAATAACGCGCGACGCCATCTGTACCCACGTCAAAGGGATTCGGCTCGCCCGGTTTGCGGTTCGCGGCAGCGTGAGCTTTGAAGTACGCATCGTCGAATTCGGAGTGGTTCGACATCAGGGCAGATGCGCCGTAGTCGGCGGCGGCCTTCGCCATCTTCCTGGAGGATGCGATATAGCCGTCGTAGAATGCGGCGCTGCCGTTAAAGGGAATCGCCGTCCCGCCCACGTAAGCCACGCGGAGGGGCTTGCCGTTGTCTTGCACCTCGAACAAGTAAGACAGCGTTCCAGGGGTGTGGCCCGGCATCGTGACGATCTGAACCGAGGCATCCCCTACCGAGACCTTCATACCATCAGTGCCCACGATGTCACGCTTCGCCTTGCCGCTGGCCCGTTTGTCCACGGCGTCCCAGTCTTCCGCGCCGTAGATCAGGTGCACGCCCGGAATCGAGTCCTGCAGTAACACGGCGCCGCCGTCGTGATCGGCGTGGGCGTGTGAGAGAATCACATACTTCACATTCTTCGGGTCCAGGCCGACTTTCTTCAGGCCATCCAAAATTTCGTCTCTCGCGGCGTACTCGAAGAGCGCCTCAATGACGATAATGCCTTGGCTGCCGACGAGGGCCCATGCGCTGTGGACTTTAGTTCCCAGGAAATAGAGGTTATCCGCCACCTTGGCCGGTTCGGCGTACCAGCTTTCTCGTGCTGGCGTACGGGGACCTGCTCCGCGGCCAGCTCCGGCCCGGCCACCCGCGGCCTGGGGACCGGCTGAAGGTGGAATGCAGAGGCGAAGAAACGTCCCCGCCCACTCCGTGCCCGCGGCCGCCTTCGCTGTAGCTAAGTAGCTGTCCACCTTCGGGGTGGGCGTTTGCGCCGATGCGATCCCGACGATCGCAGATAGAACCAACCCAGCGACGCTAATAAGCGACTTCATCCGATGCACCCCTCTCCTGATATTGCGATCCGCGCACGTCCCGTCCAGAGCCACATGCGCCCGTTCGGAATCCTTCGAAGCAAGCACCCGATCCAGCTAATTATACAGGCTCTGAGAATAATATCATCACTTCGCTTGTTCTTCACCTGCTCTGGTTCAAGGCCCCGGAATTCGAGCTTACCGGCAAGACGCGGACAAAGCCGGATGCCATTTGTCGCAGACGCAACCGTATAAGCGCGCTTCGCCAATCCAGGACGAGATTCCGGGACCAGTCAACACTGAACCTATCACTGCCAGGCGCTCGTTGGTGATGATCCAGTTGCGGCGATTCTCGGGAAGGATGTTGGCGCCGTTGTCGTTCTTCGCAACCTCCGTCCAAATGCGCAGAGGCTTCGTTCTTAATGAGTGGAGAGCGCATCTGCCGCAGTTACGCAGCAGGGCGACGTCGAAACATGATTGCGGCGCTTGCCGCCAGCAGAAGAGCCAATCCGCAGATGCCCCAAACGGAGAGCGCCGGCGCGGAGGCGGTGCCGCCGGACGGGGTCCCGGAGATCGTCGAACTATTGGAGAAGGTCCAGTTGACGATGTCCTGGTTTTCAAAGCCAGACCCCGTGGAAGCAGTGAATCCGACGTATGCCGTGTTCGTTGCCAGGATGGAGGCAATGTTGATCGCATACGCGTTGAGCGCCGTGAAAGTCGTGCCTTCGGCCGGATCGCTCAATGTGACCGTCAGGGCGGAACCGTTGTAGCTGATGTTGACGGTCCAGAGATCCCCGTTGGACATGCAGCCAGCCACGCTGTAGGTATTTTGCGCGGGATCGCCGGTGGGAAATCCGCATGAGGCGTCGCCGTATACATTGCTGGGAGCGGTATTCGTGAGGACGCCGCCGATATCGATCGCAACGTGGTTGCTGCTATTAGGTTCAGCGGCGAATTGGCCGAGGCCTCCGGCGGCGATGCTGTTGTTGTAAGTATCGAACTCGATAGCGAGGCTGTTGGCCGAACTGCCCGAGTATCCCATGCCGTTGCCCGAGGCGCCCAAGCCGCCGGGCGAATTAGCGATGACGAAGGTGATGCCATCGGCGGGATCTACGCCACCAGGGTTGGTGAATCGGAACTGGAATTGAGTGCTGAAGGTTGCGTTCGTCCCGAGGGGCACGGCCGTGGTGCTGTAGATGGCGCCCGCCTGGCTTCCCGCCGCAGGCGTCAGACGCATGACCGCTCCGTCGCTGGTGGTCTTGGTCGCGGAGTTGCCCACGAGCGTGAGTCCCACGGTGCTGCTGAAACTGCTGTAGGAGAACAGGACAGCCGCCCGGGCTCCCGCCGGGTAACTCAAGAGGCACGCGATCACTGCCAAGGCTGGCCTGAACGGTTTGTGACTCAGCATATGTCGACTCCCAGACATCAAGAAGGCCATGTGATCCCACCTCTTCATTTCACACTTCGAGCTCAGATTAGTCTATACCATTCGCCATCCTTGTATCCATCGATATATACAATTTGTCAGGCAAAGTAGAAATGTCGTGTCCAAGTCGTCCTCAGCGACAAAGACGAGTCCGTGATCGCCGCCAACGTAAAAGCAATCCTCGCAGCAATCGGTTGGACAGGCGTAATCAGGCCGCGTCGCGGACTTCTACCGTTATCTGTTTGCCGAGCGCCGCGAGCGCAGCCTGAATTCTAACCGCCTTGGTAGCATGCGCGGGATCCAGCATGCGGAATCACCCGCTCATGCACCGCGAGGCACCGTGCCAGTTCGGAATTGTTGACGCGCTGGTCCCGCATCGCAAGGTACAGCGCCAATTTCGGCGCCAGCCAAAGCGGCACCGGCGCCAGACGCTCACCACGCTTCGCCCCTGTAGGACTGGGGATCTCCCCCCGGCGGGACAAGCGGATTGAGAGGTCTGACCCGAGGGCGTCCATCGCCTCTTCGACCGCCTCCTTGTCATCTCTTCCATCGGTGGCAACAGCGGAAGGTCGACGAATTCAACTAGCACACGGCCGTCACCGCCGGCCGTGAATCGGGATACGCTAAGGCGTACATTGGTTCACCTCTCATAGCTCATGCAGATCGATGTTCAGATCCCTGCACATTTTCGCCAGCAGGTCGTACGATTTCTTTCTCCCGGCTCTCCAGTCTCGGGCAGATCTGTCCGATCGTCAAGTGGAAGGGACTAAACTCGCCGAAGTGTCAGCCCGGCCGCGAGCGGGCCAACGGCTCAGCCAGGGCCTTTTGGGAGGTGTATACTTGCCGTCTATGAAGACCTTGTCTGTTTTCCTGTGGGTTACTCTTGGCATTTTCGCCCAAACTCCTACTCCCGCCGATCGCATTGAGGCCGCGCGCAAGGGGCCGGGCAGCGCTGAAATGAAACAGCAAGCCGCAGCGGTGGCCGCCGCTACACAGGTCACCGTCTGGGGCCAGGATTACTTATTCCTCGCCACCTCGCCCTCACAGGTAACTGTGTCGATCGATCTGGAGCCGCAGAAACCGCTGGCGCAGGTCGACGCGACTCATTGGATGCTGCTCACCAAGATGCGCACCGGAGTCCTGCATCAGTATCAGTTCTATGCCGCTGGCAAGACGCTCGGCGCGCGCGGGGATGCAGTTGGATACAATCCCGATTCTTATCCCAAAGCCGGTGTGCCGCATGGCAAGCTGAGCGAGAAGCACACCATTACCAGCAAAATTTACGAGGGCATGAAGTCCGACTACTGGGTATACGCGTCAGCCGGCGTCGATCCCAACGTGCCGGCGCCGCTCATGGTGTGGCAGGATGGGCAGAACCTCATCAACGAGCTGAGCGGAATCCGCTTGATCACCGTCACGGACAATTTGGTCCAGCAGGGATTGCTGCCGCCAATGGTACACGTCATGATCGCGCCGGGCAACGGGCCAGATGGGCGCGCGATGCGTTCCGTCGAGTACGACACGGTAAGCAACCACTATTTGCATTTTCTGATGGAGGAGGTGTTGCCCGAGGTCGAGAAGACGTACAAGCTGCGCCAGGATGGTTACAGCCGCGCGATCGCAGGCGAGTCGTCGGGCGGCATCTGCGCCTTCAATGCCGCGTGGTTCATGCCCGATAAATTCTCGCGTGTGCACTCCGCCGTCGGTAGCTTCACGTCGATCCAGTGGCGATCCAAGGAGAATGCGGATGGCGGCAACGTGTACCCGTTTATGGTCCGCAAAGACCCCAAGCGGAACGTCCGCGTGTGGATGAGCGATGGCTCAGACGACC
>Ga0302325_10026932_pt1 | contig 11932 bp, 8 predicted proteins | sample Palsa_T0_2_FD_201948 | JGI IMG/M metagenome (GOLD analysis project Ga0302325, IMG submission 201948) | Peat permafrost microbial communities from Stordalen Mire near Abisko, Sweden - Palsa_T0_2 | ecosystem: Environmental > Terrestrial > Soil > Palsa > Peat permafrost | place: Sweden: Abisko... | reverse complement strand
TGGCATCAGCGACACGACCTTCATCACGACTGCCGGCGCGATGGCGACCAATACGTACTACACCGTGGCCGCGCCGAACCCGGCGAAGCTTCCGACCGCGCAAGCATTCATCACCGCCTACAAGAAAGCGTACAATACCGACATCGGAGCGTACAGCGCGAACGCCTACGCCGCCGCGATGATCGAGATTGCGGCCATCGAGAAAGCGCTCAAGAGCAACGGCGGCAAGATGCCGACCCGCGCGGAAGTTCTCAAGAACATCGCCGCGACGAAGAACTTCGAGACGCCGATCGGCAAGATCGGATTCGACGCGAACGGCGACACGACGGCCGGCATCCTCAGCCTCTACAAGATCACGAATGGAAAGGCCGAGTTCGTCGATCAGGTGACCGAGGGCGGCTCGTAGCGGCTTTTGGAAGTATTCTTCCAGCAACTCGTCAACGGGCTCTCTCTCGGCGGTATCTACGCGCTCATCGCGCTCGGATACACGATGGTCTACGGGATCATCGAACTGATCAACTTCGCACACGGCGACGTGTACACGCTCGGGACGTTCTTCACCCTAGCCGTGCTGACCGCGCTCGGGGTCTCGGGCGAGTTGCACGGGCTGCCGCTGATCGGCGTGATCCTGCTGGCCGTGGTCGTTTCGATGTTGCTCTGCGGGATCGTCGGAGTGCTCATCGAGCGGCTCGCCTACCGGCGCCTGCGCAACGCGCCGCGCTTGGCGCCGTTGATTACCGCGATCGGCATGTCGTTCATCCTCGAAAACGTCATGCAACTCTGGAAGGGTCCCTCGCCGGTACCGCTGCCGGACTTTTTCCCGAATCCCGCCCTCGATCTCGGGGGCGTTTCCATCAGCGCCAAGTCAGTGCTGGTCATTTGCCTGGCGCTGGTGATGATGGTCAGCCTGCAGCTCTTCATTTCCACGACGAAGATCGGTAAGGCGATGCGCGCGACCGCTCAGGATCGCGACGCGGCGCAACTCATGGGCATCAACATCAACACGACGATCGCGATGACGTTCTTGATCGGCAGCGCGCTGGCGGGAGCGGCCGGCTTCGTCAGTGGCGTCTACTACGGAACGACCTGGTTCTTCAACGGATTTGAAGCTGGTCTCAAGGCCTTTACTGCGGCAGTTCTGGGCGGCATCGGAAACATTCCGGGCGCGATGCTCGGCGGCTTCGTCATCGGGTTGGTCGAGGCGATCGCGACGCAATACATCCCCGGCGGCCAGCAGTGGAGCAACGTCATCGTGTTTTCGGTGCTCGTGCTGGTGTTGATCTTTCGGCCTGCCGGCTTGCTCGGCGAAGCGCTCCCCGAGAAGGTGTAGCGGCGATGTCCGCCACGGTCCGCCGCCGGCTTCCCTACCTCGCGCTGGTCTTGCTGCCGTTCATTCCGTTCATCGATCAAAACAATTCGCACGTCGATTTTCTCGCCAACGCCGGCGCTTTCGTTTTACTCGCGCTCGGTCTCAACATCGTCGTCGGTTTCGCGGGACTCCTCGATCTCGGGTACGCGGCGTTCTTTGCGATCGGCTCGTACAGCTACGCGATGCTGGCCAGCCAGCAATTCGGGATCCACATTCCGTTTTGGATCATGCTGCTCGTCGCACCGTGCATCGCGGCGTTGTTCGGCGTCCTCTTGGGAGCGCCGACGTTGCGCCTGCGCGGCGACTATTTGGCGATCGTGACGCTCGGGTTCGGCGAGATCGTGCCCCAGACGTTTCTCAACCTCTCGCAGTTCACGAACGGCCCAAACGGCATCAGCTCGCTCGATCAGCCCTCACTCTTCGGGCACAACTTCGGGTTCAGCGCCACGCCGTACTACGAAGTGATGCTCGTGCTCATCGCAATCGGCGTTTGGTTCGCGAGCAATTTGCAGAACAGCCGGCTGGGTCGCGCCTGGATGGCGATTCGCGAAGACGAGCTGGCGGCGCGCCACATGGGGATCAATACGACGACGGCCAAGCTGGCGGCGTTCGCGCTGGGAGCCTCCTTCAGCGGGCTCGCTGGCGTCGCCTATGCGGCGAAACTCGACCTGGTCTCACCGGATCAATTTCAGTTCAACGTCAGCGTGCTGGTGCTCTCGATGCTGGTGCTCGGCGGCATGGGAAACATCTGGGGCGTCATCGTCGGCAGCCTCGTCTTGTCGTTCCTCAACAGCTTCTTGTTGCCGCAGTCCACGAACCTCGCGCACCAAATCGGACTGACCGGTGTCGACTTCACGAACTATCGCTTCATGCTCTACGGCGTGATCCTCGTCGCGATGATGCTCTTCCGGCCCGAAGGTTTGATTCCGAGCCGGCAGCGCAAGGCGGAGTTTCACGAAGCCTTGGACGATCCGGCGCTCGAAGCGCAAGAGCAAAGCGAATATACGAGCGGTGCCGCCTGATGGCGTTCTTCCGCTTGACCGACGTGCGCAAAGACTTCGGCGGGCTGGTGGCCGTCAACGACCTCTCGTTTGAGATCGAGGCCGGCAAGATCGTCGCGATGATCGGACCGAACGGCGCAGGGAAGTCGACGGTCTTCAACCTGATCACCGGCGTGTACGCCCCAACTCGCGGGACGATCGATCTGGAAGAGCGCTCCTTGGTCGGTCTCAAAACCTACGAGATTGCATCGCTCGGGATCGCGCGCACGTTCCAAAACATTAGGCTCTTCGCCTTCATGTCGGCGCTCGACAACGTCATGACCGGCGAACATTCCCGCATGCGTGCGAACCTGTTTGGTTCGCTGCTCCACATTCCGTCCGAACGGCGTGAGGAGCGCGTCACGCGCGAGCGCGCGCGCGAATTGCTGAGCTTCGTCGGTTTGGAACAGCATGCGGGGGGCTACGCGCGAAACCTTCCATACGGTTTTCAGCGCAGGCTCGAAATCGCGCGCGCGCTCGCCAGCGACCCCAAATTGCTCTTGCTCGACGAACCAGCTGCCGGCATGAATCCACGCGAAAAGGACGATCTCATCGGTTTGATCGGCCGGATCAGGGAGCGCGGCGTCACCGTCTTTCTGATCGAGCACGACATGCATCTGGTGATGAACGTCAGCGAGCGCGTGACCGTGTTGGATCATGGTGAGAAGATCGCCGAAGGAACGCCGGCGGAGGTCCGAACGAACCGGCGCGTGATCGAAGCATATCTCGGAACCGGGGCGGCCTAAGTGGCGCTCCTCGAAGTCGAAGGTATCGACGCGCACTACGGCCGTATCCAAGCGCTCTCAGGCGTTAGCCTGCACGTCGACGAGGGCGAGATCGTCACGCTAATCGGCGCCAACGGCGCCGGTAAGACGACCACGCTTCGCGCGATCAGCGGTCTCATGCGCCCGAGCAAAGGAACCATTCGCTTTGCTGATCGCGACATCACGCGCGTCACGCCCGATCAGATCGTTCGCACGGGGCTCGTCCAATCGCCGGAAGGCCGTCGCGTGTTCGCGCGGATGACGGTCCGCGAGAACCTCGATCTCGGTGCGTACACGCGCAGCGATTCAGCCGAGGTTGCGGCGGATCTCAAGCGCGTCATCGAAGTCTTTCCGCGCCTCGAGGAACGCTTCGCGCAAAAGGCCGGAACGCTCTCGGGCGGCGAGCAGCAAATGCTCGCGATGGGACGCGCGTTGATGTCCCATCCCCGCCTCCTGATGCTGGACGAACCGTCGCTCGGATTGTCCCCGATTCTCGTCGAGACGATCTTCGGCGTGATCCGCGAGATCAACCAACAAGGGACGACCGTGCTCTTGATCGAGCAGAACGCACGGCAAGCGCTTTCGATCGCGTCTCGCGGCTACGTGCTCGAAGTGGGCAGGGTCGTCTTCGAAGACACCGCCGCGAACCTCATGGCGAGCGAAGCCGTCCGTGCCGCATACCTCGGGGGCGCAGCGTAAAGGCGGGTATAGCTGTTGCGATGCGAGGCTGCGCCGTCGTTCTCAGCGCGATACTGACGTTGTCCTTTCTCCCGGCGCGGCTCGGCGCGGCCGACGCGGCCACGAGCCTGACGACGAGCATTCCGGCGACTTCCGAGACGCCGCAAATTCCGGCCTACGTTGCTCGCCCCGCCGGCAGCACGCCCGCGCCGGGCGTCCTCGTCCTCCACGGCTGCGACGGCTACACCAAACACTACGCGCTCATTTCCGACTGGCTTGCGAGTCACGGTTACGTTGCGGTCGCGATCGACTCGCTGCGCCCACGCGGCAAAAAGAACTCGTGCGGCGATTGGAGCGGCTCGCGTAACGAGGCCAAGGACGCGCGGGCGACCCTCGCCTGGATGCGCTCGCAGCCCTACGTCGACGGCTCGCGCCTAGCGCTGCTGGGCTACTCGATGGGAGGCATCGCGACACTCGACGTCGTTGACCCAAATCAACCGGAGCGGCCGCCCGATGGTCTGCGAGCCGCGGTCGCCTATTATCCGTCGTGCCGGAACCGCGTCGCGGCGAGCGTGAGCGTGCCGCTGCAAATCCTCGACGGTGACGCCGACGACTGGACGCCCGCGCCGCCCTGCCAAGTGCTTGCGACGGATGCCGCGGAAATCGGGAAACCGGTCTCCATAATGACGTATCCGGGCGCGACCCACGCGTTCAACGTGAAAGCGCCCGATCGCATCAGGTACGGCCACCATCTGCGCCACGATCCTACGGCGAGCGCCGACGCCGAAACGCGGACCCTCGACTTCTTTCGGAAGTATCTCTAACCGGCGACGCTCCGCGCGAGTTCGGAGTCTCCAGCTTCCGATGCGATCATGTACGGTCTCCGATTGAACCACCGAACGTACTGCTTCCAGAAAATCGTGGCCGTCAAGAAAACGGTAATAGACGCGAGGCCGCAAGCGATGAAAAGCAGCGTTCGAAAGAGCGAGGGATGAGGCTGCGAGCTCAAGCCGGTGATCGAGGCTCTACCCGCGATGAAAGCAGTGAACAGGCCGAGCCACCTTCTTAACCGCAACTCTGATTGGCGTGCCCGGATTTTCCGAACCGGTTCGCTCATCTCCATCACGAAGTCGCCATCGCGTTGAGACTTCCGGAGCTAGCCGACGGTCGTCGCGCGCGTGTTGCGCAGGTGTTGGGCGCCGAATACCGGTTCGCCGCCGACCAGCGTCGCCAGGATCTCGTACTGTTCGCTCCAGATCGAGAGATCGGCGCGCTTTCCGCGTGCGATCGTGCCCGACTCGCGTTCGATTCCGAGGAGTCCCGCGGGTGAAGCGGTCGCGCTCACGATCGCCTGTTCGAACGGAATCGAGGCGTACGACATCAAGTTGCGCACGCCGCGATCGGCGTGCAGCGCGCTGCCGGCGATGGTGCCGTCTTCGGCCCGAACCACTCCGCCTTCGATGCGATAGCCGCTCCCGGCGGGAGCCATGTAGTCCGAGGCAAGGACCATGCGCTCGCGCAGCGTGCGATACAGGATGTCGATCATCACCGGAGCGACGTGATAGCCGTCGCAAATGACCTGGACCGTCGTGCGCGTCTCCTGGATGAAGGCCGCCAAGATCGACGGCTCGCGGTGATCGAGCGGCGGCATGGCGTTGAATGCGTGCGTTATCGTACGGAAGCCGAGCCCGATCGCGAGGATCCCGTCGCGATATTTCGCGGACGTGTGTCCGGCCGAGCAGACGATGCCCTGATCGTGAAAGAAGCGCGTCGCTTCGTCGACGCCTTCGACTTCGGGGGCCATCGTGACCATAACCAGCGCGCCGCGACAGGCATCGATCATGGCTTTGGTCCGTTCCGGATTCGCCGCAATCAACCAGTCATGGCGGTGCACGCGGCGGAATTTCGGATTCAGGAACGGTCCCTCGAAATGCAGTCCAAGACAGCGGGCGCCTGCAATCTGCGGATGTTCCAGCAGCGAGAGTGCGGCTTCGGCCACTTCCTCAGCGGCGTGAAGCATCGACTCCCAGGGTGCCGTCATGATCGTGGCAACGAAGCCGGTAACGCCTTGCGCCGGATACGAGCGCGAGGCAACGTCGACCGCGTTGCCCTGGTCGCGGTTAAACAAAACGTCCTCGGCGCCATTTGAATGAACGTCGATCATCCCAGGCGCGATCGTCGTGTGAGCCGGCAGCGCGAAGTCGCTGGGACCTTCGCCGCCGATGATGTCCGTGATGCGTCCGTTTTCTATGGCGAGGCGCCCGTACTGAAGAGCGCCGGTTCCAAGTGCGAGTCGTGCCGGGCCGAGCGTGAAGGAGCGTAACACTTGGCGAGGGGTTCGGGACGCCGGTTCGGCGGCCCTAGCTTCGTTCGCTACGTCCCAGCCAACGGTCGAGAGCCCGTCGCAAATTCGGACGCGAACTGACGTCGGGAGACGACTGTGACGTCACACTTTTCTCGCCGGCGCGCCGCTCGCGTTCGGAAAGGCGCTGCATGTGCGTTTCCGCGTGGGCTTCGAGCGTTTGCCGCAAAGCTCCCAGCTCATTCCAAGCTGCGGCGGCACGTCCGGTCTGAGCGGCTTCAAAGAAGTCGAGCGCTGACACGGTAAAGATGCGCGGCGTCGCGATCCCGCGTTCGCGCAGGTAGCGCGCGGCCAATTCCACGACCGTGCGGCGTTCGGCTGGCGTTTCGTTGTCGGCGATCGTATGCGCCAGAAGCATCGGTTTTCCGAGTTCGGCGACGCGCGCGTACAAGCTGAGTTCGTTCTCGGAAAGTTGACGCGAGAAGAGCCCGACGACTTCGCTCGCCGCAGCGGCCGCAGCGAGCGCGACCTCTTCGGCGACCGGATCACCCGAGTCGAAGGCCGGCGCGTGCACGAGCACGAGTTGTCGCGGAAGGCTCCACGGTATTTCGATCAGCACGGGCGAGAGCGCCGCGTGCGCCATCGCGGCATTAACCTCGATCTCGTTCCACGTTCCGGCGTCGTCGAGGGCGTACGCGCGGTTTCGTTCGCCGTAGCGCACGTGGATCGGAAAACGCGCCTCGCTGCCGACGGAGTCTTCCAGCAAACGCGTTCCCGCGATGGCGTTGATCAAACTCGATTTGCCGCGTCGCAGCGCACCGAGCACGACCACGCGGTAGCGTTCGGGCCGCAGCCCGCGATCGTAAGCCTCCGCGGCAAACGGCGCCGCGTCAGGATCTTCGGCAACGCCGCGTTCGAGTGCGGAAGCGAAGCTTCGCTCGGGGAACAGCGCACGCACGCGGTCGTCGATCGCCGACAGCCTCGCAGTCGCACGTTTGAGCTGCTCGAGAGCTAAGGAACGGGCGGCGCCATCGTCCGCGAGCTTCAGCGCGCGGTCGATCGGATCGAGCGTTTCGCTCCGCAAGGCTGCGCGGCCGGCCTCGAGCGAGCCCGCCAGGTCGCCGTATACGGCGCCGATTCGCGCGGCGATGTCGGCAATGAGCGCTTCGAATCCGGCGGCGAGATTCGGTAGGAACGTTTCAGCGAGGTCGGCGCCGAGCTCACGTTTCATGTACGTTCCGTGGGGGCGAGCCGTGAATGCCGTGGCGACCTCGTGGACGAAGGTGACGGCCGGTTTCCCGAGCACTTCGAGAACGATCGTCGAGGCGATGCCGCTGGCAAGATCGCGCGACCAGGTTCCGCTGCCCGGTTCGCCGCCCAGACGCAACGCGACCGCGTCGGCGACGCGTAACCCGGGATGCTCGCGCTCGAGCAAACCCAGCGCGCGCGCGACGTGACCCGCCACTTCGTCCGCGAAATGCTTGAGACTCGCCCCAACCGCCGCATCGACCAAGATGTGAAATCGTCCGCGATCGCGGATGCGTTCGATGTCGGCTACGTCGATCGCGCTTGCGAGGGAACGAATGAGTTCGCTCGACAGGGTGTGGCCTTGCGCCTCGATCCAGGCTGTGCGCTCGACGCCGGCTTTGGCCGTCTCGTCGCGCTGCCTCGCCAGGACGCGTTCGCGTTCGATCAGCTCCCGTTCGGCACGCTCGCGCTCGGCGCTCAAGGCTGGCCGCTCGGTAGCAAGCAATGCCGCTTCGCGCCGCAGACGGACCGACGTCAGCTCGCCGAGCTCGGCGAGCACGCCGAGAACGCGGTGCACGCGATCCGCCTGAGCCCGCTCTTCGAGCGAGCGCTCGAGGGCGGCAAGGAGCGTTTCGAAACCGCTGGCCGCGCGCAGTTCTGCGTCGTTGTCGAGCAACGCCAAGGCGTAGTCACGTGCCGAGACGGAGAAGACTTCGGCGCTTGGCGCGAAGCGTGACGCGCGCTCGATGATCCGGTCGCGCGCGTGCTCCCACGCCGGACGCCCGTCGGATTCGGGAGCGCGCCACAGATCGATCTTCGTTTGCACGATGAAGATCGTTCGGACGTGCTCGCCGATGAGGCCGAGGAAGGCAGCATCGCCTTCGCTGAACGGCTGTTGCGTATCGATCAAATACAGGACCGCGTCAGTACGCGGCAGATAGGCGAGCGTCGCACGGCGATGGGCCGGATTGAGCGATGCTAGTCCGGGAGTGTCGGCAACGATAAAACCGCCGGCCAAGAACGCCGAATCGACACCGACGGTGACGAACGAGGGCGCCGAGTCGTCGTCGGCGGTCGCGTCGTGAAGGGTGCCGGGCGCGTCCTTACCGACCGCGACGAAACGCTCGAGCCGGTCGAGGGGGATCCGCTCGACACGCCCGGACGGGTAGCGCGCCGTCGCCGACTCGCTGGCGGCGTATTCGAGTTCGGTAATCGTGGCGGTCGAAGGGTTGATGTCGACCGCGAGCAATCCGCCGACACGTCCTTGCGGATCGCGATGGACTTTCCCCAGCAGCGCATTCAAGAGATACGATTTTCCGCTTGAGAATTCGCCGGCAACCGCGAGCGTGAAGCGACGTTCGAGACGTTCGCGCTCCGTCGTAAGACGTGCGAGATCGAGTTCGCGAGCAGGCCACGCCGGGAGATCCGCGCCGGCAAGCAAGTCGCGCAGCGCGTCGAGCGCGCCGACGACGTCTTTAGGGGCCTCGGGCATCGGTCGTTACGAGCGAATCAGCGCGAGCGCTTCGTCGCGGTGCCGCTCCATCAATTCCTTCGTATCGCCTTCCACGTTGAGACGGAGGAGCGGTTCCGTGTTGGAGGGCCGTACGTTCATCCACCAGTCGGGATAGGCAATCGTGAGCCCGTCGAGGTAGTCGACCTTGCCGTCCTTGTAGTGGGCGCGTATTTCCGCCAGCTTCGCCGGAATGTCGCGAACGCGCGAGTTGACTTCGCCCGAACGGAAGCGCGTATCGATCGGTGCGACGACCGCACTGACCGGCGCGTTCGCCTCGCTGAACACCTCGAGACACTGCAACAGCGCGATCATTCCAGAATCGGCGAACCAGTTGTTCCGGAAGTAGAAATGCCCGGAGTGTTCGCCTCCGAATACGATGTCCTCGTCGCGCATGATTTTCTTGATCAGCGAGTGGCCGACAGGCGAACGCAGCGGAACGCCCCCGGCGCGCTCGATCGCTTCGGGAACGCTGCGACTGCAAATCAGGTTGTACAAGATCTTCGCGCCGGGGTCTCGCTTGAGGGTGTTGATGCCGACGAGTGCCGTGACCATGTCGCCGCCGATCAGGCCGCCCTTTTCATCGACGAGAAACATGCGGTCCGCGTCGCCGTCGAATGCCGCCCCGAGATCGCACTGGTTCTCGATCACGGCCTTCTGCAGAGCGACCATGTTCTCGGGCTCGATCGGGCTTGCCGGATGATTGGGAAAAGTTCCATCGAGTTCGAAAAACAGCGGGATAACTTGACAGGGAAGCCGGTCGAAGACGTGCGGGACGGTCAGGCCCGCCATTCCGTTGCCAGCGTCGATTGCAATCTTGAACGGCTTGATCGTTGCCGGATCGATGAAGCTCAAACAGTGCGTGGCAAATTCGTCGAGGATCTCCCGGTGCGAGATCGTTCCGCGTCGCGCCGCGAGCGGTCCGTACTTCCCGCTCGCGACCCGATCGCGAATTTGCGCCAGACCCGTCTCGAGTGAGATTGCTTGAGCGCGGTCGCGTGTGAATTTCATGCCGTTGTACTCAGCCGGGTTGTGCGATGCGGTGATCATCACGCCGCCCGCGAAGCCGTACTTGCCGACCGCGAAGTAGAGCGCGTCGGTCGAGACGAGACCGATGTCCGTCACGTCGGCTCCCGCGTCATTCGCACCGGCCGCAAATGCCGCGAAGAGTTTCTCGCCCGACGGGCGCATGTCGCGGCCCACGACGATCGATGTCAATCCCAGTTGCTCGACGAACGCGCGTCCGATTCCGTATGCGATCTCGTCGTTGAACTCGCTCGGATAGATACCCCGCACGTCATAGCTTTTGAAGATCGCGCTAAGGTCAGGCAGCAGCGACGCCGGGGCGGTTTGCTGGATCGGGGCCACTGGCGGAACCGGAGTTACTTGCGTAACCGGAGGTACTTGCGGAGCCGGCGCGCTTTCCGAGACTCGGGCTTGGTCGGGAATCGAGAAAAATACCGTCTGCGGCTCTGAAGTTTGCGGAACAGGATCCGCAGCGACGCTTGCGACGCTTTCCGAAGTTGCTACCGGCTCCGGAGCGACCACAGGCTCCGCAGGTTCGGCGCGTTCTGCGCTAGGAACGGCAACGAAAGCTTCGATCGCCTCGGCGCACTTGTCGGGTTCTTCCTCGAGCGGGAGAATGCCGGACTCGGACAGCGTCACCAAGCGTGCGTCTTTGGCCAATCGAACGAACTCTTGGGCGCGTTCGAGTGGGCTCGTCTTGGAGGCTTGTTCACCCCACAAAATCAGAATGGGCGCTTCGACGAACGGAAGATCGCGTGCGACGTCGCAGTTGAGTCCACCGCCAACGAAGAACGCGGGAACATAGCGTGCGCCCGGCTGATGCGCGACCGCGTAATAGTGATCGACGACTTCGGGCGTTGCGGAGGCGGGCGATGCGTACGATTGGTTGCGCAAGAACCACGCGATCGACGGTCGCGAGGAGAGTCCGTTAAATGCCGCTTCACCCACGACCGGCGAGCGGATGAGGGAGGTGATCGCGCGTTGTGCGGCGTTCGCGTCTGCGTCGAGAATTCCGAGCCCGGTAGGACAGCTCAGAACGAGATGCCGGACGCGGTCCGCAACGCGGGCTGCGGCGCGGACCGCGAAGGCCGCACCCAGCGAACTCGCGACCAACGTCAGCGGTTCGCTTGCGAATTCCCCGATCGCGTCGACGATCTGTTCGACGAACAGTTCGGCGCTGTAGTCCACGTCGGGCATTTCCGAGAGTCCGCACCCCAGCAAATCGAAGGCGATGACCCGGTGATGCTTCGCGAGGAGGGGCGCGATCTTGCGAAATTCATACGAAGACGCGCCGGCGTAGATGCCGTGCACGAGGAGTAGCGGCGGTCCCTCACCGAGTTCGGTCGCAAAGATGTCGTAGCCACGCCATTGCCAGCGGCGGCGCACGCCGCCGATATGGTCGACCGGCAACGGACCGCTGGCGCGCAGGCCGCGATTGACCAGAACGGCTGCGGCCCCCGTGAGTCCGATCGCTCCGAGTGGCCGGAGAAGCTTGCGAAACCTTTCGAATGACCCCACAGGCGCCCTATTCGCTCAGGAGGCTGAGGGCCATGCGGACGGGTTTCAGCTTCGTCCAAGTTGGAAATAGAGTGGCTGTGACGAAACGCCGGCCCAAGCGCCTGCGCAGCGGTGGTTTGGTTTGCGGCACTGCACTGGCGGTGTTTTTTGGGTTGGGCCAGCCGGTCGAAGCACAAGCCGATGGGTGCTGGCCGGTCACCAGCGGGAGCCGGGTCTCGCTGATGTCCGACGCGGCTGACCCCGACGTCTTCCTATGGGATTCGCGCCAGCGCTTGATCGACTATGCAGCCGGGCAGTGGGGCGACGCCCGGGCAATCTTCGCGCACACGGTCTTAGCGCGGCCCGGTACGTCGGCCGTCGTCGTCTCCTGCGAGTCCGGCGTCGCCCACCCCCGGTACCAGTCCGGCACCCAGGATGCGATCGGTGTTCGCATCATGTCCGGTCCGTACCGTGGCCGTTCGGGCTGGGTCCTCTCCA
>Ga0302325_10026931_pt1 | contig 11932 bp, 5 predicted proteins | sample Palsa_T0_2_FD_201948 | JGI IMG/M metagenome (GOLD analysis project Ga0302325, IMG submission 201948) | Peat permafrost microbial communities from Stordalen Mire near Abisko, Sweden - Palsa_T0_2 | ecosystem: Environmental > Terrestrial > Soil > Palsa > Peat permafrost | place: Sweden: Abisko... | reverse complement strand
AGCAGTTTGTACAGAATGTGCCGTCGCAGCTAAAAGCCGTCAAGCACGTGTGCCGTGCCCTTCGTTCGACAGTCTCTTCCCCAAGACTTCATGCGCCGTCTAACTTGGTGAACTGAAAAACCTACCCTGCGGGACTGAGTTTGGAAATGGAGTTCTCACACATGTTCTTTAGCCCCTGAGGTACGTCTTTCCTGCCCGGTCCCGAATTTTTCCGCAGCCTGTAAAGCCGTCAAGCGCGCAGACCATTTGCTGCACGGCTGAAGCCGTGCCCTTCGTTCAGACTATTGGGAAAAAACCTGATCCTATTCCGCTGACCTCTCTTCAAAGCAATCAGCTAGGCTTCCTCCCGTAGCGGCGTGGGCGTTTGCTATTTGGGCAGGGCAAAGACGACGTACGCCCGGTTCGCGGTTCCACCTACAGGTGGCCCGGCTCTGTCGCCAAGCCCCGAGGGCTGTGCCGATGCCGCAGTCACAACGAGGTATTCTCGACCGCCCACTTCATACATGGACGGAAGGCCCTCAGTGCCGGCTGGCAGCGGCGCACTCCACAGCACTTTGCCATTGCTCGCATCGAATGCGCGAACCTTGCCGTCCCTGCAGTTTACAAAGATCAGTCCCGTGGACGTAACTACCATTCCACGCCGCTCTCCGCCTTCTAAAAACCCGCTGTTGGTAACTCCCTTTGCCGCAAGCTCAGGATCTTCGCCGAGGGGGGCTTTCCACTGGATCGTTCCCGTATTCAGATCGTAGGCCACGAGCGAAGACCACGGCGGTGCGATCACGTATGGATAGTCAAGTCCATAGTCTGTATAGAGCCGCTTGGGAGCGGTTACTCCATCAGGGTAAGGTGGTCCGCCAAAGCTCCCATATTCATTTCGATTTCCAGTGGGCGCAACGAGACCGCCAGGAGCTCCTCCAGAAGCCACAATGGGCCCACCGAGGTCGGCCGCCGGCGGCTCAGGAGCTCGAGACGGGCGGGTTTTTCCTTCAGGGTTGAGCAGGTAGGCGTAGAGCGCTTCCTGGTTGGCGCTGCTCAGGGAAGAAAACGCGGGCATATCGCCCCTTCCGGCGGAAACAAGGCGCTCGAATTCATCGAGGTTGAAGCGTGCATCGATGTCGATGAGGGATGGGACCTCTCCCCCGCCCTGCCGATTTGCCCCGTGACATGACTGGCATGATTCTTGAAAGAGCACCTTACCGGTAGCGGAGGCGCCGTATCGTCCATTGCTGGAAGGCAGATGGCGCTCGGCGACGAGGGGCACGAACGACGGCCAATCCTGGGTGAGAACGTAAACCAGACCCTTCGCCGGATTGGAAGCGGTGCTGCCCCAGTTTGAGCCTCCACGTGCCCCTGGGAGCGCCACCGTCTCCTTGTCTTGCGAAGGCGGCGTGAAGAGGCCTTGGTTGTTATCGGCTTCGATCTTCTTCTTCCAGGCGTCACGCTCCTCGGGCTTCAGATAAGGATTGACATCGGCAACTGTCATGGACTGCCGTGCGAACGGAGGCGGAGCAGTAGGAAACGGCTGGGTCGGCCACGCCTGCTCTCCAGGTACGTCGCTCTTCGGAACCGGGCGCTCTTCAATAGGCCATATTGGTTGGCCGGTCACGCGATCGAAAACGTAAAGAAAACCGACCTTCCCAGCCGAGGCGACAGCATCGATCGTCTTCCCATCGCGGTGAATCGTGATCAACTGTGGAGCGGATGTTGAATCGTAGTCCCAGAGATCATGGTGAACAAACTGGAAGTACCAGATCAATTTGCCTGTCCGGGCATTCAGAGCCAGCAGACAGTCGGCAAACAGATCTTTCCCAATGCGATCGGCGCCATACATATCATAAGTGGAAGAACCGGTTGGGAAATAGGCAATGCCACGCTTCTCGTCGAGTGAGATCTCGCCCCACGTATTCGTGCCGCCGGCGTACTTCCAGGCATCCTTCGGCCATGTGTCATAACCGAATTCGCCCGGGTGCGGAACCGTGTGGAAGATCCACTCCATCTTGCCCGTAAGCACGTTATATGCGCGCAAATCGCCGGGGGGAGACATATACCCTTCTCCGGTCGACGAGCCGAGGATGATCAGATTCTCGAAAACGCGTCCTGGAGTTTCGCTCTTGATGCGCACAACGGTATCGGGGTCACGGCCAAGGCCGACCCGCAGATCCACCAGGCCATTGGCTCCGAAGCTCAGGATCGACTTACCGGTCTCAGCATCGATCTCCTCTATGAAATGGTTGATCTGAAAGATCAGGCGCCGATCCTTGTGGTCCTTGCTTTGCCAGATATTGACGCCGCGGATCGAGATGCCGGGAAGGTTTTCGTGAACCCAGATCTCTTTGCCCGTCGCGGCATTCAATGCGACCAACGAACTTCCGCGGGCCAGCACATACATCGTTCCGTCGACTACGATCGGATTGAAGATATAAGTACTGTGGCCGTGTGTCGGGTAAGCCCACGCCGCGGTGAGCAGACTGACATTGGCCTTTGTGATTTGATTGAGAGCGACGTATTTCGAACTGTCCGGGCCGCTCCCGTAATCCGACCATGTGGTGTGATTGCTCTGAGCGAGCGCGAAATGAGCACTCATCCCTGCAAAGGCTAAACACACAGCACCCTTGCGTGCAACCGTTCGAACGGCAGCACACAGGCGATGATCACTGTTCGTGAGGTATTCGCTCCTGAACTTCAACGACCACTCCACCCTTGTATCCTATGGCTCACTTATATCTTTCCGGTTTATCTGGATGGCTCCAATACACCCACACCGAACTCGTGCAAATTTCGGTGTGGGCTACGGACGCCCGATGATCGGACTATCAGAAGATCAACTTCAGTGCGAGCTGCAGGATTCGGGGTTGGTTCCGTAAGGCCGAAATGACGGTGAAGTTGGTATTGCCGGTCGCGTTGCCGCTTGAGGGATTGGCGAATTGCGGGTGATTGAACAAGTTAAAGGCTTCTGCGCGGAACTGAAGGTGGATCGCCTCCTTGATGGGGATCTGCTTGAAAACCGAAGCGTCCACGTTGGTGAAACTAGGGCCGCGAGCTTGCTCAGATGCTCCGCCAAGCGGAGAGTAATCCGTCTGCCCCAGCGTCGTTGCCTTCGGCGGGGCTGAGAAAGCGGCAGGATTGATCCATTGGGTGGTCTTGTGGGCCCCTGCCGAAGTGCTTACGCCAGGCACGCGGTTCGCATTGCAACCGAAGTACGTGGTCGTCGCCACCAGGCAATTGATGGTAAACGGCTGTCCGCTTTGATAAGTCACGATATAGTTAAGACTCCAACCGCCCAGTACAGCCTGCTCCACGGGGTTTGCCGAGTCCAGGAATTGTCGCCCCTTCCCTACCGGGAGGTCGTAGGCCCCCGAAGCGTGCACCACGTTGGTAGCGTCATTCGGGCACAAGGTGTAGTCGCTCTTGATCCCAAACCCGGGAAGCCACTGCGCCCGATACGTGATACCGTCTGTGATCGAAGCCTGATCGGTCATGCATTTGCTATAGGTATAGTTTGCGAGAACCGACAAGCCTGCGCCAAATTGATGGGTATAGACCGTCTGCAGCGAAGAGTAGGCGCTGGTTCCGTTGGTGGTCAGGTAGGCGGAGCCGATAGCAAAATCCGGAAACGGTATCAGGGTCGCTGTGCTGGTGCCTGGGGGCGCGATTTCTGAGGGCACGTCGACAGTTCCTCGGGCATCAAGGTGTCTGCCGACGTCACCCACATATGCGAGCTGTACGGAATCGTGGCTGCCAAACTGCTTCTGCAAAGTCAAGTTGTACGTTTGAGTATAGGGAGTCTGATAATCGAAGACCCGTCCGGCGAGGTTAGCCCCTTCGGGATTGGCGTTGGCGGGAGAAGAGAGATTGACCGAGGCAAAAACATTCTCCAGCGTTGGCAGCGCGCCGTTGGCGAGGGCGACCGGGATCACCGGACTGGGAGAGGTAAGGGTAACGCTGTACACAAACGGAAAGTTATTGCCCAGAACATACGGCGCTGCACCGATGTTGGCAAGGGAACCATACGCAATACCGTATCCCGCGCGGACCACGAAATCCGGTCTGAGTCGATAAGCGAAGCCAACTCTCGGAGCAAAATTTAGACCCTGGACGTTCGCCAGGCTCCTGTTACCAATACAGTTCTGCGTAATGCCGTCTTTGGCAAGAAGAGTCAGAAACAGGGGGGTCGCATTCGCGCAGGTGGAGTTCGGCATGTAGTACGCGCCACCCGGTCCATTGCCTCCGTTATTGCCGATCATGTTGGCTTGATGATCGTTGTCCTCGAGTGGGGCGCCATAGTGATCCCACCGCAGCCCAAGATTGAGCGTTAGATTGGGAAGCACTTTCCAGTCGTCCTGGAAAAACACCGCGTTATACAGCCTCTCATTGTGGATGGTGGCCGCCGTCGATTTCGTGAACGCGGATACACCACCCTCATCGTTCAGACCGCCCGCAACCGTAGCTGCTATGGGGGTCAACAGCATATCGGCCAGCGAGGTGAAGCCGTTCGACGCGCCCGGTATGTCGCTGAATTGACCATTGAACGTCATCGTTCCCGCGCCGGCTGTCGGCTGTCGCAGTCTCGCCCGGATCAGTGTTACTTCATACCCAATGTTGAACGTGTGATTCTTGTACAGCTTTGTCAGGGTGTCCTGGATCTCATAAGAGGTCACGTTGTTGGTCACCGGGTTGTAGCCGGCGAATCCCAGGGTCGCGAAGGTCGAAAGAACGATCTGTGGCAGGCCACCAAGTCCAGGGCCGTCCGATTCGCCCTGAATACCGAACTGCGCCGGAATACCAGTCATGTTGCCGTTGGGTGGCACGTTGTCATTCGTGGAGCTCTGGACGCCAACGTCCAGCGAGTTCGTCAGAGTAGGACCGAACAGGTGCGTGTAGCTGAAGGCGGTGGCGTAATGCGGACTATCGTCCGTTCCGCCTCCATACGTCGCTCCGAAGGCCAGACCCGGCAGTGCACCCGGGGTGCTCTGGAACGCGTGATACCAATTGAACACGCCCCATAGCAAATTGCTCTCGTTGAAATCGTGATCGATGCGGACGTCATATTGGTTAAGGGTCAAATTGATGTCGGGACTATAGGCGAAGTCGTTCACCAATGTATTCGCCTGGTTCGGTGAAGGATAAAGTTGCAGGATCTTGACCGCATTGGCATCGAGCCGGGCCGCAGGGATCATATTGAGTGCTGCCGTCTTACCGACATAATTGGTAACGCCGACAACGCTTCCGTTATAGAACGGATCGCGCACATACCCCGTGCTGGTGGCCACCAGACCCGTGACCGGGTCCACCTGGCCAGCCGTGACAGCTCTGGTTGTCGCCGGGTCAAGTATCGTTCCGTTCGGGAACACGCGAGCGAGACCATCTGTATGAGTCTTGCTGTTGTAGTTGATCAGGTCCTGCAGATTAGTGAAACCGCTGTTGATCATGCCCGCAGTCGGAACAGTGGAATTATGGACTACCGGGCTCAGAAGTCTGACGCGTTGGGTATCAAAAAAGAAAAACGTCTTCTTCAGGGCGAGCTGGGTTCCCGGAATTCTCACCGGGCCGCCGATCGTCCCGCCAAACTGGTTCTCGTGGTACGCCGGTCTGGGTATCCCGTGCTCCTTCGCGAAATAGTCATTCGCATTGAAGGCGGTATTACGAAGGTATTCCCAGAGATTGCCGCTGAACCTGTCGGTGCCCGACTTGACAACCGCATTGACCACGGAACCGGTAGAGTGGCCAAATGCTGCACTAAGATTGCCTGTCTGCAGATTGAACTCCTGGATGGCATCCGGCGGCGGCACGATCGAGGTCGTGCCCTGAATCGAGATGGTCCCAAATCCTCCGTAGAACTCCATATTGTCGTCAATGCCATCCAGACGAAAATCGTTTTGCGTAGCATTCACGCCATTGGCGGAAAACGAAAGACCGGCAATATTCCCATTGCCGGTGGTCGTGGTTCCGGCGGCGAGATGCGAAAGAGTGGTCCAGTCTCGCCCCACGAGAGGAAGGTCGTTGACCTGCTTGGTATCAACCACCTGCCCCACAGAGGCAGACTCTGCCTGCAACAGTGGAGCCGAGGAGGTGACCGTCACCTGCTGCGTTACGCTTCCTGGCGTCAGGCTGTAGTCCTGCGTGACACTCTGCTGCACATGGACCTGGATACCGTGAGTGACCTCGGGTCCAAAACCTTGGGCATTGACGGTTAAGGTATATGACCCGGGATTCACCTGTTCAAAAGTGTAGTACCCGCTCGATGTAGTGGTGGCCGTCGCGGAGATCTGCGTGCCTTCGTTGGTGAGCGTAACGGTGGCTCCTGGAATGATTGCGCCGGTGGAATCCTTTACCACGCCTGTGACGTGGCCCACCGTGAGTTGAGCGAACGCGCCGGGTGAAAAGAAGGCGCAGAGGGCGAGAAGCAGCATCGACAACCGCAGGTAGCTGTATGCGAACTTGAAGGCGGCTGCACAGTTGTTTTGTGCATCTGTTGTTTGTGGCGTGCTCATCAATGGGCTCCTAAGTTTTTTTTGCGGGCGACTGACGAACGGAAGCGACCAGCGTCGGGGTGTCACAACACTCATCCCCGCGTTCTTGCGCACCCCGCAGAACTCTGCGTTTCTGCTTTCTCAAGACATGTATGCGCTGTACCAATCGACTCCCTGTCAACCTCATCCATGGCAGCCGGATGCCAGCTGTGCTTCTCACCCGCGATTGCCGTCCTTAAGCAACGAAAATGCGTTGCGTATTACGCATTTTGTTAAGTTCATTCCGTTGCGCGATAAGGAATTGCTATTTCATCAGCGACGAAACGTTAGCATTCGTATCAGAGCAGTGTCAAGAATGAATATCGGCTTGTGGAATTTCATCCTGGCTGGCTCCACGAGCCGCCTGACGAGAAATCGGGCCCGGATCTGACATCCGCTATGGTTTGCTGGATTGGTGATGCTTTCGGTGGCACGAGACTATGCGGCCTCAAGCCTCCTGGGTTTCGGGGAGGGACTTTGGTGCTATGTTAGGGCTATGAGTTTCAAAGCTATATGAATCCAGGCGCCTCTCAGCGTGCTCCGAGAACTCGCCTGGGTAGCTCGTTGCCGTTGAATAGACCTGAGCAATTACCTAATATGCCGCCAAAGAAACTAAGCCAAATCCCGTTCATACAAAGCCTCGACAGAGGATTGACGATCCTTCGATCGGTGGCCCTGTCGGACCACCCTGTCTCCCTGGGTGAGATCTCCGATCTGTTGGGAATCGACCGCAGCAGTGCCTTTCGTTTGGCGCATACCCTACGCCGTCGCGGTTTCCTGTCCTGCCCCGCGGGCAAAAAGGATTACATCCTGGGCTCCGCCATTTGGACCTTGTCCCATCAGTATGACTGGAACAAGATGTTGGTCAAGGTAGCGCATCAGGAGTTGAAGCAGCTTGCCGGGCATATCAATGAAACCGCGCATCTGGCAATCCGGGAAGGCAAACATGCGCTTTTCGTCGACTGCGCCCATGCGAACCACGTGATTGCTGTGTCAGCTCAGACAGGCGAGCTTCTTCCCTTGTACTGCACTGCCCACGGCAAAGCGCTCCTGGCCGATGCCGACGAGGGCGAGTTGAAAACCCAGTTCGGCCGCGGGCCTTTTGAATCATTTACGAAAAATACCATTACCAGTATCTCGGCGCTGGTGAAAGAGTGCGGCGCCATCAAGAAGCAAGGCTTCGCCATGGACGAAGCGGAATATCGGAATGAGTTGCGATGTATTGCCGCTCCGATTCGTATCCAGAACAACTTGATTGTTGGATCTATCGGGATCTCCGCACCGTCGTCCCGCTTTCCCAAGGATGTCACAGCCCGCTATGCCCGAGAGATTTGCGAGGTCGCGGAGCGCATCGGTGTGTTGCTGAGCAATCCCGACTAGGAGATTGCGCGCACAGCGCCAACGCCCCCGCGATTGAGACGAGACCTGTTGTTTTCCGAGCCCCTGCGATCTCCCCGACCATCACGCGTTCCATGCCGGCACGACGTGGACCATGTTCCCCATCATTTGCGCCAGGGCGGTGTCGATTTCGTTTGACGGTTCCGTTCGGGTGTTGGTGAGGACGGCCCAACACATTCCCTTTGCCGTGCGCGCCATCATGGTGGTGGATCCGGGTAAGCTGCCGTTGTGCCACCAGTCTCCAGCTCCGTTGTCGCCAACCATCCAGCCGCGGGCGTAGCGCGCCTGACCTTCCGGGTAAGCAGGCGCGGGCGTGGTCATTGCCTGGACAGTTGCGGGCTTGAGCAGGGCGGGAACGCCGGGTGCGCCAGCGACGTGGTTGAGGAACTGGACCAGCTGGGTGGAAGAGGCGATCCATCCGTCGTCCGAGTCCATCCGGGCTACGTTGATCTTGTAGGGGTCTTCGCTGTACTGGCCGTAGTAGACGACTTCGTTCGCCGCCCGCTGGCTCTCTTTGTTGGCGCCGATCTGCATGGTGGAGATGCCGCACGGCGCGAGGATGTTGGCTCGTACGTAGGACGCATAAGGCTGACCAACGACCCCTTCGATCACGCGGCCGAGGACGCAGTAGCCGAAGTTGGAAAAGGCCCAGTGGGTTCCGGGTGGATTGGTGAGGGGCACGTTCGCAATGGTCTCGGTAATGAGTTTGGTCTGATTCCAGGAGGGGTTGCGCATCATGGGGTCGGTCGAGTCGTTGGGCCAACCGCCGGCCGTATGGGTGAGGAGATGATCGACGGTGATGTCGCTGACATACTGCTTGTAGGGTGGCTTGCCGTATTTTGTGCCCAGAATGCCGGAGGGACCGAAGACCTTGTCGGTGAGGTGGAGCTTGCCTTGTTCTATGAGCGAGAAGATCGTGACCGCGGTGATGGGCTTGGTGAGAGACGCGATCCGGAAGAGGCTAGCCTGCTGCACCTGCATGAGGTGCTGGCGATCGCCCATGCCCACGGCTTCGTCATAGACGAATTGGCCGTTGCGGGAGATCGCAATCGAACTGGCGGGGACCGAGAATTGCCGGCGAAAGGCCGCGGCTATGCGACCCATCTCGCCACGTTGCTGGCCGTTGGTCCCTCCGTATTGTGGTTGCGCGACGGCTGTCAAGGCGGGGAGCGGCATGGCGCTTGCAGCGGAGGCGAGAAGGCTTTGCAGGAGGGAGCGGCGAGTGAGGGACCGGTTCGGCATAGGCTCGGGTTGTCCTTTTGTAAATCGCGAGGATTTTGCCTTGAGAATGCAGATTCTATCCGTTTGCGAGAAGTGGTGAAAGACCTTCAGGATTGCTGTAGATTTTCTGCAACGAAGTGAGTGGATCGGAGGACTTGTGAAGACGTATTCGTATGCGGTTTTGTTTATTTGTCTTGGCTTGATGGTAGGCCGTACATCATTCGCGCAGCAACCACCTACACAACAACTGCCCGCCAGTGTTTCCGGCAAGTGGATCTTATACTGCAAGGATCCGAACGGAACAACCTCCGCGAAGTACCTGGACCTGGAGCAAAAAGGGTCGGCCATCACCGGCGACTTCAAAGGGCCGAATCAGTCCGGCGGTGTGGAAGGCACGATCAATGAACAACACCTCGTGGTTCGAACCAAGACCCGAAACGTGCTGACCTTTCGAGGCAGGGTGGATGGACCCAGGGTTCAGGGCGTGGTTCAGGGCACAACGTTCAACGGCACCTTCCATGATCGCGGTGGCACGGGATCGTTCCAAGGGCAACGATCGAATTGAGGGGCAGTCGTCGAAGGTGAGGCGCGTTAACGATCGACTGCCCTACCCCCACCTGGCTCAATAAGAACTCATGCTCCAATTTAGAATCTTTATGGTGTCATATAACTCGCTGCCGGTCCCTGCAGTAAATCCAGCATAAGCAGTCGACCCGCCGACGGCCGTGGGAATGGCTACTGGGTAAGCGGCGTTGAATACCGCATACTCGGTCAGGTCGGTGATGCTTACTTTGAGGTTGACGCCGTCGTAGTTGAGCCGCGCGTGGAACTGATGCCCACTGTGCAGGTTGATGGTCGGGGCAAGGCTGGTCGAGGGCACTGTGGGCGACGCGCCCCCCAGGTAGACTCCGGTTGAATTCGAGCCTTCTCCGGCATCGCTATGCATGTCGAATTTGAGCGCGACGCTGTACTCGATTTTCAGCCCCCCGGCTCCTGGCATTCCCGACGGGATTACTCCGTACCCCAGCCCGCTCCCTGGAGAACCGACTGCCTGCAGGCCTGCCGATTGCACGACAAAGGTAAATCCCTCGCCGGCGTCGCGGCTCAACACGAAATCGAAATCGCTGGTGAACTTATTGATCGGCACTGGGGTCGAGAAAAAGGCGCTGTTCGCCTCCAGTGCGCCATTGTTGGCCATTTCCAGGGATGCATTCGCGATTTCAGCCTGGCCATTGAGGGTGATGGCGGAGGTGGAAGAGAACCCGGTGAGGAAGGACGGTTCTCCGGGCTGGCAGCACTGCGTAGAGGTCAGCTGCCAGTCAAGGATATTCTCGACCGCGGTCTTCGCACCCGTGCTGCCGGTAAATCCCGCGAACCCCGTGGGCCCACCAAGGATACCGGCAATATCAACCGTGAAGGGCAGGCTCACAGTCGCATGCGTAGTTTGATCAGTGATCGAGAGCGTCAAAATCGATCCGTCATAGACCAGTTGCACGTGAAAGGTGTGCCCGCTGTGCAGATCGATGTTCGGCAATAGGTTGATCGACGGCGTAGTCGGCGCTGCTCCGTTTACGTAGAGCCCCGTAGAACTGGTGCCTTCTCCGTCGTTACTGTGCAGGTCGAACTTGATCGCCACGCTGTTGGTGATGGAGGGTCCGGTCTGGGCGATTGCCGGCTTTCCATAACCGAGTCCACCGCCAGACGAGCCGAGGGCGTTGGGACCATTCGACTGCAGGACAAAGGCGAACCCGTCCGCATCAGGGGCCGGCGTATCGATTCCGCTCAACTGGAAATCGAACTCTGTCTGGAACGAAGATAGACCAATGGGCGTGTGGTCAAACGCGCTCCGGCTTTCATTTGTTCGCCCGTCGGTAAGCTGCAGGGCGGTACCCTGGATGGTCGCACCTCCGTTCAGCACCACCTCCCCAGCGGCGCTGGCAAAGCCGCCGGCAAAATTAATAGATGCGCCACTCGGCGTCCCTGTCCCCGCCAGGAATATCATCTGCGTCGCGATGCCTGCATTGAGATCATTGTCATTCATCAACACGGTGCCGGTGAGCGAACCGGTTTCGGTAGGCATGAAGCTGAGACTCAGGTCACAGGTTCCGCCGGGCGCTAAGGCGAAGCTCGAGGCGCAATCGGCGGGGGTCCCAGGCCCAGTTTCCCGGGCGAAGTCCGGATTTTGCTCCAGCTGCAGGTTGCTGAAGTCCAGCGGCTTGTTGCCACTGTTTCCGATGGTAAAGGTCTGCGGGCTATCGCTGCTGGTGGTGCCCACAATCGTTGTGGCGAACGTGGTAGCGAAGTTATGGTTGATATCGCCGGAACGCCGCAGTTCGCTGATCACCTGGTGGCTGGCGGAATGGGAAAAGTACAGATTCCCGGCGGCATCCAGTGCGATTCCGTAAGGCTGGTTCAGGCCGCTGGCTATCGTCCTTTGCGCGCCACCTCCGGCCGGCACCTCGAATATCAGCTGATTGCCAGGGTCGGCGACAAACAAGTCACCCGCCGCGTCCACCGCGATGCCAGTGGAGAATAGCACATTGGTCGCTACCGTTGTCTGCGCACCGCCGCCTGCCGCCACTCGCTCGACTCTATGGTTGCCGAAATCCGCGACGAACACATTTCCTGCGCTGTCCACGGCGACTGCGTCAGGGAAATTCCATCCTGTGCCAATGGCAATTTCGCAAGCGCTGTTGGTGCAACCGGCCGGCAGCTCCACCACCCGGTTGTTGCTGGAATCCGCCACGTACACATTGCCCGCACCGTCGACCATGATGCCGTAGGGGAAGTAGAATCCGCCATCC
>Ga0302325_10026928_pt1 | contig 11933 bp, 1 predicted proteins | sample Palsa_T0_2_FD_201948 | JGI IMG/M metagenome (GOLD analysis project Ga0302325, IMG submission 201948) | Peat permafrost microbial communities from Stordalen Mire near Abisko, Sweden - Palsa_T0_2 | ecosystem: Environmental > Terrestrial > Soil > Palsa > Peat permafrost | place: Sweden: Abisko... | reverse complement strand
CTTAATTAGAGGTAAAGCTACAAAGCATATATTACTGCATTTAAGGGATAATGCTATTAATCTATATATAACTATCTAAGACTTATTTAAGCACTTAACTTTTGCTTATAAGAACCCGAATCGGTTATTTATAGCTAAGAACGAATTTAAAAAGCTTTTTATAAAATCGACCTAGTTATTTTACAAATTTCATACCAAGTTCTTGCAATTAGCTTTTAAAGCTAAAGTCGCACTTGCAAAACTAAAGTATAAGCTAAATAGCAAGCTATCCTTTAATTTCTAAAAGGCAATTATTTTGCATTTTAATACCGAATCGACCTTTTATAAATTTGCAAAGCAATATACGATTTACGACTAATCCTTAAAAGCAATTAAAGAATGCGAGTTATATGTATATAAGCCTTATATAAATGCAAACAAGACAAATACCCTTATATCCGCAACTGCACTTGCTATTACAATTATAACTACTTTGCCGACTACCCCTTATACGAATACCTTCTAAAATACTCTCCCGAAGCTTATATATTAGAATCCTTTGCACTAATAATTAAGCAATGCAAGCAAGTGTTTTATTTGCCGGGAATCGGGTTATAAGATAAATAATTATCTAAAGCGTATAAATATTAAAGCTATCGAGCAGTCGAAGGAAGTTTTAGAGTTATCGGAAAACGATAACCCTTAAAAGAAGTCTTTACTTTAAAGTTATATAATATTAATAATTTATGCAAAGTAGACCTTAGTCAATTGCTTAAAGGGGATTCTTTTACCTTTCCTTATATAATTAGCAGCAATAAACTAAGAATAAAGACATATACACTTATTAATACTAAAGCAAACGGATATGCATTTATTAATACCGATTTTGTAGCTATAGCTACCCGGTTCCTTAATACGAAAGTACAACGACTACTTGTAGCATATAATATACGAGGATTTAATAACAAGATAGTATAACTTATTACCGATTATATCAAATTAACAATGCTTATTAATAAAAGACAATTAAAGGTATATATGCTAGTTGTGAAGCTAAGGGGCTAAGATATAATATTAAGACGCAAATAAGCCGCAAAAATAAGAGTCTTAATTAACTACAAAAACCGGCAGTTAATATGGCTAGAAGATTACCTTAAAGATAAGGGCTAGAACTGTATACTAGTAACTGCTAAGAAGAACCTATTACCGCAACCCCTAAACCTTATATATTAAAAGGATACTAATTGCTGTATAAAGCTAATAGCTAAAGATACTTAAAGGCCGACAGCTATCTTAAAGCTTAAGAATCGAGCCCGAATAGCTACCTTTTAAAGGACTAATTAAGAATAATAATATAAGGATATGCATAACGATTTATAAGGCCGAACTAATAAGCTTAAGCTACGCAAGCAACCTACGATCGGGAAGCTCGAAAGGATAATTAATATATGCGAGATTAGCTACTTAGTATTTTATATAAACCTCAAGTACTCTAAAAACACCCTATTCTTATTGTCTTTATACGAATTAGACTATAAGCTCGAGGACCGAAAACGAGGACAAGAATCGAAAGCAAAAGAGCCGGATTTTATAGATTAATAACCTCATAAATCCGAATTATAATAGTTATAACGGATATTGCCGAAGGAATTTAAGGAATTTGCAGATATGTTTTTAAAGATAGTATCGAATAAACTATTGCTACACTAGCTATATAATTATAAGATTTAGCTAAAGGATCCGGATACTAGTAAAATAGGCTATTCTCCTTTACGCTAATAGTTTACGCAAGAACTCGAAGAAATAAAGAGATTTTTAAAGGAGAACTTATATCGAGGATTTATTAAAGCTAGCTAATTACCCTTTGCGTCCCTAGTATTATTTGTTAAGAAGGCTAATGGTTTTTTATAGTTTTGTGTCGATTTTCGAAGATTAAATAACCTTACTTGTAAGGATTAATACTTGTTGCCGCTTATCGATAAGACTATTGCACAATTAGCTAAAGTAAAGATTTATATAAAGTTAAATATTTGACAAGCATTTTATTAGATATAAATAGACCCTAATTTAAAGGAACTTACTATATTTCGGACCTGTTATAAGTCTTATAAGTGCAAAGTTTTATAGGAAGGTTTAACTAATAGACTTATTATATATTAACGATATATAAACGATGTTCTTTTCAATTACTTAGACGATTTTTGTATTATATACTTAAATGATATTATTATTTACTCCGAGGACCTTTTAAAACACAAATGCTATATACGAAAAGTACTTGAACGGCTTTGCAAAGCAAGTTTACAAGTTAATATTAAGAAATCGGAATTTAATATTACTTGTACAAAGTTTTTAGGTTTTATTATTTTAACAGATAATATTAAAGTAAACCTGGAAAAGGTTACTATAATAAAGAATTAGAAGGAACCGATTACAATTAAAGGAATATAATTATTTTTAAGGTTTTATAACTTTTACTAGCGGTTTATTACAAATTATAAGCGTATTGTAAAGCCTTTAAATAAACTTACCTGCAAAGGGGCTGTATACTTATAAATAACGAGCTGCTAGTTTGCATTTGACTAATTAAAGCTAGCTATACTTATAGTACCGATCTTATAATATTATTAAGCCGATTTACTTATTATAGTAAAGATAGATGCCTTAAATAAAGTTATAATAAGCGTATTATCTTAATAAGACTTGTAAAGCAAGCTATAGCACTTTATAGCTTATTTCTTAAAGATTATGCAACTAGCTTAGCTTAATTACGACATTTACAATAAAGAAATATTAGCTATTATCTTAGCATTTGAGCAATAGCGAGCTAAACTAGAAGGAATATAAATAGACGACCCCTTTTTAGTCTATTTAGATTATAAGGCACTTAAATACTTTATAATAATAAAAAAGCTATCTGCAAAATAGGCCTATTAAGCAAAATATCTCTCTCGGTTTTATTTTAAGCTTATATACCGGGCAAGGAAGTCGAACGAACGAGTAGATGCTTTAAGTAAGAAGTATAAGGATATAAAAGAGTAAGGCAAAGTTATAAAGGAATATAAAACCTAAGTTTTGCTCCCTTACACAAAGATTAATTTTATAGTTATAAAGGACTTATAATTAGCCCTTATAAAAATTGTACTAAAATAAGAATTAAAACTTATAATAGACTTTACCTCCTAGCTATATAATAATATTTAGCTACTTAACAAGATCTTAATCGCTAATCGAACGTCCCCCGACTTAGTAAAGCTTTATATAAAAGCAAAATTCGAACAAGAAAAGACTTAGCAATTAAAGGATGGCTTATTATTATAATACAAAAAGCTATATGTGCCGGATAATATGCTTATAAATAAGATGCTTTTGCGTATTGCAATTATTTATAAAGCTTATAATTAACCTCTTTTTAGTTATTTAAGACGAACTAAATTATATTATTTATTATAGCAATGATATTATTAGCTAAATTAAAAGAAGGATATCGATCGGTATTAAGCTAATTGCTATACTTGCCGTCGCTTATATGTTTTTAGGGATAAGAAACTAGGGTTCTTGCACCCTTTGCTTGTTCTAGATCGGCCTTAGTAGCATATAATAGTCGATTTTAAGAAATGTCTTAAAAGTAAAGCTAGCTATAATATAATAGCTATATTTGTAAATAAGCTAGGAAAACGGCTAATTATAATACTTGTATAAGACACGGTTATAGCCCGCAAACTAGCTCCGTTATTCCTATTATATATAATATGGCATATTAGCATTCTAGAGATAATTGTATCCGATTAAGGCCCTTAGTTTATATTAAACTTTTAAAACGAGTTTTGCAAGCGTATTAGTATTAAGCTTAAGTTATCGACTGCGAATTACCCGCAAATTAATAGTTAAATAGAAATTGTGAACTAATATTTTAATTAACGATTGCGCCCTTATATTAACTATTATTAGGATAACTAAGATGAATAGATATCGATTGTAGATTACTAGCAAGCTTCCTTATAACACAAAACTATTAGCCAATTGCTATTTTTGACTAAAAAAGGATACAAACCGCGTATATTATTTGATTAAGAGACCCCGATTAAAGCTTATACGCTAAAGGAGAAATTAAACTATATAAAGGCTAAAGCTTTAGTGGAATAATTACACGAATCTTAGAGCATTGTATAGGGAAATATGACTCGATCCTAGTAACGATATGCGGCACAAGCAAATAAATACTATTATATAATAGATTTTAGAGTAAGGGATAAAGTTTAAGTTATAATAAAGTATTAGAAAAACGATCGATTAAGCTATAAATTGGCATAGCAAATAAATGGCCCGTACGAGATTTTAGAGCAAATCGGGCACTCCTTTAAGCTTAAGCTACCGGAATCGATTAAGGTATACTCGGTATTTTATATTAAAAAGCTACGCAAGGACCCTAAAAACCTACTACTTGGCTAAACTAATCTAGAATACGATTTAATAGAAGTGTAAGAAGGCAAGGAGGAGTATAAGGTATAAGAGGTACTAGTAGTAAAGCTTCTTTGTAGTTAATTGCGGTATCGGGTAAATTAGAAGGGCTAAGATCCTAATCTTGATTAGTATCTTGCTTCTTTATTAAGTAATAGCCTTATTACTTTGCAGGAATTCTATTATGCGTACCCTAATCGACCGGGCCCTTTAAGGAACTTAGCTTACTAGCTAGAATGCGCGTAGAAGGATAAGTTCCTTAAAGCTAAGGAGGATGATGATTTGGAGGAATTAAGCTAAGGAACTTAAGGAATTTGGGTTTCGAGCCTAGAAACTTAAGCTGCTATAGGAGAGGGAATTCCCCCTTTAGGGGCGGCTTAACAAACAAGGCAGCTAGGTTATATGACTTTGCAAAGAAACTGCGAAATCGATAATATAGTTGTACGATTACAGAAGACGAAGCTCGAGGACGAGCTTTCTCGAAGGGGGGGGTAATGTTACAGTTTTAGCATTCTATTCCATGTCACGTGGTCACGTGCACTAGTGCGGCTAGTATAGGCGGTGTAGAGCGGCAAAACTCGAGTATTTGTACGAACCGATCCTTTGTAAATAACCTCTTCTTTCTTTAGCTTTGAATAGTTGTAATTGAGACCTTTTAACCAACGCTCGTTCCTGGGCTATGAATCTGGCGCTCGTGACACAAATAATCGACATTTGCGAAATTAGCTATCTAATATTCTATACAAACTTAAAGTACTTTAAAAATACCTTATTTTTATTGTCCTTATACAAATTAGACTAAGAGCTTAAAGTCCGAAAACGAGGACAAGAACCCGAATTAAAAGAAGAGCTAGATCTTATAGACTAATAACCTAACAAAACCGAATTATAATAGCTATAGCGGATATTACCGAAGGAACTTAAGGAATTTGCAAATGTATTTTTAAAGATAGAATCGAATAAGCTATTATTGTATTAATTATACAATTATAAGATTTAGCTTAATAACTTAGAAGATATAAACAAAATAAGCTATTCTCTTTTACACTAAAAATTTATGCAAGAACTTGAGGAAATAAAGAGGTTTTTAGAAAAGAACTTATATTGGGGGTTTATTAAAGCTAGCTAATTGCCTTTTATATCCCTAGTACTATTTGTTAAGAAGGCTAATAAATTATTATAATTTTGCGTCGATTTCTAGAGGCTAAATAACTTTACTTATAAAGATTAATACCCTTTACTTCTAATTAATAAAACCTTTGCTCAACTAGCTAAAGTTAAGGTTTATACAAATTTAAATATTTAATAAGCATTTTACTATATTCGAATAAATCTTGAATTAGAAGAACTTACCACTTTTTATACTTATTATAAGTCTTATAAGTGCAAAGTTTTATAAGAAAGTTTAACTAGTAAACCTATTATATACTAATAATATATAAATAATATCCTTTTCGACTACTTAAACGACTTTTGCACTACTTATCTAAATAATATTATTATTTATTTGGAAGATCCTTTAAAGCATAAGTGCTATATACAAAAAGTACTCGAACAACTCTACAAAGCAAGCTTATAAGTTAATATTAAAAAGTCCGAATTCTATATTACTTGTATAAAGTTTTTAAAGTTTATTATCTTAACAAATAATATAAAAGTAAACCCAGAAAAGGTTACAATTATAAAAAATTAAAAAGAACCAACTATAGTCAAAGGAATATAGTCATTTTTAAGGTTTTATAACTTTTATTAAAGGTTTATTACAAATTACAAACAAATTGCTAAACTATTAAACAAACTTACTTGTAAAAGGACTATATACTTATAAATTATAAGTTATTAGTTTGCATTTGATCAATTAAAGTAAGCTATGCTTATAGCACCGATTCTATAATATTATTAAGCCGATTTACTTACTATAGTAAAGACAAATGCCTTAAATAGAGTTATAGCAAGTGTTTTATCTTAGCAAGACCCGCAAAGTATACTATAGCACTCGATTGTCTACTTTTTAAAGACTATGCAATAAGCTTAACTAAACTATAATATCTATAATAAAGAGATGCTAGCTATTATCTTTATATTAGAGGAATGGCATATAAAACTAAAAAGATTATAAGTTAATCCCTTTTCGGTTTATTCGGATTATAAGGCTCTTAAATACTTTATAACTACAAAGAAACTCTTTGCAAGATAAGCTTATTAAGCAGCATATCTCTCTCGATTCCACTTTAAGCTTATATATTACACAAGGAAGGCTAATAAACAAGCAAATGCTTTAAGCAAGAAGCATGAAGATATTAAAGGATAAAGCAAAGCAATAGAGGAGTATAAGACCTAGGTTTTGCTCCCTCGAACGAAAATCGATTTTATAGTTGTATAAGACTTATAACTAGCACTTATAAAACTAGAACAAGAACTAGAATTTGCAACAAACTTTACTTTATTATATAATAGTATTTAGCTACTTGATAAGATCCTAATTGCTAATTACGCATCCCCCAACCTAGTAAAGCTTTATATAAAAGCAAAATTCGAGCAAGAAAAGATATAGCAATTAAGAGACAGTTTATTATTATAATATAAGAAGTTATATATACTAGATAGCATACTTACAAATAATATGCCTTTATAGACTACAATTATCTATAAAGCATATAACTAACCTCTTTCCAGCTATCTAAAACAAATAAAACTATATTATTTATTACAATAATAGTATTATTAGCTAGATTAAAAGAAGGATATTAACTAATACTAGGCTAATTGCTATACTTATCGGGCCTTGCATATTCTTAAAGACAAGAAACCAGGATTTTTGCACTTGTTACTTGTACTAGATTGTCTTTAATAGCATATTACAGTCGACTTTAAGAAATGCCTTAAAAGTAAAGCTAGCTATAATATAATAGCTATATTTGTGGATAAGCTAAGAAAGCGTCTAATTATAATACTTATACGAGATATAATTATAGCACAGGAACTAGCTTTATTATTCTTATTGCATGTGGTATAACATGTTAGTATTTTAGAGACAATTATATCGGATTAAGGCCCTTAATTTATATCGGATTTTTAAAACAAGTTTTACAAGTGTATTAGTATTAAGCTTAAGTTATCGACTGTGAATTACTTGCAAACTAATAGCTAAACAAAGATTATAAACTAGTATTTTAATTAACGATTACGACCTTATATTAACTATTATCAAGATAACTAAGATAAATAAATATTGATTATAAATTACTAGCAAGCTTCTTTATAGTATAAAACTACTAGTCAATCCCTATTCCTTATTAAAAAGGGCTATAAACCCTGTACCTTGTTCGATTAAAAGACACCGATTAAAGCTTGTATGCCGAAGGAAAAGCTAAATTGTATAAAGGCAAAACCCTAATAAAACAATTGCATAAATCTTGGAATATTGCATAGGGGAATATAGCTTAATTGCAAGAATAATATGCAATCTAGGCAAATAAATACTACTATATAGTCGATTTTAGAGTAAGTGATAAGGTTTAAGTAATTATAAAGTACTAAAATAATAATCGACTAAGCTATAAATTAGCATAGCAAATAGATAGCCCTTATAAAATCTTAAAGCAAATCGGTTATTCCTTTAAGCCCAAGTTACTTAAATTAATTAAGGTGCACCCGGTATTTTATGCCGAAAATCTATGCAAAGACCCCGGAAATCCTCTTCTTAGTTAAACTAATCCAAAACCCCTACTATTAAAGGTAAAGGAGGGCGAAATAGAGTATAAGGTGTAGGAGGTATTAGCAATAAAGTGCTTGCGCGGTAAACTAAAGTATAAGGTGAAATAAAAGGGCTAAGATCTTGATTTTAATTAGTATCCGGCCTCTTTGCTTAGCAATAATCCTCTTGCTTTACAAGCATTCTATTATATATACCTTAATCGGCCAAGTCTTTTAAGAAACCTAATATACTAGCTAGAATGCGCGCAATAGGATAAGTTTCTTAAAGCTAAGGAGGATAATGATTTAGAGGAGCTATTAAGGAATTAGTTTAAGAGATTAAGGTTTCGAGCCTAAAAAATAAGGCTGCCTTAAAAGAGGGAATTCCCCCTTTAAGGGCGGCTTGACATATGAGGCAGTTATAAGGTGACTTTATAGAATTGTGGCTATTTTTTAAGAGGAAACTGCGAAATCGATTATATAATTACAGAATACAAAGCTCGAAGACAAGCTTTTTTAAAAGGGGGGGGTAATATTACAGTTTTGGCATTTTATGTTACATGGTCACGTGCACTAGCGCGGCTAGTATAAGCGGTGAGGAGCGGCAAAACTCGGTATTTATATATAAACCAAACCTTGTAAATAACTTCTTCCTTTTTTAGCTTTAAATAGTCGTAATTGGGACCATTTAACCAACGCACTTTATGCTATAAATCTGGCAGGCGCTTGTGACAGCTTTATCCTTTAACATTTTTATACTTCTTGCTTAAAGCATTTACTTGTTTATTTGCCTTCTTTATATAATATATAAGCTTAAAATAAAATCGGGATAAATACTTCACTTAATAAGCTTGCTTTTCTAATAGTTTCTTTGTAGTTATAAAGTATTTAAAGGCTTTAGAATCCGAATAAACCGAGAAGGGATTAGCTTATAATCTTTCGAGTTTTATATACTATTCTTTTAGTGCAAGGATAATAGCTAGCATTTCTTTATTATAAATATTATAATTTAGCTAAGCTTGTTGTATAGTTTTAAAGAAATAAGCTATAAAGTATTAAAGCTTATCTTCTAATTTTTACTAAAATAATGCTCTTGCTATTACTTTATTTAAGGCATTCATCTTTATTATAATAAGCAAATTAGGCTAATAATATTATAAAATCGGCGCTATAAGCATAGCTTGCTTTAATTAATCAAATGTAGATTAGCAACTTGCAATCTATAAATATATAATTCTTTTATATATTAACTTATATAGTAGTTTAGCAATTTGCTTATAATTTGTAATAAATTGCTAGTAAAAGTTGCAAAAACTTAAAAATGATTATATGCCCTTAATTGTAGTTAATTCCTTTTAATTCTTTGTAATAGTAACCTTTTCTAGGTTTACTTTAATACTATTTATAAAAATGATAAAACCTAAAAACTTTATACAAGTAATACTAAATTCTAATTTTTAATATTAACTTATAAGCTTGCTTTATAGAGCTATTCGAGTACTTTTTATATATATTATTTATACTTTAAAAGATCCTTTAAATAAATAATAATATTATTTAAATAAGCAATGCAAAAGTTGTTTAAGTAGTCGAAAAGAACATTATTTATATATTATTAATATATAGCAAGTTTATTAGTTAAACCTTTTTATAAAACTTTACACTTATAAGACTTATAACAAGTATAAAAAGTAATAAGCTCTTTTAAATCGGGGTTTATTCGAATATAGTAAAATGCTTATCGAATATTTAACTATTGCAAAAGAATTAATAAAGGCAAAATGCTTTGATAAGCAGCTTTGATTTTTGGAATTGGTGTGGGCAAGAGCTTTTATATATAAGGTAGGCACCCTTGCACCTAATCACTTGGCATAAGCCCTTAAAGGGGGGGCTACTCTAGTGCGATACTAAATTTGTGTTACAAGCGCTAGATTTATACCCTAGGAACAAGTGTTGGTTAAATAGTCTCAATTACAACTATTTAAAGCTAAAGAAGGAAAAGTTATTTATAAGGTTTAGTTTATATATAAATACTTGAGTTTTGCTGCTCCCCACTGCCTATGCCATCCCACGCTAGTGCACGTGAACGCGTGACCATGGCCGAACACGCTTAGAACTATAACATTTTAGGCTTAAAGCTTATAATTATTTAAAATAGAAATTAATTTAATTATATAAAAAAATCTTAATTATAATTAATTTATAAATCGAATCAAATCATGTTTTTAAAAGCACCTTAATTAAAATCAAATCAAATAATCATGATTTGATTATTTCTTTAATATATGTTGCAAATATAGTGGTTATAGTAAAGGATAATTTATTTATATATTTCTATAAGGTGATCTATGATCTAGCTAAGCGAGGTCACATGATGTGGCGACGCAAAAAATATACTAGTTCTAGTAAAGATTAAAGAAAAATATATAAAGATATTTAAAAACTATATATTTCTTATAATTAATAAGTGTATTTTAGCAAACAATATAGCAATATTACTTATAATTATTATAGTGTTTTGGTTTTATAAAAATATAATAAGCTATAAAGTGTTACGGTTTTGTCATCTTACATCACGTGGTCGCGTGCACTAGCGCGGCTAGCATAGGCAATATAAAGTGGTAAAACTCAAGTATTTGTATAAACCAAAACCCTTTATAAATAACCTCTTCTTTCTTTAGCTTTAAATAGTTGTAATTGGGACTATTTAACTAACACACTTTATGCTATAAATTTGGCACTTGTGATATATAGTTATTATAATATCCTTATTTAGCTATATTAATAAAAAAAATTTATGTAATTTAGCTCAATTATTTTATTAAATATAATAATTATAAACCAGAAAAGCCTTAGCACACTATTTTAATTAATAGTACTATTTATTATAAAGTAAATAACTTTATTTTAATAGCAAAGATAAATAAGATTTAAATAGTAAAATTTCCCTTTTTGTCACAAGTGCTAGCTTTAGGGCCTAGAAAGGAAGGCAAAAGTAGAAGGGTCTCAATTACAACTATACAAAGCTAAAGAAGGAAGCAAGAAGCATAAAGCTATCGCATGCTTAAATATCTTAGGTTAACTAACTTAGCTTAATCGGGAGTAGCGCTGCATATGCTAGCGCAAAACTATAATATCACCCCCCCTTTAAAAAAAGAGCTTGTCCTTAAGCAATTAAACCCGCTTTGTCCAATTTAACCAGTCTAGTATATAGTTATCCCTAGACTTCTAAGAAGAGGCCTTGCTACCCGAGTTATAATCTAGAGCCCTAACTAGCACCCTTTTTCTAGAGCTTCCAGCTAACTGTGACGCACTACTAGGACAAGCTAGTCGAGGGCATTCCTCTAGCTAATAGTTATACAAGCTATAGCGCAAGCACGCGCCTGATTCCTTATATATTTGTCAAGTAAGAGAAGGAGAGGCATATTATACGCGCGCGTGAGCTAAAGGGACGTCGATTGCGTTCATCTCGAGGGTTAACAAGTTTATTGGGTTATTGCAAGTATTCGAAGGGCAAGCAAATCGGGTAAAGGGCACCAAGGGAGCAGAAGCAAAGGGGACCAAGGGAGTAGTAAGGGCAAAAAGGGCAAAAGCAAAGCGCAAAGAGAGCTGTTAGACTACTTGTAAGAACCGGAAGTACTTAATAGGGAGCTTTAGCTATGCTGCTAGGCAGTTTTTAATTGTCGCAAATAAATTATACCAAAAAGCAGCAATTTTGCAGTTATTTGACTACTTGTAACCCTAAGCCTTGTATAATTAGCGCTCGAACTAGAGTATATATGTTAGTAGAGGGTTAT
>Ga0302325_10026927_pt1 | contig 11933 bp, 9 predicted proteins | sample Palsa_T0_2_FD_201948 | JGI IMG/M metagenome (GOLD analysis project Ga0302325, IMG submission 201948) | Peat permafrost microbial communities from Stordalen Mire near Abisko, Sweden - Palsa_T0_2 | ecosystem: Environmental > Terrestrial > Soil > Palsa > Peat permafrost | place: Sweden: Abisko... | reverse complement strand
CTCGCCAGCCGCCAGCGCCGTCATGTCAATCGCCGCAACAGCCTCTTCCACCTTCGGCAGCAAATCTTTTCTCGGAGTCGGTAAATTCGGAAGCAGGTTCGCCGCCGCAATGCACTGCACCCGAATGTCATCCGGATCGGGCCGTCCGAGCTTTAGGTCCTGCTCGATCCGCAGGCTCACGCCCTGCCACGTCTTGGTGTCCACGGTGTGTAGCAGCTTCACGGCCACCTGAATCTTGTCGCCCGGTTTGGCCGGCTCAAATAGCACGATTGGCTCCAGGTCATCGCCCAACGCCACGCGCCGCCCATTGAAGTAGATGATCTCCGGCATCGGTCCATTGGCATCCGCGCGAAACTGGAACCACACCCGCGCTCCCGTAATGTCGTAGCCGTTCAGCGTCTTCGGCACCACAATTTCGTGCCGGTACCAAACCGCATCCATCGGCGCCTTGCCGCTTGAGGTCTTGCTCCGCGGCGTCACCAGCGGCCAGGTCGAATCATCCAGCCCCACAGACTCCCCGTGCGCGATATCGCCCACATGAAAGCGCCACTCCCCCACCGGCAACGCGTTCAACGTCTCCAGGGTATGCAGCTTGTCAATCGCCTCAGGCGATAGGTTCTTCAACTCCCGCACCGGAGTAAACGACTGCGCCGCAGCCGCCCCGGCAAAAAAACACATAACCCAACCTAAGACACGAAATCGCATGCCCGCAAGGTTAGCAAATTCTGTTGTTCAGAAAGTATCTATCTTCTAGACGTTTGCCCTTGGCCCTAACCCCTAGAAGTTAAACGCCAGCCCACCCTGCACCGCTCGCGGAATCTGCGCCAGGAACAGCGTGTGCCCATCCGGAGCCAGCACGGGCTGGTACCCCTGCTCCAGCAGGTTGGTCGCCTCCACCACCGCATCCAGCCCCTGCGGCAGGAACCTCCCGCAGTGCAGCCGCTGCCGCAGATAGAAGCTCATGTATGCCTCTTCCGCGGTCGTGTTGTACGCATTCACCTGCGTCAGGCTCCGCTCCGGCTGCCAGCGATACTCCGCCTTCAACGCAGTCCCCGACTTCAGAATTTTTCCGCGGACAGCCACGCTGGCTGCCTGCATCGTCTTCGCTGCCAGATTCGATTGCAGCTCCGCAAGCGTCGGAATGCCTGCATCAGTAGAGTTCATCCGCAACGCCGTGCCCAGGTCATACTCGCCCCACAGCGATAGTGACGACGTCAGCGGCTGCATCACCGATCCGCTCAACCCGCGCCCCGAATACCCTGCCGCCGCCAAGTGAAATGTCCCCGTTGTCGGATCTTCAATCATCGAAGCGCCTTGTAGCTCAGCGCGGTTCAACAGCCCGCTTCCAGCCAGTGCGCCAACATCAAACCGGTCACTGAATACCGCAGCGCTCAATACCGTTTTGTTCAGATTGCGGCTAACAGAAATTTCCTGATGACGTCCAGAGTTCAATAGCGGACGTCCATTCGCATCACTCAGCGCGTTTAACTGCATCTTTAGCCGGTCCAGGTCAGAAGAGCTCTGCAACTCCCGGCCCGTCGCCATGCGGTACTCCACCACCACGTCGCTCCCCGACTTCATCGTCACACGTATGTATGGTTCGCTCGCAAACCGGGTTGCCTGCAGCTGCTCCGCCTCCAGTAAAGTGCCCACGTCAATCAACACAGCGTCGCCAAGGGTCAACTGCTCCGTGCTCGCCACTTGCATCACCTGCAAGCCCGGGTTGAATCCGTCTGTAAGCTCCGGGTGTGATTGATAGCTGGTCACCAGCCGCGTCGCACCACCCATCGGCGTTCGACGCTCATAGCCTGTCGTCACTTCCACTGATGGCCCCACCAACCCAGTCTCAGGCTCGCCTAGGTCCGCACGAAACACCATCCCATCGCCGCCATCCACTGTACGGTTCAATACCAGCACCTGGTGCATGCCACCATCGCTGAACGCTCCATCGCCGTTGATCAACGCCATCTGTCCCTGAGTTTCCGGCGCAGGCGCGCGCTCCGCGCTCGTCGAGACCTCAATTCCATCCTGCGGGTCCACCAGCCGCAGCAGCGGCCGGTTGGCCGTCGAACGCAGTGTCCACTTCCAGTCGTCGGCAGGCTCATCCGCGCGGCGCCGCTCCGCGGGCAGCCAATTCTCTGCTTCGAAGATCGTATTCATGGTCAGGTTCACTACCGCCTGCGTACCCGCATTCAGGCGCAGCTCAGGTCGCCTCGTCGGCACAAAAAAAGCAGCGGTCGCCCGCAGCTCATACTTTCCAGGAAGGATTGACGGCATGATGTAACGGCCGTGACTATCAGTAAACGCTGCTGCCACCACACTGGCATCTGCGCGCAACAACTCCACAAGGGCACCCATTTGCGGAGTCCCACTCGCATCCCGCACGACACCCGCAACGGCAGCATCCTGGTCCTGCGCCGAGCACGCCACGGGCATGACCAGGCTTAACCCCGTCACTCCGAGCACGATCGTCCACATTAGTCCCTGAATCGGCTTTAGCACTCGTTTCACCGCGCTCCCGGATTTTTAGCCGCGCGCCTGGCTCTCCGAAATGCGTTCCGGCGATCTTTATCCGGTCCGCCTGCTCTTGCTTCAGCGGCCTGCGGTCTGTGGTCTCCGCCGGCTCTGCTCGTTCAGTCTTACGAATATAGCTCAGTCTACTGGATAACCGTAAATGGAACGCTCTGTGCGATCTTCTGCTGCTTGTTAGCGTCATTCACCATGATCGTCACTTGATAACGTCCCGGCTCCAGCGTTGCCAGTGACATCGTCTTCTCCAGCGTCAACTGGTCCGCATTCGGGTTCAGCTTGCTCGCTGACTCTGACGAGTCCAGTATCTGCTTGTTCGTCGCCAAATCCAGAATTTGATACTCAATCGTCGCATCGTTCTTCTTCGTGTCCACGCCGATTCCCAGGTTGTATACCTGCATCCAGAAGTTCAGGTTCTGTCCGCGATGGAACGTTACAGGCGTTGACACTGTCGGCGGAACGCGTGGCCTGACCCTCGTATTTCCGATCACAAAGTTGCCCGTACCCACTTCGCGCGTTGCAACTCGCTCCATCTGGTCAGCCAGTATCAGCGACGATGAAGCTAGTTGGTCGTCGTCATACTTCGGCACGTCCACACTCCGCTTCCACGATCCCAGGTGGTCTGGGTTGTTAACGTCCTTCACCGCAATCTCTATCTTGTATCGTCCCGGTGGCAGCGGCAATGCCTTCCAGTAAACGGACATGTTATTCTTCTCCCGCTCCAGCAGATCGCTCGCGGTATCCACCGACACCGTGTCCTCAAAGGTCTGGATAATGCGATGGTTGATGTTGCTCACCCTCCCCAGGATGTTCACCTTTCCTACCGACTCGCCGTCCTTGGTGGTGTACGTAAGGTCTCCGTTGCGGATCTGCAGCGTGACAGGAACCATCACGGTCGAGTTGGTCAGCTTCACGTAGTCCGTGCGCACGTCAAACACCAGCGGCGGTCCCTTCAGGATCGTCGATGTTGCATTCAAAAATTCATCCAGGTCGGCAAACTTTACCGGAGGCGGCGCCATCAGCTTCGCGAACTGGTCCAGCCGATCAAACTGCTTGCTCTGGTTCTGCTGAGAATTCGGTCCCGTCGGTAGTTGCTCCAGGCTGCCCCCCTGGAAGCGGTCCGTCTGCTTCGCCATGCCCATGGATTCGTACAGCGATTGCCCCGCGCCCGGAGTGTGCTTCAACGCGTCTTTCTCGGAGCGGTCAATCGTCGCGTGGAAGTCGTTGCACATGCAGCTGTCCACGAACTCAATGTCGATGTTCTCGCCGATGCCTTCCAAGTAGCGGTAGTGCCAGATCTCGAACGGGAAGGTTGACGTGCTGCCGCCGCCCTCCTCCATCGGACGTTCATAGTTTCCGCCCGAAGGATGGCTGTCAATCGAGTCCGGCTTGCCGAACGCAATATAGATGTGGCCGCGGTCCGTCATCCAGCCCGGCTTGCCCGCCGCGAAGTGCTCGTTGGAATATGCAATACGCGCGTAGTGCTCGTCCTTGAACTCGTTCTCGCGCGAATCGGGATTCGGGTTACGCCGCCGCCAGAATTCTTCGATGAACGCATCGCGTTCTTCGTCATTGGCCAGGCTCTTGAACGCCTTCACCTCTTCATCGGTGATGATCCAGAGTACGTCTTCGTTCAGCCACTTCTTGTACTCGTTGCCCATTTCGGCTTTCACAGCCTTGCGCTGTTCAAAAGCCTGCCGGTCACTTAGTCGCCGCTTCAGCGGATCAGGCTTTTCTTCCACAGGCGGTGTCTGAACCACCTTCCCATTGTCCATGACCGTTCCCGGCGTTGGGGATGTCCCCGCTGCCTGGGCCGTCTTAGCAGCAGGCTGCTGCGTGGCCGGAGCCGTGCTTGCGGGCTCTTGCGCGCTCATCGCACAGGTGACACTTGTCACTGCCAAAACGGTCGATAGTATGGAAAAATTTTTAAGATTCATAAGGGGCCGACTCCTGCGATAACACTTCGCTTCATTCTAAGCTCCTTAACCATTGCGCACAAGCACTCTTGCTATCATCGAATCAGCAATTTGCGCATCAGTCTTGGAACACTTCTGCCGCATGACAAATGCCGGGAACAACCAGCCCTGCATTTGCGTATTGTTCGCCAGACCTAAACCAACAGCCAGCGTGTGCTCGTATGACGTTTTGGCTATAAGAAAGCTGCAATGAGCGCGAAGAAAATCCTGTTGATCGTCCTCGGTGTGCTGGTCGTCGTCGGCATAGTTGCTGGCACCATTTGGAAAGCCCACTCAGATGTAACGGCTGTCACCACCACCAAAGCCACTACCGGCGATCTCGTTGCCACTGTCAGTGGCACCGGCCAGATTAAGCCCAAGACCTATGTCAATGTCGGCGCCACCGCCTTCGGCCGCATCACCCACCTCTATGTCAAAGAGGGTGACCACGTCAAAGCCGGACAGCTCGTCGCGACGGTTGAAAGCCAGCAGCCTGAGTCCGCTGTCCAGGCTCAGCAGGCCACCATCGCCTCCAACAGGACCAACGTCGACGCATACATCGCCGCCGAAAAGACCGCAGCCGCTGCAGTCGACCAGGCTAAGGCCGATCTCGTCCAGAAAAAATTCGATATCGACCGCTACGAGCAGCTTTACAAGCAACAGCTCGTCGCCAAGCAGGATTACGACGCCAAGAAGGCTGCCTATGATGTCGACGTCGCCACGCTGGCTCAGCGCGATGCCGCACTTGCCCAGGCCAAGGCCCAGACCAATTCTGCCCGCAGTCAGGTGAATCAATCGGTCGCCATGCTCAGTGGCAACTCCTATCAGCTTGGTCTCACCCAGAGCAAAGCGCCCTTCGATGGCCTCGTCACCAACGTTCCCGTTCGCGAAGGCGAAACAGTTGTCGTCGGCATCCAGAACGCGGAAGGCTCTACCCTCATGACCCTTGCGGACATGAGCGTCATTACCGCGGAAGTCAAAATTGATGAGACTGACATCGTCAATGTCGCGCTCGGCCAGCCCGCTGACGTCACCGTCGATGCCCTGCCGGGAAAAGTTTTCAAGGGCCACGTCACTGAAGTCGGTGATCAGGCTCTGCTCCGCACCACCGGCGTCGCCACCTCGCAGTCCACTACCGGCACTGAAGAGGCCAAGGATTTCAAAGTCGTCGTCACCCTCGACCCCAATTCCGGGATTTCGGTAGATGACCTCCGCCCCGGACTCTCCTGCACAGCCAAAATAACCACCGCGCACAAGCCCAACACGCTCACCATCCCCATCCAGGCACTTGTTCAGCGCGACACCGCTGCGGAAGCCGACTTCTTCAAGAATCATGGCAAGGCTTCTTCCAACGCTCCTGTAGCCACACCGGCCTCTATCAAGGCAGCCACCACGCAGGGCGTCTATCTCATCGTCAATGACAAGGGTACGCTCCGCACCAAATTCGTCCCTGTCGGCACCGGCATCACCGGCACAACGGATATTGAAGTCATCAGTGGCCTCAAGGAAGGCGATGAAGTCGTCACCGGGCGTTACAAGGTGCTGCGCACGCTCAAGAGTGGAACTCCCGTCAAGCGAGACACAACACCCCAGACTGCCACGCCCACCGACGACAGTTCAGATTGATAGCAGTTCGTCTTAGCTTGGCGAACTTAGCGGTTCAACTTTGCGTACTTTGAGTTAATGCTTTGCAGTTGACCGGAGAACACGATGACCCTCACAGCCACAGACCACCACCTCGAACAGGACCGCATCGGAGCCAACGCCGACGGCCCGCACACCGGCGACGTCATCGTCACCAACAATCTCTGGAAGACCTATGAGATGGGCGACCAGACCGTCAATGCTCTCAGCGGCATCGACATCCGCATCAAGCACAACGAATACGTTGCCATTATGGGCCCCTCCGGCTCCGGCAAGTCCACATTGATGAACCTCATCGGCTGCCTCGATTCGCCCACCCACGGCCAATATTGGCTCAACGGCCACGACGTCTCTTCTCTCAACGACGATCAGCTTGCCCGCATTCGCAATAAGGAAATCGGCTTCGTCTTCCAGACCTTCAACCTGCTCGCCCGCGCCACCGCTCTGCACAATGTTGAATTGCCGCTCATCTACAACGGAACGCCGCAGGCCGAGCGCATCGCACGCGCTAAATCTGTTCTCGAGTCCGTCAATCTCGGCGAGCGCATGATGCACAAGCCCAATGAGCTCTCCGGCGGCCAGCGCCAGCGCGTCGCTATCGCCCGTGCCCTGGTCAACCATCCCAGTATCATTCTTGCCGACGAGCCCACCGGAAATCTCGACTCCAAAACCTCCGTCGAGATCATGGCCCTCTTCGACGAGCTCCATGCCCAGGGCAACACCATCGTCCTCGTCACCCACGAGCCTGATATCGCCGACTTCGCCCATCGCGTCATCAGCATCCGTGACGGCTCAGTAGAGTCCGACGGCCCCAGCAAGCGCGTCACCGGTGGCACTTCCGGTGGAGCAAAAACCTCTCACTAAACATTTTGAGCCGCTTGCAGCTCTGTTCGTCCACCACCACGTCCCATCACGCACGCCCACTCCAACGCGTGAGAAAACTCCTTTCAGGTCGACTACTCCTGGGTCGCCAGCCGGCTCCCTGAAAACACCGCTGGAGACGCCGCTACCAGCTTCGGGCGCAGCCAACCCCCCGCCAGCCATCCCGCCGGCACCACAAACTCTGACGCCCCGCAACTGAGACAAACATGGACCAGCGGTCCCGGATTCATCGGGGGCGCACTCATCGTCCGCGATCCGTTCAGATACACCCGTATGTCAGCGGGAAAGGTGGATATCGCCTGCGATGCGCATGCTTTACAAGTCATTGCACTCGTTCCTTTAGGAAAGGTCGGCAGCAAATCTGAGAGGGCTTTCGCCGCGATTTCAGACTGTCCCAGGGTCAGACCAGTCCTTAACCTTTGGCCCATAAATACTCAGCCTGTTGCAGATAGAAGCTATAGTTACCAGCTTTTCCACAGACGGTCAAGAAAATACATCTCGCCTCTCGATATTTTTTACAGCACAGCAAAAAGCCCGGCGCTTGGGCAGGGCCTCCCGCTTCACTTCGACGCTCTTAATCGTGAGCCCGCACTGGCGGCAAACCCTTCTGCACCCGGCTGTGCGACTTCCCATAGAAGAAGTAGATCACCAACCCGACAGCCAGCCAGATAAAGAGCCTATACCAGGTCATCAATGGCAAACCCAGCATCATCGCCAACGAGATCAAAATGCCCAGGATTGGCGTCGCAGGAAACATTGGCGAGCGGAACGGTCGCGGCAACTCCGGACGTTTCCGCCTTAGCACCAGCACGCCCGCGCACACAATGATGAACGCCAGGAGTGTACCAATGCTCGTCATCTCGCCCAACGCGTCCAGCGGTATAGTCGAAGCGAAAACCGCCACTACCAGCCCCACCGTCAGCGACGAAATCCATGGCGTCCGGAACTTTGGATGCACCGCCGAAAACATCTTCGGGAGCAGTCCGTCCTTCGACATCGAGAAGAACACCCTGCTCTGTCCCAGCAACATCACGATCATCGTGCTGGTCAGACCGCCCAGTGCGCCAATCTTCACCAGCAGGCTTCCCCACTTCACGCCAGTCACATCAATGCCCACGGCCAGTGAATCCGGCACATTGAGGAAGTGGTAGTTCACCAGCCCTGTTAAAACCAGCGCCACCAGGATGTACAAAATTGTGCAGATGACCAGCGACCCCAGAATGCCCATCGGCATATCCTTTTTGGGATTCTTCGCCTCCTGCGCTGCCGTTGAGACCGCATCGAAACCGATGTAGGCGAAGAAGATCACACCTGCCCCTCGAAGCACACCCGACCAGCCAAACGACCCGAAGGCCCCTGTATTCTCCGGCAGGAATGGATGCCAGTTCACCCGCGCCATCTCAGGATGATGGAACAGCATCATGCCGCCCAGCCACAGGAAAATTACCAGCACAATCAGCTTCACCGCCACGATGAAGCTATTGAAATTAGCGGACTCCTTCACGCCCACCACCAGGATCACCGTCACCAGCATGATGCCCACAAACGCAATCAGGTTGAAAACACCATGCCGTTGCGGCAGCGTGTTTGGATCGATGCCCAATTCCGCAAGCTTCTTGCCGATACGTCCCAAAAATTCCCAGTGACCCTGGTACAGCACAAAGGTCGACCCCGGCGTCCCCGCCAGCTCCGGCGGCAAACGCAATCCAAAATCCTGTCCCAGCGAGAGCACATAACCGCTCCATCCGGAGCACACCGTCGCCGCTCCGAATGCATATTCCAGAACCAGGTCCCAACCGATGATCCATGCAAAAATTTCGCCCAGCGTCGCATACCCATAGGTATAGGCCGATCCCGCCACAGGGATCATTGCGGAAAACTCTGCATAGCAAAGCCCGGCGAAAACACAGCCGATTGCCGCAACAATGAACGAATACACCACGCCCGGTCCGGCATAGCGCGCCGCCGCAGGGCCGGTCAGCACAAAAATTCCAGTACCGATGATGGCGCCAATACCCAGTGCCACCAGGCTCCATGCTCCCAGACTGCGCTTCAGCGTGTGCTCGCCAGTCTCAGAGGCCTCGCCCATAATCGATTCAACAGACTTCGTCGCCAACAAATTTGCCATGCAGTTTTGTCTCTCCGTTTTTACTGTCTATTCAGTACTGTCTAATGTCGCAGTGCTGCGCCGTTGCCAGATCCAATACACCGGAACGCCCAACAGCACGAGCATCAACCCCGGCCATGTGTATTGAGGCTTGTATCGCAACAGTACACCACAAATCCACGTTGCCATCACGATATACATCGCCGGCAGCACCGGATATCCGAACGCCTTGTACGGCCGCGGCGCATCTGGTCGCTTCCTGCGCAGCACGAACAGGCCAAGTATCGTCAGCACATAGAACACCAGCACCGCGAACATCACATAGTCCAGCAGCTGCCCATAGCTTCCGCTCAGGCAAAGCACGCAGGTCCAAACCCACTGCATCCACAACGAATTCTTCGGCACTCCCGTCTTCGCATCCAGCTTTCCGCAACTCTTGAAGAACAGCCCATCGCGGCTCATCGCGTAATACACCCGCGCGCCGGAAAGCAGAATTCCGTTGGCGCATCCGAACGTGCTCACCAGGATCGCCGCCGCCATCAGCTTCGCGCCCACCGCGCCAAAGGCCACTTCCATCACCGCTGTTGCCACCCGGTCCTGCGGCGCATACGCGATGCTGGGAAAATAGCGATGACTCCCCAGGTCGCTGAAAACGGCCACCCCATGACCCATCATCGGCAGCACACTCAAGTACACAAAATTGCACGCGATATAGAGCAACAGCACCGTCCCCGTACCAATCGCCAGCGCCAGCGGTAGATTGCGCTTCGGGTTTTTAATCTCCCCTGCCGTAAATGTCACGTTGTTCCATGAGTCGCTTGAAAACAACGACCCAACCTGCACTACGGCAATCACGGTGAAGAAACCGACCATTGTCGTGCCTCCACCCAGGCCAAAGAACGACCCAATCTCCACCGGATGCTGCACTCCCCATCCGCTTCCCGCCCAGAAGTTGTGCCATCCCGGCCCGAAATTTGCCGCAAGTGCCACTGCATTCTTCGCCACCAGCCCCACCGCAATCACCGCCAGCAGTGCCAACACCTTCGCGCTGGTAAACACGTTCTGCACCGCCGCGCCCAGCTTGATGCCGCGCGTGTTCAGATAGGTCAGCAGCGTGATCACCACGATCGCAGTAAGGTTCGCCGTGCTCAGCCCCACATTGCCAGAACCAACATGCCAGATCCAGTTCGTCTGGCTCACTCTGGGGAAGAACACGCCCAGAAATTTCCCGAACGCCACTCCCACCGCAGCTACTGTCCCTGTCTGAATAACCGCGAACAGTGTCCAGCCATACAAAAATCCCCAAATTGGTCCCAGCGATTCGCGCAGGTAGACATACTGTCCGCCCGCCTTTGGCATCATCGCCGCCAGCTCGCCATAGCTTAGCGCGCCGATGATGGTCATCACCGCCGTCACCAGCCACGCCGCTATTAGCAACGCCGGCGACCCCAACACCCGGCTCATATCCGCCGAAACAATAAAAATGCCCGACCCAATCATCGACCCCATCACAATGGCAGTCGCGGAAAACAATCCCATCCCCTGCACAAAGTGAGGGGCGGAGAGAGAGCTGCCTGTATCTGGCTGGTTCACTGAATTCAGTTGAGTCACGTTCTCAAAACCCTACCCCAAAATCTCCAGAAAGTCCCGCGCCACATCCCGCACCCTGCGACCCTCCACCATCAACCCGGAAATCACCGCCACCGAATTCGCTCCTGCATCCACGACTGCCCGCGCATTGCCCAATCCAATCCCTCCAATCGCCACTAATGGCTTTGCAGTCAAAGCCCTCGCCCGCCGCACTCCCTCCAGCCCCACCACCGCTTCAGCATCGCTCTTGGTCGTCGTCGCAAACACCGGCCCAATGGCGATGTAATCCGCAAGTGTGCCATCCGCGACATGCAGCTGTGCTTCATCATGCGTCGACACACCCAAGAATGCCGCTGCGTCCACCGCGAAACCGCCGCGCTCACTGCGTTCAAGCTTTTCTCCCCCACGCAGTACTCGTCTCGCCTCAGCAACCGACAAATCCCCCTGCCCCACATGCACGCCCCAACCCAGCAGCGCCGCCAAATCCGCCCGATCATTCAAAATCAAACACGCATCTATGCCCTCAAACACTGAGGCAATCTCACCCGCTGCGCGCAGCACCTTCTGCGACCCATTTCTCTTGTCGCGATACTGCACCAGCCGTACCCCGCCCTCGCGCAGTTCCTCTGCAAACTCGCGCACTCCCAGCCCGAGCCTATCCAGCGTCTCGCGGTCCACAATCGCATACAACCTTGTGATCTTTGCCGTCATCCTCGCCCTCACCACAAGGCTATCCTGATTGCACGCAAGAATCGCCGCATCGCATCGGAGGCTAAGTGGAGTTGAATCGAGTTGTAGTGGAAGAAGATGTTCCCGATGGACGCGAAACGCTCCTTCAGAAACTAGTCGAATTCAATAACCAGGCTGCTCCGCCGGCCGATTTTCGCCTCCTCGACCTCCTGCTCAAAGACGAGAACGGCCAGACCGTCGGTGGACTCTGGGGACGCTCTGCCTACGAGTGGCTCTTCGTGGAATTGCTGTTCGTGCCTGACGAATTGCGCGGCACCGGCATCGGCACATCACTCATGCGCCAGGCCGAAGAGATTGCCCGCACCCGGCATTGCACCGGCGTCTGGCTCGACACCTTCGCCTTCCAGGCGCTGCCCTTCTAACAGAAGCTCGGCTACACCATCTTTGGCGAGTTGAAAGACCACCCACGCGGCATCAGCCAATACTGGCTGCAGAAGCGCTTGTAAGCGCTCCTTTAAAAACGACTGCCCCAGTTA
>Ga0302325_10026923_pt1 | contig 11934 bp, 13 predicted proteins | sample Palsa_T0_2_FD_201948 | JGI IMG/M metagenome (GOLD analysis project Ga0302325, IMG submission 201948) | Peat permafrost microbial communities from Stordalen Mire near Abisko, Sweden - Palsa_T0_2 | ecosystem: Environmental > Terrestrial > Soil > Palsa > Peat permafrost | place: Sweden: Abisko... | reverse complement strand
AAACAGAGGCCACGGAGGCATTGCTCTGGAGCAGTCATGGCAATGGGGTGAGCTATCGTAAGAACCGATCAGCGCATCAAGGTCAGGACTGGCTTCGAAGCTGGCGCGGATTCTCTGGAGAGTATCGCTCAAGATGCAGACGTCGGAATCCAGAAAGACCAGAACATCGGCCATGGCCGCACGAGCGCCCCAGGCTCCGGGCGAAAGCCCGACCGCGCGGGTCAGGCGTAATGAGGTGCTCGCCGAGTGTTCTGCACTGCCCCGAGCTTAGCGGCCGGTAGGAGATCGATGAGAGCGTGGGCTTGTTGGCGTTGAGATCCATGATCCCGTTCCAAACACAGTTTATCGCACGCCCGCAAACTCTCCTCCCTCAACTACCCTCCATCCACAAAACTGATCGTTCTTTACCCTTCCTTTATCTCTGTCTTATCCCTTCCTAAGCCACCCCGACTTAGCTTGAAAGTGTAAGGGAAGTCCAAAACAAATGATCATCATGAAGTTCGGCGGTTCTTCGTTAGAGAGCGCGAGCGCCATCCAGCGCGTAGCCGCAATTGTGAAAGGATCGCTGGCGTCGCATCCTGCCGTCGTCGTATCGGCCATCGGCAAGACCACCAACCGCCTCCTGCACATCGCCGAATTCGCCGCACAAGGCGATGCCCTCACCGCCTGGAGAAAGCTGCTCGCCCTCGAAGCCGATCACCTGCAGATCGCCGCCAAACTCGGAATCACCGTTGACCGCGAAATCGAAGCCCTCTTCGACGAACTCCGCGGCGACATCCTCGAAATCGCGAGCCTCGGTTCCATCTTTCCCTCGCTCTGGGACCGCGTCGCCAGCTTCGGCGAGCGCCTCTCTAGCCTGATCGTAACTGCCGCACTCCGAAAGGCCGGCGTTCCCGCGAAGCATCTCGACGCCCGCCGCCTGATCGTCACCGACGCTCACCACACCGAAGCCGCGCCCCTAACCATCGAGACCTACGCCAAGGTCCGCCGCGCCATCCCGTGCGCCGACCGGAGTCTGGTCCCAGTGCTTGGCGGGTTCATCGCCTCAGCGGAGGACGGAACTCCCACCACGCTGGGCCGCGGCGGCTCCGACTACACTGCCTCTCTCATCGGCGCAGCGATCAATGCCGACGAAATTCAGATCTGGACCGATGTCGACGGCATGCTCACTTGCGACCCGCGAGTGCGCGAAGGCGGCCAATGCCTGAAGTCCATCACCTATGAGGAAGCCGAGGAAATGGCGCGCCTGGGCGCCAAAGTATTGCATCCGGAAACGATAGCTCCCGCCCGCAAGCAGCGCGTACCGGTTATGATCCGCAACTCCCGCAACCCATCCCATCCGGGCACGCTCATCACGGCGGCTGCATGCGAGACGGGTGTCGCCAAGTCCATCGCGACCCAGCCGGACCTTGGCCGCGTCGCCTTGGTGGGAACCGGAATTCATCCCCATGCATCGCGCGCACAGGAAGCGCTTCGCCGCGCCGGTATTTCCGCGACGCTGAGCGAGGTATCTTATCTCCGCATCCTCTTCCAATCGGAGCCCCAAAGCGTCACTTCCGCTGTCGACGTCCTGCATCGCGAATTCTTCGAAGTAGCGCCGCGCAGTCCCGAACGTCTCGCCCTGGCTGCTGCCTGAATGCCGTCCCTACCTCCCGCGTCCTTGCGCCTTATGTCACAATGAAGCTGGAGAATTACAGATGGGTCCCATTGGCTATCCGGAGATGGTCTTTATCTTTGTCCTCGCACTGCTACTTTTCGGCCCGAAGAAGTTGCCGGAACTGGGGCGGACGATAGGCAAGGCTTGGACCGAGTTCAATCGCGCGAAAACTGAGCTGAAAGCGACGTTCGACCGCGAAATGAGAACTCTGGAGCGGGAAACGGAGTCGGTCAAAGAAGTAACCAACACCTATTACCACGACAACTACAACTACGATTACTCTTCTACCTACGACGCGAGCGAGCCGCCTTATCACGACGACCCGCACGTTTCGGATCACACTCCCGCACTGGAATCTTCTACAACCGGCACATCCGCAATTGAGGGCGCCGGTCTTCCTCACACCGCGACGGAACATGCTCCCCTGCTTACCTCGGGAACCCCTCCGGAAGGCACGATCGCAAATGGTACGCTGCAAACCCACCATCACGATCTCTCTCACGCGGTCGAGGAAACAACCCCCGCAGACTAACGACGCATGGCATTTTTCGACCGATTCAAGGGAGAGAAATCTCCCTCCGGGGAGTCTTCGGACTCCTCGAAATCCAAAGCTCTGGCACTGAAAACAGGCGCCAATACGCCTCCTCCCGACCCGGAGGACGCGGAAGAAGAGGGCATGCTTCGCATGTCGTTCCTCGGGCACCTCGAGGAAGTGCGCCGCCGCATCTTCCTGATGCTGATCGGCATCGCTGTCGCCTTCACCCTGAGCCTCACGTTCTGCAATCCTCTGTGGGTTGCAGTACAGGCTCCTGCGCACGACGCTCTCGTTAGTCTCGGTATCAAGCCGCCGAACTTGGTCGCGATCGAGCCGATGGAGCAGTTCACCATCATCTGGTTCAAATTGCCGACGCTGGTGGCTATATTCCTTTCTTCACCCTGGATCATTTACCAGGTCTGGGCGTTTATCTCACCTGGCCTTTACAAGAAAGAAAGGCGTTTCGCGGCGCCGTTCATTCTGGTTTCCGCAGGGCTTTTTATCCTTGGCGGCTGCTTCGCCTATTTCGTGGCGTTCCGTTTCGGTATCACATTCCTGCTGGGAGTTGGCCGCGATGTCGGCGTAACTCCGATGATCTCCATCAACTATTATTTTGACCTGTTCGTCAACGTAATGCTCGGCATCGGGCTGGTATTCGAACTCCCGGTCATCATCTTCTTCCTCACGCTGATACGGGTGGTTTCGCCGAAGTTCCTCATCGCGCACAGCCGTTACGCTATTCTCGGCATCGTAATTGTCGCGGCTGTCGTCACCCCGACGCCGGATATTTTTAACCTGTTACTTTTTGCCGTGCCGATGTGCATGCTCTTTTACGTCGGCATTTTCGCCAGCTATATCCTCGTTCTGAAGCGCGAAGGCCGCAAATTGCCCTGGACCATGATCCTCGGAATCGTCGGTCTGGTACTGGCTCTTGCCGCTGGTGTCTTGGCCTTTGTTATCTTTATCTTACATTACCATTGGATTCCGGCTTGGCCGTTCCTGGCGAAATAGGGCCGAGTAGTCCTACACCTTTTCGAATAGGCTTCGAAAGTCGGCAGTACCAATTTATTGGAATATTTTTCACGGAAACTGCCGTACTTTCCGTGAAAAATAGGTATGATAACTTCTGATAACTGATTTCAACCTAATGGGTTGAGACTGCTGGTGCTTTCCCTGTTACGGCGGGCGCCAAATTCGAATCTGAAGGGATCAGGCGGTTGGATCTGATAAGAATCATTCAAGACCTGCGTCAGGAACGGGACAAACTGGAAGCGATCATCGCATCGCTCGAACAGCTCAAGGCGCCGGGCGTTCACGTCCAATATCAAGCCGCCAGACGCGGACGCCGTTCCATGGACGCGGCCGGCCGGCTCGAAGTCTCCCGGCGAATGAAGCAATACTGGGAAAACAAGCGCAAAGAAGGCCAAGTAGGAAGCCCCTCGGCCGACGAATTCCACTCCGTAAGCGGAAGTTTCACCGCTTAAAAAACCACAGCCAGAAATATTGTCCGCCGGCGCCATGGCGGTGACGCGGCTCAAATCCATGCCGTTCCGCCATCTCGACCGCCTGTTCGTCGGAAAACGGCACTCCTAGCCACGTATCTCCCGATTCAGTCACCAGCGTCGCATCCCCCTGCACCTGGAACTTGAACAGCCCGCCCGGGCGCAATATCCTGCTCACCTCGCCCACATAGCTATCGATCACTTCGCGGCTGGGAATGTGCTGAAATACGATCGACGAAAAACAAAAATCCGCCTCAATGTTTCCCAATATTTTTAGATCGGCCCCATTATTTTGGTGAAAATGGGCATTTCCGATTTCGCGGTTTCCTTCCCGCGCCTGCCGGATCATTTCCCCCGACACGTCCACCCCATGCACCGTCCCGAAGACCTCCGCCAGCGCCCGTGTCACCCGCCCCACCCCGCACCCGATCTCCAGCACCGTCATCTCCTTCGGATCTTTCTCCTGGCAGATGTTGATCATGTCGGTCAGAATCTCTTCCCGCACGGTCGACCTCCCGGATTCGAAGAACTCCTCATCCTTCCAATCCTGTTGCGCCGTGTTCACGTAAAACCGGGCATTTTCGCGGGCGCGCTCGTCCCATTCGCGTTGCATTTTCGACAGCAGTTCCGAATCGACCATCATGTTATATTGTAGTTGTCCTTGAGATTGATTGGCCTCGTGGGCGACTAGCTCAGCTGGGAGAGCGCTGCGTTCGCAATGCAGAGGTCGGGGGTTCGATCCCCCCGTCGTCCACCACTACAATCACTGCCCGCTGATTCACATCCCAGAAGACCCAAACCCCCCAGCCCCACGCACCGACCCACCCAACTCCCCTTCCACCCATTCCACCGCTTCATACTGCGCCACCACCATCTGGGCGATCCGGTCCCCGACCTTCACCTCGTAATCCACGCGCCCCAAATTCAGCAGGATCACCCGAATCTCCCCGCGATACCCCGGATCGATCGTCGCCGGCGCATTGGGTAGCGTAATCGCATGTTTCAGCGCCAACCCGCTCCGCGCCCGAATCTGCGCCTCATATCCCGGCGGCAACTCGATCGCGATCCCCGTTGGCACCAGCTTCGGCACCCCCGGTTCCAGCCGCACCGCCTCAACGGCACATAGATCCATCCCCGCATCTTCATCGGGACCGTGAGCGTATCGGGGCAGGGAAGCCAGTGGGTGCAACAGCTGTATCGGAATGCGCAATTGTTATGATAGCGAGTTGCCCAAACGTGTCATCACCGTAGCCCCCCTCCCGCCCGAAAAATGCGCTTACGCCCTGGCCCGCTACAGCCGTTCGCCGGATTCCATCGCCCAGTCCCTCGAATGGGTGCGCACCCACAACACCCAATCTTTCCTCGAAAGTTACTATTTCCAGTACGGCCATGCCTCCATCGCCGACCTAGGCCACACCGTCATCTGCTTTGAAGGCATCTCCGAACTCGCCGCCACTGAGATCGAGGACGAAACCCTGTGGGACGGCCAGGCCAAATCCTCCCGCTATCAGGACTTCTCGCGCTCCGGATTCATCACCCCCCAGGGCCTCGACGACCCCTCCACCGCCGCCTACCAAGCCGCCGCCGCCGCCCTGCTCGCCGCCTACCACCAGGTCCACGAGCACGCCCGCGAAACCCTCCGCGAAAAGCTCACCCGCCCGGAACCGATGAAGCCCGACGCCTACGAGCGCAACATCACCGCCCGCGCCTTCGACGTCGCCCGCTACCTGCTCTTCTTTGCCATCCCCACCAACGTAGGCCAGGTCACCAGCATCCGCACTCTCGAAAAGCAGATCCGCCGATTGGGCGCCTCCGAATACGAAGAACTCCGCAGCCTCGGCGCCGAAATCGCGGAAGCCTGCGCCGCCACTCCCGACTGCCTCTGGGAAGGATCCTCGGCGGAACCTCTCGCCCCCACCCTCGCCCGTCACGCAGATCCCGACACCCACGCCGCCCAGTCCCGCTCCGACCTATCCGCATGGGCCCAGCAAAATCTCCCCATGGAGCCCGCCCTACAAATCCCCGATATCGACCTCCTGCGCCCCAACGATTCCCTCATCGAAATCGCCGCCACGCTCCTTTATCCCGTCACTACCTGGCCCTTCCGCGCCCTCATCGAAACCGTAGCCGAATGGTCCGACGAGCGCCGTCTCGAGGTCATCGAATTAGCTCTCAAATCCCGCGGCAAGCGCGACGACCTCCTGCGCGAATTCCGCGGCGGCCAATACTGCTTCGACATGACCATCGACATCGGCGCCTATCGCGACATGCACCGCCACCGCCGCTGCCAGCAGTTCCGCCAGCCCTATTCCGGCCGCTTAGGCTATGACACGCCCCCCATGGCGCCGGCAAACCTCTACCAACCCGCCATGGAAGCCGCATTCCAGGCCATCCAAAATCTCCCCGAACCCGCCTCCCATTACCTGCTCCCATTCGCCGCCCGCAACCGCTTCTTATTCAAGATGGATTTCTCCGAAGCCGAGTACATTTCGCGCGTTCGTAGCGGTGTCAAAGGCCACTTCAGCTACCGCAAAATCGCATGGGAAATGAAGCAGCGCATCGAAGAGCAGGAACCCGCCCTGGGCCGGCTCATCAAAGCCACGCCGCCCTGGGAAGAAGACCCCCTAAAACGGTGAAAACCTTTCTGAGCCGGAAGCGTGAGCGACCGGTCCCAACCTAGCGGTAACATAAATCAGTGAAGCCGATTACCGTTCTCTTCGCTCTAGCCGCACTGGCCTTCGCCGACCCCTCGCCCGACAAATCCATAGGCTCCCGGTCCGCGCCCATCCTGATCGATCTCTTCAGCGACTTCCAGTGTCCCTCTTGCAAGATGCTTCACGATCAAACCCTGCCCGAGATGATCAAAGACTATGCAAAGACCGGAAAAGTCCTGCTCGTGTATCACGATTACCCGCTCCCTATGCACGCCCACGCCCGCGAAGCCGCCCGCTGGGCCAACGCCGCCGGCACGCTCGGTAAATATAAAGCCGTAGGCGACGCCCTTTTCGCCAATCAAGACACCTGGGCCGCAAACGGCGACCTGCGCTCCACAGTTGCGAAGGCTCTCACCCCCGCCGAAATGCAGAAGGTTGACGCACTGATGAAGGATCCCAAATTCGACGACGGTGTCAGCCGCGACGTAGCCCTCGGCTCACGCGCCGGCGTCCAGGGCACGCCGACAATGATCATGACCTACAAGCTCAAGAACTACCCCATCACCCGCGCCGTCTCTTATCCGATCCTGAAGCAGATGCTGGACGAGTTATTGGCCAAGTGAAACTCCTAGCCATTCTCACCCGTCTGGCCCTGGCCGCGATCTTCATCTATTCCGCCTACGCCAAGTTAAAGGACCCCTGGTACGTCTTCGCCGGTTCCATCGATTCCTACCGTCTGCTGCCTCCCAGCGCCACAATCTGGATCGCCAAAACCCTCCCCTGGTTCGAACTAGTTTTAGGCGTACTCCTGGTGATCGGCGTAAAAGTAAGATGGCTAGCAATCATCTGCGGCTTACTCTTAGCGGGCTTCTGGCTAAGCATGCTCCGCGCCTATCTCAAAGGCATGGACATTGACTGCGGCTGTTTCGGCCCCGGCGAGCGCATCAGCCCGCTGACCCTTGCGCGCGATAGCCTAATGATCATCCTAAGCGCGGTAGTTTGGTGGACTGCCGGCAAGCGAGCCGTACGAAGTCAGCATCCTCAGCCTCAAACGGCGGGCTAAGCGGCGTGGTCGACTTCAACCTGTCCAGCGAAACTTGCAGGTGAGGGTATAACCATACCCATTTCCCGCATTCCCTCGAGATGGAATTCGATTGCCTCCTGGATCAGTTTTTCCACTTCGTTTCGCGAGTCCCCCACCGAGATCACGCCCGGAAGATCAGGGACGTATGCCCCCCAGGATTCCGGTCCCTTTTCGTAAATAACGGTGTATGTCATGGTTAGTTCTCTCTTCTGTCCAAACCAGCACTGCGGAGGATCGCTTTGAGCGTCCCAATCGGCACATCCTTGCCGGGTTGACCCGGTACCGTGACCACCATCCCTTTTTGTGGATGCAGAAATTGGCGGTGGCTTCCCTTAGTCACTTTAAGCCGCCAACCATCGGATTCAAGCATGTGGATCAGATCCCTGACCTTCAATCCTACATAGTATCTCGGCGGCAGTGCCCTCCCGTCACATCAACTTATCCAAAGTGATCGGCAACTCCCGCACCCGCTTCCCCGTAGCGCAAAACACCGCATTCGACACTGCCGCCGCCACCCCCGTAATCCCAATCTCCCCAATCCCGCGCGCCCCCATAGGCGTATGCTCATCCGGAATATCGTTATGCAAAATCTCAATAAACGGAACATCCAGATTGACCGGCACATGATACTCCGCCAGCGAAGGATTCATAATCCTCCCCCGCCTCTCATCGAATAGCGTCTCCTCCGTCAACGCCATGCCGATCCCCATGATGATCCCGCCCCGCAGCTGACTATCCGCCGTCTTCGGATTCACAATCCTCCCGCAATCGAACGACCCCAGCCACCGCGACACCCTCACCTCGCCCGTCTCCTCATGCACGCGCACCTCGCAAAACTGCGCCCCATAGGAAGCCATCGAATACTTCATCATCTCCAAGGGCAGATTAGAAGTAGTCTCCGCTTCGACCGCAAGCTCCCCAGCCCGCTGCAGGATCTCGGCATAAGTTTCGCCCTTGCCCGTAGCCTCACAAAACAGCCCCTCATCGCGCGCAATCAACTCCTCCAACTTCAACCCAGCGAGCGCCGAATCTCGACGCTTCTGCGCCATCTTCAGCAGCTTCCCATGCACCTCTTCCACAGACGCCCGCACCGCCGCGAATAGCGTGGCCGTCTGGTTCGACCCGCCCGCCATCACCGGCGTATCCGGCAACCCGGAATCCCCATATGCAAACTCAACCCGATCCATCGGCAGCCCCAGCCGGTCGGCCGCGTGCTGTATCTGCGCCGTAGCCGTACCCATCCCCATATCGCTCGCGGGCGATTGCACCACTGCCAACCCATCCGCCGAAATCCGCACCCGCGCCTTAGCCGGCAAACGCAAGTAAGGATAGTAAGCTGTAGCCACACCCTGACCGACCAGCCACTTTCCCTCTCTCCGCTTCCGCTTGTCTTTACTCCACCCGAACTTCTCCGCCCCGCGCCGGTATGCCTCTATCAACCGCCGCCCCGAGAATTCATGCCCATTGATCGGATCTTTGGCCGGCTCATTGATCGCCCGCAACTCAATCGGATCCACCTTCAATTCATGCGCCAGCTCATCGATCGCCGATTCCAGCGCAAACGTCCCAATCGATTCCCCAGGCGCCCGCATCCACGTATTCGCCACCGTATCGAGATACACGATCTTCTGCCCAATAAGGAAACTCGGCGAAGCGTAAAGATGGCGCGCCGGAAAAGTACACTGCTCCGCATAGCGCCCGCTCTTTGTGGTAGCGGTCAAACCCGTATGCGTCAGCCCGGTCAGTTTCCCATCCTGACTCGCACTCAACGCAACATACTGCTCTGAAACCGTGCGCCCGCCAATCACGCGGAACACGCCTTCACGCGATAAAGCCAGCTTCACCGGACGCTTCACCAACTTCGCCGCCGCAATGCAGAGCGCGATGTTCGTCCACAGCCCGACCTTCCCACCGAACCCGCCCCCGACAAATGGCGCCACCACCCGCACTTTTTCCCGCGCTAGCCCGAACACATAGGCGATCGTGTGCGCGGTCAGATTCACCGATTGCGTGGCATCGTGCACCTGCACGCTCCCGTCTTCGTTCCACGCCGCAATCGTCGCGTGCGGTTCGAGCGCATTGTGGTTGTAGCGCGGCGCCTGATAAGTGTTGCCGACGCTCGCGTAGGCCTCCTTCCGCGCCTCATCGACATCCCCAACCGCGATCTCGGATGGCTCTCCCATCACGTCGTGCGGTACAACCGCCCGCGGCTTCATGCCCTCGAACGAAACGTCCGCCGCCTCCGCTTCAAACTCCACCTGGACCAGTGAAGCTCCATGCTCAGCCTGCTCCAAAGTCTCCGCCACCACGACGGCCACCGGCTGCCCATCCCAATAAATCTTCGTGTCCCGCATGATCGGCAAATCGCTCAACGCGAAACCCTTGCCGAGGTCGCTGAAATCCGCAATCGGCGGCCCCTTCATCTTCGGTACGTTCTCATGCGTGATGATGGCCACCACGCCCGCTGCCTTCGACGCCGCCTCACTATCGATCTTGACGATCTTCCCCTTTGCGATGCTGCTAAACACCAAGGCCGCATAGGTGAGGTGATTGGCCTGAAACTCCGCCGTGAACGTCGCCTCCCCTTCCACCTTCTTGCGCCCGTCGACACGCGGCAAAGCCTTACCCACATAGCCGTTCCCATCAATCATCGGATCGGCCTTCTGATCCGGAAGATGCGGCGCCACCTTCTGGACAATGCCAAGCACGATGCTGCTCATTGCGCCACCGCCGTCTCGGCGAGTTCACTCAGCACGCCAACCATGGTTCGTTTCGCAAGTTCAATCTTGAAGCTGTTATCGCGGTACCCCTGCGCCGAGGCAAGTTCCGCCTCAGCTGCCAGCCGGAACCTTTCCTCACTTGCTTCGGATCCGCTCAGTACCTCTTCCGCGTGGAATGCCCGCCAAGGCTTGTGCGCCACTCCGCCCAGCGCGAGCCGCACATTCCGAATCACCCCATCCTCGACCTCCAGCGCCGCCGCCACGCTCACTAGCGCGAACGCATAACTCGCACGGTCACGCACTATCCTGTACTTCGAATGCTTCGCGAACGGCAAACCGGGTAACGAGATCGATGTGATCAGTTCATCCGGTTTTAAAGTGGTCTCCACGTGCGGAGAATCCCCCGGCAGACAATGAAAATCGTCGAACAGGATCGTTCGTTCTCCGCCCGGACCCACCACGTGAACCTCCACATCGAGCGCCACCAGGGCCACGCACATATCCGATGGATGTGTAGCAATGCACTGCTCGGAAGTTCCCAGAATCGCGTGGATCCGGTTGAATCCGCCGATGGCATCGCACCCCGCGCCCGGTGTCCGCTTGTTGCAACGCGAAGTCTCGTCGTAGAAGTAGTAGCAACGGGTGCGCTGCATCAAATTTCCGCCGGTAGTTGCCATGTTCCGTATCTGCCCGGAAGCGCCAAACAAAATGGCCTGCGACAGGACCGGGTAACGCTCCCGAATCAGGGGATGCGCGGCAACCGCGCTATTCTTTACCGCGGCATCGATAGAAACTCCGCCATCGGGCAATTCCTTGATTCCCTCAGAACCCAACCGCGTAACATCGATCAGCAAGTCCGGATGTTCAATGCTCTCCCGCATGAGGTCGACCAGATTGGTCCCGCCACCGAGGATCTTCGAGTTCCGATGAGCACCAAAGAGTTGGACCGCTTCCGCCACGGTCCCCGCCCGCGAATAACCGAAGTCCTTCATCGAGCGAATACCTCCTGGATCGCGGCGCAAATTCCCACATAAGCGCCGCACCGGCATAAATTACCGCTCATTCTTTCTTTGATTTCTTCTTCCGAAAACGACATCTCGCCGTCTCCGGTCACCGCGCTGGGCGACCCGTCGCGAAACTCCCGCATCATCCCGACCGCCGAACAGATCTGTCCAGGCGTACAGTAGCCGCATTGGAAGCCATCATGTTCGACAAACGCATCCTGCAACGGATCGGCCAAGCCCTCAATGGTGGTAATCTCCGCGCCCTCGTACTGCACCGCCAAAGCCAGACAAGAAAGGATGCGCTCTCCATCAGCTAAGACCGTGCAAGCGCCGCAAGCCCCCTGATTGCAGCCCTTCTTCGTCCCCGTCAACTGAAGCCGCTCTCTTAGGGCATCCAGTAACGAGACCCGCGGCTCAAGTCGCAAAACATGCAACTCACCATTAATCCGCAAACTAACTTCCGAGGGAGCAGGCAATAGAATTCTCCTTGTCCCTCCCTTAGCAACTACCCTGCCACCCTGCGAACTCCGCCGGAGCTCAGGGACGATCACGCCGTTTTTAAAAAAATATTCCGATAATTTTCTACTTTTTATCAATGACTTACGGCCGCTCACCATTTTTCCGCAGTCCGTTTTGCCACCCTTCGCCCGCTACTCTGTAGTCGCAAGGAGCCCCACAAATGGCAACCAAACAACAGATCGAAGCGAACCAACAGAACTCTCAAAAGTCCACGGGTCCAGTCACGCAGGCAGGGCTGGAGCGTTCCTCCAAGAACGCA
>Ga0302325_10026922_pt1 | contig 11934 bp, 12 predicted proteins | sample Palsa_T0_2_FD_201948 | JGI IMG/M metagenome (GOLD analysis project Ga0302325, IMG submission 201948) | Peat permafrost microbial communities from Stordalen Mire near Abisko, Sweden - Palsa_T0_2 | ecosystem: Environmental > Terrestrial > Soil > Palsa > Peat permafrost | place: Sweden: Abisko... | reverse complement strand
GGGGGGGGGTGTGGTTGTGGGGGGGGGGGGGGGGGGGGGGGGGGGGGGGGGGGGGGCGGGGGGGGGGGGGGGGGGGGGGGGGGGGGGGCGCGCGGGCGGGGCTGGGGCGCGCGGGCGGGCGTGTGGTGGCGCCGGCAGGCGGGTGGTGGCGCCTCACGCGCCGGTTGTGACGGGCGCGTCACACGTCTGCCTCGCGCCTGCGACTTTCGGACGGTTTAGCCCTCGTCGCGGGCGGCCCGCCCGAGACTCAAGGGGTCGTGGTCGAATCACCTGAAATATTCATGAAATCTGACCTCGGCACCGCCCACGAGACGTCTGGCGATGCTGGAAGCGGTCGATAGGCTGATCGCCGCGGTCGCGAACCGCCAGCACGGAGTGATCACCCGCTGGCAGCTGCTCGACCTTGGGGTGAGCCCAAACGCGATCGACTACCGGATACGAATCGGCCGCCTACACCGCCTCTACGACCGCGTGTACGCGGTGGGGCACCGGCCGGTCTCTTCCCACGCGCACGCGATCGCCGCCGTCCTCGCGTGCGGCGCCGGCGCTGCGCTCAGCCACAGCTCCGCCGCGACCCTGTGGGGCATCACCAAGCATTGGCAGCAGCCCCTCGAAGTCACCGCCCCAACCAAGCACGACCACCGCCGCCTCCGCACCCACCGCGCAAAGACTCTCGCCCGCCGAGACATCACCAAGCATTGGGGAATCCCCGTCACGACACCGTGTCGCACGCTGCTCGACAGCGCCAGCCGCCTCACCGACCCCGCGCTCGCGCGCGCCGTGAACGACCTCCGCCTCGCGCGTTACCTGAACCTCGCCGACCTCGGAGAACTCCTCGCCCGCCACCCGCCGACCAAAGCCACCAAACGCCTCCGCAGGCAGCTCGCCCACCCAGAACGCTCCCCGACCCGCTCCGAGTTCGAAGCCGCCTTCCCCGCGTTCGCAGAACGCGCCGGCCTCCCGCAATACAAGATCAACGCCGACGTCGCCGGCCACGAAGTCGACGTCTACTTCCCCGCACAGCGGCTTGCCATCGAACTCGACGGCCTCGAGTACCACGACGGTCGTTACCGGTTCGAAAGCGACCGCGACCGCGACGCCGACCTCCTCGCCGTCGGAATCCCCACCGTGCGCATCACCCGGGAGCGCCTCAGCCTCAAACCCGCGCGAGAAGCCGCCCGCTTGCACGCGATCCTCGCCCAACGGCCATCGTGCGCCCCCGAGAGCTGACTTGTATCTTGACCACAGTGACCGACCGCCCCGACCAGCCCGACCGCCCCGACCACCGAGGAGCAGACCGATGAGCGGCCCGGAGTTCGGGCTCGCCGTCGCGGTCTTCCTCGCGTGCTCTGTCGAGGCGGTCGAGGCGCTGACGATCGTGCTCGCGGTCGGGGCGACGCGCAGCTGGTCGTCCGCCTTCTACGGAGTCGGCGCCGCGACCGTGGCCCTGGCTGCGATCGTGGCGGCGCTCGGCCCAGCGCTGACTGCGCTGCCGATCGGGGTGCTACGGGTCTGGGTGGGCGGGTTGCTGCTCGTGTTCGGGTTACAGTGGCTGCGCAAGGCGATCCTCCGCGCTGCCGGCCTCAAGGCCGTTCACGACGAAGCGGCGATCTTCGCCGAGTCAGCCGAGGCGGCGCGCGCGGTCGCGCTCGAGCAAGGCGCGTTCGACGGGTACTCATTCACGATCGCCTTCAAGGGCGTGTTGCTAGAAGGCCTCGAGGTGGTGTTCATCGTCCTCACCTTCGGCGCGAATCAGCACGATGTCGGACTCGCCGCCGCGGCGGCGGCCGTCGCCGTCGCGCTCGTCGTCCTCGCCGGCGTGGCGGCGCGCGCGCCCCTCGCGCGAGTGCCCGAGAACACCCTCAAGTTCGCGGTCGGGATCATGCTTACGTCGTTTGGGACGTTCTGGGGTGCTGAAGGAGCGGGCGCGTCGTGGCCCGGTGGTGACGCGGCGCTGCTCGTGCTGATCCCGGTCCTGGCGGGGCTGTCGCTGGCCACGGTTGCGTTTCTGCGTCGCGCGGCGGCCGGTCGCGGCGCCGTCGTGGAAAGCGTCAGCGCATGACTCGCATCAACCGGGCGGCGCTTGCGATCTGGGACTTCGTGGTCGGTGACGACTGGCGCGTCGCGCTCGGGGTTGTCCTCGCCATCGCCCTCACTGCGCTGGTCGCCGACAGCACCGTCGCCGCCTGGTGGGTGCTTCCCGTTGCTGTGGTCGTGCTCCTGACGGACTCGCTTCGAAGAGCAATGCGGCCGTGATTTGCAAGGATGAGGCACAGCGCCGTGCCGACCTTCTGCCGACATAACCGCTTCGTCCAGAACTGCCCGATCTGCTCGCGCGAGCAGGCGGCTGAGCTGCGCGATGTTGTATCCCCCGCCGGTTCGCGCCCGCGAGCCTCGTCGCGTCGCAGTGGTCAGGCACGGTCGACCGGCATGCAGGTCAGGCGGCTCGCCCGTGGCGTCGACGACGGCTTCAACTCGCCGCTCATCCCCGGGGTGAAGTCAAGCGACGACGCCGTGAGACTGGCTGAAGAGCTCGCGTTCGCCGCCGCGCGTCTCGTCCGGCTGGAATCCGATCCGGCCGGCGCTTACTCTGACGTGGCCGGGGAGGGGGATATCGAGGAGCGCACCTGGCTGGCGTTCCTGATCGCCTACCTATGCCCGGTCGAGGGCGACGATCCATTCGTCGGGATCCGGGCGGCGACGCCGCGGTCTGCCGGCGAGGAGCCCGACCTCGCCGACGTGCCGCTCGGCCCTCGTACCGCCCATGTTCCCGCGCGGGGTGCGCGGACGGTGGACGCTTACCGAGCGTGGGCGGCGAGAGCCGGATCCCAGGCGGCGGCGTTCGGTGGTGAGCCGGCCTGGTCGCCCGAGCGCCGCTTTGCCAGGGCGTTCGAGCGTCTGGCCCTACCGGGGCTGGAGCGCGGTGCTCGCTTCGACCTGCTTGTCTCGCTGGGACGGCTCGGTGTCTACGACCTACGTGCCGGTTCGCTCCAGTTCGGCGGTGCCAACGAGACGACTCTCGCCGCCAAGCGCGCGCTCGGCATCGGCGACACGCTGCTGCTCGACCGCCGCGCAGCCGAGCTCGCCTCGGCCGCCGGCTTGCCGCTCGAGGCGCTGGACCTCGGCCTGCACAACTGGGGCGCCGGCGTCCGCTGCACGATGGGCCTCGGACCGACCACCGAGGGCGACCCGGCGGTGCTCGACGCGACCCGCGGCGCGCTCGGCCTGTAGCCGCCGTCGCCTGCCGGCAGATCGATCCGCCGACCGGCCGGCCGGTCCGGACCGGCCGCTTGCGAAGCCGTCCGCCCGACCGCCTACCTTCCGCAGGCAACATACCTACTCGGAAGGCTGGAGTCCGTCCGCCATGTCCCTCTGCTTCATCGAACCTCAGAACGCGATTCGCGTCATCGCCGAATCGGTGGGACGGGAGGCGCGCCGCCAGATCCTCGGCGAGGTCGTCCGCGCTTGGGTCGACGAGATCCCTGAGCCCGATCTCGAAGCCCACTACGCCAAGGCGGTGGCAGATCTCGACGAGCACGACCTGTCGCTGCTCGCCGCATGGCATGCATCGCTCGAGGTGGGACACCCGATCCCCAACAAGGAGTTCCTGGTCAACGTCTTTCCCTCGCTCGGCGATAACCGGCGCGAGGCGCTGAAGATCGCCGCGGGCTTCCGCGGCGAGGAGGCGTTCGAGGCCGGCGTGGGGGAGGAGCAGGCGCTCGACACGGTGCTTCCCTGGCTCTCACATGAGCGTTGCGTCCAGCTCGCCGGCGAGTGCCTCGAGCTCTATTGCTGGGATCGCCTCGGCGTCGACAACTAGTGCAATCGGGAGTGCGACGCCGAGCGGCGGTCAGTCCGCCGCGAGCGCGTCCTCGATCTCCTCGATTGCCTGGTCGGTCGAGCGGAACCAGACGGCGCGCATGCCGAGCGCCTGCGCGGCCGTGCAGTTGAGCTCGATGTCATCGACGAACAGCGCCGAGCTCGGGGGGACGCCGAGGCGTTCGAGCGTGAGTGCGTAGATCTCGGGCTCGGGCTTACGCACCCCCACGAACCCGGAGTCGACGACGACGCTGAAGATCTCCTCGACCGGAAGCAAGGCGCGCCACCGTGACTCCCACTCGCGCACATTGTTGGTGCAGATCGCCATCCGGTAGCCACGGGCTTGCAGCGAGCGCATGTAGTCGATCACCCGGTCATTTGGATGCAGGTGACCGAAGAAGGCCTCGCCGAAGCCGTCGAGCCGGATCGGGCGGCCGAGTAGCACGCTCAGTTGCTCCCCGAGACCGCCGAGGAACGCCGCCTCCGTCATCCGTCCCGTCTCGAGCTCGAACAGGGGGTGGGCGCCGTCGCGTTCCCAGATCTTGCCCATCGCGGCGCCGAGCTGCTCGATTGAGATGCCCGTAGTCTCCTCGAACGCGGTGAAGCCATCGCTCATCGGCGAGGTAAGAACGCCGCCGAAGTCGCAGATGATCGCCTCGACCGCGGTCATCGCGCTCGCAGCAGCTCGTAGACGCCGAGTCCCTGCCGGCCGCGCATCCGCCAGTGGACCAGATCGGAGCGCAGCGGAGGGTCCTCGGAGACCGCCGGCGGCCCCGTCATCTCACCCGCGGCGCGGCTCGCGTACTGCTCATCGTCCTCTCCGAGCCAGAGCTCGAGGCCCACGCGCGAGGTGACACCGTCCGCGGTATACGTGCTCGACAGACGAGACTCAGCGACGGGGACGGGTTGGCCGTGCTCGAACAGCACGCCGCCGAGGAGCTCGGTGTCGTGACCTCGCGCCCGTCGCGGCCGGACCGCAAGTACCGCGAGCCCGTCCTCATCGCCGAACCATGCGGAGACGGCTCGGAGGGCGGCGAAGCGCTTGCCGTCGAGTGCGCCGACACGGCGGCTTCGCTGCCCGGCGCAGTCGACCGCACGCTCCTCGCCGCCGACGAGCAGTGTCCCGCGGACGCGGGCGAGCTGATGAAGGCTGCGGATGCCCGCGTCCAAAGGCTCGAGCTCGGCGACCTCGCTGGTGGGCGCGAACGTCAGCTCGAAGCCGGCTCCGGCGAGCTGCCATTCGTCCCCTGGATCGATGCCCTCGACCCGCGTGGGAGCGCCGAGGCTAGACGCGAAGCCGCCCTCCCAGACCGAAACGGTCCCGGCCACATCTCCGTCCGGCTGACCGAAGGCGAAGCTCCGGATATCCGCTGGCTGGCGATCGCTCACGGGCGAATCTGAGGCGGGTCTACCTCGCTGGCCGTTCCCTCGACATCGTCGCCGCGCTGAGCGCCTCCGGATCCTCGACCGAACCCCCCCGCCCGCACGACCAGCCCGTGCTGGAAGTTACGCACGAGCAGCGCTTGGATTGGCGCGCGAGTCAGCGGGAAGAGCAACAGCAGTCCAAGGGCGTCGGAGATGAATCCGGGCACGATCAGCAGTCCGCCCCCGAGGAGCACGAGGGCGCCGTCGAGCACCTCGCGACCCGGCGGGCGTCCCTCGGCGATCGCGGCATTGAAGCGCCGCCACACGGCCCGTCCGACCGAGCGCATCGCCCACGATCCAAGCGGCCACGCGGCGATCAGCAGAACGATCGTCAATATCACCCCGATCGCCTCGGCGACGCGGACGATCACGTACAGCTCGGCGATCGGCCAGAGGATCAGGAGCAGGAAGGCGAGGAACACTTGCCAACAAGGCTACTCAGTGCGGCCGCCGCCCTGAACGGCGACCCGGCGCGCTACGCGAACGCCGCGGCCGGTCCTTCGAAGCGAACCCCGGGAAGGCGGTGCAGGCCGACGATCTCGATCAGCGTCTTGATCTGCGGTTGGGCGCCGCGGAGCAGGATCACGCGTCCGTGGGTCCGCAGGCGCCGCGCGATCATGGCGAGATCGAGCATCAGCGAGGTATCCGCGAAGACGAGTTCGCTCAGGTCGACGATCACGTCGGCCTGCGCACGAATCGCTCGCGAGAGGGCTTGGCGTCTGCGTCCCTGCGTCGTCCTATCCTCGTCTCCCCTGCAGCGCAGGGTCGGCGGTTTGTCATCGAAGTCGACGATGGTGAGAACCTACCGAACCCTGGGGCGTCGATGCAAGCCCCCGGCGAGATATCTGGAATGTGAGACGATTCTCAGAAAGCTGAGAGGTCGCGTCCCTACACCATGACGAGCCAGCGCCGTCCGACGTATCGCAGGTTCAACCGGCTCGCGTGGCCGGCGATCACGACGGTCACGATTGCGCGATCGCCCTCGACCACAAGGCCTGCAGTGCCGATGTCGGTTGGGGCTCGGGGCCGCTCCGAGCGCGGCACCGTACGGGCGAGCACGGCGATCCCTGCGGCGCAGGTGGCGGCGGGGGCAAGGTGGGCGATTGCCGCTGTCGACTGCGGTGTCAGCAGCGCGCATGCGGCCGCGCCGTGACTTCTCGCCACCGCGAGCTCGAACGCGAGAATCGTTCGCGTCACGCCCGCACGTTGCCCGGCGCTGGGCGGAGGGAGCGGGACGCTCAGCGTGGCGAGGACCGGGGATACGCCGTCATCGAACTCTCTGACCCTCGCGAGCCGGTAGCCGAACGCGAACGCGCCTGACGAGAGCTGAGCACGAGTGCTTGACCCGCCGATCGCGACCGTCCAGATCGGACGCCCACCCGCCGCCGTTTGGGTCGCGTCGGGCGGGAGTAGATGGCGTACGTAATATTCGATCGTGTCCTGGGGGTAGCCGTCCGCGAGCAGCACGTCTCCGGTGCGCCAGTTGTGAGCGATGAAGCGCATCGCTGCGCCGGTGTCCGGATAGTGGTACCTGCTCTCGTGCGATTGCACGGTTCCGGAGATCGCGAGCGCCAGCGCGGCCACCCCGAGCGGTCCGCCTACCGCGCGTGGCAGCGCCGCAACCGCGTACGCGAGCGCGACGATCATGAACGGTGCGGCGACCACCGTGTAGCGCGAGATCACGACCTCACTGGTGGTGTGAAAGAGGACCCCGTGCTGGGCAAGCGCCGCGATCGCAACGATCACCGTGGGCGGCGCCAACGCGAGCGACGCGATCAGCAGCCGCCGTGCGCGGAATGGCCGGGACGGCAACGACACGGTCGCTGCGACCCCGGCGAGAACCAGGACCGCCCCCGTCAACTGTCCGGCGAGTTGGAAGACGTTGAACAGCCGGTCATACGGCGTCCCGAACACGCGCGCGATGCTCGACAGCGACGCCGGCTGGATGATCGCGCCCTGGTGATGCCCGTGGGCGATCTGGTCGTACAGGAGCGGGGCGGTGACGGCGAACGCGAGCGCCAACGCGATAACGAACGCCGCCTTGGCCTGCCTTGAGAATTCGTGCCGGGTCAGCACCCACGCCGCCATCGGAGCGATGACGAGCCAGGCCGTGTAGTGGATCCAGACTGCCGCCACCGACGCGGCGACCGCACAGGCGAGCCACAGCCGGCGCTCCGAGTCCATATACCGCAGGACGCATCCCGCCGCGAGCGTGCCGGCGAGCATCGCCCATGCGTACGGGCGCGCTTGCTGGGCGTACTCGAGCAGCACCGGACTGACGGCGGCGAGCAGCGCGGCCATCAGCGCGGCGACCCTGCGACCCAGCATCTGTGCGATCCAGGCGACGGCCGCCACCGTCGCAGTCGCCGCGAGCGCCGAGGGCAGCCGCAGCGCAAACACCGAATCGCCGAAGACATGGGTCCAGAGGTTGAGCGCGAGGAAGTAGCCGGGCGGATTGGCCTCGCGGATCCTGACGCTCGCAATCACGTGACCGAGCGGGCCGCTCGCGGAGAACCACGACAGGACCTCGTCGATGAACAGGCTCGACGACGCAAGATCGACGATGAAGCCGACCGCCGCGAGAGCGACGATGCCGGCCAGCGCGAGCGCGAACGGCGAGACTCGCCGGACGGCGCCGGCGGGCCGTGATGACGCCGCGCTCACGGCCGTATCCACTACCGCGGCTTGCCGGTGGAGGTGGTCCCGTGTCCGGGGGTCAAAGGCCGCGGCACTTGCGTCGCCGCCGCCGCACTTTCCGCCGCCGTCGGCCCCCCAATACTCTTGCACACACCGGTGTTCTCGGCCTGCGTGAGGGGCGCGCGCGGCCCGGCGACGAACACGAAGTGCTTGATGCTGTCGGCGACGTTCTCGGGCTCGCCGGCGGCATTGACCTCGAGCTTGGTCGAGGCCTCGCCGAAATAGCCCGGCCAGCACGCCCACGGCGTGTGCGCGATGTCTACGAGCGGCGTCGTCGCCGCGCGGAACGCGAACCGGCCCGAACCGCAGGACAGCCAGTCGCTCGACAGGTAGTGGGTTACCGCGCGCGGGCGGGCGCCGCATCCCGGGAGATACGTGGGGTGACCGCCGAACGCCGCTTGGAGCACGGGGTGGCCCTGGTCGAACGTCAGCTCGGGGCTACTCCAGGGGACGAACTGGCCTTCGTAGCTGTGGCGCGCCATGTACAGCCATGCGGGCGTCATCGTGCGCGGATCGAGCAGGACATCGACATGCTCCCAGTCCCCCTGGTGGAGGTCCACGTTCTCGTGGTCGCCCGCGATCGGCGCTCCATCCATCAGGTCCGCGTTGACGATCAGCGGGTAATAGTTGAACGGGTAGTAGAACCAGTACTCGAGGCCGATCAAGCCCGAGGGAACGCTGGGATCGCGCGCCTGCTTGGGAAACTGCGACGAGCTGATCGGACCCGCGTAGTAGAAGTAGATCTGCGCCGAGTACCACGGGTCGAGCACGCCCGGATCGGCGAGCCAGTGGTCGAGGTGGCCCGAGGAGATGTACTGACCCCTCAGGAACGCCTGGAACTGCCCGTTCGGGCTCTGATCGCTCGAGAGGGTGACGGGCAGCTGTAGATAGTCCGAGGACGCTGCTCCGGGGCCACCGAGGCTTGCCGCGGTCGGCGGGCACACGTGCTGTGGGGCACGGGCCTGCACGAGGCACACGGGCTCGCCATGCGGCCCGCGCTCGGCCAGGATCGTGTTGACAGAAACCGGCCAATTGCGGTCGGCGACTGTGACCAGGAGAGTGGGCTGGTAGCGGCGCGCGAGGGCGGCGATCGGCGCCGGCGACGTCGCCTCGATCGGCGGCTCACCGTCGTACGCGCGCCCCCCGGCGGGGGCAGGCCCGGCGATCACACCGGCGCCGAGCGCGGGATCCTCGGTTCCCGTGCTCAGGTGGCTCGGGCCCCCGCCGGCGCACGTGGGCTGCTCCGCGCGGAGACTCGCACTGAAGAGCGTCGGCGGGCTTGCGTTGATTCCGAGCGCGCGCAGCGCCAGCGTGGCGATCGACGGTCGCTGCCCCGAATCGAGGTACTCGGCGTCGCCGCCGATCCGGACGCCCTGGACCTCCCCCGTGGGAATGAAGTCGAGCCGCTCGTCACTCGATGTCGCGTCGGCCAGTGCGGTGCACGTCACCACGTAGACGCCGGCGCTCGTCCGGGTCAGGTAGCCGCCCGTCCGGGTCCCCGACGCGGTGCTGACCGTGACCTGCGGAAAGGACACCGGCGGCGTCGCGCTGTACGCGAGCCCCACGAGCAGGCATACCGTCAGCAGCGCCCACGGAAGAGGGGAGCGGAGGAACTCCGCAGGCGAGTGCGGCTGCTGCACTCTGGCCAAGGTCCTCCCGAGCGTCGAGACCGCCACGGCAGTGAGCACCAGCACTCCCACCGGCGCCGCCGCGAACAGCGTCGCGACGGCCACGAACCCCCAGACGACCGCGTGGATCCGCGAGTCCAGGACCAGCGGGCTCGAGCGTGTGAGCGCCCGCCGGGCGCCGAGGAACACGAGCAGCCCGATCAGCACACCGACCCACCGGGCGATCGGAATCGCAGCTCCGACGGCGCGCCCAACTCCGACGGCGATCAACGCCGACAGCACCATGATGTTGAAGCCGGCGATTATCCGGACCGCCCCGTCCCCGAGGGGTGCCGGTTCGAGCGGCTTGGGCGTTCCGACGGGACCGTCCGCCGCGCTAAGGGCGGCGCGAGACCGGACCCGGCCCGCGACCCGCGCCACGAGACCGTTCGAGCGAGCAACCAGGGCGTCGGCACGCTCAGCTCTCTGCTTCGCATGCCGGTGCTCCCTGAGTCGTCGCTGTCGGTCCGCATCCGGGTCGGCCGCTGCCTTGGCCACGCCGCCCTTACGGACGATGTCGTGCCAGTCCTGACCGTGGACGTCCCAGTTCCGCGCCGACGAGAAGTAGGCCAGTGCGCAGGCGACCGCGAACGCGGCGGCCATCAAGAGCGTCGATCGCAGCCCGTCCCCGAACAGCTCCTGGCTACTCAGCGCGGCGGCGGCCGCGCCGGCCGGCAGCCGTGCCGCGGAGAACCGGACCAGGTCGACGATCCAGCCGGCGAGGTAGACGTAGGCCGCAAGCCCGACCACGGACGCGATCACGCCGAGGATCGTCTTCAGCTCATCGCCCCTCGCAGCCGCCCGAGGATGATCACCGCTCGACACACGCGCATAATGCCCGACGGCGCGGCGGCGAACCAAGACGATCGCCGGGCGCTCCGCGTGTCCGGGATCGGCGCTGCCGACCAGTAGACTGCGAGCATGGTTTCTGTAGATGACGTCACCGAGGCCCTTCGCGAGGTGATCGACCCCGAGCTCGGACTGGATTTCGTCGAGCTTGGCCTGATCTACGACGTCGCCGTCGAAGGCGGCACGGTCAATGTCACGTTCACGTTGACCAGCCCCGGTTGCCCGATCGGTCCTCAGGTCACAGAGCAGATCGAGGAGTTCGTCGGGGAGCTTGGAGGCGTCGACGACGTCTCCACGACGATGGTCTTCTCTCCGCCTTGGACGCCCGAGCGGATGAGCGAAGACGCCAAGTTCGCCCTCGGCTTCTGACCACAATATTCTGACCACAATAAGTACCGGGCGGGTCCGATCCATCGGACCCGCCCGGTTAGATCCGCCCGCCGGAGAGCCGCTCAGGGGGCGACGGCTTCCCCGGCCGAGACTTGGGCGGATAGGTGGGGGTCCGGTGACGCCGAGGCACCCCACCTGCTACGTCAACTCCGGGTGGCGTTCGAGGTTGGTCAGATGAGCCGGAATGTGGCGGGCTGGCCGTAGGGCCAGGCGGAAACGACCGGCGAGTGCGAGTCCGCCGTGAGGGCAGGCGACTCCTACGCGGGGTCGCTGCCGTGAGCCAGCTCCCGCCCGAGGTCGATCGCGCGGATCGAGTGCTCGTCGGGAAGCTTTGCCAGCACCGAGGCGACGACGTCCTTGACGTCGTGCTCGTCATGGCCGAGGTCGTCGAACAGCCCTTTCAGCGCCGTGTGAACGATCTTCAGCTGGGCCGCCGTGAGATCAAGGCTGTACGCGGTGTCGCCCGGCTGAACGGGCGCAAGGAAATCGTCGTCCATCGTCGCGAACCGTACTCGGCGCGCCCGCCCACGGCAAGCCGCCCGGCGCCGTCACTCGTCGGCTGAGCCGCCGTTCACGGGGGAACCATTCGGACCGGAGTCGCGCCGGGACATCCGCTTGGCGCGCATGTCGGCCGCCGGTCCCCGCTTCGGGCGCGAGGACGCGGTCGGGACGAGGCCGAGCGCGGCGCGCTCGACGACGGCTTCCTCGGTCTCGTCGTCGGAGCGGCGCCGGGTATCCGGCGCCTCGCCGTTGCGTGCGGCCAGCAGCAGCTCTGAGAGGCCCGTCTCGATCCCCTGTGCGATCAGGTCGATGTCCGGTAGCGCGTCGTAGTCGCCGAGCAGGCCGTAGTCGATCCCGCCGTCGTAGGACATGATCGCAACCGCCAGGGCGTGGTTGCGGGGCAGGAACGCAACCGGAAACAGATCCTCGAGCCGGCGGCCGAGTACGAACAGCGGTAGCTGGGGTCCCGGCACGTTGGTTACGAGCAGGTTGAACAGGCGGGTCGAGAAGTTCAGCCGCGACGCCTGGGCCAGGATGGTTTGAGGGGCCAGGTTGTTGACGCTCGCGAGCGTCGCTGCTCCGACGG
>Ga0302325_10026920_pt1 | contig 11935 bp, 10 predicted proteins | sample Palsa_T0_2_FD_201948 | JGI IMG/M metagenome (GOLD analysis project Ga0302325, IMG submission 201948) | Peat permafrost microbial communities from Stordalen Mire near Abisko, Sweden - Palsa_T0_2 | ecosystem: Environmental > Terrestrial > Soil > Palsa > Peat permafrost | place: Sweden: Abisko... | reverse complement strand
AGTAGGAGGAATGGTGAATAGTGAAGTAAGCGAATGCGAGGACGGGGGGATCGCGGGTTGTCCCTCCCGTTCCCCATTTTGCAATTTGCATTTTTCATTTTGCAATCCTCAATGTTTGAAATTTGCATTTGATTGTTACGAGCCCCCGTCGGCAGCTTCAAAGGGGAGCGGGGGGTATTGGGGATTGAAAATTGAAAAATGCAAATTCAGTAGTTTCTAGGATTTTTGAGTCAGCGGATGAACCCGGTGCCGGGCAATGTCCGACATTGTCGCTGTTCATCACATTTTTCAAAGTTCGCACGGCTTAGCACCAAAACGCAAAAATGCACCCGGCAGCCCCCCGAGCCGACGGAAACACAGTGTGGCAGCCTCATCAAAATCCTAGAAAGTACTGAAATTGCAAATTGGAATTCGAGGACGGGGACGCACCTCAGCGACTCCGTGCTCCGCCGGGCGCCTCTTGGCTCTCGCCGGCAGCTTGCGCTCGATTTCTTCCAGAGTCTGGCCGTTGTTCTGGGGCAGTTTTCGCAAGACAACGGACGCGTTTTATGCTATATTTTGGGGCAAAGAGGTAGAGCCCATGAACGTTACGCTGAAACCGACCCTGAAAAAATTGGTCGAGGACAAGGTCAAGGCTGGGGAGTACGGTTCGGCCGATGAATTGCTGGAAGCGGCGGTCGCTCGACTGATCTTCGATCCTCAACGCGACGAGTTGGACGAGCAGACACTGGCCGCGCTGGAAGCCGCAGAGCAGCAATTGGATCGGGGCGAGGGTATTCCCCTGGAAACGGCTTTCAGTAAACTTCGCAATAAACATTCCGATGCGTAGTGTCCCGCAAAATGGACGATCACTATCGCGTCATCCTCTCGCCTCGCGCGTTTGCGGATCTCGAATCAATCCTTGATTATATTCGACAAGACTCACCACAAAACGCCGCCAAAATGGTGGATCGGCTTTGGGAATCCGCACAAAGCCTCGGCGAATTTCCCCGTCGCCACCGCGTGGTCGAAACACGTCAGCGGGCGCGAAGAGAGACTCGTATGATGCCTGATCCTCCCTACTTGATTTACTATCAGATTCTGGAGCGCGAAAAAGTGGTTCGAATCCTAACGGTGCGGCATGGCGCCCGACGTCGGCATTCCGATGCGCCACAGGGAGGTCAATGAGGACATCATTGAATCAGCGGTGGCGCCAGCGTCCCTCCCCGGTGATCGCTTTTTTACCCTTCTTCGCGTCCCGGCGGCGCAGCGCGAAGGCATGTTTCCTCGTCTGACAGGCAAAAGAGAAACTCGCGCGGAGGCGCAGAGCCGCGGAGAGGGAGGAATAACGCGAGCGAGATCGACAACTGGGAGCGCGAGGTTCGGCCGGGCTTCCGCCGGGCTAGCGCGGGTCCCTCCCCTCCCCATCTTTGATTTTATTTTGCAGTCCTCAATGTTTGAAATTTGCCCGTGTTACGAGGCCTCGAAGGGGACGGGAAAGCGGGACTTCGACCACGGGCTGCCTAAACATTGCTTCCCTGCCCGGCTTTGGTGCTTGGGCGCATATCGTCGGCACTGGTTATGATATCGAGATAGCTGCCTCCGGCCGGAATCATCGGATAGACGTTTTCATCCGCGTCCACAATCACATCCAGAAGGTAAGGCTCGTTCGGGTCGGCCAGCAGGCGCACATACGCATCCGGCAACAAATCGCGTTGCGTCACCCTCTCAGCGCGGACGCGATAGCCCGCCGCGATCGTCACAAAGTCGGGGTAGATATCTGTTTCGCCGCTCGGCTTCGTGGCCATCAAGGGGTCCGACATGCCCGAAGCGGCCCGATGGCCATCGTAGATCATGTCCTGCCATTGCCGCACCATGCCGAGCCATTGATTATTGATGACGACGATTTTCACGCCGATTTCGTAACGATGGCATGTCGCCAATTCGTGCACTGTCATATTGAGCGATCCGTCGCCGTCAATGTCGATCACCATCCGGTCGGGACAACCAACCTTTGCGCCGATCGCGGCTGGAAGCCCATAGCCCATGGTGCCGAACCCGGAACTGCTCAGGAACGAGCGCGGCCTTGAAGAGCGGTAGTGCTGCATCGCCCACATTTGGTGTTGTCCTACACCAAGTGTGATGATCGCCTCGCCGCGGGTCATGTCGCTGAGAAGCCGAATCGCGTGCTGCGGCTTGATCGCCGATGATTGCGGAATCCGGTAGGGAAACTGCTCTCTCAGTGAAGCGACATATTCGACCCACGCGCGATAATCGCCGGGGATTGTCCTGTCCGACAATTGGGCCAATGCAACGGCAACATCAGCGCAGATCGGCAGCGTCACGGTTTTGTTTTTGTTCAGTTCGTTGCGGTCAACATCGATATGAATGATCTTGCCGTGCTTGATAAATTCACGGGCGAACAGCGCGGCCATGACCAGGCACAACGTCAGCCCGCTCAGGACTGCCGCTGGCCGTTTATTGATGTACTGAATGACTCCCATCGACTCGTTCACTTTTGGTCAGCGCCTTCCGATCAATTGTTATTTCCCATGTCGCACATCTGCACGAAACGAACCGGCGTCACCCCCGGGATGACCGTATTGGTCGCGACGACGACATCGTTGGGCGAGAGATCGGCGTCGAAAATCGCCAGCTCGTCGAAGGTGCCCAGCCAGTAGCCGACATTGACGCAACTGCCCACATCGAAGCAGTTGTCTTGAGTGGCGGTTAGGACGCCCTGAAAGCGGCCAAAGCTGTCGGTGGCGATGGCGGAAGACACCAACTTTCCGTTGGGGTATATCTTCATCAACCCCCCGTTGGTACCGCTGCTCTTCGTAAAGACCCACATCTGCCAGGGGCCCGCGCCAAGCGTCTCGGGCACCGATACCTGATCGTAGCCCGCTCCGATATTGCCGTTGCTGAGGGTACCTCCTCCGGCGCTCCAGTAGATATACGAATTAGACCAGGGGATGTTAACGTCAAGGGCAACGTTGCCTGTTCCGGAGCCGAAGTAGAGAAAGGCACTTGTCTGAGCCCAATCCGCCGGCGGCACGTACACCCACGCCATGATCGTGATTGCCTGGGAACTTTTCAGGAGACTCGCCAGATAACTGCTGTTGGTCGGCGGATAGCAGGAGATTGAGGGACTCCCCACTCCGAAGGTCTGCGCCGGCTTGCCCCGAAACCTTCCGGGCTGACCCCAGGAGGTCGCAAGAACCGCCGCGCTTGTCTGCGGCACCATGCCGGGAGCGATGTGGTTGTAAATGCAACCATCGAGGTTTTTCGGATTGAATCCGATCGCCTGATCGCCGACGGCCATGTTCGTGATCGTGTTGCCGCCCAGATCGTTCTGCAGGTTCCAGAGGAGGCAGCAGTTCGGGTCCATCGACATGTCCCGGCTGAACGCCTGCCACCGCACGTACCGCGCCTGCGCCCTTGCCCCGGCCAGAGTCGGGAGCAGCAGGCCAACCAAAAGCGCGATGATGCCGATGACGACCAGGAGTTCCACGAGGGTAAAACCGCCGCGTCGACGCGGCGGAGGAGCCAGAAGTAATGAGCCAGGAGTAAGAAGGGGGACGGGGGGAGAGGGAAAGGGTAAAGAGTAAAGGGCGAAGAGTGAAGTGGCAGAACACGGGACGGGGGAATTCTTCTCTACTGCCAACTGCTCTGCTGCCTGGACTGAGCCCCGTCGAAGTGCTCTACTGTCTCGCGAGGCGCGGGGGGCACAAGCCCAAGCCGCTGAACGATTGCGGCCGAACCCTTGGGTCATTTGATCGGTTCTCATGGCTTGCCTTTCATCTGACGGCCAGCCTTTGGCTCTTGGCATCGTACACCCAACTCCAACTTCTCAATTCTCTTTTCCGGCTTCTTACACTCTTTACTCTTCATCCCCAACGTAGGAAGAATTGCTTGCCGCGTGTCAATTGGCGAGCTATTGTCCCCGGATATACGCATCTGGCTCCTTACTTTCGTTATTCGCTATTTCCTTCGCATTCGCTGATGGGTAAAATCGTGTCATGAGCAAAGCTGAGATTCTCGCCGAACTTCCAAATCTCAAAGCCGACGAACGGCAGCAGGTCTTTCAACGGCTGTGCGAGTTGCAAGAGGGGGATCTCTTGCAGGGAGTCGGGCCGTCGGCGGAAGAGAGGAAGCTGCTCGACGAAGCCCTTGCCGAATTTGAGCGTGACCGCAACCCGGGAACGCCATGGCGCGAAGTCTTGCGCCGAGTTCGCGGTTCGGGCGTCAAGTGACTTGGCGCGTCTCCATCCGCCCCGCCGCCGAGCTCGACCTCGTCGATGGCCGCGACTGGTATCAACGGCAGCGTCCTGGCTTGGAGGAGGAGTTCCTTGCGTCCGTTGTAAATGCTTTGGCCCGTTTAGAGGAAGCTCCCGAACAGTTCCCGGTCTACTACCGAGACTTTCGCCGAGTGATGACGGAGCGGTTCCCCTACAAGGTGTTCTTCCGGATCGAAAACGACTCGGTGATCGTCCTTCGCATTCTTCATGCCGCGCGCGACCATCGATCGCAACTCGAGAAATTCTGAGCGGAAGACGAGGCGGAAATCCAGCCTGGCCTTCTGTTTCCTTCCGCTCCCGGCTTCATACTCTTATCTTCCTGTCTTCTTTCACTATTCACCATTCACTATTTCTTCCCGCTCCTGGCTTCTGGCTTCTTACTTCTGGCTTCTCACCGCGGCCTGCCCCTCCGAGTTCTTGCTCCTTGCTTCTTACTTCTGGCTTCTTGCTCCTTCGTTCAACCATTTGAAGCCTCCGAATGTCCGGTGCCTGCATTTTGAGAGAATCTCTCACGGACTCCACTCAGAGCGGCCGTGACGAAGATCGGCATGGCCAGCAATCCCAGCATAAATGGGCGGGCGGAGCCGAATTGAACGATCAGACCACAGGCCGCGACCGCGACCACAAACAGAATCAAATCAATCCGACCAAGAAGCAATCGCTTCATTGTCGCGTTCCCTTCTTACCCTCTCAAGCTCTCTTTCGCTCCGGTCTACTGTCAACTCTCTACTGCTCTACTGTCTCGCGCAGCGCGCCCTCTCAACCTCCTCCCTCCGCCCTACTCGCGAACCTCTCCCTGTCCTCTGTGATCTCTGTGGGCTCTTCCTCCTCTGTGGTTGCCTTAGGTCGTTGTTCCTCTGTTCCGCCTTTTTACTCCTGGCTTCTGGCTTCTGGCTTCTTACTCCCGCATTTTCCGCTCTACTGTCTCCTGTCACCTGCTCTACCGCCTCGCGCTAGCGCCGCCGCCTTCGGCGGTTCATCAGCATCGGAATTGCGCCGCCGAGAATCAGCATTGCCGTTCCCGGCTCGGGAGTTCCGGTGTACTGAATCTCCAGGTCCGAGCCGGCACCGCTGAAATCGGACAATGTGACCAGGCTGAATCCTTGTGCATAAGCGGTGTTGTTGTTGGTGAAATTGCTGGTGTTGAGGGTGAAGTCGGCGAGGTCGGAATTGAGTGTTGCCTGCGGGACCGTGGCGAGCGTGGCGATCTTCAGCGTGAACGGCTTGCAGAACACCGAGTCCCGCGGGGCCCGATCCCCCGTTGAGCGTGAAGTTATTGTTGATCGTCGGCGTAGTGTACGTAGCGAACGCGGCCCCGCTCGACACCGTGATGGGGGCGTTCCTCAGCGGCGTACCCGTATTGCCGTCCAGCCCTACAGCTCCGTTCACGATGTTCACTTGAGACAGAGAGCTGCCGAAAGTTCCATTGAAATACAAGTAATTGGTGTCGGTGCCATTATCAACCGTCAAGATCTGATTGCCGCCATTAAAGGTGCCCGTCAGATTGACCTGAGAACCGAGATTACCAATCGTTGCGCTGCCGGTCAGGGTGAGACTGTTCCCATAGCTGCTGTAGCTGGAGGCGTTGTAATCGAGCTTTAGCGCCCCGCCGGCCAGCGTGATATTCCCGCCGACGTTCGCGGTAGTATTCGTCCCGTTGCCCAGTTGAAGTGTGCCGCTGCTGATGGTCGTCACGCCCGTAAACGTGTTAGCTGCCGAAAATATCTGCGTTCCACTACCGGCGATGTTGACCGAGACGGTTTTGCTGCCGCCGCCGGTCGTGTTGGCGATGACGCCGGAGTAAGTTTGGGGCGTTGCGCCCGTCACGATGGTCAGCGACCCCGCCGTGCCGGTGCTGCTGCTGGCGATCGTCCCGCCCGATCCGCTTAATCCGCCCACGGCCACGCTGAATGTGCTGAGATCCAGCGTGCCGCCGTTTACCGTAAGAAGTCCGGTTCCGGTCGGGCCATTGGTGATGCTCTCGGTTGCGCCGCTGCCACTGGTCGTCGACGCGACCGCTGCCAGGATGCCCGTGTTGATCGTTGTTCCACCTGTATAAGTGTTTGACCCTGCAAATGTTGTGATCCCGGTGCCGCCCTTGACCACCACCCGAGCCGCCGCCGGGCTAATAGAAATATGAAAAATGCAAATTGGAATGCGAGGACGGGGGATCGCGCGTTGTCCCTCCTCTCCCCCATTTTGCAGGAGCGGGGGAATCACGCCAGAATTCCCTTCACGACCTGGCCCTCTACATCGGTGAGCCGGAAGCGTCTGCCTTGAAACTTGAAGGTCAGTTTCTCGTGATCGATGCCAAGCATGCGGAGCAGGGTTGCCTGGAAGTCGTGGACGCGGACACCGTTCTGGACGACGCTGTAGCCGAAGTCGTCAGTGGTGCCGTAGGTGATCCCCGGCTTGACGCCGCCGCCGGCGAGAAACGCGGTGAAGCAGCGTGGGTGATGGTCACGGCCGTAATCGGTCGGGGTGAGTTTCCCCTGCGAATAGTTGGTGCGCCCAAACTCGCCGCCCCAGACGACCAGCGTGTCGTCGAGCAGGCCGCGGGACTTGAGGTCGGTGATCAGCGCGTAGGTCGCACGATCGACATCGGCGCACTGCCGGCGAATTCCGCCGGGAAGGTTCGAGTGCTGGTCCCAGCCGGGATGGTAGAGCTGGATGAACCGCACGTTGCGCTCGGCCAGCCGGCGCGCCAGCAAACAGTTGGCGGCGAAGGTTCCGGGCTTCTTCACGTCCGGGCCGTAGAGATCAAGCACTGACTCGGATTCCCCGGCGATGTCCATCACGTCGGGCACACTCGTCTGCATGCGATAGGCCATTTCGTACTGGGCCATTCGCGCATTGATTTCCGGATCGCCCAGATCGGAGTATTGCGCCGCGTTGAGCTCCGCGAGGCGATCGAGCATTTTGCGCCGGCTCGCGGGGGAGACGCCATCGGGGTTCTTCAGGTAGAGCACCGGATCCTTGCCGTTGCGGAATTGCACGCCCTGATAAATGCTGGGGAGGAAGCCGTTGCCCCACAAACGGGCGTAGAGCGGCTGATCGATTCGGTCCTTGCTGATCAGCACGACGAACGACGGCAGATTCTGATTGGCACTTCCGAGGCCGTAACTGAGCCATGCTCCCATGCTGGGCCGGCCGGCAAGCTGCGAGCCGGTCTGGAAAAACGTGATGGCAGGATCGTGATTGATCTGCTCGCCGTAGAGTGATTTCACAAAGCAAAGCTCGTCGGCAATCTTCGCCGTCCAGGGCATCAATTCGCTGACGGTTGCTCCGCTTTGACCATGTTGGGCAAACTTGAAAATACTTCCCGCCAGCGGCAATGTCGCCTGATTGGCGGACATTCCGGTGAGGCGCTGGCCCATCCTCACGCTGGCCGGAAGGTCCTGGCCATTCATCTTGTTCAACAGCGGCTTGTGGTCGAACAGATCGAGCTGTGACGGGCCGCCGCTCATGAAGAGATAGATGACCCGCTTGGCTGTCGGCACGAAATGCGGCGCCGGCAGAATGCCGGCAAAGGGATCGGGCGCGGCGACGGCCGCAGCGCCCGCGTCGTCGTTCAGCATCGACATGAACGCGGCTCCGCCGAGACCCAGTCCAAAGCGCGTCAGAAACTCGCGGCGATTCCACGTCGGGTTGAATTGGTTGCAGTTCATAAGAGGGTTCAGGGTGTCAGGGTTCAGGGTTCAGGGTGTCAGGGTTCAGGGTGTCAGGGGAGATGGGTTTTCAGTTTTCAGTTTTCAGTTTTCAGTTTTCAGTTTTCAGTTTTCAGTTTTCAGATTTCGGCTTCGTCCTGAACCCTGAACCCTGACACCCTGAACCCTAACTCCTATCTTCTCATCATCGTATCATCGAAATTAAACAACGCTTCCGCGAGCACGGTGCCGGCGGCGAGATCGACTTTGTCCAGCGAGGGATCCACCTTGGCCTCGCCAACTGACACAAGCTGCTGGGCGGATGCGGGATCGGCGGCGAAAATCTGGCGCTGCTCGTCGAGCAAGTTCCGCAAAATTACGAGCTGCCCCGGCGAAGGCTCGAGGTTCGTCATCAATCGAAAGACATAGCTGATCCGACCGTCCGGCGTTGCGCCACCCTCTTTTAGCATCCGCTGACTGATCAGCTTGGCGGCCTCGGTGATCTGAATATCATTAAGCAACGCCAGGGCCTGCAGCGGCGTGCTGGTGCTCTGACGCCGTGCCGTGCAATAACTGCGGTCGGCGGCATCGAACGTCATCATCGCCGGCGGAGGGACCGTGCGTTTCCAGAATGTATACAAGCTCCGCCGATACAGGTCAGCTCCATGCCCCTGTCCGTAGCTTGGGTTGCCGGCAGCGAGATCCCACAAGCCGTCTGGTTGATAGGGACGAACGCTGGGTCCGCCAATCTTTTCCACGAGCAAACCTGAATCGGCCAGCGCCTGATCTCGAAACATTTCCGCGGTCAGCCGGCGCGCGGGCGCTCGTGCGAGCAACTGGTCCTGTGGATCGCGTTCCAGCATCTGGGGCCTGGTGCGGCTCGATTGCTGATACGTCGCACTGAGCGCGATGAGGCGCAAAATGTGTTTCACGTCCCAGCCGCTCTGCATGAAGTCCGACGCCAGCCAGTCGAGCAGCTCGGGATGTGTCGGGTAGGTTCCCTGGCTTCCGAAGTTTTCGCTGCTCTCGACGATCCCCCTGCCGAACATCTGCTGCCAGAGCCGATTGACTTCCACGCGCGACGCCAGCGGATTTGCCGGCGCAAAGACCCATCGCGCCAGGGCCAGCCGATTGTGGGGCTGATCCGCCGGCAAAGCGCCAAGGAACCTGGGCGTGTCCGCGAAGACTTCGTCCCCGTGTGCATCGTACTGCCCGCGCTTGAGCACATAAGCGGGCTTTGGCTTTGGCAACTCCTGCATCACCATCACTTCGGAAATCGGGTTGACCAGATCGCTCTGCGCCTTGCGGGCTGCGTGCAACGTCGTTCGAGCGGCCGCTGCCTCGGGGGAGACGCATGAGATGAAGTAGTCCAGCAGCCCTTCGCGCTGCCCGGCGCTGCGCTTGTCGGCCGGCGTGTTCCACGCCAGCGTCAGTCCCTGCGTGCCCGCCAATTCCTGCGCTTCCAACGCCGTGATCGCGCGATTGAAAACGCGGAATTCGTCCACCCGCCCGCCCTTGAATCCGTTGTCCCGAAAACGATAGCCGATGGCCAGGTCCGGCTCTCCATTCTCGTAGGTGATGTCCTTGAACAGACCGTCGCGGATCGTCTCCAGCTCCGCGGGCTTGCCATTGATGTAAATGCGAACTCCCGATGCCCGGCTGGACCCGTCGTAACTGACCGCGACGTGGGTCCACTGGTTGGCCGGGATCGCCTGGCGGGTGAGAACCTTCAGCGAATTTCCCGGCCACATGTGATGCAGCCCGAACGCCACCTTTCCGTTTTCCAGCAGCAACTCGTATCCGCGGCTCCCGGCATCAATCGGAGCCTTGCTATGATGCACAACAACCATCCGCGGCGCATCGACCGTCGGCGTCTGCACCCAGATGCCCAGCGAGAACGGATCGACTCGCGAAAAATGGCCGACGCCCGGGAATCTGAAGCCGTTCTCCCCGCTTAATTCAGCGGCCTGGCCGAACTTCCCATCGACAAGCCGCGGGCCCTCCACGGCGATCCCGGGCTTGGATGGGTCTGCGCGATTGGCGATCTTCCCATCCTTGATCGCGCCGAACGAAAAATCACCGACCAGTCCGCTCAGAGCGGTTGGCGCCGGCGCCCTCTCGGTCATTTGTTGCACGGACGCGATGTCGGCGTTCGAGCGAAGCGCCTCGAGACGTTGCTGGCCGGCGGCAATCTGGCCCTGCAGGGTGCGAAGCTGCGCGTCCTGCGCGTCGGTGGATAGAAGCAGCGTCGGCACCGGCATCGAGTTCGTGAAGAATGACGTTTGCCCCGACTCATCGACATTCTGGAAGAACGCGAACAGCGAGTAATAGTCCTTCTGCGTGATCGGGTCGAACTTGTGATCGTGGCAATGGGCGCAACCCACCGTCAGGCCGAGAAACGCCGTGCCAAACGTGTCGGCGCGATCCATCACGTAGGCGCAGCGAAACTCTTCTTCGACGATGCCCCCCTCTTCGTTCTGCATGTGCAGGCGGTTGAACGCCGTCGCCAGCCGCTGCTCTTTGGTCGCATTCGGCAGAAGATCGCCCGCGATCTGCCAGGTTCCGAATTGGTCGAACGGAAGATTCTGATTGAACGCCTTGATCACCCAATCCCGATACGGCCACATCGCGCGGTAGCGATCCGCCTGAAAGCCGTGCGTGTCGGCAAAGCGCGCCAGATCAAGCCAGTCGCTGGCCATACGCTCGCCATAACGGGCCGAAGCCAGCAGCCGATCAACCAGCCTCGCATACGCCTGCGGCGAGTGGTCGTTCACAAATGCATCGGTTTCGGCGAGCGTCGGAGGCACGCCCGTCAGATCCAGTGTTACGCGGCGAATGAGCCGGCGCGGGTCCGCGGGGGCGGACGGGTCGAGCCTCTCCGCCTCGAGCTTTGCGAGAACAAAAGCATCGATGGGATTTTTCACAAACCCCTGGGATTTGACCGCCGGCACCGGCGGCGCCTGCACGGGAATAAACGCCCAGTGCGGCTGGTATTGTGCCCCCTGGAGGATCCATGCCTTCAACAGGTCTTTCTGGGGCGCGGTCAGCGTCAGTCGCGAATCGGGCGGGGGCATCGCCCGGTCCGGGTCCGTGGAGATCAGACGCTGATACGCCTCGCTCAGTTCCGGATGCCCCGGAACAATCGGTGTCCCCTTTTTATGTGGCCTGATCGCCTCGTCAGCCACGTCCAGTCTCAGGTCTCCCTTGCGGCCTGCCTTGTCAAATCCATGACACTTGAAACAGGTGTCGGAAAAAATCGGGCGGATATCGCGATTGAACTGGATCCGCGGCGAGGGGCTCGCAGCAGTTGCGGTCGCGACGCTTTGCGCCACAGCGGTCTGTACGGCCACCAGCGAGCTGATGCACAGCACTGCGATCTTGCCAAGTTTCCAGAGCCAATTGACGTCGTCTTCGATGGGAATCATGCCAGAATTCCCTTCACGACCTGGCCCTCTACATCCGTGAGCCTGAAGCGTCTGCCTTGAAACTTGAAGGTCAGTTTCTCGTGATCGATTCCGAAGAGATGCATCAATGTCGCCTGGAAATCGTCAACACCGACGGGATCGTGGGCGACGTTGTAGCAGAAGTCGTCGCTCGCGCCGTAGCTGATGCCGGGCTTGACGCCGCCGCCGGCCATCCAGATTGTGTAACAATAAGGATGATGATCGCGCCCCGTCGACTTTGACGATAGATCACCCTGAGCGAAGACCGTGCGGCCGAACTCACCGCCCCAGATGACCAATGTGTCGTCCAGCAATCCTCGCTGTTTGAGGTCTTTCACCAGCGCCGCGGCGGGTTGATCGGTGTCCTTGCATTGAATCTTAAACTGCGTGCGCAGATTCTTGTGATGGTCCCACCCCGCGTGCATGAGCTGCACGTAGCGGACTCCCCGCTCAGCAAGGCGTCGGGCACGCAGGCAATTGCCGGCGAACGAGCCGGGACGCAGCACATCCGGACCATACATGTCGAGCGTCGACTTCGATTCGCTGCTTAGATCCGCCAGTTCGGGAG
>Ga0302325_10026919_pt1 | contig 11935 bp, 5 predicted proteins | sample Palsa_T0_2_FD_201948 | JGI IMG/M metagenome (GOLD analysis project Ga0302325, IMG submission 201948) | Peat permafrost microbial communities from Stordalen Mire near Abisko, Sweden - Palsa_T0_2 | ecosystem: Environmental > Terrestrial > Soil > Palsa > Peat permafrost | place: Sweden: Abisko... | reverse complement strand
TAAATGAGGTCCGCATGGTCTCGATCTGTCCGCGCACGGTCAGATTGCTGCCTCGGGGCAGCTGATGGCGCACTGCTTCGACCTGCCGATGCACCGCGTCACCCACCGTCCCCAGATCCGTGCCGTCGACCGCGCCGTAGATATCAATCACCGGACGAGCGTCGTAATGGCTCACGACCCCCTGCCCCACACCGCGATCGATGGTGGCGAGATTGGCCAGCAACTGCTGGCTGCCGCCAGTGCCCTTGGTCACCGGCGTGACTGCCAGATCCTGCATCGAGGTCAATCGATATTGGGGCGCCTGCGTGGCGACGTTGTATTCAATTCCCGAGTAAGGATCCACCCAGTAGGACGGTGCGGTCTGTTGACTGCCGGAAAGGGAGATCAGCACGTTGCTGGCCACATCCTGCTGCGTGAAACCGAGCTGCGCGGCGTTCACGCGATCCACCGTGACATTGACCTGAGGGTAGTCGAAGGCCTGCTGGATGCGCAGGTCCGCCGCGCCGGGAATGGTCTGCAGCTTGGCCAGCAGCGAGTTGGCGAAATTACGGTTGTCGCTGAGATTGTTGCCGATCACCTGCACGTCGAATGGCGCCGGCAGTCCGAAGTTCAGGATCTGGCTGACGATGTCGGACGGCAGGAACGAGAAGGTTGTGGATGGAAACTGATCGCGCAGTTGCGTACGCAGCGCCCGTACATACTCGACCGTCGGCCGGTGGTGGTTCAGGCGCAGCGCGATCTGCACATCGGCGTCGCCCGGACCGATAGGCGCTGAAGTGCTGTAAGACAGGTTGATGCCACTATAGGGCACGCCGATATTGTCGACCAGCGTGTCGAGCTGGTCCGCTGGAATGATCTGGCGAATCCGCGACTCCACCTGATCGACCAGAATCGCGGTCTGCTCCAGACGCGTGCCGCTGCGCGCGCGCAGGTGCAGGCGCACCTGTCCGGCGTCCACCGATGGAAAGAAGTCGCGCCCCAGCCACGGCAACAGCACGAATGCCGTGGAGCCGATGACCATGAAGACAACGATGAACGCCAGACCATGGTGCAGCCCGGCGGCGAGCATGTCGCGATAGCCGTCGCGAACGGCCGCAAAGCGGTGCTCGAAGCCGCGCTGGAAGCGCATCAGAACACCGCCGGAGGCGGCTCCGGGCGCGGATTCGACATGCTTGTGCAGCCAGTATTTGGCCAGCGTCGGCACCAGGGTTCGCGACAGCAGATACGAGGCCAGCATGGCAAACACCACCGCCTCGGCCAGCGGCACGAACAGGAAGCGCGATACGCCGCTCAGCAGGAACATGGGCACGAACACGATGCAGATGCACAGGGTCGAGACCAGCGCCGGCAGGGCGATCTGGTGCGCTCCGTCGAGGATCGCGGGCTCAACCTCCTTGCCCTGCTCGAGATGCCAGTTGATATTCTCGATCGCCACGGTGGCATCATCGACCAGAATACCGACCGCCAGCGCCAGCCCGCCGAGCGTCATGATGTTGATGGTCTCGCCGATCGCCGACAGGCAGATGATCGAGGTCAGCACCGACAGCGGAATCGAGATGGTGATGATCAAAGTGCTGCGCCACGAGCCCAGGAACAGCAGGATCATCAGTCCGGTCAGCGCCGCTGCGATCACGCCTTCGCGAATCACACCGCTGACTGCCGCGCGCACGAACAGCGACTGATCCGCGATCGCCGTGACCTTCAGATCCTGCGGCAGCTGCGCCTGGATGTTCGGCAACAGTCGCTTGATGCTCTCGACGATTTCCAGGGTCGAGGCGCTGCCGGTCTTGAGCACGGACATCAGCACCGCGTGCCGGCCGTTCAGGCGCACCAGATTGGTCTGGGGACTGGCGCCGTCGTGCACGTTGGCGACATCGCGCACGAACACCACGGTGCCATTGACATCGCGAATCGGAACGTCATTGAGATCCGAGACCTTGAGCGGGCTGGAATTCAATTTGACGTTGTATTCGATGTCGCCGATCTTTTCGGTGCCGGCCGGAATGATCAGGTTCTGCGCACCGATTGCATTGCTGACATCGGCGGCAGCCAGGCCCTTGGAGCGCAGCGCCTCGGGATCGATGTCGACCTGTATCTGCCGCTGCTTGCCGCCGTAGGGATAGGGGAGCGAGGCGCCCGCGACGGTGGCGAGGCTCGGACGCACCACGGTGTTGGCCAAATCGAAGATCTGCGATTCCGACAGGCTCGGGCTCTCGAGTGCCAACTGCAGAATCGGCACGGTCGAGGCATTGTAGGCAAGGATGAACGGTGGTGTGGTGCCGGGCGGAGCCTGTCGCAGCAGCGTCTGTGAGACACCGGTAATCTGTGCGTACGCCAGCTCCTCGTTGACATTGGGCTGAAAGAAATACTTGACCACCGATATCCCGGGCAGTGACTGCGACTCGGAGTGCTCGACATCATTGACCGTGGTCTGCGCATAACGCTCGGCATTGGCGACGATGCGATTGGCCATGTCTTCCGGCGGCAGACCGGTGTACGACCAGACGGCGCTGATCACGGGAATATTGATGTTGGGGAAGATATCCGTGGGCGTACGCAAAATGCTGAATACGCCCAGCAGCACGATCAGCATGGCCAGCACGATGAACGTGTAGGGTCGGCGCAGCGCCAGCCTGACGATCCACATCGCTAGAAATTCCCTTCCAACCCGAACACCAAAGACATCGACGGCTGGGCGCAAGTTCCTGCAGCCGCAGGCGCTGCGGCAGTGGCTGGTTCTATTATGCCGTGCGGGCGCTGGGATAGCAGCCCGGGCCGGACTTGCCGAGCTTTAACTCGCGGCGGCTCGCTTGACGCCCACGACCGCGCTCGCGCCGCTGTCATCGCGCTTGCTGGTGTCGGCCACGCCGGCGGCGGGGTCATCGATCAGGGATCTGTCTATTCTCGGATCATCGGGCCGCACGACACCGGCGCGCAGCATTGGCATGGTGTCGTCCGCGGGCACGGCGCGGCTATAGAAGAAGCCCTGCCCCTGAGCGTGCGAACTCGCCTGCACCAGCAGCTTGCGCTGGGTATCGGTCTCCACCCCTTCGGCCACCACGGCGATGCCGAGCTCACCGGCGAGACTCAGGATGGCGCGTACCATGGCGACGCCGCCCGGCTCCGCATCGGCCGCCGCGATCATGCCACGCGCGATCTTGAGGCGATTGACCCGATAGCTGCGCAGATAGTCGAGCGAGGAGTATTGCGCGCCGAAATCATCGATTGCTATACCGACACCCATACGGCGCAGCTGATCGAGCACATTGCTCTGTGCCAGGGTCGAGCGGGCCAGCACCAGCTCGGTTACATCAAGTTCGATATCGCCAGCCTTCAGGCCCCAGCGGGCGATGCTGTCGATGACATCGCGTACGAACTCACGCCCCATCTTGATCTGCGCCAGCGCCACATTGATGGCGACCACCGGCACCTGCATTCCTGCAGCGCGCCATAGCGACATCTGACGGCAGGCCGTGTCCATGGCCCAGCGGCCAAGCTGCTGCATGATGCCGTACTTTTCGGCGATAGGCAGGAAATCCTCGGGCAGCAACAGTCCGCGCGTGGGATGATTCCAGCGCAGCAACGCCTCCATGCCGACGATCTTGCCCGACGCCAGCTCGACCTGCGGCTGATAGCGCATCTCGAGCTCATGCCGGGCCAAGGCGCTGCGCAGATCCTCTGCCAGCATCATGTGTTCGCGCACCTCGAGGTCGATCTCGTCCGAATGAAAGCGATATTGCCCGCGGCCGGCGTGCTTGGCCCGGTACAGCGCCTGGTCGGCCTGCATCAGCAGCGCGTCCGGGCTACCGACGTCAGCCGCATACATCGATATGCCGATGCTCACGCCGATACGCAGATCGTTACCCTCGATGGCATAGGGCGCCGACACGATCTCGATGAGTTTTTCAGCCAAGGTACCGGCGGCTGCGGAATCGCTGACACCCAACTGCACAATCGCAAATTCATCGCCGCCCAGCCGCGCGACCAGATCGATCTCGCGCGTCACGTCGCGAAGCCGGCGCGACACCTCCTGCAACAGCCGGTCGCCGGCGTGATGCCCGAGGGTATCGTTGACTTCCTTGAAGCGATCCAGGTCCAGATACAGCACCGCAAACGGCCGCGAACCGCGTTGAGCGCTGGCGAATGCCTGGTGCAGCTGATCGCTGAAGGTCATGCGATTGGCGAGCCCCGTGAGTACATCGGTGCGCGCCAACTGTGCGATCCTGACCTCCGCCGCCTTGCGCTCACTGATGTCAATCAAAATGCCTTCGATCTCGACCAGCCGCTGCGCCTCATCGCGCACTGGCGTGTAGCAGTTCTCGAACCAACGCACGTCCCCGTCGCTGGTCAGCATGCGAAATTCCACGCTCGAGGCCGGGGCACTGCGTTGTAGCAGCTGTTCCATGGCAACCCGCACGATCTCGCGGTCCTCAGGATGGATCAAATCGCGATACAACGTCGGAGTGCCGAGCAGTTGCGCCGCATCGTGCCCGAGACGCGCAATATTCTTCGACACATAGATCATGGGCAGCGAGGGCTCACCGCGCAGGCGATACAGGATGGTCGGGCTGCTCTGGATGATGGTGTCGGCGCGCGCCAGTTCGGCCAGGTAGCGTTCGCGGGTGATGGCCGTGCCGATCAGATCGGCCAGGATGCGCAGTACATCGACCTCGGCGCCGCTCCAAACCCGTTCGTGACGACACACATCCAGTCCGATGTGACCCCAATAGTGAGCGTCGACCATGATGGGCACGAGCAGCACCGAACGGGCCTGGAGCCGCGAGAACAGTTCCTTGACGCCGCCTTGGGCGCTGGCCAGCTGGCCTTCGACCGCAACGCCGCGCTGCAACGGCGCCATCCAGGCGGCGACATCGGCATCGGGTGCCAGCGCTGTGGTTTGCGCAATCTGAGCCAGGCGCAGCGGTGTCTCCGGCGCGTGCCAGAAGTTGCGCAACAGTGTGCGCGGCACGCCGTCGTCGGCACCGCCTGCGAAACACTCCATGAGCAGAATTCGATCGACGGCTACGGCTTGTGCAACGATGCTCAGCGAGCGGGTGATGGCCTGGCGCAGATCCGGTGCGGTTCCAATCTGCGCCGCGCAGTTGGTCACTGCCTGCAGCAACTGCTCGCGCTGCTGCGCCTGCCGCCGAAAACGTTCGCGGGTGATTGCCGCGCCGATGACCTGGGCGAGCATGGTCATCAACTTGATGTCATCGTCGGCCCAGTCGTGCTCACTGTCGCAATCGTCAAAGCCGATTCGTCCCCAATGGCGTCCCTCAACCATGATGGGCACCATCAATGAGGTCAGCACACCGAGTTCGCTCAGAAGCCGCTGCACGGCATCAGGAGCGCTGCTACGAATCGTGACCACGGGCTGACCGCGCGTTAGCGGCAGTGTCCATTCCTGCAAGGCCGCGATATCGGACTCGGGAATCAGGGCCTCGGCGCGCGCCGGGGCGTGTACCCCTTCCGACGCGCTCCAGCTGAACAGCCGGCTATGCGAGTACAAGCCATCGCTGCGCGAAAGTGTTTCCACCATGACCACGCGGTCGATGCGCACCACCCGGGCGAGGGTGGTCAGAATGTCGGGCAAGGCATCGATCACCGACGGCGCCGTACTGATGGCGGCGACGCTCGCGGTCACCGTCTCGATCAGCAGACCGAGGCGGCTCAGCGCCGCGGAATTGTCCACAAGCATTTCTGTCATGCGTGCTGCTTCGTCGAGCATACGCCGCCTATCCTAGCTGCACCGTGCAGTCCTCGTCGCGCGCTGTCGCAGACTGGCATCCTGCCCCTGCGTGCGTGCACCAGCAATGTACGATTCAACCCAAGTCGTACGATAGGACATAAATCACCGTCCTGGAGTCAGAGTTGAGACCCCGTGCACTGTCCGCGGCGACATGCTGCGGATTAAGTTGAGCGAGCAGCCCGGAGCGGCGGTATTCGCTGCGCGCGTGAACCCGATCCGCGCCTTGCTGTTGCGCAACACAGCTCGCGCCGCCATGATCACTGCGCCGGACTAATACTGTGCAGCCTGCGCGGCAGTCGGGATATCGGCGCCGTCCGACAGCTGCCGCCGGTGTATCAACGGCGCGAGATCCTGCGCCGGCTGCGCTTCGCCGAACAGCGGACCCTGGCCGCTCTGGCATTGTTCATCCCCCAGCAGCGCCAGCTCCTGTTCGGTGGCAATGCCTGAGGCGCTGCTGCTGATGTCGAGGCCGCTGCACAGCCCTATGACCGCGCGCACGATGGCGATGGAATTGGGACGTTGACCGATATCGCTGATAAAGGCGCTATCGATCTTGATGCGATCGATCGGACAACGCAGCAGGAAACTCAGCGAGCAGTAACCGGCGCCAAAATCGTCGAGCGCGACGCTGATGCCGCGTTTGCGCAGTTGCTGCATGGTCGCGAGAGTGGCCTCGCGGCCCTCCATCAGCGTCGATTCGGTCAGTTCAAGTTCCAGCCGAGAGGCCGGCAACCCCGAGCGTTCCAGCGCAGTGTTGATCGTGGCGAGCAGGTTGGGGCTGTTGAATTGCGCTGACGAAAGATTGACCGCCAGCTTCAAGTGATTGGGCCAGCTCACCGCGTCGCGACAGGCGGTGCGCAGCATCCACTCAGCGATCACTTCGATCAAGCCGTTCTCTTCGGCCTGCGTCAGGAAACTCTCCGGCAGCAGCAGTCCACGTTCCGGGCTGCGCCAGCGCAGCAACGCCTCAAAACCGTACAGCTGGCGAGTGCGCAAATTCATCGATGGTTGGTAGAGCAGCACGAACTGCTGCTCGCTGACCGCGCGCCGAAGGTCCCGTACCAACAAACGCCTGGCCTCCACGCCCTGACCGGCGCAGGGTTCAAAGAAGCGATAGCAACCTCGCCCCGCGTTCTTGGCACTGTATAAAGCCAGGTCTGCGTCCTTGATCAACTGATTGGGATCACCCCCCTCGGGGGATGTCACGGCGATGCCAACGCTGGCGCCAATGGCGATGTGCTGATCCTGCAGCTGGTAAGGGCGGCTGACCTCTCTGATCAGGCGCTGCGCCACTTCGGCGATCTGTGCCGTCTCGCCAGCCTTGTCGAGCAGGATGATGAACTCGTCACCGCCAATGCGCGCCACCGTGTCCGGTTTGCGCACGCAGCTGCGCAGGCGCTCGGACACTGCCAGCAGCAGTGCGTCACCGATCGGATGACCGAGCGTGTCGTTGATGCTCTTGAATCGGTCCAGGTCCAAATACAGCACCGCGCAACGCTCGCCGCGCGAGCAGCGCAACAGCGCCTGCTGCAGGCGCTCATGCAACAGCAGGCGGTTGGGCAGATCGGTTAATGGATCGTGCTGCGACATGTGCGCAACGCGCAGCTGCGCCTGGTGCTGCTCGGTAATGTCCTCAAACGTGTCGACGCAGCCGCCGCCGGGCAACGGCTGGTGGACGATCGCAATGATGCGGCCGTTGTTCAATTCCTGGCGCTGAAAGTCGTAGTGATGCGCTGCCGAAAGCGTCAGGTAGGCCGCGGCGTCGTCCAACACGGCCGAAGCCGCCAGCACCTCGCCGATGTGGGAGCCGGCATGCAGCACACTGTCGGGCAGCTGATAGAGCTGCTGGAAGCGCCGGTTACTGACGATGAGTCGATTCTCGGCGTCCAGCAGGCAAAGTCCCTGCGACATGTTTTCCAGCGCCGCTTCAAAGCGGGTGTTCTGCACGCGCAGTTCGTTCAGCAGCTGCTTGCGCTCCTTCTCAAGCGCCACCACCTCTTCGCCCATCAGTATGTTGGCCCGGTCGGTGCGCAGCCGATCGCGGTCCGTATCCTGGTAAACCGCATCGATCATGGGCAACAGACGTTGCAGATCAACGTCCTCACGACCCGCCGCGGCCTTGGCGATCTGTCTCGCCAGGAGCTTGTGATGCTCGGTCATTCGACCGCCTCGGCCATCAGCGTTATCGACATGGTCTGATTATGCAGCACGCAGCCGCCGGTGGCCGCATATGGGGCAATCTCACCGTGTGAATAAAAGCCAAGGCGCGCGCACCGGACCGGCAGGGCCTCGCCGACGGCGTCGATTTCCTCCTCGGTGCGCTGTCCCAGCAGCAGTCGGCGTCCCACGCAACTGATCAGCAGCGCCAGGGTATCGCCGGCAATATCGCTGGCGAAACCGATCTGCGCGCGGCGCGCGGCCTCGCCTGCACCATCGGTCACACGCTGCAGCGTTCCTCGCATGAGCTGTACGGTGGCATGAGCCGGAATATCGGCCGCGAAAATCATCGAGCGCGACTGCTGATCCACGCCGAGCACGGTGCGAACCAATCCATCGCCCGTGCAGCTCGGATCGACAATGGTCAGTGGATACACCAGCGCCGTGGCCGGCAGACCTGCCGCCTCATCCCCCAGGTAATGGGCATACAGATCGAGCGCAGGTTTGCCGTCCAGTTCGTACAACACGTTGTCCCGGACCCGCGTCACCTGCCGCGGCGGACCAAAGGCGTCCCAGCCGCCGGCGCTGCCATAGCCGAATCGCACTGCCGTGCCATAGAACCCCACGGCAGCCACACGCTGCGGCCGCGGCTGATCGTTGCCGCCCACCAGGGTCTCGCGAAAAGCGGCACCGTCACCCGCCAGGCCGCCGCTCAACGGCACCTTGCTGCCGAGCACCGACGCCATGCCCGCGATCAGCCGGCTACCGTTCACGGCAACGCCGTCGCTGAGCACCAGCACGCCGGCCAGATCCGCTTGCAACAGCTGCGCTGCCAGGTTGGCACCGCAAGCGAAGGAAGCGCCGGCCGCCTCGATGGCTGCACGCGCCAGCTTCAGCGACGTGGCGGCATAGCGTATGGCTACCGCAGCCACTCCGCCGTCACGGATCTCCCCGCCCTGTATATGACTGCCGGTGCCACAACCTACGATCAGCGCGGTCGGGAATTGTCGCGCCAGGTCCTGCCAGACTGCCGCCTGCCTCAGCGCTTCGTTAGCGCCGAAATACAGCACCAGATTCGCATTGCCCTGCAGCATCCGGTCGCTGACCCAACCGCCTGGATCATTCCATGTGAGCTGCTCGATGCGCATATTAAGCACTCATGACCGGCCGATCTGCGCCCCTTTGCATTCCGTCCTGCCTACCGACAGTAGGATTTGTGTCATAAAACTGTCGCAGATCACCGACAGACATTGAGCTCAATGGCGGAGAGGGTGGGATTCGAACCCACGTGCCGGTATTACCCGACCATCCGATTTCGAGTCGGCGCCGTTATGACCGCTTCGGTACCTCTCCGGGGGTTGGCTGGTATTCTAGCGTATGAGGGGAAGACGATGAGTCTGAACATGAGAGCCGGGGAAGTCATCGAGCAAGCCACCAGGCGGCGGCCCGGCGCAGTGCAGTCACGTCTGTCGCTGCGCGTTACGGCTGCCGCAGCCGTGATGCTGTTTGCCGGCTGCACGCATCACAACTCGAGCATGCAACAGATCCGCGCCCGTGGGGAACTGCGCCTGGTCACGCTGAATTCGCCCACCTGCTACTACCTGGGCGCGCATGGTCCGCAGGGTCTGGAGTACCGCCTGGCCGCCGCCTTCGCTGACACTCTGGGCGTGAAACTGGTGGTACAGACCGTGCCCGACGCGGCGGCGATGCGGGCGGCGTTGGTCAGCGGCGAAGCGGATCTGGCCGCAGCGCAGATCACCCCCGATGCTCAGTGGCGCAGCGATGGATTGACCACGACCACGTACGAAGAGATTGCCCAGGTGGTAGTCCAGAGCCGCGGCAAGTCCCAACCCCATAACATCGCCGGGTTGCGCAACAGCAGAATCGTCGTGCCTGCGGACAGTCCGCAGCAGACATTGCTGCAGACCATGCGCCGCAACAGCTTGCCGGATCTGACCTGGACCACTGTGCCGCGCGATCAGGCCGACCCGCTGGATCAGATCGCCAGCGGCAGCGCCGACTACGCCATCGTCGATGCCAGCGAGTTCGCCTTCGCGCAGCATCTGTACCCTGAATCCGTAGTCGCCTTCACGCTGCCCGACCCGCGTCCGGCGCAATGGGTGGTGCCGGCCGGGGCCACCGCACTGCTGCACGCGGCCGACCATTTTTTCGCGAGCGCACAGAATTCAGGACAGCTGGCGCGCATTGAAGGCGCGGCCAGCACCGAGACGGGCGATTTCGATTACCTGGCGGCACACAATTTCCAGTACGACATCGCCACACGCCTGCCGGCGCTGCAGGGATTGTTTGAAGAAGCCGCGCAGGTCACTGGTCTGGACTGGCGATTACTCGCGGCGATCGGCTATCAGGAATCGAAATGGCAGGGCACGGCAGCTTCCGCCGATGGCGCGCGCGGCATCATGATGCTGACCTCCGACACCGCCGCGACCGTCGGCGTTGATGATCGCGACAACCAGCGGCAGAACATACTCGGCGGCGCGAAGTATCTGGCGCAGGTCATCGATACCATACCCAAGCGCATTGCCGAGCCGGACCGCACCTGGCTCGCCGTGGCGGCTTACAACGTCGGCTATGGACACCTCGAGGATGCGCGCGTGCTGGCGCAGATGCACGGCAGGAATCCCGACTCCTGGGCCGATGTGCGCGAGCAGCTGCCGTTGCTGGCGCAGGAAAAATGGTATTCGCGCGCCAAGCGCGGCTACGCGCGCGGCTGGGAGCCAGCCAAGTTCGTCGAGCAGGTGCGGCAGTATCTGGCGGTGCTGGAATGGATCGGCGCCGACAAATCGGCCCGCAACCGCATCGCGCCCACGCGCGCAGCGTCGCTCACAATCTTCGACGACTCAGTGCGTAGTTTCAACTAGCGCTGCTGCTCGAAGAATTCGCGCAGCATGAGGTTGCACTGATCCGCCAGGACGCCACCGAATACGTCCACGCGATGGTTGAGGCCGGGCAGCCGGAACACATCGATCAGACTCCCCGCCGCCCCGAACTGCGGATCCCACGCGCCGAATACCAGCCGGCGCACACGTGCCTGGACTAACGCCGCCGCGCACATCAGGCACGGCTCGAGCGTCACGTACAGGACACAGCCCGTGAGCCGGTAGTTGCCCACTGCGCGCGCGCCGGCGCGCAATGCCTCGATCTCTGCATGTGCCGTCGGATCACAGCCGGCGATCGGTCGATTGGCGCCGGTGGCGATGACTCGATCCTCGCACACCAGCACCGCGCCCACCGGCACCTCTCCGGCCGCCTGTGCGCTGCGCGCCTGCTCGAGTGCGCGCTGCATGTATTCGATGTCGCTCCCGCTACGAAACTGTGCTGCGGCGCCTGGGCTCATGCGCTCATTATGCGCGAAGGTGCTAAGTTTGCGCCGATGACAGCCCCTGCACGCTCGTTGATCGGTCTTGACATCGGCGGCACCAAGATCGCCTGTGTCGAGGGAACTGGCACCGGGCACATTCTGCAGCGAAGCGAGTTACCGACCGAGGCCGCGCGCCCGTTCAATCAGACTTTTCCGTCCATCGTTGAAGCCATCGAGCGGCAGCTGCATACGGCCCACAGCGCCGGCCGCGAGATCATTGCGCTCAGCGTGGCAGTGGGCGGTCCGCTGAATATTGAGCAAGGCGTGTTGCACAACCCGCCGCATCTGCCGGGCTGGCACAACCTTGGACTCAAGCAGCGCCTGATGCAGGCCTTTCCCGGCCTTCCAGTCTATGTGGAGCATGACGGCAATGCCGGCGCGCTGGCGGAATTTCATTTTGGCGCCGGCAGCTCCCGTCCCGGAATCCGTCATCTGATCTTCCTGACCTTCGGCACCGGACTGGGGGCCGGATTCATCATCGACGGCAGGGTTCTGCACGGCGCCAGCGACACCGCCGGAGAAATTGGACACTGGCGGCTGTCCCGGGAAGGCCCCGAGGGCTACGGCAAACGCGGCTCGTGGGAGGGCTTTGCGTCGGGCGCGGGCCTGGTGCAGCTCGCGAGGCAGATGTTTCCGCAGCGCTGGGG
>Ga0302325_10026917_pt1 | contig 11935 bp, 10 predicted proteins | sample Palsa_T0_2_FD_201948 | JGI IMG/M metagenome (GOLD analysis project Ga0302325, IMG submission 201948) | Peat permafrost microbial communities from Stordalen Mire near Abisko, Sweden - Palsa_T0_2 | ecosystem: Environmental > Terrestrial > Soil > Palsa > Peat permafrost | place: Sweden: Abisko... | reverse complement strand
ACAGATCTCGCTTCGCTCAACAAAACTCTGGGGCACAAACACCCTCAGCGAAGCCTTGCCACTGCTATCAATCTTGTCTACTGTAGCACGCCTTGTTGCGGACCGCAAATCGCGGGGACGCTCCAAGGCGACTTGTTGATCCTACGTGAATGGTGGGATGGGCGCAAGTTGAGGAAAACCCGGAAAATCCGTGGAAAAGGCCCCGGGGCTAAAGCCCGAAATTCTGATGGCCTTTATTCCATGGCCTGAAGGCCATGGCTTCTACCGTCGCCTCGCTCCGCGGGGCTTGATGCGCCGTTTGCCTTGATCGGTTAGGCCTGATGCATGGTTCCCATGCTCTTCCAGGTCCATGCACCGCCCATCCCCATTAGTCCGCGAGGCCCGTGGGATAAGCATTAGTGGCGGTGGATGATGCCCAGATCCGTTAAGCCGTTGACAAAGAACTGCATGGCGAGGGCGACGAGCAGGAGTCCCATGATGCGGACGAGGATGCGGATGCCGGTTTCGCCGAGGAAGACGCGGATGCGGTCGGCACCGCTGAGAACGAAATAGCTGGCCACGGCGGTGATGGCGATGGAGCCGATGATGGCCAGCATTTGCCAGTGGTTCGGGGCCTCACCGACGAGGACCATGACGCTCGAAATCGCGCCAGGGCCGGCGAGCATGGGGATGCCGAGGGGGACGATCCCGGCGTCCTCGCGGGAGGCGGCGTCTTCGGTTTCCGCCTGAGATTCCTGGGTGGGGGAGCGGCGGGCCTCCATCATGTCGATGCCGATGAGCATGAGGATGAGGCCGCCGGCGATCTCAAAGGCGGGGAGCTTGATGCCGAAGAGGTTGAAGATGAACTGGCCGGCTAATGCAAAGGATATCAACACGATGAAGCAGGTTATGGCGGCCTTGCGGGCCATGCCGCGGCGGCGGGTGGGTTCGACTCCCACGGTAATGGCGATGAAGGAGGGGATAGCGGCGAAGGGGTCGACGAGGAAAAAGATGGAGCTGAGGGCGAGGAGGGAAAACTTGACATAGCTGGAGTTGAAGGCCTCCTCGGCGGCGGTGGCGGGGGAGACGAAGGCCGCAAGGTGCTGAATCAACTGGAGCTGCAGGTGCATTTTTTCAGGTTAACCCAGGAATTTGATGCTTGGGGTCGAGGGCAGGGTCCAGCGAGAGGCGGAAATGGGAATTTTTGGGGAGAATTGGCCGGTAACAAACGCTCGGGGAGAATGGTTGTCCGGCGCGTAGATTCTCGCAAACCACAGATTGTGAGTTATTTAGCTGCTGCTTGCTGCTTGAACGGTGTTTGGACTGCGCATTGCTTTTTCTTGTCCCCAGCGCGGAGCCGGGATCGTTTCCTGGCGCTCTTGATTCGTTGTTCGCCGCGCTTGTTTCGGGATTGCCCTTGCTGGGATTGCTTTGCGGGTGGATGTTTGGCGGCCTGCGCTGGTGGGGATGGACAGTCGCGAAACGGACAACTGAAGCGATTCAAGAACGTAAAGAGGAGAAAGCATGCCCGCTATGACCGACCATTCGAAAGATCGAAGACGAAGTACGGGGCCATTTGCCGATCGTTCAATTCTGCTGGCCAGCGATTCAGAACGGCACGGAAATACGATCCATCGAGCCCTGCAGGAGCAGGGATTTGCGATTGAGTACGCCGGCGACTATTCGCAGGTGGATGCGCAACTGAATGAACGCGAGTATGACGTGGTGCTGCTGGAAGTGACGGGCGAGCACGCGGTAGAACCCGCGGTGGCGGCGGCGCTGCGCGTGAAGCGCGCGAATGCGGGGCAGTTTGTTGGATACCTTGCCGATGCGATTCTGGAGACGAGCGGACTGGCCGGAGACGGGATTTTGCCGCGCAACGCGACGAAGCTGCAGGAGGAGTTGAGCAGGTTCATGGCTGACGGCTGGACTCAGGAAGGTTGAAGCCGGATGACGGAATTCACCTGGATGCAAGGGAGCAAGGGCCGCGCCGATGGCCCTCACACCTCGATCCTCTTCAGCGAAAATTCAGGGATGGAGAGTAATCTGACTGGGCTTGAAGGCAGAGGAGAAGCTCGTCATGAAAGATTGCCGCGGAATTTTGTCGATTGGTGTTGCGGTTTGCGGTCTGTTACTGAGCGCGGGACCGGCGTGGAGTCAGGGCGCGGGGGCCGGGCCGTATCACGTTGTGAATGAGCTGAAGATTGGTGGCGATGGCGGGTGGGATTATATGGCCGTCGATCCGCAGTCGAAGCTGCTGTATATCACGCGCGGCAATCATGTCATCGTGGTGGATACGGCCGCCGGCAAGCAGGTGGCGGACATCACCGGGCTGCACGGGACGCATGGGGTGGTCTTCTCGTCGGACGGGGTGCATGGGTACATCACCGACGGCGGGGCGAACCAGGTAGCGGAGTTCAATCGGCAAACGAACACGATTGAGAAAACGATTCCGGCAGGTACCGGGCCGGATGGAGCGGTGTTCGATCCGGCGACGAAGACGGTATGGGCGTTCAACGGGCGCAGTCATGATGCAACTGTAATCGACACTGCTACAAATACGGTGGTGGCCACGGTGGCGCTGCCGGGCAAGCCGGAGTTTCCGGTTTCGGATGCGGCTGGATTTATCTACGACAACATCGAGGACAAGAACGAGATTGTGAAGCTGGACGCGAACGTGCACACGGTGGTGGCGACGTGGCCGGTGTGCGACAGCCCGTCGGGGCTGGCGATTGATCGCGAGCACCATCGGCTGTTCGCGGTATGCGACGGCGGGAAGATGGCAGTGGTTGATACGGAGAGCGGCAAGGTGGTGGCAACGCCGACGATTGGCGATGGTCCGGATGCGGCGGGTTTTGCTGGCGGGCTGGCGTTCAGCTCGAATGGCGGGACCGGAACGCTGACCGTGGTAAAGGAAGACGATCCTGATCACTACACAGTGGTCGAGGATGTGGCGACCAAGCGCGGGGCGCGGACGATGGCGTTCGAGGCGGACGGGAGCCGTTTGTATACGGTGACGGCGGAGTTTGGGCCGCGGCCGGCGGCTACTGCGGACAATCCACGGCCACGGCCTCCGATGGTGCCGGGGACGTTTGAGGTTATTGTTGTTAGCCGGTAGCCGGTAGCCGGTAGCCGGGAGCTGGGAGCTGGGAGCTGGGAAGTCTGAGATGCAGCAGAAGAGCCTCGCGCACGCGAGGCTCTTCTGCTTTCGCGACGGCCGGAGTGGGTCGATGGTTCGGGCGAAACGCGAGGTCCGTTCGCTTCTCTCAGGATGACAGCGTGGTGAGCGGACTTGTTTTCCTCGGTTCGAGGAGGAATTTCCGCGTCTTCGCGGCTGACATTTTCGTCACTAGAGGCACTTTCGTCCCTACACTGGATTTGGTGAGCGCAGCGATCGAATTTCGGAACGTGTGTTTCAGGCGGGAGCGCGGACGACGGCTGCTCGACGACATCTCTTTTGCTGTGGAAGAGGGTACGACGACGGCGGTGCTGGGACGGAGCGGATCGGGAAAGACCACGCTGCTGCGGACGGTGAACCGGATGATCGAGCCGAATTCCGGCGAGGTGCTGCTGGAGGGCGAGAATGTGCGCAGTCGCGATCTGATCGCTCTGCGGCGCGGCGTGGGATACGTGATCCAGGAGACCGGGCTGTTTCCGCACATGACGGTGGAGCGGAACGTGGGGCTGGTGCTGGAGGCGGAGGATCATGAACGCCGGGAACGGGAGTTGCGCAGCCAGGATCTGCTGAACGCAGTCGGGCTGGAGGCGCGGACCTTTGGCCCAAGGTATCCGTTCCAGTTGTCGGGTGGGCAGCGGCAGCGGGTTGGGCTGGCGAGGGCTCTGGCCGCGGAGCCGCCGGTGCTGCTGATGGATGAGCCGTTCGGGGCGCTGGATCCGCTGACGCGGGGGGAGATGCAGGACATGCTGCGCGAACTGATGGCGCGTCTGAAGAAGACGGTGCTGCTGGTGACGCACGATCTGGACGAGGCACTGTATCTGGGAGACCGGATCGTGCTCCTGCATGAGGGGAAGATGGTGGCGGACCTTGCGCCGGAGGAGTTTCTGCGATCGAGGGAGCCGGAGATTGAGTCGTATGTGCGGGCATTTCATCGCGGAGAAGAGAGCGCAGCCCCGAACGCAGTTGGGGGCAAGCGCGCATGAGCGAATTCCTCCAGCAATATGGGGGCGAGATTGCGCAGCTGACGATGGAGCACCTGTGGCTGACGTTTGCCGCGATGCTGTTCGCGACAGCGATCGCTGTGCCGGTGGGCGTGGCGCTGACGCGGAAGCCTGGATGGGCGAAGCCGGTGATTGGCGTGGCGAATGTGCTGCAGACGATTCCGTCGCTGGCGATGTTTGGATTTTTGTTGCCGCTGCCGTGGCTGGGCGAACGCGCGGCGCGGGTGGCGATTATTGCGCTAACGGCTTATGCGCTGTTGCCGATTTTGAGGAACACGTACGCGGGGATTCGTGGGATCGACCCGACCCTGATTGATGTAGCGCAGGCGATGGGGCTGACGGATGCGCAGCGGTTCTTCAAAGTAGAACTGCCGCTAGCGGCGCCGTTCATTCTGGCGGGGCTGAGAACGGCGACGGTGACGTGCGTGGGCATTGCGACGATTGCGGCAGCGGTGGGAGCGGGCGGACTGGGGGAGTTAATCTTTCGCGGCGTGGCTTCGGTGGATAACGAGCTGGTGCTGGCGGGAGCGATTCCGGCGGCGCTGCTGGCGCTGGCCTGCGATGGAGGACTGGGACTAGTGGAGCGGTGGGCTCGGGTTCCGGGGCCCGGGACGGCGGCGTGAGGGGGGCAATTGTCGCTGTCGCTGTGACAATTTGCGGGCTGCTGGCGGGATGCTCGCCGCCCAGGCCGGATCATCCTGTGATTGGGGCAAAGAATTTCACGGAGCAGGTGGTGCTGGGGGAGCTGCTGGCGCAGGAGATTGAGTCGAAGTCGCCGATCGAGGTGGAGCGGCGGTTTTATCTCGCCGGCAGTTACATTTGCCAGCAGGCGATGGTGGCGGGGCGGATCGACGGGTACGTGGAGTACACGGGGACGGCGCTGACGGCGATCCTGAAGCAGCCGGTGGATCGCGATCCGGACAAGGTGCTGGAGACGGTGCGGAATTTGTATCAGTCGAAGTATCAAATTACGGTGGAACCGCCGCTGGGATTTGAGAATACGTTTGCGATGGTGATCCGCGGGGACGATGCACAGCGGCTGCATTTGACGACACTGAGCGAGGCCGCGCAATATACGCCGCAATGGCGGCTGGGCGTGGGGTATGAATTCGAGCAGAGGCCGGATGGGCTGCGGGGGCTGAGCGCAGCGTACGGGCTGAAGTTCCTGGGTTCGCCCCGAACGATGGATCTGGGGCTCTTGTATCGCGCGCTCGCTGCGCATCAGGTGGACATGATCGCGGGGAATTCGACCGATGGTCCCATCAAGACGATGGGGCTGACGGCGCTTGCGGACGATAAGCATTATTTTCCTCCGTATCAGGCGGTGCCGCTGGTGCGGGATGAGGCGCTTGAGCAGTGGCCGGAGATCGGGGATGCCTTGAAGGCTCTGGCGGGCAAGGTGAGCGCGGACGAGATGCGGACAATGAATGAAGCGGTGGATGGGCAGCATCGCGACCCGGCGGATGTGGTGCGGGAATTTCGGAAGAGCAAAGGATTATGATGGGGCGCATCTTCCTGACCTCGCGGAATTCGCAGGAGCAGAAATAAAAAAGGCCGCCAAATTTGGCGGCCTTTTTGTTGGCTCCGGCTCGGACTATGTGCCGGCCGACGATGTGACGTACTGTGTGGCGTGGTTGCCGTGCGGGACGGCCGCGATACAGGTGGCCTTCCCGATGACCGAGTACGGTGAATTCTGAACGCCAGTCAGTTCGCCGGTGTTGGGATCAAGTTGCGCGGCGGAGACGGCGTTGAATTGGGAAAGGGAAGAGTAGACGTAGCGACCGAGGGCAGGGTCCACGAGGATGCAGGTCGGTCCGGGGTCGCCCGTGGCGAAGGCAGAAGACGCGAGCGCGGAAGGCTGTCCGTTGGACTGCGAGATGGTAAAGGCGCTGATGGTCGATGAGTTGTAGTTGGTGACGTAGAGATACTTGTCGCGCGGATCGATGACGAGGTTGACGGGGAAGACTCCTGTAGCGAAGGGGCCGTTGGTCAGCGGCTGCAGAGTGCCTCCGGTGAGGATGTCGTAAACGATGAGCTGGTTCTGAACGCTGTCGGTGGTGTAGAGAAAGCGACTGGTGAGATCGACGGCGATGCCGGTGGGGGTGGTTCCAGCGGCGAATGGACTACCGGAAACCTGGGTGAGCGCACCGGCGGAGCTAACCGTGAACGCGGAGATAGTTCCCTGAGCGGGGCAGGTGGCGGGAGTCGGGGGTGGAGTCGCGGTGGTGGGTGGAGTGGTGGTCACGACGACAGCATTGGTATTCGAGACGAAGACGTAGGTGCCGTTGGCCGAGACGGCTACACCGGAGGGGAAGCACTGCAGGGTGGCGTAGGAGAGGCCGCCATTGGCGACCGCGGCGCCGAGGGTGCCATCGGAATTGACGGGGTAAACGACGAGAGCGCCGGGGCCAGGAGCCGCGTCGGTGAAGGTGGGGCCGTAGTAGTCGAGGACGAAGAGCAGAGTTCCGGCGGTGTTCAGGGCAAGGGCAACGGGATCGGAGCCGGGCGTGGTGTAGGCGTGGCCAAAGGAGAGCTCGCCCGTGGTGCCGATGGTGAATTGGGCGATGTTGTTGCTGCCGTGATTGGCGACGTAGAGAAACTGGCCATTGGGCGAGGTGACTTCGGCGACGGGATCGGCGCCCTGCGAAGAGAAGGGGGAACCGGCGACGACGCTGAGCGCACCCGACTGGGAGTCGACGTGATAAGAGCTGATCTGGCCGGCGCCCGAACCGGAGGCGCTGTTGGAGGTCACGAAGACGTAGTCGATGGTATCGCTGGGGCTGCAGGAGGTAACGCCGAAGCCCAGTCCCAGAGACGCTGCAACGGCCAGAAAACCCTGACCGATTTTTGTCAACTTCATGCTTTTCCTTCGTCCCTTACGGGAGGTACATTCCATTCTAAAATCCGGCGCGCGGACCGGAGAACCACAGTTGGCGGAAAGGGTCATGCAATCCGCCTATAGCCCATTTTTATTGCCGCCCGGATGGGTAATGGCCGCCAAACAGGTGGGCTGTCCTGAGGTGACGTAGGGGGAATTCTGGTTGGTAATCAATGTTCCAGTGGACGGATTCAGCTCGGCTCCGCCGATAGTGCCGCCGATGTAATCGGCAGTGTAAAGGAACCGGTCCGCTTCGGGATCGGCAACGACACAGAGGGGTCCGGAAGAACCGGCGTTGCTGGTGGTGATGAGAGCCGGCGTGCCGGAGGCAAGGGAATAAATGCTGATGGAGCCGTCGGTGTAGTTGGTGATGTAGAGAAATTTGGTGGAGGCACTGGGGCTGACTACGGTGCCGCCCATGGGCATGGTTCCGGTGGCGACGGTGGATGCGAGAGCGAGAGCGCCGCTGGATTGAACCGAGAAGGTGTAGAGCTTGTTGTAGAGGCTGTCGGTGACGTAGATCGAGCCGCTGGCGGGATCGGCGATGATGCCGGTGGGCTGAGATCCGGAGCCAGTGGAGAAGGGGCTGCCGGCAACCGGAGAAACGGCGGAGGCGCTGACGGCAAACGCTGAGACGGTGCCGGAGGCCGGGCAGGCGGCGGGCAGAGTGGGCACGGTTCCAGTGACGGGCGGCGAAGTGGTGACGACAACGGCATTGGTGTTGGTCACGTAGACGAAGTTGCCGTTGGGAGCGATGGCGAGGCTGGTCGGGAAGCACTGCACGGGATAGTAATTGGCGGTTCCGGCGCTGAGCGGCGTTCCCAGGCCGCCGGTAGACGTGATGGGGAAGGCGATGAGGGCACCGGGGCCGGGATTGAGGTCGGTGTAGGAGGGCTGGCCGGGAGCGGCGGGCGCATAGTAGTCGAGGACGTAGAGCGCGGTGCCGGAAGAATTGATGGCGAGGGCGACGGGCTCGGTTCCTGGAGTGTTGGTTGTAGTCAGCGGATAGAGCTTGCCGTCGGTGCCGATGGCGTACTGCACGATGGTGTTGTCATCGTGGTTGGCGACGTAGAGGAACTTTCCGCTGGGCGCCGTGACAATGTAAACAGGATTGCGGCCGCCGGAAGGGTAGGGCGAGTCGGCAATTTGCCTGAGGGCGCCGGACTCGGAATTAACCTCAAAGGCGTTGATCTGGCCAGGGTTGTTGAGGTTGCTGGTGACGTAGACAAAGTCGATGGTGTTGCTGGCGCCGCAGGAGAGGAGGAGCAGAGACACTCCCGCGGCGGAGGCGGCTACTGCGAGCCTCCTGCCGAGCTGATTCAACTTCATGTGCCGAAATCCTGCGCGCATCAGTCTGTGTTGGAGCTGTAGAGGCACCAGGTCGGTGTTCCCACGGTGGGGAACGATGAACCTTTGCGAAGGTTCGTCAGGATGCCGGTATTTGGATCGATGAGAGAGCCGGTCACCGTGCTGGAGCCCGCGTCCGCTGTATAGAGGTACTGGTGAGACGGATCCTCAAAGATGCAGACGGGGGTGGCTCCGGTGCCGAAGTAGCCCGGCGCGAGGGTGGTGAGATCGCCGGTGTTGGCGGTGATATTGAACGCGGTAATCACGCTGCCGGATTGATTCAGGCCCGCTGACTGCGTGTTGGTGACGTAGAGATATTTGGAGCCGCTGTCGGTGCTGAGGGAAGACATACCGGCGGCACCGGAGAAGTTGGGATAGGCGCCACCGGAGATGGCGGAAAGCAGGCCGTTGCCGCCCTGAGTAAAGGTGAAGATCTGGTTGGTGCCGTTATCGAGGATGTAGATATAGCTGCCCGAAGCGCTGGTGCCGATGTAGGAAATGTCGGTGGCGCCAGTGATGGGCTGGGCTCCGCCGGGAACCTGAATGAGCTGGCCGTTGCCGCCGGCGTTATAGGCATAGACCACCTGGGTGTTGCCGGTGGCGGGATCGCTGGCTTCGGCGGTGTAGAGGTAGCTGGAGGCCAGATGCATATCGATTGGGCCACAGCCAATGGGGAAGTAAGAGAGCGGGGTGCCAAGCGAATTCTGCTGTTGCTGATTCTGCACGAGGAAGAGGCGGCCGGTGGCCGGATCGATGCTGAAGACGGTGATGTCGCCCGCGGGCCGGTAGACTCCGTGAGCGGAGTCGTAGCAGGGGGTCGCAGTGCTGACTACAGTGGAAGCCGCGGTGGTGTTGGCGGTGGTTCCTGGCTGGTATTGATCGAGGACGTAGAGATAACCGCCGCTGGTCGATAGCGCGATACGGAGGGAGCCGAGGCCCTGGCTGGGGTAGGAGAGCTGGTAGGCCAGGCCGCCATCGCCGCCAACGCTGAAGAGGGAGACGTTGCCGCCGTTCCAGGTGATGCTGCCATCGGAGTTGGCGGTGGGCTTGCCCTGATTGAGCACATAGACGTAGCGGCCGCCGTTGAGCAGGACGGCGCGAATGGGGTTGGAGCCGCCGGAACTGAGGGGGTCGTGGGGGGCAGCGGTCAGGACGCCGGTCTCGTTGCTTTCACGGTAGGAGGCAACCTGGTTGTACTGCGATCCGGTGACGATGATGTACGCCTCGGTGTAGTTGTAATTGCAGGACTGGGTACCGAACCCGATGACAAGGGATGCCGCCAGGGCCAGAGCGAACCGGCCGAATTTACTAAACTTCATGCGCTTCCTTCACGCCGGGCCGCCGAGGGATGGGGCCGGACAAAGCTTTAGGGATAATCCCGGACCATTGTAAATGGAACGGAGGTCTTGCGCCCGCGATTGCGGAACAGCGAGCCGTGGCGGGGGCGTCTTCGGCTCGGTGTTGGAGGTTAGACGAAGCAGGGGCGCGGTGATCACCAGGTGAAATCACGAAACGAAATCATGGGGCAAATACCAGGCGATTACCAAACACGGCAGGCGTCCTCCGGCATCATGGGCTGGCCGACGTGACAGCCGAAGGCTTTGCCGAACTCTTCGAAGTTGCGGACGGTTCCGTTGGCGCGGAACTGGCCAGGGGAGTGCGGATCGGTTTTGGCGGCAACGCGGGAGACCTGCTCGGTGCGATTCTCGCACCAGACCTGGGCGAAGGAGATGAAGTAGCGCTGGGCTTCGGTGTAGCCATCGATTTTGTCGTCGATGGTCTTGCCCTGTTGCGCGAGGGTGGCGAGTAAGGCCTGCCATGCGATGCGGATGCCGCCATTGTCGGCGGTGTTTTCGCCGAGGGTGAGCTTGCCGTTGAGCTTGACGCCGGGAACGGGCTCGAAGCTGCCGTACTCCTTGATTTCGCAGTCGAGCTTCTCGTCGAAGGCCTTGCGATCGGCATCGGTCCACCAGGGTTTGACGTTGCCCTGGCCGTCGTACTTGCTGCCCTGGTCGTCGAAGCCGTGGGTCATCTCATGGCCGATGACGACGCCGATGCCGCCGAAGTTGACGGCGGCATCTTTGCTGAAGTCATAGAAGGGCGGCTGGAGAATGCCGGCGGGGAAATTGATGTCGTTCTGCGGGGCGTTGTAGTAGGCGTTGACGGTGGGCGGCGTCATGCCCCATTCTTTTTCGTCGACGGGCTTGCCGACCTTGTTGAGCTCGTAGTCGAACTCGAAGGCGGAGGAGTGGTTGAGGTCTTCGACGAAGTTGTTGCGGGTGACCGTGAACTTCGAGTAGTCGCGCCACTTGTCGGGATAGCCAATTTTCTGGCGGAAGGCATCGAGCTTGGCCTCAGCCTGCTTTTTGGTGTCGTCGGTCATCCAGGGAAGGGCCTGAATATCAGAGGCGAGAGCTTTTTTGAGGGCGGCGACGAGCTGCTCCATATTTTGTTTGGCCTGGGGCGGGAAGTTTTCCTTCACCCAGTCCTGACCAACGGCTTCGCCGAGGGCGCGATCGGTGGTCGTGGTACAGCGCTTCCAGCGGGCGGTTTGCTCGACCTGGCCCTGAAGGGTTTTCTGGAAGAAGTTGAAGCTGGCGTCTGCGAAGGGCTGGGAAAGCCAGGGGGCGACTCCGCTGATGACGTGAAATTTGAGATAGGCCTTGAGGGCGTCGAGGCTCTGATCGCCGATGAGCTGATTTTCCGCTTTGAAGAAATCGGGCTGGCCGATGTTCACGTCGCTGACTTTTGGAGCGTTCACGCCGGCGAAGTACGCGGACCAGTCGAAGTTGGGCTCGAGCTGATCGAGGGCGGTGAGGGTCGTGATGTGGTAGCGCTTGTCGGGATCGCGGAGCTCCACGCGGGGGATGGAGCCTTTGGCAAGCGCCGTCTCGATGTCGAGGACCTGGCCGGCTTCGGTCTTTGCCTGATCGTCTGAATCGCCGATGAGCTTGAAGACGGTGACGATGTAGGCACGGTACTTGTCGCGGATGTCCTGCATGTGGGGATCATCCTGGATGTAGTAATCGCGATCGGGGAGGGTGAGGCCGCCCTGATGGATGCCTTCAATCTGCTGGGTAGAGTCCTTCTGGTCCTGCTCGACGCCGAAGCGGAAGAGGACGCCGGTGGGAGTCTTCGAGTCGAGGTAAGCGACGACGGCAGCGATGCCCTTCTTATCTCCGATCGCGTCGATGCGGGCGAAGAGCGGGAGGATGGGCTTATCGCCGAGCTTGTCGGCCTGATCGGTGTTCATGCAGGCGGCGAAGAAGTCCCCGTATTTGTGCTGGAGGGCGGAGTGGGGCGAGTCGGCGGCCTTTTTAAGGTCGACGTAGAGCAGGTAGCGGTTGCGCTCAGAGAGCTCATGGAATCGCCCCCAGCTGGCCTGGTCGGCGGGGATGGGGTTGTTCTTACGCCAGTTGCCACAGGCGAACTGATAGAAGTCGGTGCATGGATCGGCGGCCTTGTCGATGGCGGTGAGATCCATGCTCTGGGGAGCCTTGGGCTCGACCGGCGTCTGGGTGTCGGGAGCGGAAAGAAATTGCTGGGCAGAGA
>Ga0302325_10026916_pt1 | contig 11936 bp, 14 predicted proteins | sample Palsa_T0_2_FD_201948 | JGI IMG/M metagenome (GOLD analysis project Ga0302325, IMG submission 201948) | Peat permafrost microbial communities from Stordalen Mire near Abisko, Sweden - Palsa_T0_2 | ecosystem: Environmental > Terrestrial > Soil > Palsa > Peat permafrost | place: Sweden: Abisko... | reverse complement strand
TTCCGTATTTCGTCAGACAAACCCGCTGACACACAAAGCCGCTGACAGACGGGCGCGGGGACGGACAGACGGGACGTTTACTGATCCAGCAGGTCCATCGAGTAAACGGTAACATTCCGGCTGTCCCTCCGCGGTCCATGACAGACTGTTATGGCAGGGAGGTGGCTTCATGCCGCAGATCGACCAGACGTTGCTGACTCGCACCCAGGATTTGGCGCTCCAGTTTGACCGCGCAATCGTGCGCTTAGCTAGCGCGACTTCCGTTGACCTTCGCATCTTCTTCACGATGGCGCATGGCTACATCACGAATGGAATTGCCCAATGCGTTGAACTATTCGCTAACCCAAACGCTCTGATGCGTCTCAACGACTGTTTTGCCACTGAGTACCTAAAGGCGATCAACGGCAAACCACACGCCGACTGGATCCGGGCATTCCGTGTTTGTCGAGCAGAGAGCAACGCCGTACAGTCGGGATTTGTCGGATTAGTCTTTATTGGTCCGATTGCGACCGAAGCGTGTGGTGCTTGCATGGCGAACGTTCACATTAAGCGAGACCTCCGCGATGCGTTGGCCAAAGTACGAGACGTCGATCCCCAAGACTACGGGAATATCCTGATTTTGGTTCTAGAGGGCAACTTATACGCAGAAGCGCAACTCCGCGGGCGTGCGCTAGGGGCGGCCGCGTTTTCTGTCGGGCAGCAATTCGTGAAATACCTGAACTTGAACGTCAAGCAGTGGCGGAATGACGTTTACGTAGCTGCTTATGGCAAGCCCGTTCCAGACCCGAGCGAAACGTTTGCTGCGGCATATCGCCGATTGAAAGCAAACTAGGTGGAAACCCGGTGAAACCCGGTGACATGGAAACCCGGTGAAACCCGGTGACAGGACGTACCCCATGAATAACCCGGTCGAAAATAACCCGGTGGGGCACCCGCCCTAATTGCAAAAAAAATCCTTAAAGTCTCTCGACGCATTCGACAAACCGTACTAGTGTGGAAGTAACAATTCATATTCCGGCGCCGCCTCACCGCGACGGCGCTGCCCGGCTTTGCACCGAACCGCGGGTTCCGTGCCGCCGCCACCAGCTTACAGAAAGCACGAGTGCCCAGAGCGCCTTGCGCGCTGACGGCTGCATCATTTCTCGGCGATCGTAAGCTGTTCGTTGTTAACAAAACTGATTTGCGACGTTTTCCACTCTGTATTCCTATGCCCAGCGGCGGGGTCGCAGAGTGAGCAGGTGATTTTGCGCGATAAGCATGAGTGCGCCCAGGCGCCCTCTTAAATGGCAGTTCTTTGACAACTTGGCACCACAACCTGACCGGACACCGGCCCGGCCGTGGGGGAAGACCATCATGAATTGCTTGAAAAGCTGCCGCCCATCCCCTTTTAACTGGAAAAGGGGGGGCTTATGGCGCATAAGGCGCACACTTCCCCCGCGCCGAAATCCAGTATGAGGACACTTAGTGCGCATAGTGCGCTTAGTGCGCACATATTTTCATAAGAAATCCCACCAACCTCCCCACGGCTTCAGATTGGCCCCTGGATTATTAACGATCATCGATCTCGTCAGGCGGGCGGGGGGCGGCAAATTAATTAAATTTGATCATCTTGAGCATCTTCATGAAACAAAGGACTTAGCTCACACGCAATCAATTAAATGATCACCTTGATCATCTTGATCAAGCAAAGGACTTAGCTCCCGTAGCCCAACCGGCAAATTCCGGCTATGAAGCCAGTCCAGGGAAAAACCTGGGGACGGGGAAACCCAGGGACGGGGAAACCCGGGGACGGAACTCGAGAAAACAGCACACCCCAGCGGAGCTAAAGCCTGTACATGAGAACTTCGATGCTGGGTAGGTCCGGGCTTCTTGGCCGCAGCGAGCTTGGACATCCATCCCCCCGGAGCCACCGGCCCTGAGGCACGCCTCTCTTTCCATCCCTCATGACTTATCTCGCTTATAGCGCTTCTAGCGCGCTTAAAATTTGGCAAACCATCCCTAGGACCGTCCCCGTAGAACGACTGCGGATACGCGCCTTTGCCACCACCCAGGCAAGATGATCAATTAATTAATTTGATCATCTTGATCATCTTGATCATCTTCGTGAAACAAAGGACTTACTTGGCACTACCCCTTTCCGCTGGGTCGCCAAACCTCAAAAAGGACCTAAAAATATCGAATTTTAAATGGTTGAACGGGCTGCACCCGGACGCGATAGGGCGACCTAATCCCTGCGTCTCTTCAAAAAAGAGACCCACCCCCACCCATTGCGCCCTTTACGGAGAGAGACTCCATCGCATCCTGGCGACTTAGTTCTCATAGTTAGCTTAGTTCGCACATTTCTACAGGAACAGAAGACACCGGAGGGTGCGGGAGCAGATACAGCCCGCGAACCTCGCCGGGATCGCGCATGTCGCCTTCCGCGTCTCCGATCGACTTCGGTCCCGGCTCGCGACAACTGTTCACGGCAACTGTTAGCCAGAAAGTAACTTACGGACACTTACGGATTGGCGACCAACCACTCGGAACGCCGCTAAGCTGCCTGTTTAGTGCTCGCGGAGTGACTCGAACCTGCTTTCATCAACTGACAGCGATCTACATGGTCGGGGGAAACCAGAAAGCGACCAAGCCGGCATCTCTGTCTTGCTTTTCAGGCGCTAAGCTTCTCGCCCAAAACCGCTCTTCGAATACCGTTTTTTCCACAGAGACAGATTGACATGTATCGGACATGGATATATCTATATGTGATATAGGGAATCCTTGGATGAATCCATCAGCTTCACTCAATAATGATTTGCAAGAGATGCTACCACTTTCCCCGGCGATCTTCTTCGTACTTTTTGCTCTCGCGGATGGCGAGAAGCACGGATACCTCATCATGCAAGAGGTAAAGGTCTTGTCGGACGGCAAACTCCAAATGGGGCCCGCGACTCTCTACACCACGATCCAAAAACTCGCAGACCAGTCGTTCATTGAAGAGGTAGAGAACGACAGCCAGGACCGTCGTCGAAACTACCGCCTCACGCGAACGGGCAAGCAGCTACTCAACGCCGAGTTCTCGCGACAAAACGAAGTTCTTCTTTTAGCGAAAGCAAAAAAAGTGTTTCCACTGAAAGGTAAAGTATGAGCTCTGTCCTCGAACTCAGCTGCTGGGTCTATAAACGGATGCTCCCGCTGTATGGAGACAATCTGCGCTATCGGTACGGCGATGAGATGGAACAGCTCTTCAGGGAGCAGCTCATGGACGCCAGGAAAGAAGGGGTCTCGGGAATTGGCAGGGTCTGGCGATCTGCTGTCTACGATGCGGTCTCTTTAGTGGGGCCAGCCTATCTTGAGCCGGTCAGGCTATGGACTGTGGCGACCCTGCTATCCGCTTCGGTCATCTTCTTAACCACGCTCAGCTTCTGCACCTTCCGGAACACTGGCGTCGTCTACGGTTGTGCGCTGGAGCCAGCACTGCAGACAGCGCAGACGAGTGGTCCAGATCCAACCGGCCATCTTGTTCCGATCTCCCAGGGACACAAGATGTTTCTCGAATGCACGGGAGAATCTCACGGGAAGCCGACCGTCATTCTGGCGACGGGCCGCGGGCTCGGTGCTTCTCAGGACTGGTCCCTGGTCCAGTCGGGTGTCTCGGAGTTCGCCCGTGTGTGCAGTTACGATGCGCTTGGCGTTGGTCAGAGCGATCATGTTCCGGGAGATCATTCGATAAGCGAGGTCGTCGAGAACATGCACGATCTCTTCCACTCTGCGCAGCTGCCCGGTCCCTACGTTCTTGTTGCGATATCGGCGGGGGGCATTCTCGTTCGCCACTATGAGGAGCAGTATCCCGCCGACGTCGCAGGTTTTGTCTTCGTGGACTCCTCTCACGAAGAGATGGTATGGCGAGACGCAGCCATCTCCCCCGCATTTCCCGGTTCAGACATGGATCTGAAGAGCCTTCAGAGTGATGGTCTGCTCCCGCCACAGCAGCATCTCACCTGGCATGACGATGTCCCCATCATCGTCCTCGAGCGTGGGGAACGTGCTCCTTGCAGCGCCTTCCCCGGCCTCACGCAAACGCAGTGCGACCAGATAAATGAAGCTTGGCACAGCTTCCAGGTGGATCTATCTCATCGCTCGAAATATGCGGAGTTGCGGCAGGTGGCAGGATCAGGGCATGCAATGCACCAACAGAAGCCTGAAGCAATCGCTCAGGCCATTCACGATGTTTTGGAGGAAGTGAAGCAGCAGAAACTATAACGATTGCGAGAAAGCTGATTTTTCCTTCTGAGCGCCAGTTGACGATTACTTCCGGCTTGGCGGTTACCCAGGCACAACAGGCTGAAAGGTACCCCGACCCGTCGTTTTTCTGATTTGAATGGTGAAATAGTCGTTCAAGACAAGGCAATTCTGCGGGATCCAGAATCCTGCGGCTGCCAACGCGCGGGTTGCGAGGGGACAGTGGCCTCACTTATCAGGAATAACCAAATTGCGGAATATCTTCCAGCTACCGTCAGTTTGGTTCTGCCAGACCGTCAAATATTTGTCCACCAGGCTCTTGCCGCTGTCGAATGTCGCCTCCGCCCGGCCCCACTCGTAGACAAAGTTACCTTGTTGACTCGATCCCAACGTCTTTACGGCCGCCGCGCGCGCCCTTCCAAGACTCGTAAGTTGAGTTCTCATGTGTCGCTCGATCTGAAGCCGTCCCCGGAAACACTCTCCTGTGGGACCGCAGTCAACGGCATCCTCCGCATACGTCGCGGCAATCAGTGCGATGTTCCCGGTTTTCACTCCATCGATCCATGCTTGATTTCCAGCATCGATCCCGGCCCGCGCCAAGGCAGCCACCGTGCCGCTCTGCGCGATCATCGCCACCGGAAACAATGCACCCACAGCTATCAAGAACATGAGTTTTTTCATTCGTTCGACTCTCCTCTCCAAGATTATCCAATCGACGCATTTCAGGCTCGAAACGTGGTTGCTCTGTTCGCGTCATCTGACAGTCTCCATGACGCTCCGGTCTCCGTTTAGACTAGGCGGGCCGATTCATTCTTGCCAGAACCACTGGCCTCCCATCAGGATCGCCAATAACCACAAACCTTCCCCAGGAGGCCTCCTGCGCCTTCCAAAGGACCGGAAACCCCCTTTGATTTACCTCTGCTTCCCATGCATCAGGGTCGTCCACGCTGAAACGCACAGCGGCACCTGTAGCGCCGACGCCGACCGGAAAAATCCCACGGTCATCGTGGCCTTTGTCGTTGCGATGTAAGACCACTCGTCCCGATCCGGTTTTGAGTACCACCACGATGCCGTCTTCGAAGATAATCGGAAGCTGTAGCAGGTCAACGTAGAACTTTTTGGCTGCGTCCAGATCGGAAACAAAAAGAAGGATACTTTCAAGTTCTCCTATGCGCATCAGCAGACTCCATCCAGGTCGCGAAGTTGAGGCTCTGAATCTAAAGTGCCTTCCGAAACCCATTGACCTCCATCATATCGGTCATCGTTGCTGCGCCTTGCTCTCGTCTTCGACGGCACTGGTGTACCGGTCCCAGATCGTTGAGCTAAGACGATGCCTCTGGAAAATCTAAATGAGCGCATTATCACTATGCACTCATCGAGCGACCGGTGCTCGACTTCTGCGTTCCGGGCGAGTGACCGGCAATCCGGAAGTTACCCCAAAACCGGTGTCCGGGTTGGCGACAAACCGACCGGAACTCGGAAAAACTGCCTACTTCACGGCTTAACGAGCGCATTGCCCTGTTAGCACCAGTCGAGATTCGCATAACGCGGGTTCTCGCATCGCAAATCTATGAGTGGGGCATAGGGGAAGGCTCCGGGGTTTTCGCTCGGCTGATGATTCGGGCGATCACTGCCGCCATCAGCAGCATGATCGCGGTGCCAGCGACCAAGACGGTTACGAAGGCGATGTCGAACGCCGTTTTGGCCTGAGCGATCAATTTCGCCGTAGCGTCACCAGACAAATGCTCGGCGAGCAGCAGTGCCTGATCGAGGCTGTCCCTGGCGAGCGTTGAGGTGGGATTTTCCTGCGGCAGGACAAGAGCCTTCGTATAGGTGAAAGACAGAATGCTACCGAGGATAGTAACGCCAAGCACACCGCCGAGTTCGTAGGCGACGCTTTCGATGGCGGCGGCCATGCCGGCTTTATCTTCTGGCGCGTTGATCATGATGGCGGTTGAGGCCATCGCTGAACCTACACCTACGCCAAATCCCAAGATGACAAAACTTGCGACTTGCTCGACAGCGCCGCTGTTACGGAAGACAGCGTAGCCCATGAGGCCGGTCGCAGACACGATGAGACTTGTCCAGAGTGCCCGACCGACGCCGACCTTGTGGAGCACGAACCCATTGAGGGAACCTGCAACAAAGGCCGAGATCGAGATTGGCAGCATGAACAGAGCCGCATGAAACGGCGAATACCCGATTACAAGCTGTAACCGCTGCGTGAGCGCAAGTTGTACGCCCGCACCAGCTAAGGTTCCGGTCATCGCGGTCAATACGCCGGCTGTGAAGCGTCCGTTGCCGAACAGCGAGAAGTCAATCATCGGGTCTGGGGAACGGTTCTGCCGCCTCACGAAAATGACCATAACCGTCATGCCGATGACGCCCGCGAAAGTGGCTCCAAGCAATCCGGCTTCCGGTCTTGCGGCCTCCATCAGCGCATAAACCAGGCTGACCATTGCGATCATGGCGAGTAGTGAGTTCAGGAGATCGAGTTGCCGCTCAGGGTTCCCCTTTCCTGCGGGCACTACGAATGGAGTAAAGATAAGTGCCATTACGACCACGGGCACGTTAATCAGGAAGACCGAGCCCCACCAGAAATGGCTGAGTAAAACTCCACCGATCAACGGGCCGATCGCAACCCCGCCTGAAAAGACAGCAGCCCAGATACCGATCGCTTGACCGCGTTCTTTGTCGGTCGCAAAGGTCAGCCGCAGAAGCGAAAGCGTCGCTGGCATCATCATGGATGCGCCCACAGCAAGAAAGGCCCGCGCCGCGATCAGGACGCTCGCAGAAGGGGCATAAGCCGCGATCAGAGAAGCAGAGGCAAAAGCAATCAGACCCCAAAGAAAGACTCGGCGATGCCCAATCCGGTCGCCAAGCATACCCATAGTTGGAAGCAGACCCGCCATGACAAGCGGAAATGTGTCGACGATCCAAAGTTTTTGGCTGCTGTCGGCGGCAAGATCGTGGGTCAGTCGCGGCAAAGCGGTATACAGGACAGTCATGTCAATGCTGATGAGAAAGAGAGCGGTCGAAACGACGACCAACACGAGCCATTTATTGTTACTAAGCATGATTCACCTGAGGTGTAACGGTTAGAAGGTGCATGGTCTGTACAAACGCGGTTGAAACCACTGGAGGCGCCCAGGTCGAATCGAAGGGCCTCGTTGCTGGTCCTTGGGTCGATCTAGAACTTAACGGTGATGCCTGGATAAATCGACTTCTCCACGCAAGATCCCGCGCCCAGGCCCATGCAGACCGGGCTGGTATTGTGGTCGAAGCCATACTTGTTTTCCCAATATCGATACGCGACCCACACATCGAGCCTATGTGTGTGCTTCGAGCCCCAGAACGCCTTACCGGAATCGAAAATCAGACGGACGGGCTCGCTATCGATCAGAAGAAAGAAAGGCACGGCTTCAGGCGGCTTCGCCTCATCCGGCATGTTCCTCGTATCCTGGGCGCCGGTAACGCCCGCCGGAGCCATCACCGCTAGAAAGAGAATGCTTGCGGCAAGTTGGCGACCAACGCTCTTCACGCGTACTGCAACGGCTGCTAAGTCCAGCGCGCGTCTCGGAGTGCAGTTCACCCCTCTGCTTGTGAGCGAGGCAATCGTAATGCCTGCTTGAATGAGGAAAAGCCCCGTGTTAGCCCAGAGCAGGGCGATCAGGAGAATATTCTGTTTCGAGATGGCCACGCGCACATCCTTCTCGTCGGGATGCACCGTGAACGCGAAAACAGCCACGTTATGCGCATTCCCCGACTGTTGGTCAGGTTGCGCCGTGGCTGTGAAGAGATCATCTGAGGGATGACCGCGGGAGATACCATCCCGCTACTCTATTTTCGGCAAGATCAATCATATTTGATGTCGGCTGCATTTTCAAGCTGCGCCACCAATCCTTTGCCGTCGGTCTGTAAACATCGACCGAGACGCTATTGGACCGACGTTGGTATCGATAACCGCCGATGTTGCCGAGAAGGAATTTGGCTTCGCGCTAAATCGCCAATGCGCTCATTGAGCGCCTGCAAGCCGCAATCCATAGTTCCGGGCGAGTCATCGGCCACACGGAAGTTACTCCAAAACGGGTGTGTCCGGGTTGGCGACGACCCTCCCAGAACACATATCAACGCGGGTGCAAAAGCAACCAAGCCAGATAAATCCCAAGGGCGCTGTCCACGAGGCATAGCAACGCTGCGCTGAGGAAGATGTCCCCGCTGATGAAATAAGTCGCATGCGGGGTCGTCACCGTGAATCCCTGTTGAGATGGGAACCACTGCAACAAGGCAGCACTAGCCAAAATGACAGCTAGATTGAGCAGCAGGCAGCATATTAGTGTCGTGCGCATCCGGAAACTCCTCGAACATATTATCCGCTCGCCTGACGAGGATTCCTTTCCGTTGGCGGGCCTTTCCTACCATGGAATCACACGTTTCCCGGTTCTGGGAGAATCACCGGCCAAGCGGAAGTAGCTCCAAACGGGTTATTTCCGCATCGCCCACGACACGACCAGGAGCAAATTCTCGTCATATACTGGCCTCCAGTTCAGGATGCACGTATGAAGGGAACTGCGAAGATTCTAGGCGTGCTTGTGGGCGTATTGCTGACATTGCTGCTAATGGGCACCTACGGGTTATTTTACGGATATTTTGACAGAGGGCAGTTCGAGATCAAAGAAGTGCAATGGTCTCCCTCGAACCAAGTGGCCATACTGGCAGAACGCTCTGACCATGTCGCGCTAGGCGGCCTCGAAGTTTTCGTGCTCACCGGAAATCATTTGCTCACTTCAGGTGAGCTTCGACATGCGTATCACAGTAGCGCAGTTGTCTTCGCTGCCGAAAGTGACTGCTTGAAATTGCACTGGGACAGCCCGAACAGACTGGTTATCAGATGCGTCGGTCCTACTTTAGACAGAGACCATATCAATGCTCAGAAAAAGCAGAGCGGCAACACCGCAATCTCGTACGAGAATATTTCTCTTAAGTAGACTGCACCATTCCGGCATCGCAACCTGGGATCAGCAATCGCGGCAAGGTTTTCTACCCAAATACATTTTCATACATTTCTTGTAACTTTCCGTGTCTTGGTGGATACCTTCTATGCACAGCCACGGCAGCAACTCTCCGAGCGTTTCGCGCCAAGTGCCAGGAGCTCTGCGGGGGAACGAGATGTCCACTGCTGCAATGCCTCACACTCTATCCACGAAAACTGAGCCGGTCGCACCGTGGTTCCACACGATCCTGCTCGCCTGTATCTTCCTGGGTCTTACCGTTGCCGGTGGGATCTTTCAACGGCAGACACGCGCACATCCGCAGATTGGCGGCTCATCTCATATCGTGCTCTATCTGTCATTGATCGCGATGGAATATGGTCTCTTCCGCTATGTAAACGCAGGGCTTGCCCGTCGCGGAGTGACGATGAAGAGCCTGATCGGCGGTTCGTGGAACAACCTCAGGGATGTTCTGCGTGACGCAGGCCTGGCACTCGGATTATGGGTGATCTGGTTTGGCGTGGACAAGCTATGGACCCAGGTCTTCGGCATAAGCCATGCTGTTTCGATCCAGTCTTTCTTGCCTCGAAGACCGTTAGAGATTGCACTTTGGATCGCAGTTTCCATGAGTGCGGGCATCTCGGAGGAGATCGCCTTCCGTGGTTACTTCCAGCGTCAGTTTGGCGCGTTAACGGGCAGCAAGTGGGCGGCCGTGTGTATGCAGGCTGTACTGTTTGGCATGGGTCATGGCTATCAAGGAATACAGGCCATGGCGAAGATCGCGGTTCTTGGCGCGATGTTTGGAGTCTTGGCGATATGGCGGCAGAGCCTTCGCCCCGGGATAATAACTCATGCCCTGGCGGACATCCTCTCAGGGATTTTTGGGATTTAGCGGACCGAGCCTGTACATGATGATGAGCAGCCAATGAACATCGAGACTCTCTACCAGAGCTACTCGCGAGATGTCTTTCGCTTTGCGCTCTATTTGTCGGGCAACTGGGAAGACGCGGAAGACATCACCGCGGAGACATTTGTGCGCGCCTGGGTCGCCGAAGATTCCATCCGCTTAGCCACTGTCAAAGGGTATTTATTCGCGATTGCGCGCAACCTGTTTCTGCAGGATTTGCGGAAGAAGACCCGCCATACTGAACTCGACGAAGAAATCGCAGACACGCGAAGAGGCCAAGACCACTATGTTGAGAAACGGGAAGAGTATGAAGCTGTGTTGAGAAAAATGCGGAAGTTGCCGGAGGTAGACCGAGCGGCGCTGCTGATGCGCGCCTTCGGACAGATATCCTACGAAGAGATCGCGCAGGTCCTGGCCATCTCAATCGCGTCGGCAAAGGTAAAAGTTCATCGGGCGCGGGCTGTACTCTCCGCTGCGAAGGAGAATGGGTTATGAAGATTAATCGAGAAGTGATTGTCGATCTGCTACCGGTGTATGTCTCGGGAGAGGCAAGCCCCGCGACACGCACTCTTGTTGAGGAGTACCTCAGCCAATATCCGGAACTCATGGAACAGGTCCTCCGGCTCAAGAGCGAAGACCATCTCGATTTCCCGGAAGTAACTGTGCCGCCGGAACTCGCGATGCGCTCCCTGCGCAGAACGAAGACGCTACTCGCCTGGCAACGGTGGCTGTTCGGTCCGGGAGTGTTCTTCACTCTCTTTTCCTTGAGCTTCGAGATGAACATTTCAGGCGGACGAATTCGGGAGTTTCACTTTCTGCTTCGCGACTCACCTCTCTTTGCCAGCTTTTTGGCGATTGGTATCTGTTGCTGGATCGCTTACTTTGTCGTCCGCCGTCGGCTTTCGTCGGGTCTCACGGGACCGTTCTGAAAGGAAGGACATTCCTAAGGCCCTGGAATTAGATAGTTGGATCGACTGAAGGCCTCTGCTTCTCCGAAACTATGCTCCCGAGTGACATCCCCGATGCTCGAATCGAGTGCTTGGGCAATATCAGCCTTGCAGGACAATGCACCTATGCCAGCACATACGCGTCGCAAGCAAGTTGATACGGATTCCCTGAACACCGTCACATCGCCGCGCCGATCACCCCTGAAGTTTTGCTTGCTGGTCTTCGCTGTTTCCCTTCCGTTCTGGTTGGCCGACCCCCTAGTCGGGCATCAGCTGGTACCCGGCGTCCCGGTGACTGCGCTTATAGTGGTCTTCTGTCCGTCAGCGGTCGCCGTCATTCTCGTTTACCGTGAGAGCAATAAGGCGGGCGTGAGAGGGCTACTGAAGAGAGCCTTCGATTACAACCGAATCAGAGCGAAGATTTGGTACGCGCCGATGCTCCTTCTGATGCCCGTCGTCACGATCTCGTCGTATGGATGGATGCGTTGGATGGGGGTGCCACTCCCAGTCCCCCAAATCCGGGTTGTTGCGACGCTGGCCATCTCTCTTGCGATATTCATCCTGGCGTTGGGTGAGGAACTCGGCTGGTCAGGATATGCCATCGATCCGATGCAGGATCGGTGGGGCGCACTTCCAGCGAGCATTCTGTTGGGGTTGGTGTGGGCCATTTGGCACATCGTGCCGTTGGTGCAGGTTCACCGGTCGCCAGCATGGATCGCCTGGTGGTGTCTCGGCACGGTCGCGGCTCGGGTTCTCATCGTCTGGCTCTATAACAACACGGGCAAGAGTGTCTTCGCTGCGGCTGTCTTCCACGCCACGGTAAACGTCACCTGGCAATTGTTTCCGATCCGCGGCTCGTATTGGGACCCG
>Ga0302325_10026914_pt1 | contig 11936 bp, 10 predicted proteins | sample Palsa_T0_2_FD_201948 | JGI IMG/M metagenome (GOLD analysis project Ga0302325, IMG submission 201948) | Peat permafrost microbial communities from Stordalen Mire near Abisko, Sweden - Palsa_T0_2 | ecosystem: Environmental > Terrestrial > Soil > Palsa > Peat permafrost | place: Sweden: Abisko... | reverse complement strand
GGGCAGGCTGCGCCGGGATGACAGTGTTGGCGGGTTGCGGTTCGGGAAGCTCGAGTTCCGTTGCGCCGAGCCCGCCCGTGACGCAGATCGCGTCGTCCGCGCAGATCTGGTTCCATCCTCAGCCGCTGGATGTCTCGCCGCGGCCCGGCGAGCCTAACGGTGTCGGGGCCGCGGATTTCCTCGAGCTGTTTGCGCCGAATGCTCCCTGGGTGCGGGTCGCGGGGCACACGAGGGTCCTAGGGCTGTATGCGGGCTGGATCGCCACGGTCAGTAACGAGGTGCTGCAAGAAACCGTCGAGTTCATCAACGCGCACAACATGCAGATCGAGATCGAAGCACCGGCGCTTCAGGCAACGGCCAGCTGCGGTTCGGGCGTCGAAGGGTATGTGCCGTTTGGGCAATCGCTTCACGATTTCACGCTGGTCTATCTGCAGCGGCTGAAAGCGTTCGGCGCGCAAGCGCCGTTCATCAAGGTCGACGAGCCCTACTACTTCGGCAGCGTCGTCACCGATCCGAGCGCCTGTCAGTGGCCGGTGTCGCAGGTCGCCGCCGACGTCGGGGCTTACGTGCAGCTGGTAAGGACCGTCTATCCGAATGCGGTGGTCGGTGACGTCGAGCCGATCATCACGAGAGACTATTCACCGGACGTCCTGACCGCGATCGCGCAGTGGCACGGCACGTATCAGGCGCTCACCGGCGCGCCGTTCCCGTTTTTCTTCGCCGACATCGATTTCAGCAACGGTAACTGGCCGGCGCTCGTAAAGACGTTCGAGGCCGCCACTCGACAGGCCGGGATGCGATTCGGCATCATCTACATCGGCGATCCGCAGGACGTATCCGACGCCGAGTGGGCCGGCAAGGTCGTGGCTCGCTTTGAGCTGTACCAAGGGGAGAATGGCGGGCGACCCGATTACGTGCTGTTCCAATCTTGGGAACCGCACCCGCAGTACTGCCTCCCGGAAAGCAATCCGATCACGTTCACCGGGGTAATCGACGCCTACATCAACGCGACGACGGGCAACTCGATCTGAACGAGATGGTTCCATGAGCTCGGAGCGGTCAGTCTGTATCGCCAATAAGGAACATCCACGCGTTGACGACGCCTCCGATGAGCGCGAGAACGACCGCCGGCACGAGCACATAAATGCCGACGACGTGACCAGACACTAGGATCGCGCCGGCGGCAAGAACGATCACCGTGGTGACGGTGTTTGGACTGGAGTACTCAAGCAACCGAGCGATTCGCGAGTCGTCCACATTGCCGGCCTTGTGTTTCGGTCGCGCCGCTAGGACGAGGGCAAGCCCATGCGCGCTTCCTAGTGCAATGATCTCAATCCCAAGAAGCCACGAAGGCTGCCGCGGAGTCGCGAGTAAGATTGCGATGAGCAACGGCAGCATAAACAATATCAGCGTCTGGATCGCGCCGGAATGCAGCGCCGGACGTTGTGCGATTCGGTCTCGGTTTAGTGACACTGCAACAAATAGAAGACCAATCAATGCGCCACTTGCACCGCCGGCGACCTGTTCGAAGCTACCCCAGTCCTGAATAGTCGTTGCCCATCTCCGTCCGGCGAGACGAGATGTACGCCTAGTGCAATCGAGGCACCTGGCGGTCGCGACCGTTCTTACGCCTTCACATGCGACGAAACAAGGTCGATGAGTCTTCAGCCGCTCCGCGCGATCTTGTCTTTTTTTCTAATGATTCAGACATCCGAGGTTGGGCTCCGGATGTGACCGCAGAAGGTTCCGAGAGCGGGGCCGGCGCTTACGCTCGGTCTAGCGGCACATCTCGACCGCGCGCTGCGCGGCGTACGTCCAAGCGGAAAACGGCACGCCGGAGACACCCGGGCCGACGATGAAAGGGTCCTCGCCGAAGTTCACATAGCTCGAAGACAGGCTCTCGGCCGTCATTCCCGGACTATACGCGGATTGGAGCCACTGGTCGACGATGTTCTTGCAAGCCTCAATTGCGGCTTCTAGCGTTTCGAACTCGCCGTATGTGGTCCGTTCATCTTCCTCCATATAGTGGAAGTTATCGTCGACCAAGACTCTGTATGCCATCAAACCCACCCCGCCATATTTAGGATTGGGACAGCCCGAGGCCCGCACGTGACGCTCAGTATATTGCTAACGACCCCCTGGGATCCAAAGGCCGACGACGCTCCGCCGCGCTTGGACGTTCCGAAGGTGCGCCCGCACCGATTCTCCTGGAAAAACGCCGGCACGATCGGGATTCCGAATGGGCCTTGGACGGTCATCCCGCAGCGTTGGGTCGAGGGCGATAATGGCGGATCCCTCCGAGGAGGCCGAGGACATAACCTCGGCAAGCGATGAAACGAGATTCCAGAGGCTGCACGGCGTTATCACATAGGATGCAAACTACGACGAACTCGCCGAGCAACTCGCGGAAGACGAATGCGAGGGTCTCGTCGACGTTCTCAAGGAGATGGCAGCACAGCACCCCGACGCAATGTGGTTCGTCAAGAGCTGGATCGTCGAGACCGGCGTCTCCGAGTGACTATTTCGCGCGCTTCCCGTCCTCGAAGGCGCGCCGCGCTATCGCGAGAGCGGTATTTCCGGTCCCGGCCTCGGCGGCGCGCACGATCGCTCGCGCCATTCCTCCAAAGACCAGCTCGTGAAACGGCGCAACGGCGTACCAATAAAAGTATCCGAACAGACCGCGCGGCTCGAAGAACGCCGTTTGACGAAATCTCGCGCCACCGGCGTTGGGTTCTGCCTCGAACTGCAACCATGCGCGCCCGGGAAGCTTCATTTCGGCACGCAGACGCAAGAGCCGACCCGGCTCGTAAGCATCGACGCGCCAAAAGTCCAGCGCGTCTCCAACCCGGAGATCGCGCGCGTCGCGCCGCCCTCGTCGCAACCCGACGCCGCCGACCAATCGGTCCATCGCGCCGCGAAGGCGCCACAACCAGTTGGAGGTCAGCCATCCTCGAGCTCCGCCCAGCGAACTGAACACCAAGGCAATCCGCGTGGCGCTGGCGCTCGCATCGCGCTCGCGACGATCGATCAGCACGCCTTCCTTGATGCCGGCAAAGTCGCCGGGAAGCGTCCGAATGTCGAACGCGTCGAACCACGAGGTTTCGGAACCAGCACGGCACTGACGATCGAACGCCAGGCGGACCGCTGCATCATAGCCCATCGGGCGTATCGCCGGAAAATCGCGCAACGCGACGGGGTCGCGAACTACAACTTCATTATGCAGGCCTAGAATGAGCGGTTGCGCCATCCGCGCCGGAATCGGCGTGATCAAATGCACCCAATACGACGAGAGGCGCGGCGTAAAGAACGGGACGATGAGAATGACAGGATTCAGCCCGCGCAGCTTGCCGTAGCGTAGCATCATGTCACGATAGGTCAGCACGTCGGACCCGCCGATCTCGTAGACCTTGCTACCCGCAGTTTTGATCGTTAGCCCCGCCACAAGATAGGCGAGCACATCGTCAATTGCGATAGGCTGACAGCGCGTGACCACCCAGCGCGGGGCAATCATGATCGGAAGGCGCTCGGTCAGATACCGGACCATCTCGAAGCTGATCGATCCACTGCCGATGATCTGGGCGGCGCGGAATTCGAGCGTCTGTACGCCGCTCGACCGAAGAATTTCGCCAACTTCCTGACGGCTGCGCAGATGCGTTGAGAGGGAGTCGCCTCCTGCTCCCAATCCGCCAAGATAAAGGATGCGCTTGACACCTTGCCGGCGCGCTGCCGTGGAGAAAGCAAGCGCGGCGGCACGATCGGCCTCGGCAAAGGACTTCGTCGATCCCATCGAGTGCACCATGTAGTACGCCGCGTCGCATCCGCGGAGCGCTTCATCGAGCGCGCGTTCGTCGGCCACGTCGCCTTCGACGATCTCGACGCTCGGGTCGAAACGTCCGACGACACGTTTCGCGTCTCGTGTCAGACAGCGAACGGCGTGCCCCGCTTCTACGAGCGGAGTCACCAGGCGCCCGCCGATGTATCCGGTAGCGCCCGTGATCAGGATTCGCATCGAATGGTTCGACACGTACCGGCGCCGCTTAGTTACACCCTGCGCGCCAGACATCCGAGTCTTCTTAAGAAATCTCCGGAGTAGCGGCAGAAATCCCTCGCCCCTCTAGCGGCCGAGCGTGTCGAAGTTGGGCTTCGCCGCAGCCGAGAATCGCGTGGCCGCTGCCGCGATGTAATCACGTTCGGACGCATTCGCGGTACCACTCAACGCGAGCGCCCTCTGAATCGCTGCATAACCCGCATGGTCGCTCGCACTATCCGGCGGGAGGTTGATGTTCGGTCCGTACGACATCGCGATGCCCCAATACGCCATCGCAAAGCGAGGATCGGCAGTGGCAGCGGCATGAAACGCACGCCGCGCCGCAGTGCGGCTGAACGCATAGAGTAGCGTGAGCCCGTCGTCGAACGCCGCCTGCGCCGCCGGGTCGTGGGAACTAACAGGATGGTGCACGTGCGCATACGACGCGCTTGGCCTGACATCGGCGGCAGCGGCGCGAACGGCAAGGCAAAAGCCTGCGATCAAAAGCGCGACGGCGCCGACGCCTAAACCGAAGCGGACGAACGACACGCGCGCGCGCTTTCGTGCCGCTTTCGGCCACCTCCCGCTGCGGGGAGGCAGGTCGGACACCGATACGCCGACACTACATTGATTTTCGGGCCAAATTTTGAGCGTATGCGTTTGCAGAGGCGAACGCCATCTCAAACGCCTTTAAAATGCGTTGGAAGAGGCGTTTGGCACTGCCAACGCATCTTCGGCCTGCGATCATCGGTTTTCGGATGTCGCCGCCCTCGGCATTTTCACACGCGAACGGGCAGTCCCGCTGGGCTGCGAAGACCTGTCGGCGAAACACCGAAAAGAGGTGACGGCGATTCAAAGCGTTCTGATTGGGACGTCCGTGCTCTGGGCTGGAGCGATTATTGCGCTCTTCTTGGCGTTGGTCCGGGAGCCGACAGGCGGCGATCTCGCCGGCCGCGAGCTGACGGCGAATCTCTTCCTACTCGGGCTAGCCGCGCACTGTCTCCATTGCTCGGAAGAATACGTAACGCGTTTTTCGGAGCGTTTTCCCTCGTTGTTTTCGCTTGCTCCATGGCCGGACGACTTCTACGTCGTGTTCAACCTCATCTGGCTTGGCGTCTGGATCATTTCTGCGATCGGAATCAAGAAGGGAAACCGGTTTGCGTATTTCCCCGCCTGGTTCTTCGCGATTGGCTCGGTCGCGAACGGCATCGGGCACCCACTGCTCTCCGTGATCGCCGGTGGATACTTTCCTGGGCTGATAACGTCTCCAATCGTGGGGGTGCTGGGCGTTATGCTCCTGCTGCGATTGAGGGGCTCGACCAGAGGTGTCGGAGCGCCCGCTTCGCGAATTTCGCAGCGGTAACGCACCTAACGCGTGGAGCTTTACAGTCCGCCCGACGTTTTGCGCAACGCGTCCAACTCGCGTTCGAGTGTTTCGACACGGAGGAGATCGAGCGCTACTCCTGCAGCACGCGCGAGATCGGCGATCGCGCGCACCTCGTCCGGGGCGTACGCGGCCACGCCGTCGACCTTGTCGCCGCAGGCGATGAATCCGGTGAGCCGGTCACGAGCAAACATCGGAAATGCGAAGTCACCATCGACGCGTGTCTGCACTGCGTGCAGATCGACGACGGTCCGCGTGGCGAGCATGCGCACGACGGCCTGATCGTTGCGATCGATCGCGGCCGGCACCGCGACACCGCCGCTCGAATGCGCGAACGCGAAGGCTTCGCCTGACGATAGGTAGCAGAGCGCGCGTAACTCCGCCTGGAGCGCGATCGCCTCGACCGATCGCTCGATGACGATGACGGAGTTGTCGATGTAGGCGAGATCCCGAGCCAAATCACGCAACGCTGCCTCGGCCTGGTGACGCTTGCGAAAGAATAGGTCGTCGACGAACGTGTCGACTGCGTGGTGCAAGGGCCGCGTCGCGACACCGATCCCGAGGGCCAGCGCAAGTTGAATGGTCAGGCCCGTTCGAACGAGCCACGTGCCGAGCAAATTCTGCAAACCGAAATCAACCAGAGCCAGCGCCGCGAGGACGAGCAGCGACGTCACCCCGAACACGGTCGCGCGATTGACGACGAAGCCAATGTCGAGCAACCGATAGCGCAGGATAGCGTAGGCAGACCCGAGTGGAATCGCCACGAGCGACAGCATTGGAGCGTCGCGCAGCGGCTCTCGAATACCCGCTGCCCCGAGTACCAGCGTCACAAAGAAACCGGCGACGCCGACGGCGAGCGAGGCTGCAACCCAAAGCACTTTTTGGCGTTCGCTTTCCCGGGCGCGTCGCGCCGCGAGCACGAGGCCCGTGACGAAGATCAGCGCCTGCGCCAGGAGTGTTGTATAGGTTGCCTGCTGAGCGACGAGCGGCGTGGCGGGTGCGAGGAATGAGTCGGTGCTCACCGCCGTGCTCAGGACGCCCGCGGCCGCCGCTGTCCCGAACGCTACGCGCCGATAGCGGTGCGCCCATGTCGCATCGCCCGCACCGCCGAGCCGCGACGCAAAGTCCGACGCACACGCGAAGGCGGTAGCCGCGAGCGCGCCGCCGATAACGGCGTAGAGCAACACGAGCGGACGCGGCCAACTCGCCGTCGTCGGATTCATCAGGCACGGAATCAGCGCGAGCAGCCACGCGAGCGAAAGCGAACCGTCCCGGCCGGTGCGTCCGCCGCGCGCGGCAACGAGGGCGGCGACCACCAAGAATAAGAGCTGTAGCGCAAGGATGACGAACCTGAAACTCTCCTGAGGGAACGGTTTTAGCGATTCGTCGACCTCCACTTGCGGGGGCGGGGAGATGCGGCGCACGATCAGCGGTGCGCCCAACGGCAGTGCGTATAAATTGTAGGCTGCCAGCGTCAAGGGATCGTCGATGGCGACGGTATCGCCCGCGTGCAGGGAATCGTCCGGAGGGGCCGCCGTCACCGTGAAGAGCCAATTACTTTCGGCCGTGGCTGGGTGGAGCGTCGCGCGCGTCAACCCGCTCTGATCGCGTTCGAACAACGCGAAGACCGTCAATGCGCCGATGACGATGATAGCGGCGAGCGTAGCGATGCGGGCCGGCGAAAGCATCCCGAGCAGCGATTCGGCTCGTCGCAACGGGCGACCTCGATGCACGCCGGCCATGGCAGACCTGCCGAGGATCATGTCCGGAAACGGCGAGTACCCGCGGCGGCCGTTATGGGTAGCCGCAGGCGATGTAATCCCATTCCATGAGGACGACGCGACGCGCGCGGAAAACGATGATGCCTAACGTTTGCGCGGACTTGATATCCTGGCCGACGTCCCGGCAATTGTTATTACGTGCGGGAACGGGTGGATGATGCGGCGGCCCGTAGAAAATCAACGCGCTATCTGCGGTTGCTCGTGGAAATCCGCAGGCTGACACCGTCGTTCGAGGAAGCGCCGACGGCACGCTGAACGCGGCGCGAACGTTTTCGAGGGTGTCGCCAAGATGCACCTTGCCGCCCATTGCCAAAGCCGACAAGTCCCGTTCTTTCACCGCGACCGGCGGCGCTCCGGCGTTGGCGATCACCCGAGTGCTCAACCGATCCTGACCGAATTCATAGAAGAGGCCGATCTTGTGCGCTGAATCGTAGATCGCGCCGAGCTGCGTAAACGGCTTGTTGAGCGGCGCAACCGTGAAGGTCGAGAGTGGCGCCCCCGGATGCCTACTTTCGCGAGGGTAGCCGAGAAAGGCATCGACTTCGGGACCGATTGGGACCGCCACTTGATACCCCGGCGTCGATTCGGGCAAGTTGGTATAGCACTCCCCACCAGGTAACGACCGGTACCATCGTCCAACGGGACTATCGGCCGACGGCGCAGCTGGAACGGCCGGTGCCGCAGGCGCCGCGTCGGTCATACCGGCGAGAACGGCGGTCAGCGAAACGAGGGCGACCTTGGATGATCGCAACCGTGGCGCTACGGCAAAAGGCTCGACTCCTCACCGCAAGAGTGATCTACGCAGAACCGACTGGCTACGCGATCAATGAGCCAAACATAGACCCTGTTTTGAGCTGAGGATAGCGGAATCACTCTTGAAGGATCCGGGGGCACGGGCCACGGAATGTATCGAACGACGTCGGGATCGGATTGATAGATGAAGACATCGTCTTCGTCCTCAAGCGCGAGGGGCCGCAATATCAAGCGTTCCGTTTCTAGCACAAGACCACGCGTCACGGCTCTTGGAGCGCGAGTGCGACAGCGGCCTCCGGTGTGAGCGCGGCACCCTCGGCGAGCAGTCGATCGAGTTCGCGCGGTGCGAGCCCCTCGCGCAGAAGGGCGGTGAGTCGATTGCACGTCGTCGTTTCGGTATTCTCGCGCTCGTAACCATGCCGACGGAAGGCGGCATCCACATAGCCTTCTTCCGTTGCCGAACGCTCGACGTCGCCGCGCAGCGCGTGGACCAACGCGAGATGCTCGATACCAATCCCGATTTGGACGTGACCGGGCTCTTGTGTCGCGAGAAGGGTAATCGCCTCGCGGGCTGCCGTAAGAGCGCCGGAAAGGTCGTCTGTAGCGGCGAGATAGCCGGCAAGATTTGCAAGCGTGCTGATCAGCAAACCCTTATCTTTACCCGAGCGCAGAGCGGGGAGCAATTCGTGCGCGATTTCGATAGCCCGCTGCGTGTGGCCCAAGCGGTGTTCGTTCTCCGCGAGGTTCGCAGCCGTGACCATCTCCCCGCGAAGGTCTCCGAGCGCGCGGAACTCCTTGCGGAGTTGCTCGTACACGCGCGCCGCCGTTCTCAGATCGCCACGAACGGCACTGAAGTGCGCGCGGCTGCCTAGCAAGCGCACGCGGAAGATGGCCGGCGCCCCCGGAATCGCTTCGGCTTCCGCTATCGCCGCTTCTGCGTCGTCAAATCGACGAAGTTTCTGGTGCACGGCTCCCAACATACGGAGCGCTTCCATCAGCGCTACCGCGTCGCCGCTTATTCGAGCGTTCGCCACCGCCTCGGTTGCAATCTCCAGTGCGCGCGAGCGTTGCCCACCTTCGGTAAGCAAAAACGTTAAGCTACTCGATAGGCGAGCCAAGAGCAGGGTTTGGTCGGTCGGGAGCGCCGCAAGGTACTGATCGCAGCGGCGAATACCCTCGGCATCGAGTCCGAAGTTCGTCCAATACGCACCGAGACAAGAGAGAAGGTCGGCTCCCTCAATAATCGCCGAGCGCGCGAATGCGCCGTCCATGGCAAAACGCAGATCCTCCAGCTCCGTCGATAGGGCCGTCCGGAAATCTGACGGCCGAGCCGTGCGTTCTAACTGCGCTCGCAGCTCTGAAAAGCGGCCACGCAAATAGCCGAGGTGGCTTGCGGCGGCGAACTCTCGCTCGCCGGCTTCGTCAAGCTTCTCTGCAGCATACGCGCGCGTCGATTCGAGCAAACGGTAGCGCACGACGTCGGCTTGCGGCTCCGCCAGCACGAGCGACTTATCGACCAGCGAACTCAAGGCGTCGAAGAGTTCGAATTCATCGAGGTCCTCGCCGCTGCCGACGGCGACGGCTCCCTCGTACGTGAAGCCGTTCACGAAAATGCCGAGCCGCCGGAAGAGCACCCGCTCCCGATTGTCGAGAAGGTCGTAGCTCCAATCGATGAGCGCGCGCAGTGTCTGCTGGCGCGGCAACACGTCGCGACTACCGCCCGTTAGGACGCGAAAGCGTTCGTCGAGCCTGTCGCGCAACTGTCGCGGGCTCAGAACTTTCACGCGCGCCGCCGCCAGTTCGAGCGCGAGCGGAATGCCGTCAAGTCGCCGGCAGATGTCCGCGATCGCCGGCGCGTTCTTGTCGGTAAGCCTGAACTTCTTATCGGCGCTGAGCGCCCGCTCGACGAACAGTGCGATCGCCGTCGAGCGAATCGCCTGGTTGACATCGATCCGACCGTCGTCACCCTCAGGCGGGAAGTCGAGCGACGGCATCCGATACGTCTCTTCGCCTCGAACGCCGAGAGCCTGGCGGCTCGACGCCAGGATCTTCACTTTCGGGCACGCGCTGAGAATCGTTGAGATGACGCGCGCGGCAGGATCGACCATGTGCTCGCAGTTATCGAAGACGAGCAGCGCGTGCTTTCCTTTTAACGCGCGAGCCAAGTTCTCGATCGGGTCGCCCTCGACTGGCAGCGTGACGCCGAGCGCCTGCGCGACCGTCGATGGGATGTAGTCGCCGCTCGCGAGCGGCGCGAGTTCGATAAACCACACGCCGTCACCGGAGCCGTCGAGTAGGTTTGCCGCAACTTGCAACGAGGTTCGCGTCTTTCCAATCCCTCCCGATCCGACCAGCGTGACGAGCCGATGCGCACTGATAAGCGCTGTAATTTCGGCGATCTCTTTTTCGCGACCCACGAACGAGGTGACGGGCAAAGGCAAGTTATTGGGCAACGTTTCGAGCGAACGCAGCGGCGGGAAGTCCGCTGCGAGATCGGGCGCGTGCAATTGATGGACGTACTCAGGTCGCGCGAGGTCTTTTAGCCGATGCTCGCCGAGATCTCGTAGCATCGCTTGCGGCGGGAGCGAACCTTGCGTGAGATCGCTCGTCACGCGAGACAGCAGCACTTGACCGCCGTGGCCGATCGCGAGCAAACGCGCGACGCGATTCACTGCGGGACCGAAGTAGTCGCCGTCGCGTTCGTCGGCAGTTCCGGTGTGGATGGCAGCGCGCACGCGAATTCCGTCTACTGCCGAGAAATCTTCCGCCGAAAGCGATCGCTGCGCCGCAAGCATTGCGGCCACCGCATCTTCCGGACGCGAAAACGCCGCGCAGAACGCGTCACCGATCGTCTTGAATACGTGACCGCCATGCTCTGAGATCGCGGCTCGCATCACCTCATCGTGGCGGCGCACGGCTGCCTGCATCGCCGCACGATCGCGCTCCCAACGCGCCGTGCTGCCCTCGATGTCCGTGAACGCAAAGCTCACCGTGCCGCTCGGTAGCGGGCGAACGGGAGCGACAGGTTCGGGATCTGGAATCGCGCTCACGCAACCACCTTCGCCCGACAGAGGACGGAAACCGCGTCGTTGCGCGGCAATGCGAGGCACGCGGCATGGTTGTGGCTCATAGTCATAAATGATAGACTAGTCACATGAAATCGACTATCGGCCTCGCTCAAGCAAAGGCGCGGCTGTCCGAGGTGATCGATCGCGTGGAGAGCGGCGAGACGATCGTGATCGCGCGCAACGGCGAACCGGTCGCTGAACTCCGCCCGATTCGTCGCTCGTCGCCGGCGGAGACGGTCAAGAGAATTCGGGCGATCGGGAAACGCGTTGCGAAGCGAAACAAATCGAAGGCGCCGTGGCCGGAGGGCGATCGGAGCCTGCGCGACATCGCGCACGAACACCACCGGTTCTGATTATGGCGATCGTGCTAGACGTCTCGATCGCCGCGAAATGGTTCTTGCCGGACGAGCGAAGCCGCCGTGCGGACTCGCTTCTCGAACGCGTCGCAGCCGAAGGCGCGTACGTACCCGCGCTCTTTCGATGGGAGATCGAAAGCGTCTTACTCGGCGCCGAGCGAGCCGATCGGATCGAAGCGGACGACGTCGATGCGGCATTGGAATCTCTGCGCGATTTGCCGATCATCCTCGAACCGCCCGGCGAACGACTGTTTTCGCGAAACGAGCTCCAACTCGCCCGTCACTACGATATGACACCGTACGATGCAGCGTATCTTTCCCTCGCGGCAAGGCGCAACATTCCGCTCGCAACGGCGGATGATGCTCTCGCGTACGCGGCTCGCGACCTCGGCATCGTCGTACTGCCGTAGCAAGCACGATCCCGATAGGCGGAGCCCGTGTTTGCGGGCAAAATTTGGTAGCGCCAACGGGAGTCGAACCCGTCTCTCAGCCTTGAAAGGGCCGCGTCCTAACCGATAGACTATGGCGCCGCTGTCGTGGGCCCGGCTGGATTCGAACCAGCGCGCA
>Ga0302325_10026911_pt1 | contig 11937 bp, 12 predicted proteins | sample Palsa_T0_2_FD_201948 | JGI IMG/M metagenome (GOLD analysis project Ga0302325, IMG submission 201948) | Peat permafrost microbial communities from Stordalen Mire near Abisko, Sweden - Palsa_T0_2 | ecosystem: Environmental > Terrestrial > Soil > Palsa > Peat permafrost | place: Sweden: Abisko... | reverse complement strand
CGAACGCAAGCTCAAGATGCCCGACGGCATTTCCATTCAGGCGGTGCTGCCGGCTTTCGACGACGAAGCTCCCGATTCGCCGCGGCAGTTGATGCTGCTGCCCGGCGCGACGGCTCCGGGGATCGGCATCCTGCTCGCCAACCAACATGGATCGCGCCGAATTGTGCGGCTCGACCCGATGACCGGCTTCCCGCGTATCGAGAGCCTCGATTCAGATTCAAAGGCTCCTGCCAAGTGACAGCCCGCCGCGGATTTACGCTGCTCGAAATGATGGTGGCCACCACCATCATGGGCATTGCGGTGGTGGGCCTGCTTTCGGAGATTTCGAGCTCCGTGCACAACGCTGCGCGGCTGCGAGATTACGACCGCGTGGCGCAGTTGGCGCGCGAGCAAATGAACGAATTGCTGGCCGATTATCAGATGCCGCGCAATGTCGAGATCGACAATCAGTTCGACCCGAACATCACCGGCGGCTTGGAGGCGGGCTGGCGCGGGAAATTGACCACGGCCGAAAAACCGAAGGCCCCCGACGGGGAGATGGCTCTCGACCGCATCCAACTGGAAGTCTGGTGGAATTCGGGCGGCTACCGGCGAACTTTTTCGGTGGAAGCCTTTCGCCGCCGCCCAGTCACTCCCCAGGATTTCCAGCAGGCGGTTGGACAATGAGGGGCCCAATGACGCCCACAGTCACACGCCGCCATCAGGCCGGCGTCACCCTGATCGAGGTGCTGGTTGCCATCACCCTGCTCAGCCTGCTCTCCGTTGCCATGCTGTTCGCCCTGCGCATCGGGCTGATGGCGTATGCGAAAACCAACGCCAAGCTTATGGACGACCGGCGCGTCGCGGGCGCGCAGCGGATTCTGGAACAGGAACTGGAGGGTATCGTGCCCGCCGTGGGACCCTGTACGGGCATGCCCGATACAGCGCCCGGTTCTGCGCCCAGCGGCCCGATGTTCGGCTTCTTCCAGGCCACGTCAAACGCCATGCGCCTGGTCTCCACTTTCTCGCTACAGCAGGGATGGCGCGGGCGTCCACAGATTCTCGAGCTCTTCGTGGTTCCAAGCGACAACGGGGAAGGCCTGCGCCTGGTGGTGAACGAGCTGCCGTATAGCGGCCCATTGGCGGCGGGCCGGTTATGTACCGGGGTCACGCCCGATCCCACGGCCGGCGTTTCCATGCCCCATTTTCTGCCGGTGATGGCTGGGCCAAACTCATTTGTCCTGGCCGATAAGCTGGCGTTTTGCCGGTTTGTCTATTTGTGGCCGCCCAAAATCCCGACGGATCCTCCAGTATGGAGTCCGGTGGCGCTTGGCGCGGGTTGGCCACTCGCCATTCGCGTGGAAATGGGGCCGCTGCAGTCCGACCCGTCGGTGTTGCAGCCGCTGACGGTCACGGCCGCGCTTCATCTGCATCTTACCCAGACGATTCCCTATGGCGACTTTTAGCCCTCAATCGCAGATTGCCGCTCGAAGACCGAGCGCTAAGAGCGGCTCGGGACAGGGCAGGCCATGGGCCCACCCCACGAAAGGGTCGGCCCTGCTGACTGTCATGTGGCTCTCGGCCGCTCTGGCGGCGATCGGGTTCTCGCTGGCGGGCACGGTGCGCGGAGAAACGGAACGGACATCGACCGGGCTTGACGGTCTTCGCAGCTACTACCTGGCCTCCGGCGGCATCGAGCGGGCATCGCTTGAGTTGCTGTGGGTCTTTCTGAACCCCGACCAGCCCAGGCTCATTCCCAAGGGTTCCACGGTGGTGAATTACGCGTTCGAATCCGGCATGGTCCGTGTGGAATTCCTGCCCGAGGCTGGAAAGCTGGACGTCAATCGAGTCCCGGTCGAGCAGTTGAACCGGCTGTTAGTGGCTCTGGGAACCGAACCGCAGCGCGCCGCCGAAATCACCATGAACATCGCGGCCTGGCGGCAGCCGGGCCCCGGAAACGGCGGATTGGCGGTTGCCATCGACCCGCTGGCTTCGTCTTTTCAGACCCCCCACGCGTCTTTTCAGGGTATAGAAGAGATGCTTGCCGTCAAAGGAGTTACGCCCGAGATTTTCTTCGGCACGTACGTGCCCGCGCCGGATTACGCTCCGGCCGGCGCGCCTCGCCTGCAGGCGCGGCCAGGCTTGGTGGATTGCCTCTCGGTTTTCGGCTCCACCGAAGCCGTGGACGTCAATACCGCCCAGCCCGCGGTGCTGGCGGCCATCGGGCTGCCTCCCGACGCCATCGCTATCATCGTAGAGCGGCGGCGCCTCCAACCCTTTACCCTGGCGGATATCAACAACGTTCTGGGCGCGACGGGAATCCCCACCGCCCGTCTTCGCGTGGAGGGCAATTCCATCGTCACCATTCGCGCCACGGCGCGGCTGCGGCTTCCCAACGGGCAGCTTTCCGATTTGAAGCGCACGGTGGCGGCCATGGTGAAGTTTATGCCGCCCGGGTACGATTCGCGCATCCATATTCTGCGCTGGTACGACACCGCCTTTGCCGGCGACGCGTCTCCCGATCCTGCGGTTACTATTCCAGGGGCCAGCATTCCCGGCGGGAGCAATTGACGCGAATGCCCACGGCCAGCTCCATTTCGTCTATTTCAAAAGACATCCGCAAGCTGCTGGCATTCGGCGCCGGCGTAGGCATCGAGATCGGCTCGGCCAGCCTGGAAGTGGCGGCGGCGCGCGTGCGGCCTTCCAGCATACACGTGCTCGGCCGCATCACCATTCACGGCTTCGCTACGCAGCCCGCCGCGGAATGGGGTATGGAGTACGCGCGCTTCCTGAAATCCATGAGCCTGGCGCATGTGAGCGCCGCCGTACTGCTGCCGCGGCGGGAAGTGATTGCGCGTCAGTTGGCGCTGCCGGGCGTTGCCCCAAAGGATGTCGAAAGCGCCATCCGCTTCCAGTTGGATACGCTGCACCCTTACGGCGACGAGGATGTTTGCTGGGGTTGGTCGCGGCTTGAGGCCGGGTCGGCGCTGGTGGGCATTGTACGGCGCTCCACCGTAGAACGCTACGTCGAGCTTTTCAGCGAAGCGGGCGTGGCGGTCTCCAGCTTCACTTTTTCGGCCGCCGCGATCCACGCCGCGATCCGCTTCAACGGGCACTCCGGCGGCGGGGGATTCGTGGCGCTCAGCCATACCGCCTCCGGCAGCGTGGAAGTGTACGGCGAAAGCGCCTCGCGGCCGGTCTTCTCGGCGGAGTTCGATGTGGCCCCGCAGCGCGCCGCCCTGCTGGCGCTTTCCGAGTTGCGCCTGCCGCCGGATACGGCGCCGCGCACGCTCGAAGAGGTTCTGCCCAAACCCGGTATCAATCCGGTGGAAAACGACCTTTCCCGCAACGCACTGCCGTACGCCACGGCGCTGGCTGGGGCTTGTCCCCGGTTTGCGCCGTCGGCGAACATGCTGCCGCTGGAATACCGGCGCCTCAGCTCGCGCGCGATTCTGATTCCCTCCATCGTGCTGGCGGTGGTGGTGGCGCTGCTGATCGGCGGGTTCTGGCTGTACTCGAGCTACGCCGACCGCAAGTATCTCGCCGCACTCAACGCGCAGATCGCCAAACTGGAACCCAGGGCGATGCGCGCGGCGGCGCTCGACCGCGAGTTCGACCGCATCCGCGCCCGCGTGCGGCTGCTCGATCAGTATCGCAACCAGACGCGCAACGACCTGGACGCCCTCAACGAGATCACCCGGCTGCTGGCGCCGCCCATCTGGACCAGCAGCGTCGATTTGAGGCGCGACGCGGTGCGGCTTAATGGCGAAGGCCCGCAGGCCGCGCCGTTGCTCAAGATTTTCGATTCTTCGCGGTTCTTCGAGAACACCGTGATTGACGCCGCGAATCCTGCGCCAGGCGGGGCCGGGGAGTTGTTCCAGATCCACGCCAGCCGGAGGAAGCGCTGATGCCGCTGGAAGTGGGGTCGATTAACCGGCGCACTTTGATTTTCGGGGTTGGCGGCGTTGCCCTGATTCTGATTCTGCGGTTCGGCGTCTATGGAGGCGGTCCGCAAACCGTGGTAGCGGCCACCGATTCCATCCCGATGGCGGAAAAACGCCTGGCGCGGCTGCGGCAACTTGAGGCTACGGTTTCCGGCAAGGACGAGCTGGTGGCGCACGCGAAGGCCGAGCTGGCTGACCGCGAGCAGGGCGTTCTCAAGGCCGATACGGAAGCGCAGGCGCAGGCGCAGCTTACCGAAATGACCCAGACCATCGCCAAATCGAACGGCATCGACGCGCGGGGCAGCCAGGGCGTCAGCGGACAGCCGATCAGCGACAACTACGGCGAGATCTCGTACACTGTGGCGTTTACCTGCGCCATCGAACAGCTTGTGAATCTGCTAACGGCCTTGGGCAACCAGCCGGCCATTCTCGCCACCAACGAAATCAGCGTCACCGGCGGCAGCGACAAGAAGAAGAACGTGCAGGTGCGGTTGACCGTTTCGGCGATCGTGCCGCGCAAGTTGATTCCCAAGACGCAAAGAGGAGTGACCGGGCTATGAGCATTGTGCTTGTGGGGCAGGCAATCCTGCCTGCAGCCGCCTTTCAGGCGGCTATTTCGGGCCATGCGCAAGTCTTCGCGCCAGGCGAGCGCCGGCTGAAAGCCAGCGGCAGCCAGGACTGGCCGCCCCACAATTTGTCGAGAATAGTCTTGGATTTCCATAGTAAGCGGCCTTGGGTTGTCGACCTGCGGCCGGGCGCAGAGGGCGCCCTCAATCGGCCACTGGTAGAAATATGAATCGGAAACTTTGGTTTTTGAACGTCCTCCTGCTGGCCTTAGCGGTCTTGGCAGGCTGGCAGTTGCGCAACCGCTGGCAGGCGGATAAAGCGCGGGCGGCGGCCGAGCTCCATCGGCGCGTTGCACCCATTCCCGGACCGCCTTTTACGGCGGCTCCGGTTCCACCGGCCGTGCTGCCGGCAGGTTACGCGGAGATCGCGCAGAAGGATTTGTTCGACCGGTCGCGGAATCCGGACGTGATCGTAGAGAAGCCGCCGGTTCCCCCGCCGCCACCCGTGCCGCCGCTGCCGGTCTATCACGGCTCGATGAATTTTTTCGGCGACGGGCCCGTGGCGATTTTGAGCGTGAATGCCAGTGCGCCGCAACAGGCGACTCATCCGGGTGAGATGATTGGCCCGTTCAAACTGATCGATATAACCCGCGAAGACCTTACCCTCGAGTGGGACGGCCAGATGATCCGCAAGCCATTAGACGAGATCACCAATCGTGGGGCCGCTCCACAGGCCGAGACCGCATCCACTGGCCGGACAGAGGCGCCGGCGGCCGTGCAGGCTCGGGTAGAGCCGCCAATTGCTAAAGGTCCGGGCGAGAGCACCACGTTTGGCTTTAAGACCTGCGTGCCGAATGACACCACGCCCGTAGGAACCGTGCAGGACGGATTCCGCAAGACACAGGTACAGACGCCGTTCGGCCCGGCCTGTGTCTGGGACCCGGTAGGTAAGTAAGTTGGCCAAATAAGTTGGCCAAGTAAAACAAACTCAGAGGCATTATGAAACTTTTAATCGCACTATGCTTTACCGCGGCTTTGTTTGCCGCCGACGATCCGAAGGCCAAGAAGGACGATCAGACCAAGGCCAAGACCGAAGCCGCGGAGAAGCCTCTGACGGAAATTCCTAAGACCGCCGTGGAGTTCGAACCGGGCTCCTACCATTACACCGACGCCAAAGGTAAGAAGTGGATTCTGCGGCCGACCCCATTCGGCATCGCGAAAATCGAGGATACCGGCGTGCCCTTGCGGAATAAGCGCGAACAGGACCACGGCATGGACGGAGTGAAGGTCACCGAAAATGGCGACAGCGTCAAGTTCGAACGCCCCGGCCCATTCGGCGTGTACAAATGGGAGAAGAAGAAGACCGACCTGGACGCGGGCGAGAAAGCCGCGTGGGAACGCGAAATGGCCAAGACGGCCCCTAAGCAGGATTGACAACAAAATGACGCGCCACTTGTTTCGCTTGATTTTGATTGTGCCCGCGGCTGCGGCGATGCTATCCGCGCAGTCCGGGGTTGCGCCGTCGATCCCGTACGTGCCGCCCGCCCCTCCCAAACCGGCGCAGACGCCCGCTACTCCTCCGGCGGCTACGCCGCAGGCGAATGGCGTGCCGATACAGGGACGCTTGAGTGAGACCGATGCGTTCTCCATGGACAACGTGTCGCTGACGGAGATGATCCGCGTGCTGGCGCAGCGGCTGAAAATCAACTATATTCTCGACAAGCGCGTCGCCGGCGCGGTCACCATTCACACTTATGGTGAAGTGAAGCAGATCGACTACATGCCCATGCTGCAGACCATTCTGCGGGTGAATGGCGCGGCCATCGTGCAGGTGGGCGATCTGTATCACATTGTGCCCATCGCGACCGTCTCGAATCTGCCGACCGACCCGGTCACTAACGCCGACCCGAAGACCCTTCCCGACGACGAGCGCATGGTGCTTGACCTGATCTTTTTGAAGTACGCCACCGCGGGCGAGATCTTGAAGCTCCTGCAGCCGTTCATGGGCGAGGGCGCGACGTTTTCCACTTATGATCCGGCCAACCTCCTGATCGTGGAAGACAACAGCCGCAGTATGCGACGGATGATGGAGTTGATCCAGCTGTTCGATAGCGACACCTTCGCGGGCCAGCGCGTGAAACTCTTCGACGTAACCAACAGCCGTCCCACCGATTTAGTGAAGGATCTCGACACGGTTTTCAAGGCGTACTCTCTTTCCGAGAAGGCTTCGGCCGTGCATTTCATTCCCATCGATCGCATCAACACGCTGATCGCCGTGGCGCCGAACCCCGGCATCTTCACTCAGGTGAAGGAGTGGATCGACAAGCTCGACATCCCGGTCAAGATCACCGCCGGCGCGACCACCATTTGGACATACCGCATGAAATACAGTCGCGCGGAAATTGTGGCGGCCGCCATCATGGGGCTCTATAGCGGCAACCCGATGGCCCTGATGAACCTGGCCGCCAGCTCCAACAGCAGCATGGTCTCGGCTGGAATGGGTTTGAACGGGACCGGCGCGGGGTTGGGCATGGGGTTGAATTCGGGCATGAACTCGCCGTACGGCGGTGGCGGCGGTGGCGGCTATGGAGGCGGCGGTGGCGGCTACGGCGGATACGGTTCGCCGTATGGCGGCGGTCTCGGAGCGACGCCGGTATCCACAGGTACGGGGGTTGCCGCTTCCACTCCATTTGCGCTAACGCAGCAAGGGATGGGCGGAGCGGGGCAGACCGGCAGCTATATGGGGCAATCGCCCTACGGCCAGCTTCCGCCCGACGCGCCGCACTTGATTCCAAACCCGTTCGACAATACCTTGCTGGTGAAGGGGACGCCGCAGGACATCGAACAGATCAAGGCGCTCATGAGCCAGCTCGATCTGCCGCCGCGGCAGGTGCTCATCGACGCCAAAATCTATGAGGTGGATCTCGATAATGAATTCGCCGAGGGGGTGGAGAGTTATTTGCAGAAGGTTGGCTCTACAGCCGCCACAGGCGTAACGGGCAACTCCAGCAGCAGCACCAGCACGCCCAATCTTTCCAGCATCACCGGTCTGGCGCCTTCGGCGGCGTTGACGGCGGCCGGCGGCCCCGGCGGCATAGCTCTTACCATCGGCGCGTTGATATCGAAGAACAACCAGTTGCTGGGCGTCCTGAACGCTTCGGAGAGCAGAGGAAAAACGCGCGTGATCTCGGCGCCGAGCATTATCGCCACGGACAGCATTCCAGCCACCATGAACGTGGGAACGCAGGTCCCCGTGCTTTCGTCGCAGGGCGTAGCGCAGGGCGTTCAGTCGGGTGGCAACTCAGTGTTTGCCAACACGGTGAGCAACCAGAGCACCGGCGTGACGTTGTCGATTGTGGCGCACGTGAATTCGAGCGGCGTGGTGACCATGGTCATCAACCAACAGGTGAGTGCGCCGGTGGCAACCGCCAGCTCGACGATTCAATCGCCTTCTTTCTCCAACCGTTCGGTGAGTACGCAGGTGACGGTACAGGATGGAGATACCGTCGCCATCGGCGGCGCCATTCTGGAAACCCACACGGAGGGCACGGCGGGTGTTCCGATACTCAGCCATATTCCCCTGGTGGGCATGCTCTTCGGGTCGAGGAACACCAGCACGCAGCGCACGGAGTTGATTATCTTCCTGACGCCGCGGGTGATTTACGACACCAACCAGATTACTGACGCCACCGAAGAGATCAAGGCCAACCTCAAGCGGGTTGGGAAATTGATGAAGGACGACAAGTAGTTTTCCCAACTGCCGCGAGGAATTCCTCCAGACGCCCCAGGGCCGCGGCGAAACGCTCGCCGGAGGCCGCGAAGCCGATGCGGAAGTGCGCGGGCATGCCGAAGCAATCGCCGGGCGCGAGCAGAATGCCGCGCTGCATCGCCTCGCGGCAGAACGGGCGCGCATCGGCGGCGCTCGTGAGCCGCGGAAATGCGGTCATACCGCCGCGCGGACGAACCCAGCTCATCGCGTCTTGATGCGCCGCGAAGAAGGCGTCGAGCAGCGTCAGGTTGGCCGACGCGATGCGCCGCGCGCGGGCGTATATGGTCTCGTGATGATGCAGCGCCAGTGTGGCCAGGCGCTCGCCGAGAACCGTATTCGAGACCGTGAAGTAGCTGCGTGCGTTCAGGTATTGGTGTCGGCGGAGCGGGTCGGGTTCGACGATCCAGCCGGTGCGGAGTCCACTGAGGCAGAGCGCTTTGGAGAAATCTCCCAGTACCGTCCCGTGCGGCAGACGGGCGGCGGTGCGCGTTGCGGGGCCATGGTAGATCGGGTGATACACCTGGTCGCAAACGAACTGCACGCCGCTGCCGGCGCAGAAATCGTGGAGGCTCTCCACTTCCGCATCGCTGAGGATGGCGCCGGTGGGGTTGTGCGGCGAATTGACCAGCAGCAGGCGCGTGTTGCGGTCCACCAGACGGCGGATTTCATCGAGGTCGATGCGGAACTGGTTTTCTGGGCGCAACACATAGTGGCGGGCTTCGATGCCAAGGGACGCGGCCAGCGCATCGTTGGTGGGGAACCCGGGTTGAGGCAGAATCACATTAGCGCCGCGGCCGGCAGCGGCGAAGAAGAGCAGCAGCAGCGCCTCGGCCGCGCCCGTCACTACCTGGATGCAATCCGGGTCTGCGCCTTCGAGTGCGGCGATGGCTTCGCGCAACTCGAGGGTTCCGGCGGGAGGCGTGTAGAGCAGGTTGGTATCGAGGATCGTTTCGAGGATGGCTTCCAGGTCGCCGGAAAGACTCAGTAGCTCGCGCAGAGTCCAGACGGGACCGGTGCTGGAACCAAGATCGAACTCGATAGGCGGATCGGCGGCGTGTTTTTGATCCAGCCACTCATCCAAAAGAAACGGCGGAAGAGTCATAAAGGTAGGGTATGCTTCAGCTTGCCCAGTTCAGTTCTCATAATAACTTGTCAGGGGGCGGGGTAGGGCGGACCCCTGGTCCGTGGCCTGGTCCGTGCGGGTCCCTTTGGTCGGCGGGTCCCCTTGGCCTCTCAGGGATCGCATCGGGCTGATTTGGCTGGGCGAAGAGCGGGTCCAGGGCGGCCCCCAATAAGCGTTAACTTAAGGATTGACTTCCGTTGGCGGGTGCTCCTATGCTGGGGCATGGCAACACCGGTTGAGGATTTTGGGCCTGAGAACTGGTCTATCCTTCGTAGTTTCCTGCCGACTGGCTGGAAGGAGATGGCGCGCAGCACCGGCGCGCTCCGACGTGCTCGCGACATACCCGATGCCGAATCCCTGCTGCGCGTGCTGCTGATGCACGTGGTCAACGGGTATTCGCTAGCTGAAACGGCCACGCGGGCCGGTCATCTTGGGATGAAATTGAGCGCAGTAGCCGTATTCAAACGGCTACGAGCTTCTGAGGAATGGCTCCGTTGGCTCGCCGAGCAACAGCGAGGAAGACAGTCTCTGGCTGTGGAAAGCCAGGGCCGCCCGGTGCGACTCGTGGATGCTACGACGGTTTCCGAGCCAGGGAGTACGGGAACCGATTGGCGCATTCACTACGTTGTTAACTTAGCGAACCTGCAATGCGATTTCTTGGAGTTGACGGATGTAAAGGGAGGCGAGACCCTACGACGGATTCCAGTCAAGGCTGGTGACATCATGATGGGCGATCGCGTTTACGCCACGCCTGTCGGGGTGGCACACGCGAAGGCGGCGCAGGCGGACATTCTGGTGCGATTGAATCGGCAATCGCTCCCCATCTTTGATGCAGAGGAGAATCAACTGGAGGTGCCGCGACTGTTCCGGAAGATGAAGGTGGGGCAGATCGAGCAATGGAGTACGCAGGTCAAACACCCGGACGGCGGGTGGGTGCCCGGAAGATTGATCGCTCTCAAACGAAGCGCGGAAGCCACACGTCTGGCACGGCATCGATTGGAAATCAACGCCAGCAAGAAGCAAAAGAAAGTGAGCCCGGAGTCGTGGGAAGCAGCTCAGTACTTTTTCGTTTGGACCACCCTTACAGATAACTTCCTGGCGCCTGCGGTCCTGGAACTATATCGCCTACGCTGGCAAGTTGAGCTCGCTTTCAAAAGGATGAAATCCATCATGGGGCTGGGGCACCTGCCAAAGAAGGACCCGGCGAGCGCCCGCGCCTGGCTACACGGGAAAATCTTCGCCAGCCTTTTGGTCGAACGCATGGTGGAAGCGGCCGACAGATTTTCCCCCTGGGGATACCGATTGGACAGTGAGACGCAGTCGGTGGAGGGAGATTGAATTCATGTTTCACGAGGTCAGCATGGCTATTCTGCCGCCTCACAGCTTGGCTGAAACGTTTGGCGATTGGGACGAAATTGCCGAGCAGTTGGCGGAGCCCAGCCGCAAACGGCTACGATATGCTTTTTCTTAAGTTAACGCTTATTGGGTGAAGCCCAGGGCTTTCGGCTCATTGTCGAATTGCAGGCGAAGAATTTCCTCTCCTGAAACATTCCAGACTCGGACACTGTTGTCTTCGCTAGTCGTGGCGATCTGTTTCGCGTCCAAGCTGACAGAAATAGAAGTCACGGACGCCTGATGACGAAAGATCGCCAGTTCTCGTCCCGTCTCTAAGTCGAAAAGACGGGCCGATCTGTCACTGTTCGCTGTCCCAAACCACTTACCATCCGGACTCATCCCAATCGCATCCACGATCCCGTCATAGGTGGGTCTAGCGATCTCCTTGCCTGTCGAAGGATTCCAAACACGCAGGAACGATCGAACGATATTCTGACTCGCTACAACAAGCTTCGTGCCATCAGGCGTGATTGTTGCTGATGTGATTATCCCAGGTTGCTTCAGCTCTAGCAGATCCTTCCCTCCCTGGCGAGAGATGCTGATCGTCTCGGAGTTGACCATGGGTCCGTAGGAAATCAGCACCAAATCTTTGGTTAGAATGATCGAACTGACGTCAACGAGATCAAAATGTGCGCGTTCTCTTGCAGTCTCAACATCCCAAGTACTGATCTTCTGCGTACTTGAATTCTTTTCAGAAGCCGACAGAACAATGCTACGGCTTGGATCAATGGCAACCGTCTTCACCTCTGCGTCGTGTTGTAAGCGCGCTTTCTCTTTGCCGGTGAAAGCGTCCCACACTCGGGCTGTATGGTCGTCGCTAGCGGTGATCAACAGCCTCCCGTCACTACTTATATCGATCTTGTTGATCGCCCCTTGATGTTGAAGACGAGCACGCTCTTTGCCGGTCTCAACGTCCCACACGTGCGCAAGCCCTTCTTTGCTCGCGGTCACGACTGTTCTCATGTCGCGGCTTGAGACTGCTTGAGAAATTGGACCGCCCTGTTCCAGTGGCGCCCGGATTGCAACCCTGGTCACCCAAGCATAGGTTGAAGCCGTCGCCAGAAAATCGAAGTCGGAGGATGCAAACCACTTTCCGTCCGGACTGACGGCTAGCCTGCTAAGTCCGAATTCGTGCTCAAACCGCCCTGATTCGTTACCGCT